>Ga0209056_10004247_pt1 | contig 15102 bp, 9 predicted proteins | sample GraSoiAngelo_114_FD_185876 | JGI IMG/M metagenome (GOLD analysis project Ga0209056, IMG submission 185876) | Grasslands soil microbial communities from the Angelo Coastal Reserve, California, USA - 14_0903_13_40cm (SPAdes) (version 2) | ecosystem: Environmental > Terrestrial > Soil > Grasslands ... | reverse complement strand
CGCAGGCGCAGAACCGAAAAGTTAGAGGAGCGCGTTAGAACGAAATTGGCCGGGATCGATCTACCGAGCGCTGCGTCACAAGAACGACTCGAGGAGGAAGAATGTCCCTTGCAGACCGCCGGCGTAGAACCCAAAAGCTAGAAGAGCGCGTGAACAAGAAATTCGCCGAGACTGATTTGCCGAGCAGTAGGCAGGAACGCGTCATTGAAGCCACGCGAAACCCTTTCACCTGGGTCACGAAATACACGAAAACGTGGAACGAACACTGGGTGGAGGAAAACCGTCCGGAACCTTCTGAGCACTTTCCACCCTACGAATACTTTCAAGACATCTTCGACCTCATTGACGAGTGCCGAGTTAACTTTTTTGAGAAGTCTCGGGACTTGATGATTTCTTGGGCATGCGTGGCTTACTTGACCTTCCATGCCATGAAGACACCGTCCCGCGGTGTGCTGATGCAAACACAGAAAGAAGACAAGGTAATCCAGCTCATCGAGTACGCGAAGTGCCTTTATAGAATGCAGCCACAATGGTTGCGGGAAGCCTTTCCTCTGACGAAGCCCATTGAGAATCAGCCCGCCCTCAAATTGGAGTTTGCGAATGGCAGCTACCTGGCGGGTATTCCCGGCGGGGCCGATCAGATCCGGTCGTACCATCCGTGGTCCTACTTGAACGACGAATCCTCGTTTCAGCCGGAGGCTGGGGAATCCTACAACCAGGCACTGGCGGTGGTGAGTGGGAAAATTATTTTCAACTCGTCATCCGGACCGGGCTGGTATGCCGACGTGCGGCACGACATCATTCGAAGCGAGGAAGAATGAGCAAAGCTAAGGTGGCGGTACGAAAGACCGAGGAATTACCTCCGCAGACCCCCGTCGAAATTCGTCGCGGGGTGACCACGCGAAGGACGCAGGGCGGCATTCAAGTAACCCGATTTCACTATTCCGCTCACCCCGAGCGCGATCCCGAAACTCATCCGGAGTGGAAGGCCGGCGAACGCAAGCTCTATACCTCCGAAGCTTCCTGGCAGCGCGAGCAGGAAATCGTCGACGAGGCCGGCGGCGGCGAGCTGGTGTTTGCCGACACTCTTCTCACTTACTGGGACAAGATCGTCATCACTTCCCCAGAGTGGCGCCCAGACAAGAACTGGCGGGTCGAGGCTGGCTTCGATCATGGCAAGACCAACCCCACCGCGCTTGAACGCTGCTACATCGACTACCAGGGAACCATCATCTTCTGCGGCGAGTACTACCAGCCCGGAAAGGAAATCTGGCAGCACGCGCCTGAGCTTTTCAAGATGTCCGACATTCGCAAGGTGGCCGCCTGCTACGCCGATCCCACCATCTTCGACATGACGCTGCAGCAGAGCCAGCGGCCGGGACAGGCGGCGGAGCGCGCGAAATCGTTCAACGAACTCTACGTCGAGCAGGGGGTGGCGATCTTCAGTCCCTTCGTCATGGACCGCTCCGACGTGAGTTTTGCCGGCCGCTTGATGTCGCATTGGGCGAACCTGGACGAGCGCGAGCCTTCAGTCAAGATTGTCTGCCGGAATTACTCCGAGAAGCCCCAGCCCGGCCTGCACAATTGGGACTGCCCGAACCTGCTGTGGGAACTGATGCGCACCCGGCGGACGAAACTGACTGCGCAGCAGTTGCTCTCACGGAACGCGGCAGAAGCCATCGTAGACAAAGACAACCACGCCCGCGACGCGATGAAATACGTGCTCATGTCGCAGCCGGAGCCTTCGGTTAAGACAATCGAGCAACGCGCGGCCGACGCGGTAAAGCCGCTGATTGAAGCCGGCGATCTAACCTCCGCCGTCATCCGCCACCAGCAGATTATCGAAGAAGAGCAATACCGGAGTCAGCCGGTGCGCTTGGGACGACATGTCCCCGCCCGGAATGGAAGCAGAAGAGGGTTTTACTAATTCTATTTAGAACGTCGGCGCCTCAAGAAATTAAGGCAGTAAACAAAAACTCAAAAGAAGGGAAGAAAACACAATGTCAACGCAAGTTACGGGTGAAGATACTCTACCATCGGACAACGATGGTCGCTGTCAGGGGACCAACAAACAAGGAAAGCCGTGTGGCGCGCGTGCAATGGAAGGTGGCTACTGCTATTTGCACGCGCATCCCGAGATGGCGGCGCAACTCGGCCGCGCTGGGGGAAGACAGAATCGGCATGCGGTTGACGGTGTTTCCATTCCGTTGCCGGCTCTCGATAGCGCTCCGGGAGTCAAAGCGGCGATCGCCCACGTAATCGCTGATGTGCACGCGAAGCGGTTACATCCGAGAATCGCCACAAGTGTTGCACCGCTATTCAATACCCTACTGCGCGCGCTGGACACAGAGGAGCAGGAGGAAAGGTTAAGGAGTGCTGGAGGAGAAATTTAAGAAACTGGAAAATGAAGCCGGAGAGCGGTTCTCAGCTCGTACAGTAGCCTCCGCGGGCTCAGGGTCGAGCGGTTGAACGCTGACTACTGCTTCGCTGGCGCGGATTCGTACATAAGAGACCGCTTTAGACCGCTTAAGCAGTAAATTGAGAGCAGCGGTCGTCCCGAAAAAATAAGGTTGTGGTTTCTAAAGTCGCGCCAACTAACTTTAACAAGAGCCGGTTGAGTGCAGGTCTTTACTAGCGTTGCGATGCTTTGACTAGTCTGCAGATGTCTGCACTGTTTTTGTCAAAATCGAAAAGTGTCAGCCAAGTTTCTTGGTTCGGGCAACTTCTGGCAGTCCAAGGAGGGGGCAAGTGGGTGTTCCGTCCAGCGCAGCTCAACAACCAGCCGGTTGCGGTGAAGGTGTTGATCGGGATTCCGCTCTAGTCCCTGGCGCGCTCATGGCTTAGGGTCGGATGGAGAGTGCACCGATCTGGCGAATTTTGCTTGATGGATCTTACTACTGCAGATCACCGGCGGTCTGGAGTTGGTTGGCGATTTTCAGTTCACGCTCGGCGTCTTCATTCTTTCCGACATCACGGTAAGCTTGGCCGAGGAGATGATGGGTCATGTAATTGTTTGGATCCATAGCCGCCGCATGTTGCAGTGCCCGAATTGCAAGGTCGGGTTCACCCTTCTTTTCCAAAACCTTTCCCATCAGAACATATGGGCCCGTCGAGGTCGGATCCAACCAGATTGCTCGCTGCAGCAGTCTCTCGGCGTCGTCAAATTTCTGCACTCGTGAATAGGCGTCGGCGAGCTTGTAGTGTGTGGCTGCATGACCGGGGTCAAGTGCGAGTTCCTGCTGAAAGGCCGCAATGGCCTCCGGAACTTGCGACTTGAAAAGGTGTATTTCACCTAACAGGAAATGTGCAAGCGGAAGTTTCGGATCAAGGGCAATCGCTTTCTCGGCATACTCCCGCGCTACCGGCTCGAACTCCTGGCGAAACAGCATTCGCGCCGTCAGCAGATAACTGGCAGCTGAATCCGGAGGTAGGTCGAACATCTTTGCAAAAGCTTGTCGCGCAAGCGGGTAGTCCTGGGTTTGAACGTAACACTGGCCAAGAATGTAGGAGGCATCCACATTCGCGCGTGGCAACCATCCCTGCACTTTCTCCAGTCGCGGAATCGCTTCTCCGGGCTTTCCGCTCAAGTAATAGGAGAGTCCGAGCAACTGGGTGGCTTCGCGGTCTGCGGAGTCCTCTCGCAATGCCTGTGTAAGTAAATCAATGGCACGTGGGTAATCGGCCTTCTTGTAATACGCCACTCCCAGTTCGTGTGAGAGGCCTTTCATTCCTGGTTGAGACGAGGACATCCGCTGCAGCTCGGAGATGGCCTCGTCATATTTGCCCTGTCGGATAAGCTGCCGCGAGCGGGAAAATTCCGGACTGGCCCCATCCGAACTGGCTCGATCCGAAGTAGATTGCGCCGATTCGGTTACAACGCTCTGCGCCTGCAAGCGCGCCAAAATCAAAAGGCAAGGCAGGAATAGCGACAAAATTCGAAATTGCCTCATCTGAAAAACTCGTAACTCCGAGTCTGAATGCGAGATGCAAGCGAACACTGTGTATAGCTGCAGTCTTCGAGGGCTGCGCTCCATAATATAGAAGACCGAGGTGGGTCGTTTGCTCCAGGCTTGGCAGTCTTCGGAGCTCTAACTGCTCTGGAGTTTGGCGAGCGCGTCGTCCACGGCGATCAGGCGCTTGGGCTCCCCTCTCACCCAGATACGGTCTATTTCGATTCGGCTCCAGCCAGTAGGCAGGCTGGCAGGATATTTCCGCCAGTCGCCCTCATTGATGCGAACGCCCGTGAAGCCCAGCATTGTGGTCTGCAGAAGCGAGCCGAAGTTGGTAAGAAAGCAGCCGTAATCCTGCGAAGGAACTTCTCGAATCATAGCGAACGGTTCAAGCCGTGAGCTTTTCCAGGACTCGTCGAAGAGTTCGGCCGCACGCCTTTTCTCACCAAGAAATGCGGCGGTAGCGGCCATAGCATCTTCTGCAAATCCGATCATGAACCCGGGCTTCGCCTGGCGCAGGCTCTCTTCATAGCGATATGTATTTCGCAATAGATCGGAACTTACCGGGGCGTCATGCACCGTCAAGAAATCCGTAGCTCCTATCGAGTCCTCGCTGCCGGCTGGCGGGCTGTCATAGGCCAAGAGCAAGTTCCTGGACTTGTCGATCGGCAAGACCAAATCGTTTCGAACCTTTGTCCATGAACTCGGCACGCTCTCGCCGACCATCTGAGCACAACGGATTGCCGCCGAAAGCGCCATCTTGCAAATCAAATTGACGTAAGCATCATTATTAATATTGATGACGCCCTCATCAGGACCCATGATGTGCTGAATCTCAAATCCGCGGGCTGTGGCAACACTGCGGCTTTCGATCCACTCCGCAACGGCCTTCAACACAGGCCAAGTGCCTTCCTTCAGAAACTCGTGGTTATTCGTGGCGAGCTGATATTCCCAAAAGCCCAGCGCGACGTCGGGCGTGACGTGCTGCTCTGCCCAGCCAGTGCCGGCGAATGTCGGCGTGGTTTCAAATCCACTAGTTTGCGCTGCTTCCCAAGGAAACTGCGCGCCGCGATATCCATAAAGCGCCGCCTTGCGTTTCGCCCATCCCAGTCCCCGAAGCCTGTATTCCAGAAGTACCCGCCCGGTTTCGGGCGCGGCCAGGGTCACAGGCAACAGCGACCAGCTTTCTGTGTCCCAGAAGCTGTGGCCGTAGTAATAGGCGAATTGCGACAAGCCAAATGGCGGCATGCCCGTAAGCGTGGAAACATGAAGGCTCGAATGAACATAAAAGAAGGCCGCATCGAGCACACGTTGCGCATCGGTATCGCCAATGACTTTTACTCGAGCCTGCCAAAGATCGTTCCACAGCTCGCGGTTCTTGTTGCGCAAATATTCGAATCCGAGCATCTCGCCCCATTCAGCAAGGCGAATGGCTTCGAGCGCCGGCTCGGGATGGTATAAATCGGAAACCATCGCTGCGATCGTCTGGAAATGCACGCGGCGGCCACTCTCCGCCTTTAACACGGAGGTTCGAGTTACTCCGGTCTCGGTGCGAAAGGGCTCTTGCCTTTGCAGCTGAGTGTCCGGTGCTCCTACCATAACGGCGATGCCGAGTTTGCTGAGATTCCCACCGCTGACGAAGCCGCTCACGAGATCTACTTTCGTTCGCTCCGGCGGATCAGTCATGAAAATCTTTCCGGGGACGGACTCGCTGTCGATGCCCGACACACATTGCACCTCAGCACTGGACGGAGTACTGATTTGTATTTCCTGGCATAGCAAGGACGGAGTGGACCGCGAGGCAAATTGCAGGACTTCTATTTGAAGAGTAGGTCCGTTTTCGGGAGCGAAGGTCAATTCCGTAATCAGTTCGCCCGAAGCCATGTCCAGGGACTGACGCCGAAAGTGTAGCAAGTCAGGGCGCTTGAGTAGGCTGCTTTGGTTGACGACGATATCTGTTTCCAGCGGATACGGAGCGGGCGAGAGGCTTTCGACCTGATAGGGAATGTGAGCGAAGACGAATCCGCTCACGCACGTCATCGCTTTGGCAAGAGGGTTGGGGCCAGGACGAATGCCGATCAATCCGTTGCTGAGATAGGCGGGATCGAATTTCTTGGAGAAGTCCTCGACTACAATCTTCGGAATCGCAGACGTGCCGGAAGGCGAGGGCGCGGCAGAACGAACAACTTGGCTGACTGCTTTGAAAGGATGTCCCGCAATGCATGACGAAGCCACCAGAGCCGAGGATCCTTCGACAAAAGACCGCCGAGACAGCTTCATGGCTGAACTCCTTCAAGATCAATGTGGATCAAAGCCACACCTCGAGCCTTTCAAGACAACGAGCCTCGAGCGATAGCCCAAAACAAGAACTGCATGGCTCTCGCCATGCAGTCATCAAGAACTTGCGAAGCATTGCTCCGCAATAAATCGTTAGAACGTCAGGTGCAATCCGAACTGTTGATTGCGCATTGGGGTAGAGATGTCCTGGATCAGTCCCGCCGAACTACTGAGGACATCATTCACCGGCTGCGCGAGGTTCACACGATTGAGAGCGTTGAAAACCTCCCACCGGAATTGGAGATTGACGCTCTCCGTGAAATGGAAGTTTTTGTCCAAGCCCCAATCCGCCGCAAAGAGCCCTGGACCGCGCAGTGAATTGCGGCCGGCATTACCGAACACACCCGGAGCAGGCGGCGCGAAAGCTGCGGCGTTGAACCATTGCGTCCTGTTGCGCGGCACCCCGGCATAAGGGTCTCCAATTCGGTCAGGGCGGGTGTTCATGTCAGAGTTCAGACTAGCGTTGGTGATGGCAGGCGAAAATGGAAGTCCGCTTTCGACGGTAGTGATTCCTGTCCATTCCCATCCTCCCAGAATAAGATCGACGGCCCGGTCCGCGTTGCCCCCCCAGTGCTGCCCACGTCCAAAGGGTATTTGGACTGTGTGCGCAAGGGTAAAGATACTAGCCCGGTCGAAGACAGCAGGGCCATGGTCAATTCTGTGGTTGTATTGATCCGTTTCTGGGCCGAACTCTCCGAAATTGAGTGCTTTTGCCCAAGTATAGCTGGACAGTATGGAGTAATTCCGCGAGAAACGCTTGGTGAACTTGATTTGCAGGGCATTGTAGCCGCTGTTGCTGCAGTCGCACTTTTCAGTTATCCCTTGCGTGAGCCCAAATCTTTGGAACAAGGGTCGCTGAGGGTCGAACGATGGAACAGGTGTGGGTGACGGAACCGCAGCATTGATATTGGGCCCATAATTCAGCCTACGCCCGACGTTTCCGACGTAGCCTACACTCAGGGTGGCGCTGCTGAACACAGCTCGCTCAACTGTCAAGTTCCACGAATCCACGTACGGAAAAGGCTGGTCTGCTGGTATGTAGGCGGTACTGATGCCGACCGGCAGAGGCAGCAACCCATTAGAAGGAATACTGGGAAAGGCCGGCGCCGGCGGTGGGGTCCAGGAATCGATTGCCGGAAAAAATTGATTGGTCAGCGTAGGTATGCTTTGGTTAACGATCGATGGGTACACATCGGCGGCCAGAGTATTAAATGTCCATCCGAACGTGCCTTGGAAATAGCTGCGGCCATATCCAGTACGGACAACGGTCTTGGAATCGAGCGCGTACGCAATGCCAATCCGCGGCGAGAAATTGTTGTAATCCGTTTTTACGCCCCCAGATTGAGACACACCGCCGATGCCGGGAATACGAACAAAATTATCAGTTGCGTCGTAACGTCCTCCCTGGCCCTTGTGCAATGACTGGTCGGCAAACCACGTATCCCAACGTAAACCATAATTTAGAGTTAGTTTAGGCGTAATCCTCCAAGTGTCCGACACGTAGTAGTACATGCTCCATTGCAAATCCCGCTGGTCGGTGGAGATTTGAGCAAAACGGTTGAACTGACTCGCGTCTCCTAAGAGGAAACTGGCCAGCCCTAGACCGCTGCCGGAAACGCCACTGTCGGCTGTAACGTTCGAAGAAAAATCATAGACGCCAGAGCGATGCTGGTCGCTGGGCAATCTCAGGTTCACGCGTCGCCGGATATCGGCACCCCACTTAAAGCTGTGATTCCCATGTAGCTTGGTCCAGTTCGTCGCGCCTTGAAACTCCGTTTCTTCTTCATCCAGCGGGCAATTGCACCGGTACCCGATCAAAAAGCCACCCGCACTGTTGCTCTGAACGCTAGTGCCTGCGCCAATGTTCAGATCTGGCAGACCCCAAGTATCTTTCCGGTTAGGTTCGTTGAGGCCCAGGATGCCCACCTGTTCGGCAAGCATCTGACTAGCGTCAGGGGAGGACACAAGAACGCGATACCTAGTTACACCAAATCGAAAATCTGAAAGCAAAGTAGGGCCAAAATTGTAACTTAATCCACCGATGCCGTTTTGGTTGCGAACGTTTGAAATGCCTTCGAAACTAAGATTATTAAACTGCTGCCCTCCGGCAAGGCCCAAGGCTCCCGGCGTATCGAGGTGATAGCCACCGTAGCTATAGCGGCCGAAATATCGAAGATTATCCGTGAGGTAATGGTCAACGCGTATATCGAACTGGTTGGTGTTGAACACCTGGACGCCACCGATTGCGTAATTGTTGGCGGTTGGGTCTGGGGTTGCCAAATTCGGCAGCGGCACGAAAGTCGTATCGAGAAGATTGGTCGCCTGTGACGTAATCCGATTCAGTGGGATTATGTTGAGTCCTAATGGATTCGAAGGAGTTGCCCGACTTGGATCGCTAAATTGCGTGCGACCAGAACCATTAGCTGCGCCAGTGGTGGGATCGAAGATGGAAACGCCCAAATTGCTCAAGTCACCTGTGCGCTCGGCTGCGGTAGGGACCCGAATCGAAACCTCTCCAGCGTTGTGTTGTCGCGTTCCCTGATAATCGAAGAACGCAAACAGTTTGTCTTTCTTAATTGGGCCACCGATCGATCCTCCAAACTGGTTCCAACGAAGCGGAGGAAGTTTTCCGGTTTGCTGGGTGAATGGATCTCGTGCCTGGAAGTAGTCGTTACGCAGGAACTCAAACAGAGAGCCGTGGTAATTGTTGGTTCCGGACTTGGTTTGGACCTGAATAACCGATCCACCGGCCTGAGAGAATTCCGCATCGAAGTTGCTGGTTGTGCCCCTAAATTCCTGAACCGAATCGATCGGAGGGTTGATCATGACAATGCCCAGCACAGGGTCGGTGTTGTCCATGCCGTCGATCATGAAGTTGGTTCCGCTGAAGAGTTGGCCGTTGGTGTTGACCTGAATGCCCCCCTGTGGATTTTCCGTCTGGCCATGCTGCCACGGCATCTTGGCGCTACCGGGAAGCAGGAGCTGCAGTTGGGTGAAATTCCGGTCAATAATGGGGAGGTCTTGGACTTGGCCCCCCGAAAGATCAGTGCTCACCGCGGCGCGATCCGTTTCAAGCAAGGGCGGGGCGCCGCTGACGATCACTGATTCTGTGACGGCTCCCACCTGCAAGACAGCATTTAACGTGGAGGAAGTGCCCACGATCACCGGGACCGGTTCTTGCTGCAAGCTCTTAAAGCCATTGGCTTCCACTACCACCTTGTACTCACCCGGAGTTAAATTGTTGAGTGCATAGTAGCCGGAGTCATTCGCATTAGCGGTGTAGGTAACACCTTTCCCCCTATCCGTGGCGGTCACTTTGGCCCCGGAAAGCGCAGCCCCCGACTGATCAGTAACCGCGCCGATGATATTGCCATAAGCGGCCTGGGCTGAGGCCCTAGGGTGAATAAGAGCCATGCAGAAAAGCGCCAACAGCGCCAAGCTGAAACTTGCTTTGTTCCTCATCGAAGTCCTCCCGCCACAGAAATCCAGCCAATCGACGGCCCACAGAAGGGCAGGGCCGCTCTCATTCAGCAATTTGAATTCCGAAACATTGCCTGTTTGCACATGTTGGAACAGCTTGAGATCCGGCCATCGGGAAAACGGAAGTATCCAGCAAATGGAATCTTCATGAGATCGCCTACAAAAAAAAAGAGAAGCCACCTCGCCTCAAACCGATACTGTGAGTCGTTAAATTTGTTCCAGAAAATTTCCTCACCAATCGGAGAAGCAAAAAACTACGCCCTCGAATTTCCCGAATGAAGTTCGACGCTGAAGCGAGACTGACCAGAACGCGAGAACCAGCATCATGTCGCGCGGGCAAAATTTAAAGTCTCGAAGGGTTTGTTACGGTTACGGGCCGCTAAGTTGTTGGCTTGAAAGTTGCGAAATCTCTCTGCTACCCTTCGTTACCGTGGTTGTAACAGGGCATGTAACCGGTGCGGATCTCCGCCTCGTTGAGGAGAGGCTAGTAAACAGCCACACCCTTCACGGTTCAGAATCGCTATGCAAGCTGCTGCGGTATCTAGCGGATAATGCAATCAAGCATCCCGGGGTAGCGCTCAAGGAATACCAGATTGCCACCGAGGTGTTCGGGCGGGCGGCAGACTTTGATCCCCATCTCGATTCTCTGGTACGCGTACAGGCGGGGCGTTTGCGGTCGAAACTCTTCGAGTATTACGCGTCGGAGGGTGTTGAGGATCCGATCATTGTCGAGTTGCCAAAGGGGAGCTACGCTCTGGCCTTTCATCCGACTTCGATCTCCACCAAAACGATTTTGCGAGTGGCGAAGGAAGCTGAGGCCAGCAGCCAGGTGTCACCGAAGATTTCCCGACCGGTCATTCTCCTGTCGCTTCTGCTTGCCGTGGCCATGGTCGTCATCATTGCCTTGACTCTCAGTGTGATGCGCACCTCTGGTACGGTGAGTGGGGGACGCCCAGTACCAGCTGCCCTACGTGTTTTTTGGCAGAAGTTTGCAGCTGCGCCCCAAGAACCCTTGGTCATCTTCAGCAACGGAGCATTCGTTGGTCGGCCTGAGACCGGACTGCGCTACTTTAGTCCCGACAAGGATTCTCGTCAGGCAATCTTGGATCACTACACAGGAGTTGGCGAGGTGCTGGCGGTTTATGACCTCGACCATGCTCTCGGAAGCTTGCAGCGGCAGATCCGAGTGAAGCGCGGAAGTTTGTTCACACTGGACGATGCACAAAATAACAATTTGATCTTCGTCGGGTCACCCGCGGAAAATCTTACCCTTTTGGATATTCCGAGCACGCACGAATTTGTCTTTCAAAGAGTTTCATCAGGGCCGCGAAAGGGCGATTTGTCGCTCGTCAATCTCCGCCCGCAGCCGGACGAACCCAAAGTATTCCTTCCCTCAGCTCCCGGCACGACCTTAACTGAGGACTTTGCGGTCATCGGGTTAGTTCCCGGATTGAACCCGGCGCGGTCGGTGCTGATCCTGGCCGGAACTACGACCATCGGAACGCAGGCTGCCGCCGAATACGTGTCCCGTGAGGATTCTCTCGAGCAGCTACTGCTGAGGCTCAGTGTTTCCGAGAACGGCGAGATGAAGCCTTTCGAGGCGGTACTGCGGGTGAAAGTAGTGCGTGGAGTTCCGGTTGGGAGTGAACTGGTCGCGTTGCGCAAACCTCCGCAGTGAACGATTAGCTGCAAAATCATCCGCATTCCATTCTGATTTTCCGGCCACTTCGCATCATAGTTGTAGTATTTTCCATTCAGATGCGGTCCTCCGTTACGCAAACCTTCCGTGCTGCGTGCACAACGGCAACACTTCTTTGCGTCCTGATTGTGTCGTCTGGCTTGGCTCATGCCGAGCAGCCAGCGCGACTTGCGGACTTCGAGGACGTCGCCGACAAGGCCGGTCTCACCATGGTGAACGTCTTCGGCGGGGTAGATACAAAGAAGTACATCATTGAAACAACTGGAACGGGCGTGGCAATTTTTGATTTCGACAACGACGGGTGGCCGGACATTTTCATCGTCAACGGCACAACCCTCGAGGGATTTCCTCCGGGCCAGACGCCTACGAACCATCTCTATCGCAATAATCACGACGGCACTTTTACCGACGTGACTATGAAGTCCGGGCTTGCAGCGAGCGGATGGGGGCAAGGAGTATGCGTGGGGGACTACGACAATGACGGCTGGGAGGACCTCTACGTTACTTACTACGGCAAGAATCGCCTTTATCACAACGAACACGGAGCTTTCAAAGAAGTGAGCGAACCGGCGGGGGCCGCGGGTTCCGGCAAAGCGTGGGGTACCGGCTGCGCTTTCGTAGATTACGATCGCGACGGACGGCTCGATCTGATCGTCGCCAACTACGTGGACTTTGATCTGGCGACCGCTCCACACCCTGGCGAAAACCCTTCATGCGTGTGGAAGGGCGTACCAGTAATGTGCGGTCCGCGCGGTTTACCGTGGACGAAGAACACTCTTTATCACAATGCCGGTGGCGGAACGTTTCAAGACGTGTCCAGGAAAGCTCATATCGACCAGGCGTCTGGGCATTACGGCTTGAGCGTCTCAACGATCGATTACGACGATGACGGCTGGCCCGACATCTACATCGCTTGCGATACACAGCCCAGCATTTTGTACCACAACAATCGCGACGGTACATTCACAGATGTTGCGGTGACTGCGGGTGCCGCCTTCAACGAAGACGGACGGGCACAGGCGGGCATGGGGACATCGATTGGCGATTTCAATGGTGATGGGAAACTCGACATCTTCCGCACGAATTTTTCCGACGATACCTCTACCCTCTATAGAAACAACGGAAACGGTACATTTGACGACGTAACTTCTGCCGTGGGCCTTGGGTTGCACACCCGGTATCTTGGGTGGGGAACAATGTTCTTCGATTTCGACAACGAAGGCTGGCCTGACCTATTGGTCGTGAACGGTCACGTTTATCCAGAAGTTGACAAACAGCACTTAGGAAGCACCTATCAAGAGCCGAAGATTCTTTACCACAACAACGGAAACGGCACTTTCACCGATATTTCGGACGATGCGGGGCTCGCCATAACCGCGACGACGTCCGCGCGCGGACTCGCAATTGGCGACCTCTGGGACGACGGCAGACTCTCCGCTGTAGTCAGCAATATGAATGGACATCCGAGTCTTTTGGTGAATCGCGCCAAGTCATCGAACCATTGGATCGCTTTTCGGACAATTGGCACGAGATCGAATCGCGACGGAATTGGCGCTCGCATTAGCGTCTTCGCCGCCGGGCGAATGCGGGTGGATGAGGTGCGAAGCGGTTCGAGCTATTTATCGAATAGCGATGCGCGGGTACATTTTGGTTTGGGACAGACGAACAAGATTGATTTTGTGCAAGTCCGCTGGCCAAGTGGTCTTGTGGAACGTTTCCAGCAACCCCCAGTGGATTCAATTTATGAAGTCAAAGAGGGAACTGGGGCCCTCGTGCAAGCGCGACTCCAGTAATCGAAGAAAATTTCGTTGCTTCACCTTGCTTCGAAAGTTAGGATGCTTGTCCAGCATCTGAAACCATTTTTTGTGGAGAGCTGATTTTGCCGCATCGTCGATCCAGCTTGATCGTGATGTTGCTGGCCAGCGTTGCGATGTGCGCATCGCCGGCACAAACGGTTCCGACAGTAGCAACGAGGCTAGGGACAGCTGTCTCCGCCGATCCCTGGTGGAAACACGCTGTGATTTACGAAATTTATCCACGCAGTTTCCAAGACTCAAATGGCGATGGAGTTGGCGACATCAATGGCATCACTTCACGGCTCGACTACTTGAAAGATCTTGGCGTGGACGCGATTTGGATCACCCCAATGTATCCGTCGCCGCAAGTGGATTATGGATACGACGTCGCGGACTACGAATCGATCGATCCGCAATTTGGTACGCTTGCAGATTTCGATCGTTTGGTGGCGGAGGCGAAAAAACGCAACATCCGCATCATCATGGATTACGTTCCGAATCACACCTCTGACCAGCACCCCTGGTTTGTGGAATCGCGTTCCTCGCGCACCAATCCGAAGCGCGACTGGTATATCTGGCGCGATGGCAAGGGGCCTGGCAAGCCTCCGAATAACTGGCAATCCTGGTTTGGGCACGCAGCATGGAAATTCGATGCCAAAACCCACCAATGGTATTACCACCACTTTTACGTTCAGCAACCTGATCTGAATTGGCGCAATCCCGAGGTGCGCAAGGCCATGTACGATGTTTTACGGTTCTGGTTGGACCGTGGCGCGGCAGGGTTTCGCATGGATGCGGTTTCTCGTCTGTTTGAAGACCCCAACCTGCACAACGATCCCATTCTTCCGGGGAGGAACGCATTCGGTGATCCCAACATTCGGCACCAGTACACGGACAACTTGCCCGAAGTGCACGAGGTCTTACGCGAGATTCGTGCGCTCGTGGGCAGCTATCCTGGCGATCCAGTTTTGATCAGCGAGGCTGACGAGCCAAGCATTCAAGAACTGGTCAAGATGTACGGCCTAAACCGGGATGAAGTACAGCTTCCGATGGATTTTCAAATTGCCGATGTGAACAAACTCTCGGCTCTTGCTTTCCGTAAGTTGCTCGATGAAGTCGAATTTAATCCGTTGCAGGGCCAGCCCTATTTCTTTTTCAGCAACCACGACCAGGCGCGCACGTGGGACCGCTACGGAGATGGAATCCATAACGATCAAATTGCGAAGCTCATGGCCACACTGCTCCTGACAACCCAAGCCACGCCCCAGTTGTATTACGGTGAAGAACTCGGTATGCGAACCACTGTTCCAACTCGCAAGGAGGAAGTCAAGGATCCGGTGGGAAGGACAGGATGGCCTAAAGACAAGGGTCGCGACGGCGAACGGACGCCGATGCAGTGGGATGGTTCGGCGCATGCTGGATTCAGTACGGCCGCGAAGACCTGGCTCCCGGTCCCGCCGAGCGCCGTTCAATACAATGTCCAGTCCGAAGAGCGAAATCCCGATTCGATACTAAATTTTTTCAAGAACGTGATTTCGCTTAGACGAAAACTGCCGGCCCTGCGCGACGGAGACCATGTGGCCGTCAATCGCGGTGATCAGAATGTGTTGGCATATTTGCGCGAGGGCACGAACGGTACGGATTCGGTGCTGGTGGCCCTCAACATGAGCCCCCAGCCAAGGACCGTTGATTTCAAACTGAAGGGTTTCGGAATCCTAGCAAGTTCCGCGAGAGTCCTTTTAGCTGCCCCACTGCAAGCGGATTCCGAGCTCAACTTGAATGACATCAAACTTGCTCCGTTCGGAGTTTTGATTGCAGTTGTGAACTCGGCGCCGTGACA
>Ga0209056_10004244_pt1 | contig 15105 bp, 11 predicted proteins | sample GraSoiAngelo_114_FD_185876 | JGI IMG/M metagenome (GOLD analysis project Ga0209056, IMG submission 185876) | Grasslands soil microbial communities from the Angelo Coastal Reserve, California, USA - 14_0903_13_40cm (SPAdes) (version 2) | ecosystem: Environmental > Terrestrial > Soil > Grasslands... | reverse complement strand
CGAACGGCTGCGTCCCCCGCGGCACGCAGGGCTGCTGCGACCAGCCGGGCTTCATCGTGCCGACCTTCTTCGTGAACATCCTGGGCGGGCTCTGCTCGCGCGTGGACCAGATCGACTGCGGGGTGGGCGTCGTGAACACCTCCAACCCGCAGACGGGCGACAACGACGTGATCAAGATGGCCGACACCAGCGATCCCGGCCTGGACTGCATCTACGGGACCACCGATGACCCGGCGCACAAGGCGTGCACCGCCACCGGGGAGGGCAACGACTTGAACGGGAAGATCGTGCGCACGCTCGGGAACAACAGCCCGGACGCGAACGGTATCCAGTTCCGCCTCAACACGCCCGAGCTGTCGACGACCTGGACGGACGGCCAGAGCCCGCCGGGCACGTGCGCCAACGGCTCCACGTACGACGATGGGGAGCTGCTCGTGAGCCAGCTCGTCCTCAAGGCCGAGCCGACATCGGCGGGGGCGTCGGGCGCCTTCGTCGACATGAACGGCGACGGGTGCAGGCGGGCGGGGAGCGGCTTCATCGCGCCCACCAACCCGGACACCGACGGCCCCATCACCGTGCCCGGAGCACCGGCGGGGCCGCTCCGGCCGCAGTCCTACGACGGCACGGTGGGGGCGGTGACCGGGGCGGTGAGCGAGGTGTTCTCAGGTCCGAACTCCCCGATCCGGGACATCGGCTTCGTCGCCATCACGCCCAACCAGCCAGCGGTCGTCGTGCCTGCTGTGGCCTGCACCTGCACCCCGGTGGCCGGTTGCCCCGAGTAGGAGGGGCGCCGGCCGAGGGTATTGCGGAGCGCTCCTGCGGGGGCGGATGGTGACTTCGCCGGTCGCGCTCGTGCCGGACCGGCCAGCGGCAAGGAGTCTCATCAGGAGGTCGCTCCTCCGTCTCCTCTTGGCCCTCGTCCTTCTTCTTGCGGCCGCAGACGCGACCTTCGCGGTTCGCGGCGGCCGCCCCGGCCAAGCGCAGCCGGTGGCCGACACGCGTGTGCAGATCGCCCAGTTGCCGATCCCGACGCTTCCGATCCCGACGCTCCCGATCCCGATCGGGAGCACGACCACCACCACCGTCGCCGCCACGACCACCACGGTGGCGACGACGACCACCACGACGGGGCCGACCGGCACGACGACGACCACCACGGTCGGGACGTGCGCGCCCATCGTCCCGAGCGCGGCGATTCCGAACACCTACCGGCTCGACGGGACCACCGGCGAGAAGCGGTGCACGACCAACTCGGCGGCGAACCGCTTCGGCACCTGCAACACGGACGCCGACTGCGGCGGCACCTCGGGCGCGTGCCTCCAGCTCCCCTGGGTCACGGCCGACGGGCAGGTGATGCCGTTCCCGACCGGCGTGCAGACGACCTTCACGGTGACGCCGGGCAGTTTCCCCACCTGCGAGCACAGCGCCTGCGTCCCGTGCGGGAACCCGCACGCGTCGTGCGCGGGGATCCCGGGGTGCGAGGTGGCGGGCAACCCGAACGGCTGCATCCCCCGCGGCACGCAGGGGTGCTGCAACCAGCCGGGCTTCATCGTCCCCACTTTCTTCGTGAACATCCTGGGCGGGCTCTGCTCGCGCGTGGACCAGATCGACTGCGGGGTGGGCGTCGTGAACACCTCCAACCCGCAGACGGGCGACAACGATGTCATCAAGATGGCCGACACCAGCGATCCCGGCGCGGACTGCTGCTACAACGGCCATCCGGCCTCGGAGTGCTTGGGCGGTGTGAACCTGAATGACGACCCGGCGCCGGCGCTTTGTACGGCCACGGGTGCCGGGAACGACTTCAAGGGGAAGATCGTGCGCACGCTCGGGAACAACAGCCCCGACACGAACGGTATCCAGTTCCGGCTCAGCACGCCCGAGCTGTCGACCACCTGGACGGACGGCCAGAGCCCACAGGGCACGTGCGCCAACGGCTCGACGTACGACGACGGGGAGCTGCTCGTGAGCCAGCTCGTCCTCAAGGCCGAGCCGACGTCGGCGGGGGCGTCGGGCGCGTTCGTCGACATGAACGGCGACGGCTGCAGGCGGGCGGGAAGCGGCTTCATCGCTCCCACCAACCCGGACACCGACGGCCCCATCACCGTCCCCGGGGGAACGGCGGGGCCGCTGCGGCCGCAGTCCTACGACGGCACGGTGGGGCCGGTGACCGGGGCGGTGAGCGAGGTGTTCTCGGGCCCGAACTCCCCGATCCGGGACATCGGGTTCGTCGCCATCACGCCCAACAGCCCGGCGGTCGTCGTGCCTGCCGTAACCTGCAGCTGTACCCCGGTGGCGGGCTGCCCCGAATAGGGAGGCGCTCCGGACGAGACTCCCAGGCTGGTCCGAGGCGGTGTCGAGCCCCGCGGCCTGTGCATTCAAGGCGTCGCAGAGCACGCTTCCCTGCAAGTAGGCTAGCTGTGGCGCGCCGCTCTGCGGCTGGGGACGCCGCAGGGCCGGCGGGGCAGGTCCGACATCGGGAGGGTCCGTGCTCGGATCGGTGTCCGTGCGGGGTGCTGCATCTCGTCGGAAGTGTCGCTATAGCCATCCGCAATGCCGGACGGAAGGAGAGCACGAGCATGGACACCCAGCTGCCGCCCCCGGTGGTTCTGTATCAGATGGCGACCGGCCACTATGTCTCCCAGGCCATCTACGTCGCCGCAAAGCTCGGGATCGCCGACCTGCTCGGCAACGGGCCCCAGCGCCACGACGAGCTCGCGAAGGCCACCGGCACGCACGCGCCGTCGCTCAGACGAGTGCTGCGCTTGCTCGCCAGCACGGGCGTGCTGCGCGAGACGGACGGCGGGAGCTTCGAGCTGACGCCCCTCGGATCTTGCCTGCGGAGCGGGCCTGGCTCGTTCCGTGCCGTGGCGCAGCTGTTCGCGGGCCCCGCGGTCTGGTCTTCCTGGGGCGATCTCCTGCACACCGTGCGAACGGGCGACACGGCGTGGCATCGACTCTTCGGGTCGGACTCCTTCGAGTACCTCACCACGCACCCCGAGGAGGGTGCGATCTTCGACGAGGCCATGGCGGCGTTCACGGCGATGGTCGCCATCGCGGTGGCCGCCGCCTACGACTTCACGCCGTTCGGGAGCGTGGTCGACGTCGGAGGCGGAGACGGAGCGCTCCTCGCCGGAATTCTCCGGGAGAACCCGGCGCTGCGCGGGATCGTCTTCGATCTTCCCCGCGTCGCCGAGCGCGCGGGGAAACAGATCGCGGCAGCCGGCCTGAGCGATCGGTGCGAGTTCGTGGCCGGAGACTTCTTCCAGGCGGTCCCCGGGGGCGGCGACGCATACATGCTGAAGCACGTCATTCACGACTGGGACGACCGGCGCGCGATCGGCATCCTCGAGAGCTGCCGCCGCGCGATGGGGCCGCCCGCGAAGCTGCTGATCGTCGAAGGAGTCTACCCGCTACGGATCGACCAATCCGTCGAGAGCCGAGGAGCCGCCGCGAACGACGTCAACATGATGGTGTGCACCGGTGGCCGCCAGCGGTCGGAGGCCGAGTTCCGGGAGCTCTACGACGCCGCCGGGTTCAAGCTGACGAGGATCGTTCCCACGCTGGCCATGTCGAGCGTCATCGAAGGGGTGCGCGCGTAGCCGGATCGAAACGACAGGAGAGCGAGCATGGAGATCGCCGTCGTCACCGGCACCAGCACGGGCATCGGATTCGCAACCAGCCTGCGTCTGGCGCGTCATGGCTTCCGCGTCTTCGCCGGCATGCGCAACCTCGGCAAGGCGAGCCCCCTGCGTGCCGCGGCGGCCGAGGCGAACCTGCGGATCGAGGTGATCCCGCTCGACGTCACGTCGACGCCATCGGTCAGCCGCGCCTTCGAGACGGTGTCGGGGCATGGCCCCGTGGACGTGCTTGTCAACAATGCTGGCATCGGCGGCGCCACCCCGCTCGAGCTGACACCCGAGGACGAGCACCGGCGCATGTTCGAGACCAACTACTTCGGCGCGATACGGTGCATTCAGACGGTGCTGCCGGCGATGCGCGAGCGGCGGCGGGGGACGATCGTGAATGTCACCTCGATCGCCGGGCTGATCGCCACCCCGAATCAGATCCCCTACTCCGCTTCGAAGTGGGCGCTCGAGTGCGCCGGCGAGGCGCTCGCCCACGAGGTGCGCCGCTTCGGCATCCGCGTGGTCAACGTCGAGCCGGGGGTCGTCATGACGAACATCTTCGAGAACTCCGCCGACGCAACCCGCTACGACAAGACCTCGCCATACCAACCCATCATGCGCCGCAACGGCAAGCTCTTCGCGGCCGGTTTCCGCGATCCCGTCCAGCGCGACGACGTGGCCGAGACGATCCTCGCCGCCATCACGAGCGACGAGTACCGCCTTCGTTGGCCCGTCGGGAGGGACGCGCTCGGCTTGTCCCTGGGTCGCCGCAAGATCAGCGACGAGTCTTGGGTCGCGATGGGCGATGACCTTTCCGATCAGGAGTACAACCAGCGCTTCTTCGACTATTTCGGGATCCGGCTGTAGTCGCTTCACCCCCGGCACACGGCGCCGAGCGCGACGTCGACGTGCTCCAGGCTCAGGATCCCGCCAACTCGATTCGACCGCGCGGCGTATCGAGCACGGCGACGAGCCGGGCGGTGGGTGCCGCGCGAACGGCAAGACGCACGTCGAGCGCCTTCAGCACCGCGCGCAGCGCCTCGGCTTGTGGCGTCTCGGCACGGAGCGCCCGGAGCCGCAGGCCCTTGGGGGCGTCGTCTGCGGGGTGCGATTCGCCGTTCCATTCGATGAAGAAGGGTACCAGCGTTCCGGCGCCGTGACCGGACACGAAGACGTTCGTCCAGCGCACGACCATGCCGTCCGGCCGGCGCCGGTGTCCCTCGATGACGGCGGCCTGATATCCCGCGGCCTCCGCCCGCGCAACCGTGTCGGCGGCGCTCGGCGTGCGCGCGGCCCACATGATCAACGTGGGCATCTTCAAACTGGCGAGACGGCGGGCGAGTGCACCGGGCTGCAGCGTCGGATCGGGCGCGATGATCTCCAAGAACCGCTTGCGGCCGAGCGCCGCAATTGCGTTGTGCGTACCGAGGTCGGGATGCCGCCCGCCCGGGGTCGCGCGCACCGCGGTGCGTTCGGCGAGCGCCGCGATCGCCTCGTCGAGATCCGCGGCGCCCCAGAGCAGATGATCGCAGATGGCCGCCAACGCCCGATCCATACGAGGCCACGAGCCCGGCGGCAACGTGTCATGGCTCCGCGACGACGGTCCCGAGCCCGTCTGGTGAGCTGCGCCGCCCACGGCACCCGCGGCGTCCTCGATACGCCTCATGGAGCGCGCGGATCAGCGCGGGACGCATCCTCCCCGGCTCGATGATCTCGTCCAGCGACCCCACCCGGCACGCGCGCTCGACGGTGTGGACGGCGTCGAACTCCGCGGCGACTGCCTGCGCGGCGCCCGTCGCCTCGGCCAGCGCCCGCTCGTACCCGTCCCGTGCGGCGGCCGGCAACTCCGCGCGGAGCGCTTCGCGGGCGCGCCGCACCGTCGGATCGGCGGCGGCCCGCGCACGCACCTCTCGCGTGAAGACCACCGCCGCGGCGGCGCTGCCGCCGATCACCGAGGCGTACGATCCGGTGAGCGCCATGGCGCGCAGCCGCGGATTGAGCGACTTGGAGAAGACGACGTACGCCCCGCCGTGGTAGCGCGAGACCACGACGAACAGCAGCGGCCCATCGAAGTTCACGACGGCGCGCGCGATCTCGGCGCCGTGCTCCAGCTGCAGCTTGCGCAGCGACTCCGGGGAGCCGTCGAAGCCGGAGAGGTTGGCAAGGATCACGACCGGGCGGTTGCCGGTCGCCGCGTTGAGGGCGCGTGCCACCTTCTTGGAGGAGAGGGGGAAGAGCGTGCCGGCGTTCCACGCCGCCGGGCCATCGAGCGGGCGATACCCTTCGCGCGGGACGTTCTGGCTCTCGATCCCGATCAGGCAGATCGGCACACCGCCCAGGTGCGCGTCCCACACGATCGCCGACTCCGCGCCGGCCCACGCACGCCACCGCTCGAGGTGACCGCCGTCCTGGTCGATGAGCGCACGCATGACCGCGCGCATGGCGAATGGCCGTTTCCGACCCGGGTTGGTGGCGTCGTCGAAGATCTCGCCCACGGTCGTGAACCCGTGGTCCTGCTCCGCCGGGTACGGATACTTCCGAATGTCCCGGCTGGCGGGGTCCGCCGTCCGGTGCCTGCGGGGTCCCGGCTCGCCCGGAACCACGTACGTGTAGCGGTAGTGCTCGTCGAGCGTGCGCACGGCGGCGGCGAGGTCGCTTGCGTAGTAGTGCGCCTCGCCGTTCGGTCCCATGATCCGCTCGAAGCCGCCGATCGCCACCTCGTCCTCGGCTCCCACCCCGCCCGACGCCTCGAGGGCGGCGCGGCCCGTGAGCACCATGGACGCGTTGGGCGTCATGACGAGCGCCCCGCGCGTCTGGCCCACGATCGTCGCGAGCGCGTCCCAGTAGCTCTGCGCCCCGACGTTCACACCGTACACGATCACGTGGATCACACCGCCGCGCTCCGTGAACGTGATGATGCGCCGGACGACTCGCGCCGTCGCGTCGAGGTTCTCGGTGCCGCTGTCCATGGCGATGCGCGCGCCGCTCGAGACCGGGATCCACTCGACGGGGAGCCGCAGGCCCTCCGCGAGGTCCAGCGCAGCGACGATGCGGTCGCACTCCGGGGCGGCGAGCGCCCCCATCTCCCGGGTGGGATCGGAGAGGATGACCACCCGTCGCATGCCCTCGGGAACCTTCTCGGTGGGTGTGCTGACGATGCCGAAGACGACGGCGGCCTGGTTCTCGCCGTACGGGCGGTCGGCGACGCGCACCGCCCTCGGCTGACCGCTCCTCGGGTCGAGGTCGTACTCCTCGAACGCGCCGGCCACGCCAGTGCCGTTGCAGCCCGTGAGCATGCGGATGATCTCGTACGGGTAGACGAGCCGCCGCCGGCGCGCCTCGACGACCTTGCGCTCGTAGCTGGTCGCCGGCCCGAGCGGAGCGGTCTCGGGCGGGCGGATCGCGAGCTCCATGCCGCTGCCGGTGAGGTCGCTCACGACCAGGTCGACGGGGTCGCGCACGCGGTCACCGAGCCGGAGCCTGACGACGACCTTCTCGAGCCCCAGGTGCCGCGTCGCCGGCGCGAGCCGGCGCGCGACATCCTCGATGGCCCGCTTCTCCAACGCAATCGCGGGGCCGACGGCGATCGTGATGCGATTCCAGTGCAGGCGCCGGCGCGGGTCGCGCGCATTCCGCAGCGCGCGCAGCGCGCTCGTCGCCTGGTAGAAGCGCCGCTCGAACCCGGCGACGTGCAGGGCCGCAGCGTCCAGCTCGCCGGCGGTCCGACCGCGCACCTCGGCCAGCACGAACAGCCGCTCGTCCTCCGGCACCGCCCGGCTCTTTCCCCAGAAGCAGTACACGTCGTCGCCGCCCGGCAGCCGCTCGAGGGCGAAGCTTCGCAGTCGCGAGAAGCCGACCCGCGCCGCGGTCTCGGGATGCAGCCCGAGGAGGCTCCCGTCCTCGCGAACGCCCGTCGGGTCGCGAACGAGCGTGCGGTGCACGTCATCGGCGCCCGCCCGGACGAAGGAGAGCGTGCAGCGCTCCGCCGGGAGGCTCACCGCGCCCAGCGCGTCTGCCACACGGGCCACGACGCCGTCGACGTCGTCGTGCGGCAGCACGACCTCGATGGCGTGCACGCTCGAGCGTTCTGCAACGAGGTCGCCCGCCGCGATCGCTCTGCATACCTGCGTCACGGTGCGAGCCGCGTCTGCGACCGTGCCGGTCACACCGACCACGACCCGCCCGTCGGGCAGGTCGACACGCTGGCTCTCGACCGACCCGGAGCGAATCGCCGTCAGCGCCAGCGGTTCGTCCGGCGCCAGCAGGCGAAGCAGATAGGCCGAGAGCGCGATGCGGCGGCGGCGCGCATCGGACTCGAAGAGCCACCGTCCCATGCGGTCGAACAGGTGTCGGGACGCGGCGGCGAGGTCGAGCAGCACCGTCTGCGGCGGTGGGCTCGCATCCGCGGCCGCGCAGGCAAGCCACGGCGCCATCCGCTCGGCCGCCAGCTCGGCTTGTCGCTCGAGCCTGGGACCCTCGAAGATCACCCCATGCGCCTCGATGGCGGCGTCGGCCAGCGTATCTGAAACGAGAGCCCTCATGGTCGCGATGCGGTCGAGCGCGTCCGCGAGCGCGGCGTCGTCCGCGAGCGGCACCCCCGCGCGCGCGAGCGCGGCGAGGCAGCCGAGCACGGCGCGAACGAGCTGCCGGCGCAGGTCCGGGACGTTCTGCGTCGCGAGCAGCCGGAGCAACGCGCGCTCGAGCGCGTCGCCGTGCTCGAGCGACGCCAGGCCGTAGTGCCCGAGCGCCGTACGCAGCAACGCGCGGAAGTCCTCCCCGATCCCCGCGCCCCCCGCGCGCATGCGACGGAGATACCGGCGGAGACGCGCGGCGTTCGAGGGTCCGACCCCCCCACCGACGGCAGACCGTGGCGCGGTGAGGAAGAGCTGCTCGAGGTCGGCGAAGACGACGACCTCGTCCTTCAGGGCGGCGAGGGCGTCGGCGAGCGCTCTCGAAAGCGTGCAGCGATTCCCCGAGTCGAGAAGCGCTGCAAGCCTCCGCGCCCGCTCCGGATCGGCGTCGTAGCCGAGCAGCACGGTGCGGATCTCGTCGCGCAGCGCAGCGACCGCGGACCACCGCTGGCTCGCGTCCCGAGCGTCCAGGGCCGAGAGATCGGACGGACCCACGGCGCCCCCCGCCGGCTCGACGACCAACGCACCGAGTGGATCCGCGTCCGCGCCGAGGGTCAGCCGCGCCTCCGCTGCACCGCTGTCTGTCGGGTGCCCGACCTCGGGCTCGATGACGACGAGCACGTCGCCGGCCGAGACGAGCTGCCCTTTCGTAGCACGGATCTCACTCACGACGCCGGCGATCGGCGCGCAGAAGCTGATCTCGACTTTCATCGCCTCGAGGAATCCGAGCACCTGTCCCGCGGCGACGCGTTCCCCGGGCGTCACCTGCACGCCGACGACCATCGCCGGCGTCGCGGCGCGTACCTGCCCCGTGGTCTCCCAGCCGAACCGATAGGGGCGTCCGCCCAGCTCGAGACGAAGCCCGACCTCCGTCGCGTCGTAGACGACCCGTCGCGTCCGGTCCGCGAACTCGAGCCGCGCCAGGTGCCGGTCGGCTTCCCGGAGCGTGACGGTGACAGCGCGGCCGTCGAGGCACACGCGATAGCGCCAGGATCCGAGCGCGAACACCGCGAGCCGATAGCACACGCCGCCGAACGAGAGGTCGACCTCCTGGCCCACCGACGGCGGCACGCGTAGCGGCGACACGTTGGTCGTGTCGGCGAAGAAGTTGAGCCGCGCATCGCGGCGGCGGCGCTGGTAGGCGAGGATCGCGGCCCCGACGAGCGCATCGCTCGCGTCCCGGTCGGCCTGCGAGGTCGCCTCGCGACGGCGGCGGTCGATCCATCCGGTGTCGACGCCCCCCCGTCGGAACTCCGCGGAGTCGAGGACGTCGATGAGATACCCGGTGTTGGTCGCGCCGCCCTCGATCACGAGGTCGAGATCGCGCAGCGCGCAGACGAGACGGCTCCGCGCCTCCTCCCGCGTCGTCCCCGTCGCGATCACCTTCGCGATCAGGGAGTCGAACGCCGGGGGCACGACGCTCCCGGCCGCGACGCCGGTGTCCACCCGGATGCCCGGCCCGAGCGCCGGATCGAAGCGCGCGATGCGGCCCGGCGCGGGCACGAAGGCCGCATCGGGATCCTCGGCGCAGACACGCGCCTCGATGGCGACGCCCCGCTCGAACGGATCGAGCCCGGCGAGGCTCTCCCCGCGCGCGATGCGGATCTGGAGCTGGACCAGGTCGAGCCCGGTGGTCGCCTCCGTGATGCCGTGCTCCACCTGCAGGCGCGGGTTCATCTCCAGGAAGTGCGCGTCGGCGTCGGTGACCAGGAACTCCACGGTGCCGAGGCCGACGTATCCGACCTCCCGCGCCAACCGCACGGCGGCCGCCGCGAGCCGTGCAAGCAGCGACGGCTCGAGCCCCGGCGGTGGCGCCTCCTCGATCAGCTTCTGATGGCGGCGCTGGACGGAGCAGTCGCGCGCGCCGAGGGCGAGCACGTGGCCGTGCGCGTCGGCGGCGATCTGCACCTCGACATGGCGTGCGCCGGAGACCTTGCGCTCGAGGAACAGGCGTCCGTCCCCGAAGGCCGCGCCGGCCTCTGCTGCCGCCGAGCGGAACGCCGCCGGCAGGGCGGCCGCGTGCTCGACCACGCGGATCCCGCGGCCGCCGCCGCCCGCCGCGGCCTTCACCACGAGCGGGTAGCCGAGGCGCTCGGCGAGGCCGACGGCCACGGCCTCGTCGTCGACGACGCCACCGCTCCACGGGGTCACGCTCACGCCGGCCCGCTCCGCGAGCTGCTTGGCGGCGATCTTGTCACCCAGCGCCCGCATCGCGTCGCCCGACGGGCCGAGGAACCGCATGCCCTCCCTGACCACCCGATCGGCGAACACCGGGTCCTCCGCCACGAATCCCCAGCCGGGCCAGACCGCGTCGGCGCCCACGCGGCGGAGCGCCGCGATCACCAGGTCGTGGTCGAGATAGGCCCGGACCTCGCCCGCCGGTGCGGGCAGCCGCACGGCCGCGTCGGCGTGGCCCACGAAGGGGGCATCGCGATCCACGTCGGTGTAGAGGACGACCGCCCGCAACCCGGACCCCTCGCGAGCGCGCAGCGCGCGGACGGCACGCACGCATCGCATGGCGGCCTCGCCGCGGTTCACGATGCCGAGACAGTGGATCGAGTGCCTCACGGAAATCTGCACGCGAACGCCACGAAGCGCCCGTGATGCGACAGGGACAAGTCGGCAGGGCTGCGGGAACCGCGGAGCCAGAGCGCAGGGATGCGCCCCTCGCGACGGATGGCGAGCTCCTCGGGCGCGACCGCGAGGAGGCGCGAGAGCCGGGCGATCGCGAGCTGGCGGACCGCCTCGCTCCCTGTCGCGAGTGCCGGAAGCCTCGCGACGGCGCTGTGCACGGCCGCCGGCGGATCAGCCGCCCCGCGCGCCACCGCATGGAGGTGCCCCGCGCCCATGACGACGTCGACACGAAACCGGCGGTCACCGATGCCAACGGTCAACCACGCGTCGGCGCAGCGTTCGGTGTGGAAGCGCGACGGCGCGAAGATCGTCCGCGGATCCGCCTTCCGCGCGGCCTTGTAGGCGCTCTCCTTCGCGGCCCACAGGAGCCAGCGAATGCGCTCCGGCTGCCCGCTCGCCTCGATCAGCGCACGCTCCGCCTCGTCGAAGACGCGCTCGTCGAAGCGCGGGTGACGACCCTCGGCGCGGCTCTCCGGATCGCCGAGGTCGACGACGTCATTGCCGATCATCGAAGTGACTCTGCTCGAGCTGCGCGAGCGTGCGCACGACCTGCTGCGCCAGGTCGCGGGCGCGGCGCATCCCGTTCTGGTCCGACGTCGGCCGAACCGCCGCGAGCCGCACGTGGAAGCGCTCGCCGCGTGCCGGGAGGTCGCTGAATCCGTCCTGGTGCTCACCACGGAGATATATGCAGAGGACCCGGCACCGCGGGAGGTCGCCGATCATCCGCCCCACACCGTAGGTCGCGTTCTCGACGTCCACCCGACCGCTGCGGCTCCGGCCGCCCTCGGGAAAGACGAGCACGGCCTCTCCGCGGCCCAGCAGGTGGACGAGGCGGCCGAGCGCGCCGGCCACCTCGGCACGGTCCCCGCCGCGCGTCACGGGAACACACTTCATCAGGTAGACGAGGAGTCGCGACGCGAGCGACCCGCCGAAGTTCCGTCGCTCCGGGACGTTCCACGGCAGCGCCCCGTAGTGGGCGAGGAACCATCCGGGCGAGCCGAGCGCCCAGGCGATGAGTGCCGAGTCGATCATGGTCAGATGATTCGCACACACGAGCAGCGGTCCGTCGCGAGCGCCCCAGAGGCTCCGGTACTCGCGACGGGCCGCCGCCATGCCCTCGATGCGCCAGCGCATCCCGAAGCGCATCAGCGCGACCGTCGCCGGGACCCACACCGGCGACAGCAGGCGCCCGACCGCACGCTGCACCGCGAGGCCGAGGCGGTCCCGCCGGCCGAGCTGCACCGGCCTCCCTGCTACGTGAGCTTCGACGAGATCAGCTGGACGGCGTCGCCGACCGTGTTGACGGCATCGACGTCGTCGTCCGCGATCTCGATGCCGAATTCGTCCTCGAACGCCAGCACGACGTCGACCAGGCGAGCCGAGTTCACCTTGAGGTCGTCGAGGATGTGCGTGTCCCGTCCAACGCGCGCCAGCGCCTCGCTGTTCTTCGCGTAGGGCCTGAGAATACCCACCACCTTGTTCATCACATCCGTCTCACTCATGCTTCCTCTCCTTCCGTCAGGAGGTCCACTTCCCGAACACCACGCAGGCGTTGACGTCGCCGAAGCCGAAGCCTGCCTTGATCAGCACCCGGAGGTCGGGCATCGGCCGAAGCCGGTGCGGAATCGCCGCCGCGAACGGTGCAATGTCGGGGTGCAGGTCCTCGCAGTTGATGGTCGGATGCAGGAATCCGCCCTGCACCATGACGACGCTCGCCACACACTCGATCCCGCCCGCGGCGCCCAGCGCGTGACCGATGAGCGACTTCGTCGCGGTGATCGGCGGGAACGTCGCCGGCGACCGCTCGAGCGCCGCGGCCCACGCCTGCACCTCGCGCGGGTCGGCGCCGGTGGCGGTGAGGTGGCCGTTGATCGCGTCGACCTCCCGCGGCGGGATGCCGGCGTCGTCGAGCCCGGCGCGAATGCAGCGACGAACCCCGTCGGGATTGGGCGCGGTCATGCTGCCGCCCGCCCGTTGCCCGCCGCAGTTCACCGCCCCGCCGAGCACCTCGGCGCGGATCGGCGCGCCACGCTCGAGCGCGCTCTCGAGGCTCTCGAGCACGAGCACGCCGGCTCCCGCCGCGGGCACGAAGCCGGCGGCCGACGCGCTCATCGGCCGGGAGGCCCGCTCGGGCGCGTCGTTCGACGCGCGCGTGAGGACGCGCATGGCGTCGAACCCCGCCCAGATGTAGTGGCTCGCACCCTCCGATCCCCCACACAGCATGCGCTCGGCCCGGCCGCTGCGGATGCGCTCGAGGCCCTCGACGATCGCCTCGGTGCCGGTGCTGCACGCGCTCGAGTTGGTGGTCACCTGGTTGCCGAGCGCGAGCAGACCCGCGACGCGCGCGGAGATACCGCTCGCCATCACCTGCTCGACCGTCGTGCTGCCGAGCCGGCGCAGCTTGCCGCCATCGGTGAGCGGCACGACCCGCTCGCCGATCGTATCCATGCCGCCGATCCCCGTGCCGAGGATGGCGCCCGTGGCCCAGTCGACCGCGCCGTCCTCGCGCGCGGGGCGCCGCAGCCCGGCATCCGCCCAGGCTTCCACGGCGGCCAGGCACGCGAAGCGGTGGTTCGAGTTCATCGCCAGGAGTTCGTCCGCATCGAACGCGGCACCGGCGCGCTCGTCGGTGCCGTCGGGGATTCCGGCCACCTGACAGGCGAAGCCGAGCTCGCGGAGCTTCGCGATCCCGCGCACCCCGGACCGTCCCTCGCGGAGCGCGTGCTCGAACGCTGCCACGCCGATGCCGTTCGGCGCGACGACGCCGACACCGGTCACGACCACGCGCCGCCTCACGCCGGCACTCCCGTGCCCGAGAGCGTCCCGGAGCAGACGACCGTGCCGTCCTCGAGCGTCATCTCCACCGCCGACCGCAGCAGACGGCGGCGGAAGACGAGCTTGCGTCCGCGGATCAGCACGCGCTGTCCGGGCCGCACCATGCCGGTGAACTCGACGGTGGCATCGGTGAACAGCGTGAGCAGCCGTGGGCCGCCGGGAGCGTCGCGGCCGACCAGGTAGATGCCGTGCGCCACCACGCCCGCCTGCGCCATCGCCTCGAGGAGCAGGACGCCGGGCGTGACCGGGTTGCCGGGGAAGTGGCCGCGGTAGAAGTCCGCGTCGGCCGGAAAGCGATAGGCGGCGACGATGTGATCCTCGTCGAGCTCGAGGATCTCGTCGATGAAGCGGAACGGCGGCCGGTGGGGCATGGCGTCCAGCACCGCGGCCGCGGTCCTCGGATCAGCCGCCATAGAGGCCCCCGTTCACGTGGACGACCGTCCCGTGCACGTAGCTGGCGCGCGTGGCGAGGAAGGCGACGACGTCCGCCACCTCCGCCGGCGTTCCCATGCGACCCAGCGGCACGCGCGACAGGATTCCGTCGCGGGCCGCCTCCGGGAGGTTGGCGGTCATCTCGGTCGCGATGAACCCGGGCGCCACCGAGTTGACGAGGATCGACCGTCCGGCGAGCTCCTGCGCGAGCGACTTGGTGAGCGCGTCGAGGCCCGCCTTGGCCATCGTGTACGGCACCTGGCCCTGGTTGCCGGTATGACCGACGACGCTCGTGATGTTGACGATGCGTCCGCTGCCCTGGCGGAGCATGAAGCGGCGCAGGACGAGCTTCGTGAGGTACCACGTCCCCCGCGCCACCCTGGCAACCGCGTCGTAGTCGTCGAGCATCATCGTGGGCATGGGGGCGTTGCGGTTCTGGCCGGCGTTGTTGACCAGCACGTCGAGCCTGCCGGCGCGGTCCTTGATCGCCCCGACCAGCGCCTCGACGTCGGCGGGCTCGGCGAGGTCGGCGCGCAGGGTGAAGGCGCCCTCGAGCTCGCCGGCCACCGCCTGCGCCGCGGCCTCACTGCCGCGGTAGTGAACCACGACGCGGAAGCCCTCGGCGGCGAGCGCACGGCAGCACGCCGCGCCGATCCCGGTCCCGCCGCCCGTCACGAGCGCCACCCCTGCGTCGCTGGTCATCGATATCCTTCGCTCGCGCTCATCGGTATCCTTCGCTCCCGCTCACGCGAGCCGCCCTCCCCGAGCGCTGGCCAACACCGCGGAGTAGCCGGCGTGGCCGAGGTCGCGGAACAGGCCCACTCGAGCCGCATGGAGCGCGTAGATCGGTAGGCCATCGACCAGCACGCTGGCGTCCCCGATGGCCAGCGTGGCGCCGGCGTCCGGGAACGTGGCGCACCGCCGGATGTCGATCTCGTAGCGCA
>Ga0209056_10004241_pt1 | contig 15106 bp, 10 predicted proteins | sample GraSoiAngelo_114_FD_185876 | JGI IMG/M metagenome (GOLD analysis project Ga0209056, IMG submission 185876) | Grasslands soil microbial communities from the Angelo Coastal Reserve, California, USA - 14_0903_13_40cm (SPAdes) (version 2) | ecosystem: Environmental > Terrestrial > Soil > Grasslands... | reverse complement strand
CAGTGCGGTCTGGCATATCGAAGCAGGCGGAATTGTTTCAGCGTTGAATTCACGGTTAACGACCTTGTACGGCATTAAAGGAGGCCAAGTTGCTCCGCGGCGGAACGCATCTCGTTGAACCGCCAAGCCACGTTCTTGTGAAGGGTCCAATCCACGCGATCGCCCAGCCATCGGAATTGGAGATAGAGTTTCGCTGCAGCCATTCTCCATTCGAACCCCGGACAGCTTCCGGAGGGCCATCTGCTCATATTGTATTCGTGCTCGCACCGCCGGACTAATTCGGCCGGCCAGCCTTCCGTCAGGCAGGCAAGATCGATTTCACCAAAGCCCACTGCCGCAGACTCCCAGTCCACCGGGTACACCGACCCCCCGGCAACCAGCACGTTACGGCCAGTGAACTCACCGTGAATAATCGTCTTTTGAATCATTGCCAGCGATGAAGCGAATTCTTCAAAGCGTCGACAGAGAATTGGCAACCACGGAAATCTGTCATGTAACCGGGCGGAATACTCCAAGGTTCGATCAGCCCATCCTCTGTAGTACCCGGCGTCATAGTCATTCAAAAAAGCCACGTCGCCCTGAACCGCGAGAAGTCCGCTCATCGTGTGGAAATGCCCGAGCCAGCGGCTCGCGGCACCGATGCCGGGGCCATGCTCGGCCTTGCTCACACGCACACTCTTGTCAAGGTCCAGGAGCACCAGCCAAGTCTCCCCGCTCTCCTCGTCCACATAGGAGCCATAGAACAATGCAGCCATGTCCTCGACAGGCTGCAACACGTGCCGATACACCAGAGCTTCATAGGGTACGCCGCCGCGGTGCCCATGCCCGCTCTTCGTGAAGCCGTGACCGTACTTGCAAAACAGGCGGAGGACATTCCCGTTGTCGGTCCGTATCGTGATCTTCTCGGTCGGAAAGCTGCTGTTGTACTCGTTCGGCCGCCGTTCCAAGACGTCCACTCGTCCGTGAGGCGATCCTTTGGCGCGCTGGATGGCGGAGAGCGCTGCCGTCAACGATTGAATATCGGGAAGTTTCACACTCGGCCTCACCACAGACTGAAGGTTCGCGTCAGCTTCACTGTGAAGCGGTCCCGCGTATACGGGTCGGCGTCAAAGACCATGAAAATGTCGATGCCCCGCCGCACCTGGCGCCGGTACGCCAGACGGTAATACCCGGCATCAACCCATCGCGCCGAAATGGCCTGTTCCGGGCTGATCTCCCACGAAACCGAGAGAATCGCCTGAGTGTTCACTCCGAAGGATTGCGTTCCTTCGTAGCTATAGCTGACGTAGGTCTTTCGTGTCGGTTTCACCCAAAAGCTCGGCACCACATCGGCGTACTTGCCTCCCCCAAGGGAGCCCCATGAATATGTCAGGCCGTAGCTGTAGCGATCGCTGCGCGTGTTGAAGTACACCGACGCCGTATAGAATCGATCATTGTTGAGCTGCGGTTGCCAGTCGCCCGGATCGGCGCCAAGGGGCCTGTAGGGACCGGCAGTCGTTCCCACGTTGAAAAAGATGTTTGACCATCGTGTCTCGCCGCCTAAGTACACGGACGTCTTCCGGCGCTGCAGCAGGTTGCTTAGAGTGGCTCGTTCCTCGTAGGTCGCGCTTCCGTTGAGGCTGTGAAACGGCCCTCCGGAATACGCGCGGTTATAGCTGACAAAGGCCGTGCTGCCGCGCGTATCCAGGCTGTCGGCTGCGACAAACCCGTCCGCCGGGAAGAACCCCTTTTCCGTTCGGTCGAATCCCACCCCCGCCTGCCAGTACGGCCTTTCGAAGCTGGCCGACACGACGGCTCTCGTCCCATCTCCGTTGCGGCCCCGGGTGGACGTCGCCGCCAGGTCCGCGCCCAGAACCCAATACCGTTTCAATCGGCCTCCGGCCTGAAATACGGAGGTCTGGTTATTGAAATCGGCACGATCGCTGCCGACCACCGTGAGCGCCGAGTTGAAGTTCGAGCCAAACTCTCGCAGGGCGCGGGCCGCATAATCCTTGCGGCCATCAGGTCCCGTCGTGCCGAGCATGCCGAGCTGCAAAGCCCCCACGCGCCCGAAGGACTTTACTCCCAGATCAAAGTCCGGGACTCGGCCTCCGTGGAAGTAGGCGCGGTCTCCGAAGAACGCGGAACCTTCTTGAAAAAAGGGGCGGTAGTCGCTCCGAAACTTCTCGTTGTAGTCGAAGGCGAGGCTCAGCACCTCGTTTTCGACCTGGCTGAAGTCCGGGTTCACCGAAAACACGCCGCTCAGATTGTTGGCGAAATCGTACCGCGCATCGAGACCCGCGGTCGCCGGCACTTTCTGAACGCCGCCTCGTTTGTCAGGGAGGTTGCGCCCCCCCGCGGCATAGGGCATCACCGTGAGTTTCTTCCCGCCGGATTCAGCCGGTAGAAGCAGGTCTGTCAGGTGGCCTGCTTCTTCCGGGAGAAATTGCCGGGTGACGTCCGCCCATCGGCTCCATTCCTGGGTCCGATGGTGGTATCGCACGAAATTCACGCCGAATGTGCCGGCCCCATTCTGGAAATTGAGAATCGCGAACGGAATTGCCATTTCAGCGGTCCACCCGTCCTTCGTCCGCTGTGCGGCGGCCTGCCAATCGCCCTTCCACTCGATCTTGCGCGCGCGTCCGCCCGCCATTGCGTCGGACTGCGTACCACGGGCGTTCACGGCGAATTCCGAGATCTGCCGGTGGTTGTGGTACGGGTCGAGCTCGATCACGACGTGATCGTCCAGCGAAAGATCGCCGTCGCGCTTCCGCTGTTCCGCGTGGACGGAATCCGGCTCAGAGTCGTGACATACGAATGCAAAATAGAGCTTCTTGTCGTCGGCGATCACTCGGACTTCAGTCTTTTCCCGCGGCGCGCGGCCATACTCGGAAATCCAGAAATCCTTTGCCTGCGCGGCTCCGCGCCAGACGTCGTCATTGGGGATGCCGTCGATAAGCGGCGCCACTGCGGCGCGCGGAACCGCGAGGTTCCTTTCATGTCCCGGCGGAGGTTTGCCGGCCTGCGCTTCAGCCGGAGGAGCCAGTGCAAGCGCGAGGGACCAAGCGAGTGCAATTGGAAATGCAAGTCGATTTCTGCCGCGGATGCGCGCAAGAGACGGACAAATAACAAGTCCGACATGGAGTGCGGCGACTTGTCGCCGCTTTCCTTTTGGCGCCGGGGCAATAGCGGCGACAAGTCGCCGCACTCCGAAAGAGCCGTGATTGCTCATGTGCATCTCACCAAAGTGCCACCTGAGGCGAGTCGCACTTTTAATTGCACCGGGACCAGGCAAGGGTTCATGTTGTCTCCCGGTCTCAGCATGTTCCACCACGGGTCGTGCGGGTTGAGAGCTCGTGAAACGAGCACAGCTCGATGCCACAGCCGGCAATGGCGGCGCGAATTCGCGGATCGCACAAGACCTTCATTTCGTCAACGCGCTCGTTGCGATACATCGTCTCCAGATCCGATGCATCGCCGGGATGACAACCGAGTTCCGTGATCCCGGGTTTGAGCGTCCCGAGGAGCTTCACGAGAGCATCGACGCTGATGGCCTGAGAGTCAGAAAAGCCTTCTGAAGTCTGCCCGTAAAACGACCCACAGTAATGAATTTCGGGATTGGCGTTCCGCAGCGGGACACCGAGCTTCCGGCAGATTTCGATCAGTATCGAACGCGCGGGATCTTCATTGTGCACATGCTGGTGCGAGTCCACGTGCGTTGGCTGGTTGCCCGTCAAGCGATGAAACGCGGCAAACTGACGGGCAATCTCGGCTGCCACGGCGGACGCGTTCTCCGTTTGCACGACGTCATACAAGGTCACCCACACTTCGCCGTTGAAGGCCCACTCACCAAGATCGACGTGGAGACCCAGGCTGAGTTTTGGATGGCGTCTGGCGTAATCTGCGGCTTCGGCGGCGGCCGGCCAACGCACCATCAGGCTGGCGCTGGTCACGATGCCGTTCTGATGGGCTTCGATGATGCCGCGGTTCACGCCGCAGCTCTGGCCGAAATCATCAGCATTCACGATGAGAAACTTGGTCGCCACTTAGTGCCTCATTTCATAAATACGCAACGTATTTATCCAGATAAAGCTCCCTGTAAGGGCGCTGGGAGCTCAGCCGGAGAACGCGAACCCCCGGGATATTGCAGTAAATGAATGCGCCCCGGCAGGGGCGCGGGGAGCTCCTGCAACCCCTGCCGGGGTGCGTATCTTTGTCGTTTTCGTGGCATGGCCGTCCCGGCCATGCCTGACTCGTCTTTGTGCTTAACGGCTTCACACGGGCGGGACGCCCGTGCCACGTTCTTCTTCTACCCGGGGGTTCGCTTCGCTCACCCCCGTCCAATTCCCTTTCGCCCCGCTGGGGTGGAATACGTTACCGTATTTGTGAAATCAGGGACTTAGTCGAGTCCTATGTCCGCAAGCAAGCGAGCCGCGACTTTGCTGGCTTCGAAGTATTCTTCGGCGATCGCCCGCGCGGTTTGACTGTGCCGGCGGTAGTCGCTGTTGATCGCATCGACCGCGGCAAGCGCCGTATCGCCGGTCGTGAACCCAAAGAGCCCTTCACCTGTCGGGAGAATGTTGCTGAACCCCGTGTCCTGGGCGACTACGGGCTTTCCGCATGCCAGATAGTAGGCGTCGCGTTCGCTGAACCAGCCGCTGCGCAGCCGGACATTCTGATCCTTGGCTACCGTGAACTCCGCGCGGGACTGGCGGAAATAGCGCGGATATGCACCGAAAATATCCAGCGACATCCGGAACGGCGACACCAGACGCCAGCCGTGGCTTTCCAGCCGTTCGCGATCCGCGGGATCGTCCAGGTTGATTGCCAGCTGGAATGGTTGCGGCGTGCGGCGCGGGAGGTCCAGGAATTTCTCCCACTCGTGATGTTTGCTCCAATGATAGGTTTCGCCTTTGTACTCGACGTCATTTCCGTTCTGGCGATAGTTGCCGATCGTCGTGAAAAAGCGGGCCGCCGGGTCGTAATCCGCTTGCCAGAAGTCGAGATCTACGGGCTGGCGCGTCTTCAGATAGCGAACGTCATTGAGTGGAACGCCGCAGTCCGGCGCGCCGTAGTTTTCTCCGTAAGTAGCGATGACCTGGTGATTGGCGAAAGCGGATCGAGTATGCTCGTCGCCGTTGGCGAGGCGAAGCTCTGCGGTGACCGGATCACACTGGACGTAGACACGCAGCGGGGCGGCCATATGTTCCTCGCGCAGGTCCGTCGCGCCGACAATATTGAAGAGCGCATCGCACGAACCGTAGAGCGCATTAAGTTGCCGCTCAGACATGCCAAAGGACGTGACGTTCCCGTCGGCAAGCCTGTACGCCCACCGGTCCCGCAGGCCGATTCGCTCCATGCAGCGGGCGATATGGCCGGCAGCGTACCGGCAATCGTCGGTTACGGCGTTCTGTTCGGGGTCGTACGGCCATACCGTATCGTCCTCGACGTACCACACGTCGTGCCCCAGACGCTGGAACCCCCTGAGCCAGTTCAGATACAGCCACGTCTGTCCGCCAAAAGGACAACGGCCCATCATGCCCAAGAGGATCAAACGGCGGCGCTGAAATCGCTTCATCGCGTTACCATGCCCGGCGGCCGGCTCGAGCGGAGCATCTGTGTCACATCCGCGCCGTGCGTGACCGCGAAACGGAGAATCTGGCAAATCGTGCGAATATCCGCGTGACCGATCGCCGTCCCCGTCGGCAGGAGCATTACTCGTGCGGCGACCCGTTCGGTGACGGGAAGCATGAGGCCCGCATGCGGGTAGTAGGAGCGGTAGGGCTCCATGCGATGGCAGCCGGGATAAAAATACCGCCGCGCCAGCACATTCTCGGCCCACAGAAGCTGCACCAGGTCGTCGCGGCTGATTTGTGTCTCCTCCTCGTCGATTTCCAGAACGAGGTATTGGTAGTTGCACTGCTCGTCCGGGTCATAGGGGATCAGGCGCACGCCGCGCAGACCACCCAACTCCTCCCCATACTGTGCGTGATTGCCACGATTCACCCCGATGAATTCGTCGATGCTTTCCAACGAGGTCAGTCCCATTGCTGCCGAAACTTCGCTCATTTTCCCATTCGTGCCGATGTAGATGACCTTGTCGTAACCGGCGAATCCGAAGTTCTTCATCAGACGGAGCTTTGCCGCAAGGTCGTCATCGTTGGTTGTGATGGCGCCTCCTTCGAACGTGTTGAAGAACTTGGTAGCGTGAAAGCTGAAGACTTCAGCCCGGCCAAAGCTTCCGATCTTGCGGCCACGGTACGTGCACCCAAAGGCGTGCGCCGCGTCGAACATGAGTGTCAGTCCGCGGGAGCGGGCGATCTCCTCGAGCGCGTCGACATTGCAAGCGCGGCCCCACAAATGAACGGCGATGATGCCTGTGGTGCGTGGTGTGATCATGCGCTCGACCTGTTTGGGGTCGAGGGTGTGTGTCCGCGGGTCGATGTCGCAAAAGACCGGGGTGATCTCTTGCCATTGCAGAGCGTGTGCCGTCGCGATAAACGTAAACGACGGAACGATCACCTCGCCGGTCATATTCAGCGCCCGGATGGCCAGCTCCAGGGCCACGGTTCCGTTACATGTGGCGATACAGTGCCTTGTCCCGGCCATTTCGGCGATTTTTTGTTCAAATTCCTGGACGTAGTGACCGCTGTTGGTCAGCCACCGGCGATCGAGGATGTCGTTGATGCGTTCCAGCAGACGCTCGCGATCGCCGATATTGGGCCGTCCAACATACAGTTTGTCGTCGAGAGACGGCTCGCCGCCAAAGACCGCCAAGTCTTCCAGTTCTTGTTTTTCCTGCTTCGCTCGGACCAGCAGCGCGCCTTCACGACTCATGCCTTTCATGCCTCCTAAAATTGCCATTTTGATCGCCAATCCGTCGTTGATGACGGGTGCCGGCGGTCCTCAAACTCTCGACACTCTCCTCGTCGACGAACACGTCTTCCACGGCGCGGAAGAGCCAGCCGCCTCGAATCGCAGGGCGCGGGACCGATTCACCCAACACGAAGTTCCGAATGCACATCTCGGCTTCGTTGTACCCGAAATAGGACCCGCCGAGGTCGTGCTGGAAAACCGTGGATTGATCTCGAAGACGACGGGCCCCCTTGCGGTGAGGCGAAGCTGAACGTTGCAGGGTCCCACGCAGCCACTCCCCTCGAGGATCCGCTCGCAATAGGCGCCCAGGGGAGATTCCGGGAGCACGCGCGCCTTCCAAGTCATGCCGAGCCCCAACTGCCGTTTCATGACGATGCTGGCCACAGGTGTGCTCTGCGAAGAGAGGAAGACCCCGACGGTGTACTCTTCGTCGTCCGGCCAGAGGTACTCTTGAATCACCGCGTTCGGAATGCTGTTCAAGAGATAGTTCAATTGGGCGCGGTTATGAGCCGGCGCTACGCCTTGCGATCCGGCCCCGAAGCGGTCCTTCACGATGACCGGAAAGGGGACCTCGTCCAGAAACCGTTGCAGTTCTTTCCGTTCATCCGGCAAGACCGAACGCGGCGAATCGAAGCCGAGTTGAGCCAGATAGCGAGCGGCCGCCAGCTTGTCTTCCGTCCTGCGCAACACGTCGATCGGCGAAGTGACGACGAACGCGCCGGTCTGTTCGTAAAGCCGGTCTTTGTTCGCCGCCAGCGCCCGCATCTCCGCCATGTTGCCGGCCATGATGATGTGCACGTCTTCGTTTCTGCAGAGCGTGGCGATCTCGGGCAGGTAGCCGGGATCACTGGCGGGCGGCACGACGTATCCCGCATCGAATTGATACAGACCTGCGCCAAGGTGGTCGTAGTTGCACCCGATGATGCGCAGGCTCAGACTCGAGCGCTTCAATGCGCTCCAGATGAAGTGCGCCTGATTGCCGGCGCAACCTGTGATGAGAACGTTGACAGTCACTGGATCAACCTTTCGCCGCATGCTCACGCACCGAACTCGCCTCGGCGGTAAGCGGGGAAATAGCTCGTCGCGGGCACGCGGCTCGCCTCGACGATCTCGCGATATTTAGCGGAGTCAAAAATCCGCCCGCAAAAAAATACTGTTCGCGTCCCGGTGGACCAGCCTTGCTTGAATCGCGCAAGACCGTCGCTTGCAGGGCCGCCGATTCCGGCTCCCGCTCCCAGATCGAGCCATCGGTGCCCGGACGCAGCGAAATGCTCGATCGCGGTTGCGAAAATGGGGAAAGATGCCCGCAACCGGTAACCCTCGTCGCTGTATGCTCCCAGGTGGTAATAACCCACGTCTCTCTGCGTGTACCAGAGCGTGATGCCCACCGTGGCGTCTTGATGCACGGCCCGGAACATGACCAACCCCGGGACTTGGAGCTGCCCGGCAAAGGCCGTTCTGGAAAACGCCGGAATTCCCTTGATGTTGTGTCTCCGGATCAAGTTGTCATAGAGGCTGGAAAACTCATCCAGGTACTGGTCCGGAGCCTGGCATCGTTCCACTCTCACATCCCGCAAAGCCCTGCGAACATTACGGCGATGGTGCGGGTGGGTCCCGTAAGGGCCGGCCTCAGACAGATCCACGACGAAGTGCTCTTTGAAAGGAAAGACCACATCATTGAAGCAGCGGCGCAACGATCGCTCGTCGCACTCGCCAAACGGGTCAGTCACCAGCGACAGGCAGATCAAACCGTCTCCTATGTCATCCAGATCCCGATGGAGCTGCGACCAGTCTTCGCACGCAAATAACGGATAACACCCCATGGCGTCCTGGTATTCCGAGGCGGGAATACTCCGTTGGAGAATCCAACCCCTGCTCTGCGGTAAAAACCGGGGCGTTCCAACCTGCGCCAGTGACTCGGCATAGCGGTGGTGCACATAACCGGTGCTGCACCGGTCTACATACTGGGCCAGATCGATCACGCTAAACCTCAGCCTCCGCGCGGTTGCTCGAGCGCAAATCGAAAATGATGAGACGTTCGTTGCGCATCAGACAGGGAAACCGCGTCTCGAGATAATTCTTGAACCCGGTGTAGTAATCGAGCCACCAGAACGCTTGCCAGGCAAAGACGATGAAAGCCGCTCCGGCACGGCGCCGGCGCTCAAGCTCCTCCGTGGCTACGGTGTCGTCGGCGGGCGGTCCGCCAAACTCTCCATTCAACTCGGGAAAAGGAAAAGCCCTGCGTCCCGCGACCCGGCCGCCTGTGGCCCAGTTGTCCTGGTCGACGAGGACGAAGGTGTCGCCGTCCGGGATTTGCGCCTTGATGTCGAGGGCGGACTGGTAAAGCCTGTGGTACCAGGACTCTTTCTTCCAAGCATCGGTATCGACTTGGGCGCCTTGCTCCTGATAGTAGGCGCGAAGCCGGGCAAGGCAATGTTCGGCGTGTCGAAGGTCGAGCTCCACGCGCTGGTCAAAGGTCCTGCCGCCGTAAGTGTTATGGCCATGGATCCGATAGAAGCCCTGCGGCTCGCGAACGCTTCGAATCGTGCCGGTAACCAGCGCCCACATCGAGAGGTATGCATCGCCATAGGTGCCGGAAGGCACCGGTAAAGTCCGTTCCAGAAAGCGGCGCGAATAGGCGTTTCCGCTGGTCGACGGGAAGGCGTAACCCCATGGGCCGTCGCGCGCGATGTATTTGCGCAGGTCGCCGTCCGGGAGAACGCGGCAAGGGTCCAGGCGGCCCGTCCTTTGAGCGTGCGTATTTATCTCCCACAATGGCCAATGAACCTTCACGACGTCCGGATCCCGGAAGCGGGCCACGGCGCACTCAATGGCTGTCGGGCAGAGCATGTCATCGGAGTCCAAAATCACGATCACCTCTCCGCGGCTCAACCTGCACACTGCGTTGTAGGTCGCCCGTCCGCCTTCGTTCCTTTCCCGGAGGATTGGTTTTATCCGATTTGCATAAGTTCCGATGATCTCGCGAGAGTCGTCGCCGGAAGCATCGTCCACGACGATCACCTCGGTTTCGGGATAAGTCTGATTCAAGGCGCTGTCGATGCAGTCCTTGAGAAAGCGCCCGTAGTTGTAACTGCTGATGATGATGCTCGCGAGAGGCCTGTCGTTCATGCCGAATCGCCCTGTAGCAGCGGGACACTCCCGGAAAAGTTGGCTTCCGTTCCTCTTGAAGACTCGAGCCATCGCTTGCGGTCACGCCCGGTGATACCGCGCACGGCGCGAAGAACAACGGCTGAGGCGGCGCCGGACTCCCGAACCATGCGGAATACAAGCAGGGCCGCCGATATTCCGAGAATCGCCGAGACATCGGCTGCGCCGTCGGACGCGGACCACACGGAAAGGATCGCGAGCAGCCACGCCAACATTCGGCCTTCCATCGAGCCGTTAGGCCTTGAGCGAATGCGTACGCGCTGCCGTCCGGCGCCGTGTTCTTCAACCGCCACGAGCAACCGGACCGAGTTGAGGACCCCGCCTCGGACCTGCAGGTCCCAGGGATCGCATTCACCCCCCCTGAGGACCACGGCGCCCGCACCTTGAAGGGCGCCTTCGATAGACCGGACCCACTCGGTCGGCGATTGCCACAACTCGCTCCAGATGGTAAACACGCGCCGGCTGCGCAGTTCGTGACCAAACGTGACGCGCCGCCTCCAGGGCGTGAGACCGTGGAACAGCCTCCCATCCAGCCGCGCCAAGGGCTGGAGCAGGTGGAGGAGGGCCGTCAATGAAGTCAGCCCAAACTTTTTCACACGAGATCCGGTCGAGCTTGTGAACGTCGCCCGAGACGCGCTCGCGACTGCCTGAACGATGAGAACGCCAACGGCAGACGCCAGCAGGGGTAGCGCCAGCATCAGGGGTTTCCAGGGGAAACCCAGAGCGGAGAAGGCGGCCAACATCGCGATTACCAGATACCATTCCGGCATCTGCGGCAAACACTGGAGCAGGCTCGCCGCCGGCTCGTAGATGGATTGGAAAGGCGCGCTGCCCCAGATGCCGTTATACACTCGCCCTCTCCGGCCCATTGCATAGGGCCGGCCTCTTCCGTAGATCCGCCCCTTCCACGTCAAATGACCCGGGCCGTTGTATTTGTCCGGCCACTTCTTTTCCAACAGCGCTTCGGCCCGGCCATAACCCCACTGCTGCCTCAAATAAGCTCGCACCGAGTTGCGGCGGTGATGCCAGACCATGGCCGCGGGGCTGAAACCGATCGTCCAACCCCGCTGCCGAATTCGCCAGCAGACATCCACGTCATCTCCGGCGACTCGGAACTGGGGATCGAATCCGCCGATCGCCTGGAGCGCCGCTTTACGAAAAGCCATGTTGCAGCCGGGAATGTGCTCGGCCTCCCGATCTGATATCAAGACGTGGATGGGTCCTCCAGGGGCGTTGGCGACGCAGTCTGCGATTGGGCCATCGCCGTGCGGCGGAATGTTGGGTCCCCCCACAGCGGCGTGATCGGTACTCATGAATGTCGTGGCTAGAAACTTGAGCCAGTGCTTGTCAGGATATGCGTCGTCGTCGATGTAGGCTACGATTTCGCCGGTGGCCGCCTCCATTCCGGTGTTCCGGGCGCTGCTCAGGCCGCAATTCGCGGTGCGGATAAGCCGAAAGCCGTGGTGACTGTACGAACTCACGATCGCGGCTGTGGCGTCGGTCGAGCCGTCATCGACAATGACGACCTCGTAGTCGGGGTAATCCAGCTTCGACAACGCTTCGACGCACTCGCCGATGGTCCGCGCGCCGTTGTAGCTGCACACCACCACCGAGATCCGAGGCCAATGAGGGACCGCGCCAAACGGCGCTTCTGCGAATGCCCGGCGAACCGCGCCCAGTGCCGGCTTCGAGCTTCTATCCCGGCCGGTGATGCCGAAATCCCAATCCTCAACGTCGTGACCGCCGCGGTGCCATTCGTCCGTCCAGCCGAATACGAATGCGCCGGCGCACCCTGCGTCGAAGGACGTTCGGATCTGCCACTCCAGGGACCCGGCTTGCGTGTCCTCGCCGTGCCTGCGGCTGTCGAGCCCTATCTCTCCCATCAGGAGTGGCCGGTCGCCCGCAATATTGTGCAGACGCGCCAGGTACGGTTCGAGACGCTCTCGTGATTCGATGTAAACATTGAAACAGACCAGGTCGAGGAAAGGCAGCTCGAGGTACTCCGTCGACGGATAATTCACATATGTGACAAGGCCATCGGGATCCTCGGACTTTGCGGCGAGATACAGGCGTTCGATGCAGCGTTGAATCTCGTGGCGGCCGTGCCAGCGCACGATCGAGGCCGGGATCTCGTTGCCGATCGCGTAACCGAGAATTGCCGGGTGACCCGACAAAGCCCGCACTCCCTCACGAAGCCGGCGTTCGATATCCCATAAGCATCGACGGTCCTCCAGGAAGGCGACGTGCTGCTCCCAAGGCAGGCCGACAAGCACTCGGAGGCCATGAAGTGAGGCGGTGTCCAGTAACCAATGCGGAGGGAGGTCGTAGGTGCGGATCGCGTTTAGACCGTTTTGCGCGATCCGCTGAAAATCGCGCTCGACAACGGTCTTGTTGTATTCGCTGCCATCTTCACCGGGACGGAACGTTCCGTAGGTGACCCCTCGAACGAACAATTTCTCGGCGCCCGCGTAAAGAAACTTGCCTTTGACCGTGGGCCGGATAAGACCTGTGCCGGCGTGTCTGTCGCTTGACCTGTCCTCGGTCTGTGTTTCTCTGCGATTGTCCATCGGATCCCGGAATTGGAACGTAATATTCTTTCGAAATGATGCCGGCCCGGTCTCATTACCGTGGCTGCCACAAATGGCGCAACAGCGTCACACGCTGCTTCGTACGAACTTCGCACGGATGCAGCGCCCTTCCAGAGGATTCCTGCACAAGCCATCTGCCGGGAATACGACCTCGCCGGCGAGTGTCTTTCGCCTCAGTGACATTCACCTCTCCCAGCGCAGCTCTTCCATGGGGACGACCCGCGCAAGGTCACTTCATTTTTCGGTTTCTATCGTGGCCGGCTTCGAGCAGTCTTCGACCAGCGGGTCTCTCTGGACCCTTGAAGACATTAGGCAAGACAAAACGTTCGGGGGACGCTAAGGGATCCGGTCGAGTCGCATTTACGTTCCGCCGCTACATCGGCTCGTCGACCTGCCCAAAAAACTTAAGCGTGCAGATAAAATAGACTGGCTATGACCTTTCCGTCAATTGTACGTTGGTTCATCCGGTCCACCGGACCAAGGTACCAGGCGGCGTACAACTTTTGGTCCCCAGGCGGGTGCAATTAGAAGAAGTGGGAGTCAATTCACGCTGCCGTGAACGCCTCAGACGCTGCGGAGAATTTAATTCGTGTTAATTCGTGGAATTCGTGGCCACTAGAGCCGCCACGAATTTCACCAAAACAATCACTGCCCTTTGGATGTCATTGGTTCGAAATAGAATTTTTTCGCAGTCTGTCCGGCCGCGCTGTTTGACTCCCACTTTTAATCGCACCCGTCTCATCTCATCAAGGGCATTCACCATTTTCGCGGCAGTGTGGTATGCTCGGCGCCCTAACCGGATTACGAAATCGAGTTGGGCAGACGATGTCGCAGATCTTCCACCCCAGCACGAACACCATCTCTCGAGTGAGTATTTTCGGCTCGGTCTTTTTCGTGGCTGCGTTTCTTTGGCTGATAGCCGAGTTCAACCGCTCTTCCTACAATACGCAGGCCTTTGTCGCGCGGGAGCAGCCCGTACAGTTCAGCCATAAACATCACGTGGCCGATGACGGAATCGATTGCCGCTACTGCCATACGTCCGTGGAGACTTCCGCATTCGCCGGAATTCCTCCCACGCGGACTTGCATGAATTGTCACTCGCAACTCTTCGCCGACAGCCCGTATCTGGAAGCGGTGCGCGAAAGCTGGCACACTGGCAGGCCGATTCGCTGGACACGAGTGCATGATCTCCCCGATTTTGCGTACTTCGATCACAGCATTCACGTCCACAAGGGAGTAGGCTGCTCCACCTGTCATGGGCGTGTCGACGAGATGCCGCTGATGTGGCAGGTCGCTTCGCTGCAGATGGAGTGGTGCCTCGGGTGCCACCGCAATCCCGAGCGCGTCCTCAGGCCCCGCGACAAGATTTATGACATGGAGTGGCAGCCGCCTCGGGACCAGGTCGACCGCGGCAAGGAGCTCGCGAAGTTGTACAGGATCCAGCCTGTGGAAGTGCTGACCAGTTGCGACACCTGCCACCGGTGAGACCGATTGACGAATGACGAATGACGAATCAGCGAGAGTTTCAAGAAACTGAAAGCGCTCAAGGATCTGCCGGGCCGGCGGATTCCGGCTCAGCAAGCATGACGCAGAATGCGTCTCTCATCACTCATCACTCATCACTCGATTTATCTGCTATTCAGGAGCGGCTCAGCAACACAAGTGGCAAAGATTACTGGCGTAGTCTCGAGGAACTGGCCGAGACCGAGGGTTTTGATGAAATGCTGCACCGGGAATTTCCCCGGTTCGCGGCGGAGTGGAACGATTCCGTAGGGAGGCGCAGGTTTCTGAGGCTGATGGGGGCTTCGCTTGCCCTGGCAGGTCTGAGCGCCTGTACGCGACAGCCGATGGAGCCGATCGCTCCCTACGTTCGCCAGCCGGAAGAGCTTCTTCCCGGAAAGCCTCTGTATTTCGCCACGGCAATGCCGCTCGGAGGCGTCGCCACGGGGGTCCTCGCGGAAAGCCACCAGGGGCGCCCTACAAAAATCGAGGGGAATCCGGACCATCCCGCCAGTTTCGGAGCTACGGATGCCTTTGCGCAGGCGTCGGTGCTCACTCTCTACGATCCGGACCGCTCCCAGACACTGACACACCTCGGGGAGATAAGCGCGTATCCCGCCTTCCTGGGATCGTTTCGCACCGTGGTGCGGACTCAGCGGTCTCTCCAGGGCGCCGGGCTGCGCATCCTGACCGAGACCGTGACGTCTCCGACGCTCGCCAGCGAGCTGCGTGCCACTCTCAGCGAGTTGCCGCTGGCGAAGTGGCACCAGTACGATCCCGTAAACCGTGACAACGTGCGCGCCGGCGCGCTTCTGGCCTTCGGAGAAAGCGTCCACACCGTCTACCGCTTTGAAAGAGCCGGCGTGATCGTGTCGCTGGATTCCGATTTTTTGAGCTGCGGTCCCGGCAGCGTGCGCTACGCCCGTGAATTCGCCTCGAGGCGCAGGCTGCAGGAAGGCCGCAGCGAGATGAACCGGCTCTATGTGGTGGAGGGC
>Ga0209056_10004239_pt1 | contig 15108 bp, 13 predicted proteins | sample GraSoiAngelo_114_FD_185876 | JGI IMG/M metagenome (GOLD analysis project Ga0209056, IMG submission 185876) | Grasslands soil microbial communities from the Angelo Coastal Reserve, California, USA - 14_0903_13_40cm (SPAdes) (version 2) | ecosystem: Environmental > Terrestrial > Soil > Grasslands... | reverse complement strand
CTCGCCGCCGCCGGGCGGAACCAGCAGTCGGCGCGCCGACGGCCGCTCACCCTCCCCGGCCCCGTCCGCGTCGGGAACGACGGACGCTGGATCCACATCTTCCCCGCGCCGGCCTTCCGCATCAGCTACACGCTCGACGTGGATCACCCGGCGATCGGCACGCAGGTCCTGTCCTGGGCGCCCTCCACGGAGCGCTCCTTCGTCGACGACGTCGCGCCGGCGCGCACGTACGGGTTCCTCAAGGACCTCGGCATTCTGCGGAAGAACGGGCTCGCGCGCGGCGGCTCGCTCGACAACGCGGTCGTGCTCGCGAAGGGCGGCCCGCTGAACGGCCTGCGCTATCGCGACGAGTTCGTCCGGCACAAGATCCTCGACCTCATCGGCGACCTGGCGCTCCTGGGTCGCCCGATCCTCGCGCACGTCGTCGCGCGCAACGGGGGCCACACGCTCAACGTCGAGCTCGTGCGCGCGATCCAGCACATCCTCGGCATCGCGCGGCGGCCCGCCGGCGCCGCCCTCAGCGTCCTGCCGCGGGTCCCCGCCCCCGGCCTCGCCGCTATCTGAGCGGCGGGCCCGTTCGACCTCCCACGCTATAATGCTCTGTCCAGCGTATGCGTGCTACCTGTGTGAAGCGCTCGCTCCTCGCAGCGGCGTTGGCGCTGGGGGTCACGGCGCCCGCGCGCGCCGAGCTGCGCATCAGCGACCTCGACGTCTTCCTCAACGACCACGAGGTGACGGTGCACGTCGTGTTGTTCGGCGCCATCCCCGACGCCTTCCAGGAGGGGATCCAGGGCGGGATCCCGACGCACGTCCGGTTCACCGTCGAGCTCTGGCAGTACAAGCGCTACTGGCCCGACCAGCGGCTGACGACGAAGCTGGTCGAGCGCTCCCTCGCCTACAACGTCGTGACCAAGGAGTTCCGGGTCGCGTCCCTCAAGGGTGAGGCGCGGCCCGTCCACATCACGCGGGACGTCCGCGACGCCCAGCGCGTCCTGTCCGAGCTCCGCGGACTCAAAATGACGCCCGCCAGCACCCTCGACCCCAGCGCGGTGATCTACATTCGGGTCAGCGCCGAGGCGGCGCTCAACGGCGAGAACACGTTCTTCGCGCGGATGGCCGGGACGGCCGAGCAGACCTTCCGCCAGTCCGCCTACCGCACGATCCAACGGGTACAGTAATGCCGCTGCTCAGCGACGCGACCCGGCGCAAGCGCAACCTCCTGATCATCGCGGGGTTCCTGTTCCTCATCGGCGTGGCGAACTTCGTGGACACCGACGTCTACGCGCCCGATCTGCCAATCGCCTCCAACATCACGATCTTCGCCCTGCTCAACCTCAACCTGATCGTCCTGCTGCTGCTGGTCATGCTGCTGTTTCGGAACCTGGTCAAGCTCTGGTTCGAGCGGCGGCAGAACGTCATCGGCGCGAAGTTCAAGACCAAGCTCGTGCTCGCCTTTCTGTCGCTCTCACTCGCGCCGGCGATCCTGATCTTCCTCATCGCGTCGAACTTCATCAACAAGTCGATCGAGGGGTGGTTCAAGCCGCAGGTGGAGCGCCCGCTCGACCAGGCGCTGGGGGTGGCGCAGACGTACTACAACAACCTCGAGCGGACCGCGCTCCGACACGCGCAGCACATCGGCCGCGTGATCGACCGCGAGGGCCTCCTCCGCGCGGACCGGCGCGGAGCGCTCGCCGCGTACCTGGTCGAGCAGCAGGAGCAGCTCGGGATCAGCGCGATCACCGTCTTCAACACGCAGGGCCGGGAGTTCGTGCACGTGAAGGACCCGGTGCTCGGCGACGTTCCGACCGGCGACGTGAACGAGAGCCAGCTCAAGCACGGGCTCGCCGGCCAGGAGGTGACGACCGTCCGCGAGCTCCAGTCCGGGGACCTCATCGAGGCCTTCATGCCGATCTGGTCGTCGCACGGCGACCCCCCGCTCCGCGTCATCGGCGTCGTCGTGGTTGCCACGCACGTCGCCGAGCGCCTCGAGGCGCGGGTGCGCGGGATCTCGCAGGCGTTCCAGGAGTACAAGCAGCTCAAGCTCCTGAAGACGCCGATCAAGGGTATCTACATCCTCCTGTTCCTCCTGATGACGCTGATCGTGGTCTTCTCGTTCGCCTGGTTCGGGCTCTACCTGGCGCGTGGGATCACGGGCCCGATCGCCGAGCTCGCCGAGGGCACGCGTGAGGTCGCGGCCGGCAACCTCAGCTACAAGGTCCAGGCGCGCGCCGACGACGAGCTGGGCGCGCTCGTGGCGTCGTTCAACCGGATGACCCACGACCTCGGCGAATCCAACCGCCGGCTGGAGGAGGCGTACCTCGACCTCTCCGACAAGCACACGGAGCTCGAGGATCGCCGCCGCTACATCGAGACCGTGCTCGAGACGCTCTCGAGCGGCGTCGTCTCGTTCGACCCGCTCGGACGGCTCACGACCATCAACCGGGCCGCGGCGAAGATGTTTGGCGTGAGCGAGGCGGCCGTCGGCCAGCTCCTCGAAGAGGTCTTTGCCGGTCCCGACGTCACGGACGTGGTGGCGCTCGTTCACCGGACGCGGCGGCCGAAGGCCGGCGCCGTCGAGCAGGAGCTCCACCTGCGGCGCGGCGGCGCGTCCCTCTCGCTGCTCGCCGCGGCGACTGCGCTGCGCGGGCCCGAGGGCGAGTACGCCGGCGCGGTCGTCGTCTTCGAAGACCTCACCGAGCTCATCAAGGCGCAGCGCGTGGCGGCGTGGCGGGAGGTGGCGCAGCGGATCGCGCACGAGATCAAGAATCCGCTGACGCCCATCCAGCTCTCCGCTCAGCGGCTGCGACGGCGGCTCGCACGGGACACGCGCGAAGACGCGCAGCTCGTGGCGGAGTGCACCGGCACGATCATCCAGGAGGTCGACGGCCTGCGGCGCCTGGTGGACGAGTTCTCGCGCTTCGCCCGTATGCCCGTCCTGGTCCCCCGGCCCACCGATCTCCGGCCGCTCGTCGAGTCCGTGGTGGCGCTCTACCGCGAGGCGCACCCGGCACTCACGCTGGCCACGCGGCACGCGGAGAACCTGCCGCCCGTCGAGGTGGACCCCGACCGCATCAAGCGAGCGGTGCTGAATCTGGTCGACAACGCCGTCGAGGCGGTGGGCAGCACGGGCGAGGTCGTCGTCGAGACCACGCTGGTCGCCGAGAACGGTCACGCCCGGATCATCGTGACGGACACCGGGCCCGGCATCAGCCCCGACGACAAGGAGAAGCTCTTTTTGCCCTACTTCTCGACCAAGGCCGCGGGCATGGGGCTCGGGCTGCCGATCGTCTGGGAGATCGTCACCGAGCACGGCGGCACGATCCACGTCGAGGACAACGAGCCGCGCGGCAGTCGGTTCATCATCGAGGTGCCCGTGTCGCGCACCCCCACGCCGGTCGAGGCCTAGCGCGTGCCCGGCGAGCATATTTTGATCGTCGACGACGAACCCGCGATCCAGGCGGCGCTGCGCGGCGTGCTGGAGGACGAGGGCTACCGCGTCACCGCCGTCGGCAGCGGCGCCGACGCGCTCCGGCTCGTCACCGACGAGCCGCCCGATCTCACCTTTCTCGACATCTGGATGGAGCGCATGGACGGCCTCGAGACGCTCGCCGAGATCAAGCGCCTCCGCCCCGAGACGATCGTCGTGATGATCTCCGGGCACGGCACGATCGAGACCGCGGTGAAGGCCACCAAGCTCGGCGCCTACGACTTCATCGAGAAGCCGCTCTCCCTCGAGAAGACGCTGCTCACCGTCACGCGGGCGCTCGAGCACGCGCGGCTCGCCCGCGAGAACGCGGCGCTCCGCGAGAGCCTCGCCGAGCACACCGCGATCATCGGCGAGAGCGAGGCGGTCCGCCGCCTCCGTGAGCAGATCGCCACCGCCGCCCCGACGACCGGCCGGGTGCTGATCCGCGGCGAGAACGGCAGTGGCAAGGAGCTGGTCGCACGCGCCGTCCACGCCCGGTCGGCGCGGCGCGAGCAGCCGTTCGTCGAGGTCAACTGCGCCGCGATCCCGGACGAGCTGATCGAGTCCGAGCTCTTCGGCCACGAGAAGGGCGCGTTCACGGGCGCGCTGGCGCGCCGTCGCGGGAAGTTCGAGCTCGCCGACCACGGCACGCTCTTCCTCGACGAGATCGGTGACATGAGCCTCAAGACGCAGACGAAGGTGCTCCGGGCGCTCGAGGAGCAGGCGTTCGAGCGCGTCGGAGGTAAAGACACCCTCCGGGTGGACGTGCGCGTGATCGCGGCGTCCAACCGCGATCTCGAGACGTTGATCCGCGAGGGCCGCTTCCGCGAAGACCTCTACTACCGTCTCAACGTCATCCCGATCGAGGTCCCCGCCCTGCGTGACCGCAAGGACGACATCCCGTTGCTCGTGGACCACTTCGTCGCGCTCTTCTGCGGCGAGAACGGCAAGCGCCCCAAGACCGTCTCGGGCGAGGCGCTCGGCTACTTCGTCGCCTACGACTGGCCCGGAAACGTCCGCGAGCTTCGCAACATGGTGGAGCGCCTCGTGATCATGACCCCCGGCGACGTGATCGGAGCCGACGACCTGCCGGCGCCGCTCCGCCCGCGGGCCGCCGCGTCCGTCGGCGAAGCGGGCGAACGGTCGCTCAGGGACGCGCGGGAGAACTTCGAGCGGGCGTACATCCTCGCGGAGCTCAAGGTCAACGACTGGAACGTGACGCGGACCGCCGAGCGGCTCGGCATCGAGCGGAGCCACCTCTACCGGAAGCTCAAGGCCTACAACCTCACCCCGCCCAGCCGGGAGTCCTGAGCGCGCCGCGCGTCGATGCGACGGCGAGACCGCCGCGCCGAGCCGCTCGCGTGAAGATCGCGACGTGGAATGTGAACTCGATCCGCACGCGGCTGCCACGCCTCCTCGCGTGGCTCGAGCGGCGGCGGCCCGACGTCGTATGCCTCCAGGAGACGAAGGTCACCGACGACCAGTTCCCGTTCGGCGAGCTCGAGGGGCTCGGCTACACGGCGCTGGTCGCCGGTCAGCAGACCTACAACGGCGTGGCGATCCTCGCGCGCGCGGGCGCCGAGGCCATCGCGCGCGGGCTTCCAGACGAGGGCGACGACGCCCAGCGGCGCCTCCTGGTGGCGCGGGTCGCCGGCCTCACGGTCCTGAGTGTCTACGGCCCGAACGGCCAGGAGGTCGGCTCGGACAAGTACGCCTACAAGCTCGACTGGTACCGTCGCTTCCGCGCCTTCCTCGAGGCCTCCGCCACGCCCGACGCGGCGGTCGTGCTCTGCGGCGACCTCAACATCGCGCCGGAGGACCGCGACGTCTGGGACCCGGAAAAGTGGCGCGGCCAGATCATGTTCAGCGAGCCCGAGCGCGCGGCGTTCCACGATCTGCTCTCGTGGGGACTCCGGGACTCGCTCAGGCTTCACCGCCAGGAGGGCGGTCTCTTCACGTGGTGGGACTATCGCGCCGGCGCCTTCCACCGCGGCTGGGGGCTCCGGATCGACCACATTCTGGTCACGCCCGCGCTCGCCGCGCGCTGCCGCTCCGTCGAGATCGATCGCGACGAGCGCAAGGGGACGAAGCCCTCCGACCATGCGCCGGTCGTCGCGACGCTGGCGGATTGATGGGCGCGGTCGCGGGCCGCGCCGTCGGGCTCCTGCTCCTCCTCTGGGTCGCGTTCCGGGTTCTCGGCCAGGGCGTGACGCTCGCCCCGGGCGGGCCCGTCACGTTCCTCCACGGCGTGAACCTCGTCTTCCACGAGGCGGGCCACGTGATCTTCGGCTTCTTCGGCCGGTTCGTCGCGGTGCTCGGCGGCTCGCTGAACCAGGTGCTGATACCCGCGGTCTGCGTCATCGCCTTCCTCCACACGCGGCAGCGCGCCTGGACGGGGCAGTCGCTCGCCGACGTCGCGGTCTATGCGGCCGACGGCCGCGCGATGGCGCTGCCCCTCCTCGCCGAGGGGCTCATCCACGACTGGAACTACCTCCTCGGCGTGACGGGCCTGCTGCACCGCGCCGAGGCGATCGGTCGTCTGATGTTCGGCGCGGGTGCCCTCCTGATGCTGGGCGCCCTCGCGTTCCTGGCGCTCGATCTGCTCCGCGCGTGGGGCAAGGCTTCCGCACCTCGGGTTGACAGCGACGGACCCTCGCGTGTAGAGTGACGGTAGTCAATTCGCGCCTTTCCTTTAAGCGGGCCCCGAGAGGCTCGCAAGGAGAGAAGTTGGCCACTCCCGTACCGCGCTTCCGTGAGAAGGCGCAGGTTCTCGACGACGCGGCGCTCGACCGAGCGCTCACGCGCATCGCCCACGAGATCCTCGAGAAGAATGGCGGCGCGTCGGATGTCGCCTTCGTCGGCCTGCGCACCCGTGGGGTCACGCTGGCGCAACGGCTCGCCGCCAAGATCGCCCAGATCGACGGCGCGGCGCTGCCCGTGGGGACGCTCGACATCACGCTCTACCGCGACGACCTCGGCCTGCGCGGCGCGCCGCTCATTCGCGGGACCGACATCCCGTTCTCGATCAAGAACAAGACCGTCATCCTCGTGGACGACGTCCTCTTCACGGGCCGTACCGTCCGCGCCGCCCTCGACGCCATCATCGACCTCGGGCGGCCCAAGGCGATCCAGCTCGCGATCCTGATCGACCGCGGCCACCGCGAGCTGCCGATCCGCCCCGACTACGTCGGCAAGAACCTCCCGACCTCCAGGCGCGAGAGCGTGGCCGTCCGGCTGCGCGAGCACGACGGCGAAGACCGCGTGGTGATCGAAGAACCCGAGGAGGCCTGAGCATGGGTTGGACGAGGAAACATCTGCTCACGATGCAGGAGCTCGACGCGAGCGAGATCGTCCTCCTGATCGACACCGCGGCCTCCCTCCAGGAGATTGCGACGCGGGAGATCAAGAAGGTGCCGGCGCTCAGGGGCAAGACCATCGTCAACCTCTTCTACGAGCCGTCCACCCGCACGCGCACCTCGTTCGAGATCGCCGGCAAATGGCTCTCGGCTGACGTCATCAACTTCGCGAGCAGTGGCTCGAGCACCACGAAGGGCGAGAGCTTCATCGATACGGCGAAAAATATCGCCGCGATGAGCCCGGACGTCGTCATCGTCCGTCACTCCTCAGCCGGCGCCGCCGCGCTGCTCGCGCGCACGCTCCCGTGCTCGATCGTGAACGCAGGCGATGGCGCCCACGAGCACCCCACGCAAGCCCTCCTCGATCTCCTCACCATCCGCGAGAAGAAGGCACACTTCGACGGGCTGCACGTCGCGATCGTCGGCGACATCGCCCACAGCCGCGTGGCGCGGTCCGACATCCACGGGATGCGCAAGCTCGGCATGACGGTGACGGTGGCGGGGCCGCCGACGCTGATCCCGGCCTTCGTGCAAGAGCTCGGCGTGAAGGTGAGCTACCGGCTCGAGGACGCCATCCGTGACGTCGACGTGATCATGATGCTGCGCCTCCAGCACGAGCGCATGACGAACGGCCTCGTCCCGTCCCTCCGCGAGTACTCGCGCTACTGGGGCCTCACGCTCGAGAAGCTCGCGGTCCACGCGCGCCCGGACGTGTTGATCATGCACCCGGGGCCCGTCAACCGTGGCATCGAGCTGTCGCCCGAGGTCGCCGACGGGCCGTACTCGGTGATCCTGGACCAGGTGGCGAAAGGCGTCGCCGTGCGGATGGGGGTGTTGCTCCTGCTCGCGGGCAGCCGAGGGGAGGCGTCGTGAGCCTCCTCGTCAAGAACGGCCGCGTCATCGACCCGGCGAACAACACCGACGGCGTGCAGGACGTGCTGATCGCTCAGGGCAAGATCGAACGCGTCGGGAAGCGTCTCGAGGCGCCCGTGGGGGCGGAGGTCGTGGACGCCGCGCGCAAGATCGTCTGCCCCGGGTTCATCGACATCCACGTCCACCTGCGCGAGCCGGGCCACGAGTACAAGGAGACCGTCGCGACGGGCACGCGCGCGGCGGCGGCGGGCGGCTTCACGGCGGTCGCGTGCATGGCGAACACGACCCCCGTCAACGACAATCGCGCCGTCACCGACTACATCCTCGCCACCGCGCGCGCGGACGGCGTGGTGCGCGTCCATCCGATCGGCGCGGTCACGCGCGGCCTCCGGGGCGCGGAGCTCGCCGAGCTGGCGGAGCTCGCCGAGGCGGGCTGCGTCGCCTTCTCGGACGACGGCACGTGCGTGATGGACGCGGGTCTCTACCGCCGCGCGATGGAGTACGTCCTCCCCTTCGGCGTGCCCGTCATCAGCCACGCCGAGGACGCGAGCCTCGGTCGCGGCTTCACGATGAACGAGGGCGTGGTCTCGACGGAGCTCGGGCTGCCGGGTGCGCCCGCGGCCGCCGAGGACGTGATGGTCGCGCGCGACATCCTCCTCGCCGAGCTGACGGGCGCCCACGTCCACATCGCCCACCTCTCGACGGCGGGGGCCGTCCGTCTCGTCCGCGACGGCAAATCGCGCGGCGTGCGCGTGACGGCCGAAGTCACCCCGCACCATCTGCTCCTCACCGAGGACGCCGTGCGGACGTTCGACCCGAACACGAAGATGGCGCCGCCCCTCCGGACCAAGCGCGACACCGAGGCGCTCCTCGAGGCGCTCGCCGACGGCACGATCGACTGCGTCGCGACCGACCACGCGCCCCACGCGCTCGCGGAGAAAGAGGGCGAGTTCGATCAGGCCGCCTTCGGAATCGTCGGGCTCGAGACCGCCGTGGCCCTCCTGCTCGACCGGCTCGTGCGCCCCGGCCTCCTGCCGCTCGCGACGCTCGTCTCGAGCGGCAGGAGGCCGGGGCGCACGAGCCGCGCCCCGGCCTCCTGCCGCTCGCGACGCTCGTCTCGCGGCTCTCGCGCGACCCGGCGCGGCTCCTCGGCCTGACGGGCGGGAGCCTTGCCCCCGGCGCTCCCGCGGACGTGACGATCCTCGACCCCGAGATCGAGTGGACCGTCGACCCCGCGCGGTTTCGGTCGAAGAGCCGGAACACGCCCTTCGGCGGCTCCCGGCTCACGGGCGGGCCGTGGATGACGATCGTCGGTGGAAAGGTCGTGCATACCTTTGGACAACGCGGGGCCGCGGTGCGAGCCGCAGCCGAAGGCGAGGCGAGTCTGTGATCGAGCCCCCGCCGTCCGAGGCGAGCCCATGAATCAGGTCGTGCACTCGTGAGTACCGCCTGGCTCGTGCTCCGCGACGGCCGCGTCTTCCGCGGCCAGCTCCTCGGCGCGCCGGGGGAGACCTGGGGAGAGGTCATCTTCAATACGGCGATGTCGGGCTACCAGGAAATCCTGAGTGACCCGTCGTACCGCGGGCAGATCGTGGCGATGACGTACCCGTTGATCGGCAACTACGGGATCAACGCGGAGGACGTCGAGTCGCGGCGGCCGTGGGTCAACGGGCTCATCGTCCGCGAGTGCTCGCCGATCGCCTCGAACTTCCGCTCGGCGGTGGGCCTCGACGAGTACCTCAAGCGGCACGGGATCGTCGGCCTCCAGGGGATCGACACCCGCGCCCTCACGCGCCACCTCCGCGACCACGGCGCCCAGGACGCGCGTGACCCGGCGGAGCTCGCCGGGCGCGCGCGCGCGCTGCCGGGCCTCGTCGGGCGCGACCTCGTCGCCGAGGTCACCGTGGCCGAGCCCTACGGCTGGCACGAGGGCGGCTGGGCACTCTCGCAGGGCTACGTGGCGCCGCCGCCGCCGCGCTTCAGGGTCGTCGCCTATGATTGTGGAATCAAGCACAACATCCTGCGCCAGCTCCGGATGGCGGGCTGCGACGTCACCGTCGTGCCCGCGGCGACTCCGGCGGAGAAGGTGCTCGAGACGAAGCCTGACGGCGTCTTCCTCTCGAACGGGCCGGGCGACCCTGAGGCGGTGCCCTACCTGATCGCGTCGGTTCGCGGGCTCCTCGGTCGCCTGCCGGTCTTCGGGATCTGTCTGGGCCACCAGATCATGGGGCTCGCCGGCGGCGGCAGCACCTACAAGCTCAAGTTCGGCCACCACGGCGCGAACCACCCGGTGAAGGACCTCAAGACGGGCAAGGTCGAGATCACCGCCCAGAACCACGGATTCGCTGTCGAGCCCGCGTCGGTCGCTCGCCACGGGTGGGAGCCCACCCACGTGAACCTCAACGACGGCACGTGCGAGGGGCTCGCCCATCGCGAGTGGCCGGCGTTCTCGGTGCAGTATCATCCGGAGGCGTCGCCGGGCCCACACGACGCCGCGTACCTGTTCCGCCGGTTCACCGACCTCATGACACTGAAGGGAGGCTGAACGACGTCATGCCCAAGTACCTGATCTCGTATCGGAAGACCGAAGGGGCCGGCCAGAAGCCCGAGTGGACGTCGTTCACGACGACGAGCGACACGTCCCTCGAAGCCCACGCGATCCGCGAGCGGGTCGAGCGGCGGATGAGCGTCCTGGGCGAGCAGCTCTGGGGCAACGGCGAGGTCGCGTGGGTCGGCCAAGGCCGGCTCGACGACGTCCTCTACAAGCGCGAGGAGGCGGCGCCGGAGACCTCCATCGTGTACGGCCTCGTGGAGGAGTAGTGCCCAAGCGCGCGGATCTCCGGAAGATCCTCATCATCGGCTCGGGGCCGATCGTCATCGGCCAGGCGTGCGAGTTCGACTACTCGGGCACCCAGGCGCTCAAGGCGCTCCGCGAAGAGGGGTTCGAGGTCGTCCTCGTGAACTCGAACCCCGCGACGATCATGACCGACCCGGAGCTCGCGCAGCGCACGTACGTCGAACCGCTCACGCCCGAGTTCGTCGCCAGGGTCATCGAGCGCGAACGGCCCCAAGCGCTCCTGCCCACCCTCGGCGGCCAGACGGGGCTGAACCTCGCGGTCGCGCTGGCCGAGGACGGCACGCTCGAACGCTTCGGCGTCGAGCTGATCGGCGCCAAGCTCCCCGCGATCCGGAAGGCCGAGGACCGTCAGCTCTTCAAGGAAGCGATGGAGCGCATCGGCCTCGCGCTGCCGCGCTCGGGCTGCGCGCGGAGCCTCGACGAGGCGAGCGCGATCGTGCGCCAGACCGGCTACCCGGCGATCATCCGGCCGTCGTTCACGCTCGGCGGCACGGGCGGCTCGATCGCCTACAACCCGGACGAGCTCGAGGAGGCCGTCCGCTGGGGCCTCCAGACGTCGCCCGTCTCGACGGTGCTCGTCGAGGAATCGGTGATCGGCTGGAAGGAGTTCGAGCTCGAGGTCATGCGGGACCTCGCCGATAATGTGGTCATCATCTGCTCCATCGAAAATGTCGATCCGATGGGCGTCCACACCGGAGATTCCATCACCGTCGCGCCCGCGCAGACCCTCACGGACAAGGAATACCAGCTGATGCGCGACGCCGCGATCGCCATCATCAGGGAGATCGGCGTCGAGACGGGCGGCTCGAACATTCAGTTCGCGGTCAACCCCGACGACGGGCGGCTCGTCGTGATCGAGATGAACCCGCGCGTGTCGCGTTCCTCGGCCCTCGCCTCGAAGGCGACCGGCTTCCCCATCGCCAAGATCGCGGCGAAGCTCGCCGTCGGCTACACGCTCGACGAGATCAGGAACGACATCACCCGCGAGACGCCCGCGTCGTTCGAGCCGGCGATCGACTACTGCGTGGTGAAGTTCCCCCGGTGGGCGTTCGAAAAATTCCCCGAGGCCGACCCGACGCTGACGACGCAGATGAAGTCGGTCGGGGAGGTCATGGCCATCGGGCGCACGTTCAAGGAAGCCCTGCAGAAATCGATTCGCTCCCTCGAGCAGGACCGCTGGGGGCTGACGCTCGGCCGGCCCGTCGCCCTCGAGGACCTGCGCCACCTCCTGCGCGTGCCCACCCCCGACCGCGTCTTCGCGATCGGTGACGCCTACCGCGCGGGCCTCTCGACCCCGGAGATCCACGCGCTCACCAAGATCGACCGGTGGTTCCTCGAGGGGATCCGCGAGATCGTCGCCTTCGAGCCCGAGATCGCGCGCGCCGCCCTCGCCGACGTCGAGGTGATGCGGCGGGCCAAGCAGCTCGGTTTCGCCGACCGACGGATCGCGGAGCTCACCGGAACGACCGAGGCGGAGGTTCGCCGGCGGCGGCTCGCTCAGGGCGTCGCCGCGACCTTCAAGATGGTGGACACGTGCGCCGCGGAGTTCGTCGCCTACACCCCCTACCTCTACTCGACGTACGAGGAAGAGGACGAGGCGCCGCCGACGCCGCGCACGAAGGTCGTCATCCTGGGCTCGGGGCCGAACCGCATCGGTCAGGGCGTCGAGTTCGACTACTGCTGCGTCCACGCCGCGTTTGCGCTCCGCGAGCTCGGCGTGGAGGCGATCATGGTCAACTGCAACCCCGAGACCGTCTCGACGGACTACGACACCTCCGATCGCCTCTACTTCGAGCCCCTCACGCTCGAGGACGTCCTGAACATCGTGGAGCGGGAGCGGCCGCTCGGCGTGGTCGTCCAGTTCGGCGGCCAGACGCCGCTCAAGCTCGCCGTGCCCCTGCGCGAGGCAGGCGTCCCGATTCTCGGCACCTCGCCCGATGCCATCGACCGCGCCGAGGACCGCCAGCGCTTCAACGAGCTCATCACCGAGCTCGGGTTGCGCCAGGCCGCGGGCGCCACGGCGCGTTCGCTCGCGGAGGCGCAGGTGATCGCGTCGTCGATCGGCTACCCGGTGCTCGTCCGCCCGTCGTACGTGCTCGGCGGCCGGGCGATGCGCCTCGTCTACGACGCCGAGGACCTCCGCGAGTACATGCGCGAGGCCGTGCAGGTCTCCCCCGCCCACCCGGTCCTCATCGACAAGTTCCTCGAGGACGCGATCGAGATCGACGTGGACGCAGTCGCCGACCCGACGTGCGTCCTCGTCGGGGGCGTGATGGAGCACATCGAGAAGGCCGGCGTCCACTCGGGCGACGCGGCGTGCGCGCTCCCGCCCTACTCGCTCGGCGAGGACCAGATCGAGACGCTGCGCGAGCAGACGAAGGCGCTGGCGACGGCGCTCGGGGTCGTCGGGCTCATCAACGTGCAGTTCGCGATCCAGAACGAGACGGTCTACGTCCTCGAGGTGAACCCGCGCGCCTCGCGGACCGTGCCCTTCGTCTCGAAGGCGATCGGGTTGCCGCTCGCGAAGGTCGCGACGCGTGCCCTGCTGGGTCACCCGTTGGCACCCTACGCCGCGTACGATGCCCGTGAGCTCGCGCACATCGCCGTCAAGGAGTCGGTCTTCCCGTTCGTGAAGTTCCCGGGCGTCGACGCGGTCCTCGGGCCAGAGATGAAGTCCACCGGCGAGGTCATGGGGATCGACCGCGACTTCCGCAAGGCATACCTCAAGTCCCAGATCGCCTCGGGCTCGACGCTGCCCACCTCGGGCAAGGTGTTCATCTCGGTGAAGAGCGAGGACCGACGCGCGGTGACGAGCCTCGCGCGGCGCCTCGTCGACCTGGGCTTCTCGCTCGTCGCGACCGCGGGGACGGCGCGCATCCTCGAGCGCAACGGCATGACGGTGGAGCTGGTCCACAAGGTCGCTGCGGGCTACCGGCCGAACGTCATCGACCTGATGAAGCGCGGTGAGATCGCGCTCCTCTTCAACACGCCGGAGGACGGGCGCGCGCGGAAGGACTCGTACCTGATCCGCCGCACCGCCGTCATGCAAAACGTCCCCTACTACCTGACGGTCGATGGCGCCCAGACCGCGATCGGCGCCATCGAAGCCTTGCTCAAGGGCGAGCAGCAGGTCCTGAGCCTGCAGGAATACCACGGTGGCGGCGCCTGACCGCCTCTTCGTCGCGCTGGACGTCGAGAGCCTGGCCGACGCGGAGGAACTCCTCCGACGCCTCGACGGCGTCGTCACCGGCTGCAAGATCGGCACCCAGCTCTTCACGGCTGCCGGGCCCGCCGCGGTCGAGATGGCGCGCAAGCGCGGCGTCCGTGTCTTCCTCGACCTCAAGTTCCACGACATCCCGAACACGGTCGCCGGTGCCACGCGCGAGGCCGCGCGCCTGGGTGTGTTCATGCTCAATGTGCACTCGAGCGGCGGCGTCCGGATGATGCGCGCCGCCGCCGAAGCCGCGACGAAGGCGGCGCAGGACCTCGCGGTTCCGCGTCCTCTCGTCCTCGGCGTGACCGTGCTGACGAGCCTCGACCGGCGGGCGCTCCAAGCCGAGGTCGGCGTGCCGGCGAGCGTCGACGCGCACGTCCTCCACCTGGCCGATCGCGCGCGCGAAGCCGGGCTCGACGGCTGCGTCGCGTCGCCGCGAGAGATCGGCGCGCTGCGTCTGGCGCTGGGCCCCGACTGGGTGATCGTCACGCCCGGGATCCGGATGTCGTCGGCCGGAGGGGGCTCAGACACCCCGGGGGCCTCCCCGGCCGACGACCAGATGCGTGTCGCGTCGCCCCGGCAGGCGCGGGACGCCGGCGCCGACTACTTCGTGGTCGGCCGTCCGATCACCGCGGCGGCGGATCCGGCCGCCGCAGCGCGCGAAATCCTGAGTCAGCTCGCGTGACCGAAAAACAGACGCTGAAGCTCTACGAAAAGACCGGGGCGCTCATGCGCGGCCATTTCCGTCTGACCTCCGGCCTCCACTCGGACGTCTACCTCCAGTCGGCGCTCGTCCTCCAGCATCCCGAGCACGCCGCCGCGCTCGGCGCGGCCCTGGCAGACCCCTTCCGCGCCGCGGGCGCGACGACCGTGCTCGCCCCAGCGATCGGCGGCATCCTCGTCGCCCACGAGGTCGCCAAGGCCCTCGGTGCCCGCGCGCTCTTCACCGAGCGCGAGAACGACGCGATGGCGCTGCGTCGCGGCTTCACGCTGTCGGCGGGCGAGTGCTGTCTCGTCGTCGAAGACGTCATTACGACCGGCGGCTCGACGCGTGAAGTGGTGGCATGCGCGGAGAAAGCCGGCGGCGTCGTCGTGGGCGTCGGCTCGCTGATCGATCGCTCGGGCGGCGCCGTCCGATTCCCGATGAAGCGTGTCGCGCTCGCGACGATCCAGGCGAAGACCTGGGAGCCCGAGGAGTGCCCGCTCTGCAGCGCAGGCGGCCAGGCCGTCAAGCCGGGCAGCCGCGTCTGATTGGAGCTCGCCCGCCGGCCCGACGGATCACGAGGTCCGGGGTTGTGTCGCCTGTGCGCGGTACTGTGGCGGGACGGCGTCCCAGCGATCC
>Ga0209056_10004236_pt1 | contig 15116 bp, 21 predicted proteins | sample GraSoiAngelo_114_FD_185876 | JGI IMG/M metagenome (GOLD analysis project Ga0209056, IMG submission 185876) | Grasslands soil microbial communities from the Angelo Coastal Reserve, California, USA - 14_0903_13_40cm (SPAdes) (version 2) | ecosystem: Environmental > Terrestrial > Soil > Grasslands... | reverse complement strand
GCGTGGAGCGCGGACGCGCTCTCAAAGCCAGTGTTGGAACGTCTCAGAGAATGTGGCTACGTAGACGGTGAGTGGGATGATTGGAGACAGCACATAGTCTAGATGCCAATTACCCGCCTAACGAGCCTGTAGAAAAAGTGGTTTTCAAAAAGCTCTAGAAGAAAAACTTACGCCCCCGGCGCTTTGATGTTTTTATCCACACGCCATTTGTTCTCATTGGCGACTCATTTCACTTCTGTGTCATGCCAGCCTGCACTGGCGCCTCGTTCACTAGGCGAAACCCGGTCCGTAGCGGTGGATCTTTAACAGATTATGCACGATACAGAAAAGCTTCCACTGAGTGTCCACCTTGATCTTGCCTCGTAAACCGAATCGCCTCAATCCCAGCGTGCTACAGATGTTGGCAAAGACCGGCTCCACCGTTCCCAACCGCTGGCTGTAGATGTGGCGACCCGTAAGCGAATCAATTTTCCGCTTCATCTTGGTCGTAAAAGTTTCCGGCGCCTCGGGTGACCGAGCGTCAAAGAAATACACTTGCCGTGTGGTGCTTTGATTTGGATCTTTTAAACACAGACTTCTCAACGCACAGGGTCCGCAGTCACGTTTAGCGCCCATAAAGCAAACAGCTTGATAACCTCGAATCACCACACGGCGCTGCTTGAGATATAACCGTTTGCCCGCCGGGCAGATGCAGGTAAGACTCTTACTGTCGTAAATAAAATCCTTCGGGGTAAAGTGTTCGCTGGGTTTTTTCTTCTTAGGCTTGTGCTGATCGGCTGTCTTGAACCGAGGATCACGCTTTCTAAATAAAATGTCAGCTACATAGCCGTCAATCCGCTCTTCAAAGAGCATCTTCATGTTCTGTTCAGTATGAAACCCAGCGTCGGCTGTAAGCTGGGTCTTCTCAAAGATGTCCCCTTGAGCCCCGATGGCTTGAAAATTCTCCCGTGTCCCTTCTACCATGGGCTTTAAAAGGTCGTGCTCCTGAGGCTGCCCAAACGCTTCGGCGTGTACGATCACCTGATGCTTTTGGTCCACCGCCGCTACTCCATCGTAGCCCTGGATCACTCCATGAGAGCTCTTCATCTTGGCGCTCTCGTTGTCGGTCAAGTTGCTCTTCCTCGGCTTGCCACTCTTGCCTATTTTATCCTCGTTCTCTCTTAGCCAGCTCTTGAGTTTTTTTACCTTGGCTCGTAGCGTCTCGATCTGCCTCTGCTCGCGTTCTACCACAGGATCGGCCTCGGCCTTGGCGTCCATTTCCCGGTGCTTCTCTACCAAGTAGCGTACCGCTCGCTCCATCTTTTGCTGCTTTTTCTTTAACTCCCCTTTGGTCCCACTCCACTCCTTGGAGGCATTCGATGCGAGTTTGCAACCGTCGACTGCGAACATCTCTTTGCCGATTAGCCCCATCTTTTCGCAAATCAAAAGCACATCGCGAAACAGCTCTATGATCGGTTCACGGCTAGACGATATAAAATCTGCGATCGTCGTAAAGTGCGGATGCGTGTCTGCCGACAGCGCCATGAAAATAATATTCTCTTGACAGCACTGCTCGATCTCTCGACTCGCTGTAATCCCTCGCACATAGCCGTACAGGATGATCTTTAACAGGATCGCCGGATCATAGGCTGGGGCTCCGGTCTCATCGTTGTGATAGCGCTGCTCAAAAACGCTTAAGTCGAACTCATTGTCGATGAGATAATTGAGAGTGTATTCGAATGTGCCTGGTAGGATTTGTCGAGAAAATGAAAGGGGAATCAGCTTGGTCTGCTCGTAGCAATACTCTTTGTATCGTGCCATCGCCTCCCTGCCTCACTGTAATGTGCGCTCATCTTAACACACAAACCTTTTAGAGAGAGGCGTTTTTTTACTTTTCCTACAGCCTCAACGAGCGGCTTGAGAAGGATCTGCGACCCGTTCGCTGGCTCGCGGGTCTTGCCCTCTCAGCCTGATACGTTAGGCTGCTCGGCAGCCGATGAGGGTAAATATGATTTCGAGTCCGGAAGTAGCGGAGAGGGTAAACGCTCTCATGCTAGAGATTGGAGCGAAGCTCAACGCGTCAATTGCGGATGTCGGAAGTTCCTGTCCCGAGGAAGAGTTTGCGAACTACCGTCACGTTGTTGGAAAAATCATGGGCGCAATGCTTCTGGAGATTATGAACCCCATCTATGCCGCCCATCCAGGGCTTAAACCAAGTCAACTCGAGTGATGCAACAGCCTAACACACGGCTTGAGACAGACTTTCGGACCCGCTCCCAACGCTCGCGCGCCTTGGCTGCTCAGCCTTCACGTTAGACCGCACACACCCATGCCTGAGTCGAAGCCAGGTTGTTACGTTGGACTTTGCGTCAGTTCCATCGAGATGCATCCTGACGATATCGCGACGCATCTGGGGCTCATGTCGAGTCAGAGGATAGTGATGGGCACATCGACGGGCAGAGATTCTCCCGCGCTGCATCCTTACCACTTGGCCTTGTTTCCTTCGGGTCTGAACCCCTCGGACCGAATGGAGGTGCACATTGAGCATATGGTCGCTGTCCTTGAGCCTTTGCTTCCGAGACTTGAGGCCATCCAGGACCGATGCAAACTTGTTATCCACTGCACCTGCGTCGGCCGAGACGAGGATGGTTGGGAACTATCGCCGGAGCTTTTGGCTCGCATGGGCCGGTTGTGTATTGCATTCTGTTTTGCTTTGGATGAGCACAACAAAGAAAATGCGGTCTAACGGTTGGAGTCCGGCGCTCGCGAAAACTCGCGCGGCTCACCCTGAGCGTTAGCCGTACGGCCAATGAACTACGGACATGAACGTATCTTTCGTTGCCAAAACGATTTAGATTAGCAATGGCCTTTTACAGCCAGTGGGAGGCGAAACAGTTCCTTGCGCAAAAAGTGATTACTCAGGCCGAGAAGGAAGGTGTCGGTCTCTCTGAGGCCGAACGTTATATGTTGTCGTGGTCTGAATCCGATCCAGAGTTTGAGCCTAATTTTGAGCTGGCCGCCAAGATTGACGAGGAGATTCCACAGGACAAGTACGAGGCCAAAATTCGAGGCCTGATAGAGCGCGCGTATCGCTATGACATTCAGATAGATCCCTTAGCCGAGACGCGGTATCGTGATGCATGTAAGACCCTCAAGCGATCATTACATTCTGATCATGGTTAAGCCGGCGTTGAGGTCGAAGTGGCAGCGGTGGTTGACCAGTTTTCTAGGTGTGGAATAAATGGCCGGCTAACAAAAGGATGGAGCGAACGCGAAAAACACGTCGCTCATCCTAAGCGTTAGGTGCCAAGACAGAATGCCGCGAATCGACAATCCGGACATTGATTTTTCGCTGATTACTGGCTTCAAGTTCAGGTTTGTACTAGATGAGAAGCCCGTGGTGTTTGAAGCATCCGCCTGGACGGGGAAGGAGTATGTCGTCTGCGACGGCCGCGTGTTGTCTAGCCAGCGCGGCTTTTCGAAAAAGACACGCCATGACTTCGTCATCGATGGAGTTCCGTACCAAATCGATCTAACAGTAGCGAGCGTACTCACCGGGGATTGGTCCTGCACTTTGTCGAAAGCCGGAGTCCCTCTGAAGTCGCATCATCTTTACTATGAAAAGGCGAATCGATCGATTGTTCCAATTAGCCTGGGCATTGGGGCGGTATTTGGTTATGTCCTTATTGTGTATCCGGAATATTGGATACTTACTATTCCGATCTTTATTGCCACTCTCATGGTGTTCAATCGACTTAAGCGGAAGCTAATTTGTGAAACCAAGATAGGCGCCTAACAACCGCATGGAGACCGACGCTTGACCGCTGCCTCCCTTCGTTGCCACTCCGGTCGGGCACCGTCAACCGCGGCTCATACGGAGCGTTAGGCGTGCCGAGGTCGAGCCAAACGTGAAACCAGTGAACATGTTTATGCGACTAGGAATCAGTGCTGCCGCGGGAATTGGAGCGGCAGTTGTGGCGGCGCTCATAGTCACGGTCATCGATCTGTACGTCACTGGTCATGGCTACGGTTCCATCACGCGCGAGGTCATTACCTTGGCGCAGGCCGGCGTGCACTTGAGTATCGGCGACTTGGGTATGCTTATAACGGCGATTGCGGTTGCAGTTTCGACTTGGTATCTCGTGGGCAATGGCGCCTAACTCGAGGTCGAACGGACGGGCCGCCAGCGCCGTGCCGTCATTGAGCATAGCGCTGGCCCGCCGTTCACCCAAGACGTTATGTGCTTGCTTTATATGAAAATGACGGGTCATAGCAGCAAATACTTGTTAGCTTATTCCCTTGCTGACCAACTTGACGCAGCAAGAAAATACACCAAAGAAGAGATCGAACAATTTATTGCCAGCAAGGTTGATCCAACAACATATGATGATCCAACGTTGGCTTTAGATCACATCCGCATGGCAATGGTGGACAATCGGTTCTTGATTAGAGACAGCGACGGAAGGCATTACTGGGTCTCTGAATTGTTCGTCAAACCCTTAGACCTGGTAAAAAAGAATTTTGAGAAATTGACTCGGCGTCAGCCCTCTGTCGGCGGAGAAAATCTTTACATTTGCGGGTACTGTGGACAACAATTCAAAGGGATTGGGCTAGCGCGACATTTCGTTCGCCATCACACGTACTCAAGACAGATGGAAAAAATCAAGAGGTATCTGATTGAAGGATAGGAGAAAGAAAGAGTTGTGCGCAAATGACGGCGCACATAACTACCGATTCCAGCGGACGCGCACCCAGCATGCTCGATCAAGGTTCGTGCGCGCCGCTGAATCGGGACGTTAGCTGGCAAATGGCGTGCGCCGTTTTGGTGTATGTATACGGAAATCTTAAAGACATGGATTAGAGGGATCGGAATTGTCGCTGTTTTGGTGGGAGTGTTGGCCTTTCCGGTGCGAATCGGCATTAATCCTGAACGAGACACCAGCATCTTTCATAATTTTGCTGATCTCGGACTCTTCGTGGAGTATGCATTTGTCCCGATTGGGGTGGGTATTGTGCTGATTGTGATTTCTCTCCTGATTCCCTCGGAAACCCGACATGAACGATAACTTGTGAAACGGCCATCTAACCAACGGCTTGAGACAGATGTCGAAATCGTTCGCCTTGCGGCTCACTTTATTTCGCCACGGCTCAGCCGTGCGTTAGCGCGCGAATCCATATCTCACCAGTGGAGGCGTTATGTCCGAAGACAACGAAACCCGTATCCGAGAATTTATCGACAGGGTTCTCACAGCAGGCGAGATTGACGCAACCGGCGACTATTTCCATGACGATGTCGTTGAGGAGGAGCCGTTGCCCGGACAGGGCCCGGGACTTCACGGGCTCAAAGAAACATTGATTCGCATTCGACATGCTTTTCCGGATTCGAAATGGAGCATCGAAGAACAAATCGTGGAGGACAATAAAGTTCTCACGCGGTTCATCTGGTCAGGCACGCATCAGGGCGAGTTCTTAGGTATTCCCCCCACCAACCGAGTTGTCCGGGTTTGGGGCATGGTCATTGATCGGTTCGAAGGCCGGAAGGTCAAGTCCACGCGCATTCTCTTAGATATGTTGGGCATGATGCAGCAACTTGGTGTTATTCCCGCGGCTCCTGCGCCCGGTTCGAATCCGAAGACGCGCTAACAAAAGCGTGGAGCGGACAACGAAACGTTGCCGTGATTGTTCGTATGATTGGTAGAGATGCCGCTCACGCTAAGCGTTAGACAGACAAGGAGACGGATATGACTAAGTTAGAGGTCCGCGATGTTCTTCTCGTCGAGGCGCATCGCATTCTCAAGGAGGAAGCAAAGCGTGCCGTTCAGAAGATTGGAAAACCAATTCCGCAGGAAGCGCGCCCGGGTTATCTGACTGACGAGGACATTTCGATCCTGAAGCAGCTGGGCACGGCGAATCTCGATCATCCAGCAATGAGAAAATCCATGCGTGCTTCGGCAGCGCGATCGGAAGTTCTTTCTTATCCTTCTAAAGAGGTTTTGTCTTCCGACGAACTCGGCGCGTTGGAAGCTCTCAAGTTGCCTCCCGCTGCGCTTACCGCGGTTGAACGCGTCGTCGCCAACGCCTGCGCATCCACGCTCTTCCATTTCTTTTGCCTCATGGATTCTGTGGCTGATCCAGAGCTCGTTAAGGTAGAGCATTGGTCGGGGGCTGATTTCGTCTCGCCGCGCGAAGAGGGAAATTTTTTGCATGACGAGTTTTTGGAGAAGTACTGGGCGTATGAGAAAGCAGGTGCTGTCTAACCATTGGGTTGAGAAGGACGCTAAGAAGCGCGCCTCTCACCCAAAGCGTTAGGCAGAACGGAGGTCTGCGTCGCTGGACGCTTACGACGCATAAGAGCGGATTGCAGCTCCGGCTAGAATCAGCACGTGAGCCGTGATCCCTATTTGTCGGAGCCCTGTGATGCCTAACGCGAGCCGCAAGAAACAAAAGGAACGGAAAGAAAGAAACATCATGAGGAAGAGCGGGTCTCAGAAAGGAAAGTCTCCATCTCGGATGATAGACGAGAGGATCAAGGAGCTGGGCGACTGGCGGGGCAAGATGCTCTCCCAGCTCCGCACATTGATCAAGCAAGCCGACCCCGAGGTAGTCGAGGAGTGGAAGTGGAGAGGGGTTCCGGTGTGGTCTCACGACGGATTGATCTGCACCGGCGAAACGTACAAGAACGTCGTGAAGATGACCTTTTCCAAGGGGGCCGCACTTGAGGACCCATCAGGCCTCTTCAACTCCAGCCTCGATGGCAACACCAGGCGTGCCATCGACTTCCACGAGGACGAGAAGATTGACGAGGAGGCATTGAAGGCTCTTATTCGCGCGGCCGTGACGCTGAACGCGTCCCGTGCCCGTGGCTGATCGAGCTGAAGGGGGTAAGACGCATAAGAGCGGATTATGGGCGCCGAACTCACTTTCATCGATGCCAAATGCGAGGCTGATCATCCCGCTCCAGAAGGTCCCCTCTAAGAGAAGGCGGCTGCGCCAGCACCAATTTGCGCGCTTCATGCGTCCCCGCAACGGAGCTGCCGCTCGTCGTTTTCGGCCTCCGGCTACGCGCAGATCCGGGGACGTGCGAGAGGCGAGCTCTTTTGGTCGGAGCGCCGTGCGAGACTGGGCCGGAAGAGAGGATGACCACATGAATACGATGACTGAGAGCGAATGGCGGTTGTTCTTGTCGTTCGGCACGCGCACGGCGAAGCTGGCTAGCCGTCGTCCGGACGGGCGCCCGCATGTCGCGCCGATTTGGTTCGTGCTCGAGGCGAACGACCTTGTTTTCACCACGCACAGCGACTCCGTGAAGGGAAAAAACCTTCGTCACGATCCGCGTGTCATGCTGGCTGTAGATGATGAGCAGCCGCCCTTCGCGTTTGTCTTAGTGGAGGGTTCCGCCACCCTGAGCGACCTATCACCGCCGGAGTTACTCCCGTGGACCACTCGGATCGCGATGCGATACATGGGAACGGAGCAGGCCGACGCTTACGGGAAGCGTAACGCCGTGGAGGGAGAGATCTTGGTTCGCGTGCCGCTGTCCAAGGTTACGGCGCGGAAGGGAATCGCGGATTAATAGTGCAAGCTTGTGGCCTAACTCGTCGGCTGGAGCGGACAATCCAACTGCTCTACCAAAGATCGGCGCGACCATTGACGGCCGCTCAGCCGAAACGTTATACGCACTTGAGGAGGTTCCATGGCTAGAGGCATATTTCTGGACCCAGGTCAGGGGACGATTTATTCCGCGCGGGGGAGCAAGATGGCCTTCAAGGCTTTGCATGTGACTACGGGTGGCGCCTTCAGCTTCATGGAGCGGGACCTACCGGTAGGCAACCGTCGGCCCCAGCCTCACACTCATAAGGGCCCGGAAGGCTTTTACGTCTTGGAAGGGTCCATTGAGTTCATCGTCGGAGGAGAAAGCAGAAAAGGAGGCCCGGATTTTGGGCACTGGCACCAAGCGGCGCGTCGCACACATTCGACAATGCTGGTGACTCTCCCGCGCGACTACTGATCATTCACTCTCCCGCGGCAGACGCCTACTTCGCCGAGCTAGAAGCGCTCTGGAAGGATTCCATTCCCGCGCCTGAGGAAGAACGAGAACTAATGAAACGACATGGGCTTGAACCTACAGAGACTTGATCTTGAGGTTGGGCGTATAACGAGGCGTTGCAACAAATGGCTCGGTGGCTTCGTTCGCCTCGCCACCGCTGAACGCCGAATCCGTTAGGGGTCGAGGAGACGACACGTGGACGAGTTGCAAATTTCGAAAGTGGCAGCGGTTCTTGCGGACTGGAATCCGCTCGGTTCGAGGGCAGACACCGTTTCTGATCTTGATGGCTATCGCATCGAAGCGATCGACATCATCATGGCTCTCGGAGTCTTTCGGAAATTCGTCGCGCCCGAGAAAACAGTCAGCGATATTCTGAACCAAGCATTCGACCTGTCCCTGAAGCCTATCGACTGTGTGGTGCCTGCGAGGAAGATCCAGCTTATCCTTGGAAGTGACCAGTGAGCGTGCAATCGGGGCACTGACCCCCTAACCCGCCGCTTGAGCCGATTGCGAGATTAACGATGTACGATTCATTTTGTGATAACGGCTCAGCGGCATGGCGTTGAGCCTGTAGAAAAACTAAAAACAGTACGAGTGAAGTGGGGTTGCGTGGTATAATAGCGGCAAACAGTGCTCAGGCAGGGAAGCGATGGTACGATACAAGGACTACCCCCAAAATTTTCAATACAGAGCTCCCAATAAAAACGGTAGATCGCGCGCATTTTGGTGAAAACCCGCGTCAGGCATACTTCAGTCAGAGCTTCCCAGACTGCATAAAATTTTCTTGCGTTGAACGACCCCCGGGGATAAGATACTCACCATGGCACGAATCACAGTCGAAGATTGTTTGCAAAAAAGTTCTAACCGTTTTGAGCTCGTAATGCTCGCCGCAGTACGAGCACGGCAGCTCTTAAAAGGAGCCAAGCCGCTCATAGAAGCGGATAACCGAGAGGTCGTTACGGCCCTTCGGGAGATCGCCGCGGGCAAGGTACGGCGGTCTACTCCCAAGGCGTGACGCGTCCGATTGTCCCGCCTAAATCGAGCCGAATTTCTTGTCAACGTTTCGCGCTCACTCGCCACACCTTTCCACCGCTATCGTCGGCGACGAGCAACGACCCGTCCGGCGCGACGGTCACTCCGACCGGGCGGCCATAGGCGTCGAACGTTTTTTCATTGGCGACAAATCCGGTGAGGATGTCTTCCATCGGACCGGCGGGCTTGCCGTTTTTGAAAGGGACAAAAGAGACTTTATAACCCACCATCGCCGAGCGGTTCCAAGAACCATGCATGCCGATGAAAGCGCCGCCATGATAACGCTGAGGCAAAGCCTTGCCGCGATAAAAAGCCAGCCCCAGCGCGGCGACGTGCGAGCCGACGGCGTAGTCCGGTTTGATCGCCTTGGCGACGAGGTCGGGCCGCTGGCCTTTCTTGCGCGGATCTTCGTTCTGGCCGAAGTACGAGAACGGCCAGCCGTAGAACGTCCCTTCGCGCACGCTCGTCAGATAATCCGGTACCAGGTCATCCCCTAACAGATCCCGCTCATTGACCACCGTCCACAAGACGTTCGTCTCTGGCTCCCAATCCATTCCGACTGGATTGCGGAGCCCGTTGGCAAAAATTCGGGTTCCACTGCCGTCGGGGTTCATCTCGACAATGCCGGCACGCCGTTGATCCTTTTCCCACTGGTTGTCTTCATCGATGTTTGAAGCGGAGCCGATCGCAACATAAATTTTCTTGCCTGCGGCGTCGGCGATGAGATTGCGCGTGTAGTGCCCGCCCGCGGGTAGGTCAAGAATTTTTTCGCCTTTACCGTCGATTTTCGTTTGGCCGCTACGATAGGGATAACGCACCACTCCATTCGTGTTGCCGACGTAGAACCAGTTGCCGACGAGCAGCATACCGTGCGGCATATTCAAGCCTGTGAGAAAAGTTTCACGGAGATCGGGTTTGCCGTCTTTGTTGGTGTCGCGGAATAAAGTGATCCGATTCGCCGATTTTTCTGGCCGATCGGGACGGTCAGGCCACTCGCGAGTCGCTTCCACCACGAGTATATCTCCGTTGGGCAGCACGTAAGTCGAACGCGGGTTGTCGAGGTTGTCAGCGAAGAGGCTTACTTCAAAACCCGGCGCGGCCTTCGGCATTCGTCCTTTAGGCCAGCCGATGACTTTGGAAGTATTGCGCGCGGACGGCGTGGCAAAGGGCGCCGGCAATTGAAGCTTATCAATGGGGCCGGTTCCCGCCACGTATTGGCCGGTCGGAGCATCGGTGTAGGTCGTAGTTGCGCATGACAAAATGAACATAGCGATCGTCGCCAGGCTCATACGAAACAGATGACGAAGGGACATGGTCATTTCCTCCTCATGCTTTGATCATTTACTGACGTAGCCGCTGATTATGGCGACGATGCCTATATAACAATTACCTGTCCGCAAAGAAAGCCTCGAGACGATGGTTGTACCCGCGCCGCGCCCGTTCTAAGATCGGTGCCGGTGGAGTCGACTAAGCCGGAGGAGTAGGAATGCACTATCGTGATCTGCGTGGTTGGATCGAAGGTGTTGAATCTTTCGGCGAGCTTAGAGTTGTCGAGGGCGCTGACTGGAATCAGGAAATCGGTGCCGTTGCCGAAGTGGCGGCGCGCTCGGAACGACCTCCGGCGGTTCTCTTTGACCGAATCAAAGATTATCCGGCAGGCCGCCGCGTTCTAACAGGCATTCACAATCCGACACTCAAACGGCAGTGTCTGACCAACCATCTTCCTCTCGATTATGCACGCGACCAATTCATGGACGCTTGGAAAAAGCGTCTGAACGATCCGCAGCTGATTCCACCTCGTGTCGTTGACTCCGGGCCGATCGTGGAAAATGTTTTTGAAGGCGGAGACATTGACGTGCTCTCGTTACCCGTGCCCTTCTGGCATGAAGGGGACGGCGGGCGATATATCGGCACCCTCGACGTCACGATCAGCCGTGATCTCGACGAAGGCTGGATCAATCTCGGTTGCTACCGCGTCATGGTCCATGACCGGGATACTTTGGCGCTTTATATCTCGCCCGGCCACCACGGCAACATTCACCGGCAGAAATATTTTGATAAGGGCGCGCCGTTCCCCGTTGCGATCAGCTTCGGCCCGGACCCACTGCTCTGGTTTTTCAGTCAGATGGAGGTTCCACCGGGCGAGTCCGAATACGACTATGCCGGCGGCATTCGCGGCGAACCGTACGAAGTGATTTTAGGCGAGCGTACAAAATTACCCATTCCCGCGTATTCCGAAGTCGCCGTTGAAGGAGAAGTGATTCCCGGAACTGAAATACCCGAAGGACCGTTCGGCGAGTTCACCGGTTACTATGCCGGCGGACGGAGGACCGAGCCGATCCTCAAGGTCAAGCGGCTCATGTATCGCAACGACCCTATCATCACAGGCGCGCCGCCGTTTCGCCCGGCGCCAGGCGCGGAGAATAATTTAATCCGTGCCGCCTACATCTGGAATTATCTCGACCAAGCCGGCGTGCCGGATGTTCGGGGCGTTGCTTACTATCAAACTCGTTTACTTGTCGTCGTCGCCATCAAACAGCGCTATCCGGGTCACGCCAAGCAAGCCGCAGTGATCGCTTCGCAATGCCGAGCGGCGGCCCTGCTCACCCGGTACGTTGTGGTTGTCGACGATGATATCGATATCTGGGATAGCAACGAACTTCTCTGGGCGCTCTGTACGAGGACCGATCCGATCAAGGACATCGATATCATGCGGCGCTGCTGGAGCAATCCCATCGACACCATCATACCGCCCGGTGAGCGAGGTTTTCAGTCGCGCGGCCTGATCGACGCTTGCCGTCCCTACGAATGGCTAGACGAATTTCCCAAAGTCTCCGGCGCCAGCGCCGAGCTGAAAGAAAGGGTCATCAAGAAATTTGGTGCGAGCCTCGCGGGGAAGCAAAGCTAACAGGGAAAAATGCAAAGAACCAGCGCGGCCGGACCGCAACCCAATCGCAGTATCTCTCACAAAGGCGCAAAGGGCGTCAAGAAGAACCGGTTTTCAAATCCATCGTCGACAAGATTAGGCAGGAGTCTGCATCGCTACTGAAATCCCTGCAGACCGCCTGGTTGATCAATCGATCTTGCGCGAGGCGAAGGGAGAACTGGGAAAGGGTTAGGAAAGCAGACAGGAGACAAGGAGATAAGGACAGAGAGACAAAGACTGGGAGAGACAGGAAGAGGAGTGTTGCGCGACAGGTAGGCGGTTGAGTAGTATTCGGTGGCGTGTAAATTTTTAAAGGGGAGGTCGAATATGAAATCATTATTAACGGTCGTTACGTTGGTTCTTAGTTTGATAGTCATGCAGGCTCTGGCTTTTGCGGATCTACCTGAACCAAAAGCGAAACCAGAGAATCCGAATGTCGCGGCCGGGCGAAAGGCGATTGAAGCCAACGACTTTAAGGCCGCGGTGGGACATTTGACGAAGGCGGTGCAGGATTTGCCCAATGACGCGGATGCTCAGAGTATGCTCGGCTACAGCTATCGGAAGCTAGGCACCTTCGACAAATCGATGGAGTACTATCAGAAGGCCCTGAAGATCGATTCGAATCATCGGTACGCGCACGAATATTTGGGGGAGCTCTACCTCGACATGAATCAGCCCGGCAACGCTGAAAAGCAACTCCAGGCCTTGAAAAAGGCCTGCCCGTTCTTCGGCAAATGCGAGGAGTACGACGACCTGAAGGAGGCCATCGAGAAATATAAGACGAAGAAGTAGTCACATACGATCTACCCTCACCCTTGCCCGCGAGCGGGCGAGGGGATCCGGATTATCAACCCGGTCGGCGGGAGGCTTGCCATGGCTGAAATAATCAAGGCAACAATAGGATTCGTTAGCGGCGGCACCAGCTCTATGCCGCATTACAACAGCTTTCTGCCTTTGGTCCCGAGCGCGATCAAAGTGGATTTCGTGGGCTTGGAGCTCTATCGCGAATCGCTCTATCAAATCGCCGACAAAAAAGAAATCATCGTCCAACGGGTCAAAGAGTTCGTAGCCGATCGACAATGGGATGGAGTCATCGTGACCGCCGCGCCAACGGAGGTTCTTAATCCCGGCCTTTTTGACGCTCTCCAAGCGGCGCTGACCGTTCCTTTTACGACGGCCTTGCATGCCTGCGTTGCCGCACTCAGAGTCTACTCGGCGAAGCGCGTGCTTTTGCTGACACCATTCGATCAGGGTCTGAACGACCTGATCTGCCAGCACTTAAAGAAACTCGGCATTTCAGCTGTTGCACCCCATCCTTTTTCCGAGCTGGGCGTGCCGAAGCGTATGAGTCCCGACGAAGTATTTGAGCTGACAAAGCAAAACCTGAATGCGGTAGATCCGGTGGATGCGGTTTACTTTCAGGGTGCGGTGCTCGACCCGATCAAGGTTTTGGAGCGAATAGAAACGTATCTCGGCATGACCGTGGTCGCCAGTAACCCGGCTATGCTTTGGTATGTGCTCTCCAAGCTGGGAATGTCTTACCCCATGAGCGGCTACGGCAGATTGATGAAAGAGTGGCCAAAGCTGAGCGAGCTCATTTCATAGGAACGGCTTCGGTAGTTGTTGGCCGCGGCGCAAAAAAAATCGCGCTCTTCTGTGAGCCGCGAGGCAACTGTGAAATCGAAGCGCGCTCTTGTTTCACGATTCGTGCGCGTCATGACCGAGTCGATCTATATTTACAAAACGGAGAAAGCGTGGAGCAAGACACTCATTACAAAGTATTTTGCGAATGGATGATCCCGAGAGCCTGGAACGAACTTAATTGCGCGCCCTTGATCGGGCCGTCCGGAGTGTAGTAGGCACCATCGAGGGGATGAGTTGGAGTTGGGATGCTGATAAGTTCCGTGCGTATGTGGGTTCCCTTTTTGCGCTTTTTAAGCCAATGTATCTCTGAGACGGGCGCGAATTCAAAGAGTAAGATGATGTAGAGAGTGGAACTCAAACGAAATTGCGACCAATTGCTCCTTAAGCGCATCTAAGCAAGCAACCGAAACCTAGCGGTGCGTCTGCGCCCCGAAGACATAAATTAGCGCGTATCAATAGTGTCAATCGTGAACTCGATCGCCGGTAATGAACCCGCTTCACACGGAAGCTCGGGTCATATCTCCACGGTTACCAGGGAAGAAATCCTCGCCCACCTTCGTGATCCATCTCTCGGTCTAGTGAACGTCATGCCGAGAGAAGTCTTCGAAGCCGGTCACATTCCTCGTTCGATCAACTTGCCGGTGGTCCAAATCAATGACAAGGCGCGACAGGTTTTTCCCGATTCGGCGCGCGAGCTTATCATCTACTGCGCGGGTCCTACTTGACCTTTAGGCAAGCAGGCGGTCGGCTTGCTACAAGAGATGGGCTATACGAATCTTCGCTACTATGTCGGCGGTATGGCAGACTGGGTTGAGAACGGCGGAGCGGTGGAGAAAGTCGAAGTGCCGGTGATTGCAGAAGTAGCCAGGCGAAATGGTCAATCCGCCTCTGGCTGGCGTATTTCCTGGTCAAACTGGCTCGATATATTGGCCAACTGGTCTCTGCAACAACTGATTTGTTTTTGGCTCGGGATAATCATTGTTTTCGGATTCATCTACTGGGTTGCGGGCATCGGAATGGGTTGGGGACTTCAGGCCGGTAACACCGAGATAAGACCGGACCTCAACGGGCTTGGGACGGCGATTTATTTCAGCTTCGTTACCGCTCTATCCATCGGCTATGGTGACATCATTCCCGTCGGTCCGCTGAGAATTTTAGCCGTCACGGAAGGGATTGCCGGTTTGCTGATTTTCGGCTGTGTCATCTCGAAGTTGGTGTCGCGACGTCAGGAGGAATTAGTCAAGGAGATTCACCGCACCACGTTCGAAGACCGATTGGATCGCGTGCGGACTAATCTGCATTTGGTGTTTGCCGATCTCGAGGCCATCGATCAGATCAACCGGCAACACTCGGCGCTGCCCGACCAGGTGCTGAGACGATTCGAAAGCAGCGTGCGTGTTTTCACCGGTGAGCTAAAAACGATTCACGATCTGTTGTATCGAAGCCAGCTCTTACCCGAGGAAGACGCGCTGGAATCCCTGCTCGCCA
>Ga0209056_10004235_pt1 | contig 15116 bp, 11 predicted proteins | sample GraSoiAngelo_114_FD_185876 | JGI IMG/M metagenome (GOLD analysis project Ga0209056, IMG submission 185876) | Grasslands soil microbial communities from the Angelo Coastal Reserve, California, USA - 14_0903_13_40cm (SPAdes) (version 2) | ecosystem: Environmental > Terrestrial > Soil > Grasslands... | reverse complement strand
TGAAGGCGCGCGAGCCCCATCACGGTGAGCAGCGACCCAACATGGAGACTCGACGCAGTCGGATCGAAGCCGATGTACGCCGTGACCCGCTCCTTGGCGAGCACCGCCGCCAGCCCTTCGGTGGCGTCGTACACCATGCCGCGCCAGGTGAACTCGTCCAACAAAGTCGTCATAGATGTGTCCGGAGCAAAGCCGGACGCTCGGGCCGCGAAGCGATTTACTATAGCAGCGTATGCCGATGACCCGCCGCGCGGTCCTCAAAGGGCTCCTGGCCGCCGGCGTCGGCACGGCAACGGGAACGGGCGCGTACGGCTACCTCTACGGACGTCACGAGCTCGGAGTGACATCCGCCACGTTGCCGGTTAACGGACTGCCGCCGGCATTGTCCGGGCTGCGCATCGGGTTGCTGACCGACGTTCACCGCAGTCTGTGGATGTCCGACGACGACGTGGCCCACGCCGTCAACATGCTGATGGTCGCACGCCCGGATCTCATTGTCCTCGGCGGCGACTACGTCACTTGGAGCGACCGCCAGTACATCGGGCCCTCCGCCGAAGCGCTGAGCCACCTGTCGGCGCCGCACGGCGTGTTCGGCATCCTCGGCAATCATGATGACGACCATCAGATGCCGGCCGCGCTAGCGGCGAAAGGCGTTGAAGTGCTCAAAGACGCTCGGACTCGCGTCACGATCAACGCCGAATCCCTTGAGCTTGTGGGCATCCGATTCTGGACCAAGCGGGGGATCGATATCGCGCCGCTGACGCGAGGCGCCATGGGCACCACGATCCTGCTCGCCCACGATCCGCGACGACTGATCGAAGCCTCTGCGCTCAACATCCCGCTCGTGTTGTCGGGTCACACGCACGGCGGTCAGGTCGTGCTGCCGATGGTCGGTGCGATCGCCGCGCAGAAGTTTCCGGTCGTCGCCGGCATCGGCCGGCTCGGCGAGACGACTATGTTCGTGAGTCGGGGGATTGGGACGGTGTACGTTCCGGTCAGACTGAATTGTCCGCCCGAAGTGGCGGTCTTGACGCTTCAATCCGAAAATCTTCCGCGGAACGCGCATTGGGCTGGCCCGTCGAACGACCCGGCGGCTGACCACTTCAACTCAGTGGCGCGATAGCACGAATCGCCGGCCAGCGATCGACCAATCGCCGTCGAGGACGATCCGGATCGCTTCGGGATAGATCCGGTGCTCTTCGATCAAAATGCGCGCCGACAGCGCGTCGACGGTATCGTTGTCGGGCACCGGCACCGCGGCCTGCAGCACAATCGGACCACCATCGAGCTCTGAAGTGACCAGATGCACGGTGGCGCCGGTAATCCGGACGCCGTGCTCGAGGGCCTGGCGCTGCGCGTCGAGTCCTGGAAAGGCCGGCAGAAGTGAGGGGTGAATGTTCAGGATGCGGTTGGGAAACGCCTCGAGCAGGGGATGCCCCACGAGCCGCATGAAGCCGGCGAGACAGATCAAGTCCACGTCTCGCGCGCGCAGCACGTCGACGATCGCGCGATCGTAAAGGTCGCGGCTCGGGTGGTCCTGTGGATTCAGGCAGAGCGCCTCGATGCCCGCCTCGCGCGCGCGGATCAACCCCGGCGCGTCGGATCGATTCGAAAGAACGATGGCGATCGTCGCCTCGAGCCGCCCGTTCGCTATGGCGTCGATGATCGATTGCAGATTACTACCGCGACCAGAAATGAGGACGCCGAGTCGACGCCCGACGCCGTACGAGGGACGGGAGTCGTTTGCAAGCGGCACTAGATTTGCGAAGGCGAAGAGACGACCACTACTGATGCCTCGACGTCCTCGTGGCGCCACGCGAAGTTCTGCATATCACGTGTTAAATCGCGCGGTCAGACGCGAAGCGTTGTTCAAAACCGAACTCGAGTACGAGGCATTCGAAGTTGTGCTTCGGCAATCTTTGCAACACGTGTCGGTCGAACTGCTGGCATATTGTGCCATGCCAAACCTGGAGATGGTCGAGTCTTTGGCGCCGGTGCAATCGGTGCGCCGACGGGTTTTTGAATGACTGGCCAGTTCCCGTACCAAATAATTGGCTCGACTCCGTGAACGCTCCTTAGGCTGGCTCCCGTCCCCCGTACGGGCTCCCGTCCCCACGTTACCGCTATACGTAATGGACGGCTCGGTCGCCGGCGACTACGGTTCCCAACCGCACGCCCTCGGATTCGCCCCCGTGGGTGAGTGTGTGAATCACACGTTCGGAATCCCGCTCAGCGCAGACGACCACCAGGCCGATTCCCATGTTGAAAGCACGGAACATCTCGTCGGTCGCAATGCTGCCCCGCTGCTGAAGGAAGCGGAACAGCGGCGGGACGTTCCACGCGCGCCGATCGATCTCGGCCGCGCACCCATCAGGGAGCGCACGCGGCACATTCTCGGTGATGCCGCCCCCGGTGATGTGCGCGAGGCCTTTGACGAGATTGCGCTCGACGAGCGGCCGCACGGCGCTCAGGTACGAACGGTGCGGCGCGAGCAGCGCGTCGGCGACCGTCGTGCCGAGCTCGGGGACGAAGGTGTCGGGCAGCAAACCGCTGACGTCGAACAGGACGCGGCGGGCGAGCGAATAGCCGTTGGTGTGAAGACCGGCGGACGGCAGACCGATCAACCGGTCACCCGGCACGATCGCCCGCCCATCGACGATGCGCTCGCGCTCGACAATGCCGACGATGAAGCCGGCGAGGTCGTATTCGCCGTCGGCGTAGAAGCCCGGCATCTCCGCGGTCTCGCCGCCTAGAAGCGCGCAGCCGTTCTCACGGCAGGCACGCGCGACGCCCGCGACCACCTGCTCGACCACCGCCGGCGACAGCCGTCCGGTCGCCAGGTAATCGAGGAAGAACAGCGGCTCGGCCCCCTGCACGAGGACGTCGTTGACGCAGTGGTTCACGAGGTCGATGCCGACCGTGTCGTGACGACCGGTCATGAAGGCGACTTTGAGCTTGGTGCCGACGCCGTCGGCGCTCGACACGAGCACCGGATCGCGGCAGCGATCGCGATCGAGCCGGAACAAGCCGCCGAACGATCCGATGTCGGAAAGCACGCCGGGCGTGAACGTGGCGCGGGCCAGTGATTTGATGCGGCGGACCGTCTCGTTGCCGGCGTCGATGTCGACACCCGATTGGCGGTAGTCCATCTCTCAGGTCACGGTTTCATCACGAAGACACGAAGAACACGACAGTCTCTTTTGGACCAAAAGCGCTTCATGCCTTCGTGGCTTCGTGATGAAGCGCCTGCCACCTCAGAAATCCAGTTTCTGGATGAGCGTTTCGGCAAGCTTGCGAGCGGCCGATCCTTCGTCAGATTCCCAGTAGCTGCGGCGGGCCGCGGCGAAGAACCGTTCTTTGTCGAGATCCTCCTCGAGCATGTCGAAGCCTTCGGCAAGAAGCCCGATGGCGGTGTCGCGATCGGGATGTTTCTGGAGAATCGCCATCAACAGCGGGGTGTTTCGCAACGCGATCGTGGCGAGCGCAAGCGTCACCGGCGCGCGCGTCGGATCGCGCGAGGGAACGCCAACCTCGAACAGCGCCTCGCCGGCCTCCTGATGTCCGGCGATCGCCAATGCCCCGAGCCCAGCGGCGGCTCCGCGCAGGAAGTCCTGGAACCCGACGTTCTTGTCGGCGAACTTGAGCGTCTCGATCAAATAATTCTCGTGCGAGTCGCAATTGACGCCGAGCAGGCAGATCGCCGCGGCAATGGACGGCTGCGTCGCCTTCGGCGCGCTTCGCTGGATCGCGGCCAGCGTTTCGAGCGCACGGTTGTCACCGATCTTTCCGAGCGCCACCGCCGCATCGTCCTGCAGCGGGCCGTCGACCTTTGCGATGCCGATGAGCGCCTCGACGGCGTACCGCGCCTTGTAATCGCCGAGCGCTTCGATGACGGCGCTTCGGAAAAAGTCTTCCCCGCGGCCGACCTCTCGCACGAGCGCCTGACGCACGCGGGCGTCCGCGGTCACGGCGCCTTGCGCGGCAAGGGCGCGAACCAGCGCCGGACGGACGAATTCGGCCTGTTCCTTGTCAAGCGCCGCGAGGAAATCCGGCGTCATCGTGCCATCCGGATTGTGCTCGAAGAAGCTGTAGGCGACGGCACGCAGACGATCGTTGGGACTGGCGAGCGACTCGCGCATCGCGTCTTTCGCGCGCGGGTCGTTGAAGCCCGTCAGCAGCACGAGCGCGCGATAGCGCACGTACCCGTCGGCATGCTCGGCCACGGCCTGAAGCAGCGCCGGAACAGCCTGAGCGCCCGGCGTTCGACGCACCGTGCGCGCCGCGTTGGTGCGCGTCGCGTAATCGAGATCGCCGAGCTTGTCGATTGCCGCCTGGAGCTGCGCGGCGGGAACGGCTTGAGGCGCCCTCGGCTCTTGAGCGCCTGCGGCGCGATCGCCACTAAGGACACCAAGGACACAAAGGAAAAGGCCGGTCCTTCTCCTTAGTGCCCTTAGTGACGATTCAGCGCCCCGAGACATGTTTCACGTCGCGACTGGCTCATTCTTATCGAGTTTCAGCGCAAGCTGCAGGTAGGTCGCCTGGTCCTGCGGGATCGCGACGGGATAGCGGCCGGTGTAACAGGAGCTGCAGTACGAGCTGCGCTCCTTGCCCACCGCGCTGAGCAGCCCTTCGAGACTGAGATACGCCACGGTGTCGGCGTCGAGAAACGTCGTAATCTCGTCGAGCGTGTGGGTCGCTCCGATGAGCTCGGATCGCTGCGGCGTATCCACACCGTAGAAGCAGGGCGAGATCGTCGGGGGACAGCTGATGCGGACATGCACCTCTTTGGCGCCCGCGGCCCGCACCATCTTGACGATCTTCCGGCTCGTCGTGCCGCGCACGATCGAATCGTCGACGAGAATGACGCGCCTGCCCTCGAGAATACTCTTGACCGGGTTCAGCTTCACCTTCACGCCGAAGTGCCGGATCGACGACTGCGGCTGGATGAAGGTGCGGCCGACATAGTGATTGCGAATGAGGCCCATCCGGAGCGGCACGCCGGATTCTTCCGCGTATCCCATTGCGGCGCAGACGCCCGAGTCGGGCACCGGCACCACGACGTCAGCGTCGAGCGACTGCTCGCGCGCAAGGATGCGGCCGAGCTCGGTCCGGACCTCGTTGACGCTCTTCCCGAACACATAGCTGTCCGGCCTGGCGAAATACACGTGCTCGAAGATGCAGTGCGCGAGCGGCGCCGGCGGGAACGGTTTGATCGATCGCCTCCCCTGGGCGCCGACCACGAGCACTTCACCCGGCTCGACGTCGCGCACGTAGGTCGCACCGATGAGATCCATCGCGCACGTCTCGGAACACACGACCACTGCGTCGTCGAGACGGCCGAGCGCGAGTGGGCGGAACCCGTGCGGATCGCGGACCGCGATGAGTCGGTCGCGCGTAAGCATCACGAGCGAAAAGGCGCCCTGCACCTGCGACACCGATTCGACGACCGCATCCTCCACGCTCGCGGCCTTCGAGCGGGCGTAAAGATGCAACACGACTTCTGTGTCGCTGCTCGACTGAAAGATGGAGCCCTGCCGCACGAGGTCGTGGCGCAACTCGCCCGCATTGACGAGATTGCCGTTGTGGCAAATCGCGATCTGCCCGTGCGCACAGTCGATGAGGATGGGCTGGGCGTTAGAGAGCTTGCTTTCGCCGGCCGTCGAGTAGCGCACGTGGCCGATTGCCGTCGACCCGGGCAGCTGCGCCAGCGCTTCGCCGTTGAAGGTATCGGCGACGTAGCCCATCGCGCGCGACACGCGCACCTGCTGGCCGTCGGACGCCGCAATCCCCGCGCTTTCCTGTCCGCGGTGCTGCAGCGCGTACAGACCGAGATACGTCATGTTGGCCGCCTCGGGATGTCCGAAGATGCCGAAGACGCCGCACTCGTCTTTGAATTTGTCGGGCATCAACATTACTGACTTGTCGTGGGGCCCCACCCCCACGACCTGTGCCTTCGCGGCTCATGCCGCTCGGCATTGCCTCCATCGGCTTTCCGCTTTCACTACGACTCCATCGGGCTCAAGGCTGTCACGACCTGGCCTTCGCGGCTCACGCCGCTCGGCATTGCTTCCATCGATTTCGCTCAGTCTACGCCACGCGCTTCACAAAATGCTTGTCGATCGCTGTCGACCAAACGCGCTCGGCCGCTTCGACAGACACGTCGATGGCCGTCTTGCGGTCCACCTCGATTCGCAGCGCGGTACCGCCCGTGCGGCCGATGATCCGCGCGGGCACGCCGGACGCTGCCGCGCGCGAGCGGACGTCGTCGACGCGATCGGGCGCGACTGACACTACTACGCGCGAGGCCGACTCGCCAAAAAGCGCCGCCGCGCGATTCAGCCCCGCGTCACGCCCCACTGTGACCTGGTCGATCGAGGCCTCAATTCCCACGCCGCCGGTGTCGAAGCAGCATTCCGCGAGCGTGACGGCGATGCCGCCGTCGGCGCAGTCGTGCGCCGACCGAATGAGCCGCCCGTCGGCGAGCGCCACGACCAGCGCCTGCAGCGCACGTTCCGCGTCGAGGTCCAGCGCGGGCGGCAAACCGCGCACCACATCGTACGCCAGTTTCAGATACTCGGTGCCTCCTAGCTCGCCGCGCCCTTCGCCAAGCAGGATGACGACGTCGCCAGGCCCCTGAACGCGGCGACAGACGAAACGATCGGCGTGCTCGAGCAGACCGACCACGCCAATTACCGGCGTCGGATAAATCGCGCGGCCGTCCGTCTCGTTGTAGAGACTCACGTTCCCGCCGGTGATCGGCACGCCGAGCGCACGACAGGCGGCGCCAATCCCTTCGACCGCCCTGGCAAACTGCCACATGATCGCCGGCCGCTCTGGATTTCCAAAATTCAGGCAATTGGTGGCGCCGAGCGGACGCGCGCCCGCGCAGGCGACATTGCGTGAGGCCTCGGCGACGGCGAGCATCGCACCGCGATACGGGTCGAGATAGCAATAGCGGCCGTTGCCGTCCACCGACAGCGCGAGCGCGCGATTGGTGCCCTTGATGCGCACGACGCCCGCACCCAGTCCGGGAATGTTCAGGGTGTTGGTGCGCACCATGTGGTCGTACTGGCGAAAGACCCAACGCTTGCTGCCGATGGTCGGAGAGCCGAGCAGCAGCATCAGCGCATCGTTCGCCGGACCTGATAAGGCCCGGCCTACTTCTCGCGGCGGCGGGAGCGTATCGAGGTCGAGCTGCTGCGCCTCGGCCAGATACTCCGGCGGCGCCATCGGACGGTGGTAGACGGGCGCCTGGTCCGTGAGCGCGCGATTGGGGATTTCGGCGACCACCGCGCCACGATCCTTGACACGGAGCAGGCCATCGTCGGTGACGCTGCCGATGTGAACGGCGTGCAGATCCCACTTGTCGAAGATTCGCTCGACCTCCGCTTCGCGCCCGCGCTTGACGACGAGCAGCATGCGCTCCTGCGACTCCGACAGCATGATTTCGTACGGAGTCATGCCGGTCTCGCGCTGTGGCACCAGCGACACGTCGATCTCGACGCCTGCGCCGCCCCGCGACCCCATCTCGGTCGTGGAGCAGGTCAGGCCCGCGGCGCCCATGTCCTGGATGCCGACGAGCGTGTCGGTTCGCATCACTTCGAGGCAGGCCTCGAGAAGCAGCTTCTCCATGAACGGATCGCCCACCTGCACGGCCGGCCGTTTTTCGGCCGACTGCTCGTCGAACTCCGCCGAGGCCATCGTCGCGCCGTGGATGCCGTCGCGTCCGGTCTTGGCGCCGACGTAATACACCGCGTTGCCGACGCCCGACGCGACGCCCTTGATGATGTCGGATGCCTTCGCGATGCCGAGACAGAAGACGTTGACGAGTGGATTGCCCGCGTACGACGGCTCGAACGCGATCTCTCCGCCGACCGTCGGAATGCCGATGCTGTTACCGTACCCCGCGATCCCGGCGACGACACCTTCGAGCAGACGCGGCGTCCCGGGGGCATCGAGCGGCCCGAAGCGCAGAGAGTTGAGGAGCGCAATCGGCCGCGCACCCATCGTGAAAATGTCACGGATGATGCCGCCGACGCCGGTCGCCGCGCCCTGATACGGCTCGATGAACGACGGATGGTTGTGTGATTCGATCTTGAAGACCGCCGCCAGTCCCTCGCCGATATCCACCGCACCGGCGTTCTCGCCCGGGCCCTGCAGCACCTGCGGGCCGCCCGTCGGCAGCGTCTTCAGATGGACGCGCGAGCTCTTGTAGCTGCAGTGTTCGGACCACATGACCGAGAAGATGCCGAGCTCGGTCAGGTTCGGCTCGCGGCCCAGAAACTGGACGATGCGGTCGTACTCGTCGGGTTTGAGACCGTGACGCTCGAGAACGTTGGGATCGACCATCGGGCCTACCCCACCGCCTCCAGGGCGGATCGTGTGGAGCCACCAAGTACGCCCGTCTTCAACGCGGCCACGGCCGATTCGAAAATGAGCAGCCCGTCGGCGCTGCCGAGCACCGGCTCGCACGCCCGCTCGGGATGCGGCATCAGTCCGACGACGTTGCGCGTCTCGTTGCAAAGGCCGGCAATCGCCGCCGCGGAGCCGTTCGGGTTGGCGTCGTCAACAACCGCGCCGGCCGCGTTTGTGTAGCGGAAGACGATCTGCCGATTGGCTTCGAGCCGGGCGATGACCTCCGGCTCCGCGAAGTAGTTGCCCTCGCCGTGCGCGATCGGAATCCGCAGCACCTGACCCCGTCGGCAGGCGAGCGTAAACGGCGTGTCGGTCTGTTCCACGCGGATGTGCACGTGCTCGCATTGAAATTTCAGGCTCGTGTTGCGCAGCATCGCACCGGGCAAGAGACCGGCCTCGAGCAGCACCTGAAAGCCGTTGCAGATGCCGAGCACCGGGCCTCCGCGCCCGGCAAACGCCTGCACCTCGCGCATGATCGGCGAGAACCGCGCCATGGCGCCGCAGCGAAGGTAATCCCCGTGCGCGAATCCGCCAGGCAGGATCACGACGTCGGCGCCCTTCAGATCGGTGTCCTTGTGCCACACGTAATCGGCGTTCTGGCCGAGGACGTCTCTGGCGGCGTGGTAAGCGTCGTGGTCGCAATTGCTGCCGGGAAAAACGACGATTGCAAATTTCATGGTGGCGAACTCGTCTTAATTCGCGTGGGGCCCCCACCCCCACGCGCTCGCCGAACTTACGCAGTCGCTCGGCCTCGAGCGTAGACTCTCGGCCTCGCTGTGATTCAGTCAACCTCTATGCGATAACTCTCTATCACCGGATTTGCGAGCAGCTTGTCGGCGACTTCCGCCGCGAGCGCGCGCGCTTGAGCCGGCTCGGTGGTCACAAGGTCCAATTCGAAATACTTGCCCTGCCGCACGTCCTGGACGCCGCCGTAGCCGAGCGTGTGAAGCGCATCGGCGATGGTTTTGCCTTGCGGGTCGAACACCGACGGCTTCAGAGTAACGAAGACGCGAGCTCGCATGTCAGACGACGCTCTCGACGCCGGCAAAAACCCTCTCGAAGATCGTGTCGACGTGCTTGAACTGCTCACCCAGATCGAAAGCGCGCTCGATCTCCTCCGGCGAGAGCACGCGGGCGATGTCGGTATCCGAGCGCAGCAGGCCTTTGAAGTCGCGCTGCTCGGCGAACGACAGCATGGCGTTGCGCTGCACCCAGTCATAGGCCTGCTCGCGCGAGACGCCCTTCCTGGCGAGCTCGAGCAGCACCGTCCCGGAAAAGACGACGCCGCGCAATCGATTGAGGTTCTCGCGCATGCGCTCGGGCAAGACGAGCATGTCGCGGACGATTCGTGTGAACCGGCGCAGCATATGATCCAGCGCGATGAAGCTGTCGGGCAGGATCACGCGCTCGACCGACGAGTGCGAGATGTCGCGCTCGTGCCAGAGGGCGATGTTCTCGAAGGCCGCCTGACAGTTTCCGCGAATCAATCGCGCGAGGCCGACCACCTGCTCGCACCCAATCGGGTTGCGTTTATGCGGCATCGCCGACGAGCCCTTCTGCCCCTTGGCGAACGGCTCCTCCACCTCGCCGATTTCGGTCTTCTGCAGGCCGCGAATCTCGAGCGCGAATTTCTCGAGCGATCCGGCCGTGATGGCCAGCACCGAGAGGAGCTCGGCGTGCCGATCGCGCTGAATGACCTGTGAGGCCACCGCCGCCGGCTCGAGCCCCAGCCGGCGGCAGACGTCGGCCTCGACCGCCGGCGGCAGATGCGCGAACGTGCCGACCGCGCCCGACAGCTTCCCGACGCTGACCGTCTCGCGAGCGCGCTCCAGGCGCTCGATGTCGCGGCCGATCTCGGCAAACCAGAGCGCCAGCTTGAGGCCGAACGTCATCGGCTCGGCGTGGACGCCGTGGGTGCGGCCGATGATGGGCGTGTGACGGTGCTCGAGCGCGCGGTCACGCACGGCATGAGCCAGCGAGCGCAGATCTTTCAGGATGAGATCGCACGCCTCGCGCATCTGCAGCGCCTGCGCCGTGTCGATCACATCCGACGAGGTCATTCCGAAGTGCAGCCATCGCGCCGACGGACCCACCTTCTCGGCCACCGCTGTCGTAAACGCAATCACATCGTGCTGCGTCGCCTGTTCGATTTCCTCAATGCGCGCGATATCGAACGCGCCACGCTCGCGGATGTCGCGCGCCGCGTCGGCTGGCACGATTCCGGCCGCCGCCATAGCCTCCGCCGCGGCGGTTTCCACGAGCAGCCAGGTCTCGTACCGGCGCTGGTCGCTCCAGATGCGCCCCATCTCGGGGTGTGTGTATCTCGGGATCATCGCTGATCAACCACAAAGGACCCCAAGTCCTTCGTGGCGACTAGGCCTTTCTAATCCAACTCGAGCCGCTCGCGCGGGATCTGCAGGCCGTTCACGTTACCGAGGACCGTCGCGGCGAGCGAGCCGTCCCTGAACAGATCGACCGCGACACGCTGCACTTCCTTCGCCGTCACTCGCTCGATGCCCTGCAGCGTCTCGTCGAGGCCGAACTGACGGTCGAAGTAGATTTCCTGTCGGGCCAGATGCGACATGCGGCTGGCGGTGTTCTCGAGACTGAGCATGAGGCTCCCCTTCAGGTGATCTTTGGCGCGCTGCAGCTCCGCCTCGGGCACCGGCGCCTGCTTCACGCCGCGCAACTCTTGGACGACCAGATCGATCACCTGCCCGACCGCTTCGTTCGAACAGCCCGCGTAAATCGTGAACGAGCCGGCATCCCGGTAGGCGCTCAGGCCGCTGAACACGGCGTAGGCCAGCCCGCGCTTCTCGCGCACGTTCTGGAACAACCGCGAGCTCATCGATCCGCCGAGCAGCGTGTTGAGCACGTAACTCGAATAGCGATCGTCATGGTTCTGAGGATAGCTGCTCGCTCCCAGGCACAAATGGCTCTGCTCGAGCTCTTTGTTGCGGATGAGGATCTTGGGCACCACCTTCGGCGGTTGCTCGCTGAACGGCTCGCCGGTTTGGGCCACCGATCCGAACTTCTTGTCGACGAGATCGCGGACGCGCTCGTGCTCGAGGTTGCCCACCGCCGACACGATTAGGTTGGACGCCGTGTACGCATTCTCGAAATAGCTGCGGAGAAGATCCGCGCTGAACGACTCGACGGTCTCTTTCGTGCCGAGAATCGGACGGCCGAGGGGATGATTCTCCCAGAATCCTTGCGTGAAGAGCTCGTGCACGAGATCGTCGGGGGTGTCCTCGACCATCTTGATCTCTTCGACGACCACTTTCTTCTCGCGCTGGACGTCGTCGGGGCTGAAGGCCGGATTGCGCACGATGTCGGACAAGATATCCATGGCGAGCGGCAGGTGCTCGTCGAGAACCTTGATGTAGTAGCTCGCGTATTCTTTGGCGGTGAACGCATCGAGCTGCCCGCCGATCGAATCGATGGCCTGAGCGATGTCTTCGGCCGAGCGGGTCGCGGTCCCTTTGAAGAGCATGTGCTCGACGAAATGGGCGATGCCGCCGCGCTCGGCGGTCTCGTGGCGCGATCCGCGCGTCAGCCACACACCGATGCTGATCGATCGCACCTGCGTCATCCTCTCGGTGAGGAGCCGAAGGCCGTTATCGAGAACGTCTCTGACGATCGGTGTGTTTGACAAAGGTGACGCTCGCAGCAATGAACGCGTGTTCAGTGAAGGCCGGAGACGGGCCGCAAAGCATTGAAAAAGAAGGAATTACCGGCCGAATTTCACTATAGCATGGGCCTGCCGTTGGGGCAAGCGCGGCGGAGTGCAAATTGTAAAAAAGACTTCCCACCCTTAACATAGAAAGTCAGCCAAGTGATTAAAAACCAGAGAGATACCGTGTCACACGAGGCCGTTCAACCCGACCTCGCCAACCTGGAGCGGCCGGCGCTCGAACAGGCGCTCGCCGAGCGAGGTCACGAGCGCTTTCGAGCGCGCCAGATCTTCCGGTGGATTTATCGCCACGGTATCACCGACTTCAGCGCGATGACCGATCTGGGACGCGACCTGCGCGCGGCGCTCGCCGAGGCGTTCACACTCCTCACGCCCCAGCTCGTCGAACGCGAGAGGTCGGTCGACGGCACCGAAAAATTTCTGCTGCGCCTCGGCGACGGCCGGCGGATCGAGTCGGTCTTCATCCCCGACACGCCGGCCATGACCTTCTGCATCTCGACCCAGGTCGGCTGCGCCATGGCGTGCGCCTTCTGTCTCACCGGAAAAATGGGGCTGCTGCGCAATCTCACCGCGGGCGAGATCGTCGGCCAGGTGCGCGTGCTCGCGGGCGCTCTCGCCATGCGCGACCGGCGATTCAACATCGTGCTCATGGGCATGGGTGAGCCCCTGCACAACTACGACGAGACGATGAAGGCGCTCCGGATCCTCGCCGACGAGCACGGCCTGGCCGTCTCGCCGCGCCGAGTCACTTTGTCGACGGTGGGCCTGCTGCCGGCGCTCGACCGTCTCGCGCAGGAGCCGCTCATGCCGAACCTCGCGATCTCTCTGCACGCGCCGACCGACCTGCAGCGCGGCGAGCTCGTGCCAATCAACAGGAAGTACGGCGTCGGCGAGGTCATCGCGGCATGCCGGCGCTTTCCGCTCAAGCGGCGCAGCCGCATCACATTCGAGTACGTGCTGCTGTCGGGCGTCAACGACTCTCCTGAGGATGCACGGCGTCTCGCGAAGCTGCTCTCGGGTGTGAAATCGAAGGTGAACCTGATTCCTCTGAACGCCGCACCGGGGATTCCGTTCGAGCGGCCGTCAGAGGACGCGATCGATCGCTTCGCACAGATTCTGGCCGACAATCATCTAACGGTATCGGTCCGCAAAAGCCGGGGCCGTGATATCCGGGCTGCCTGCGGGCAGTTGATTGTCGAGGGGCAGCGTCAGTCTCCCGCACAGCAGCTCGCCACGCTGGCATTCGGCGATTGAGGCCACTCGCTGCGCCGAAAACCGGACGTTTCACAATTCTTTCCACTGGCTTCACGATACGCGACCGGAAGCGACAGAATTTTCGCGCACTGAGTGTAGTATTCTGCTGAACTTAGGACCCAAACCGGCAAATCGCTCGTTTCAATCAAACCGGGCGGCGGACAGATGGTCGCCGCGGAGTTCGTCATGACACCTGTGAAAAAACGCGACGTTTGAACAGAGCGCTCGCAGGGCGCGGTCACTCCAGCTCTCCTCTGATCGAATCTCCCGCCGACGTGATTCTTATCCAGACCCACTCGTTTCGGACACGACCTGGCGGGATCCTCACCTTCAAATAATTGTCGGTCACGACCAGCGAGCCATCTTCAAGGGTCAGGCCGCGGCGCACCGTGCCGAGCTGCGACTCGCGGAACTTCCTCGCCAGTCGCTGACCGATGTCACGCACGATGCGGGCCCGCTCCCGAACGATCGCTCCCGGCACTTTGCCGCTCATGGTCGACGCCGTTGTGCCGGGCCGATCCGAGTACGGAAAGACGTGCACGTGTGTCAGCGGAGAACGAAGCAGATAGGCGGCAAGCTGTTCGAAGTCGTCGTCGGTCTCGTCCGGGAAGCCGACGATGATGTCCGAGCCGATTGACGCAGCGGGAATCCGGGCGCGAATGCTGTCGACGAGCGACGCGTATCCTCCGATCGTGTACGGCCGGCGCATCGCCGCGAGGACGCGATCGCTCGCGTGCTGCAGCGGAAGGTGGAAGTGGGGCGCGAAGCAATCGCCCTCCGCGACAAGACCGACAAGCTCGCTGGAGCAATCCATCGGCTCGAGCGAGCTGATGCGAAACAAGAGGTCATTTCCTGTGCTCGCGGGGCCCCACGTTTCTTGTTGCGCCGGGGCCCCACCCCCGGCGTCTTTGGCTGAAGGCTCTCGCTCGCTCTCGCTCGGTGGCGCGGCTTCGCCGCGCTTCCCTCCCGCAGGCCACCCCAACGCGGTTGCCGCGTTCGGGTCCCACGCGCGGCTGCCGCGCGTGGGGCCCGCGTTGGGGGCCCCGGCACCTCGCTCGGGCCGCAGGCGCTCTTCAGCTGATGCGTGACCGGAAAGGGCACGTAACAGTTCCATCAGCGATGACCGCGGCGTCAAGTCGCGGCCGTACGAGCCCAGGTGAACTCCCGTGAGCGCGATCTCTTTGAATCCCGCGGCGGTGACGCGTTCAACTTCGCCGATGAGCGAATCGATCGGCACGCTTCGCGGACGCCCCCGCGTGGTTGGGATGATGCAGTACGCGCACGGCTCCGCGCATCCGGTCTGCACGCGCAACGTGAACGCCGTGCGCCCTGCCGCGCCTGGCTCGATCGCCGCTCCGCAGCTGCCGTCGCCTTCGCCGAAGCGCTCGGCTGTCGTGAGGTGGACCGCTTCAGGCGAAGGCGGAAGGCGGCCACTCCCAAGGATTGGGAGCAGCCTCGGTTTGTCGTCGTTGGGAACCACGCGGACGACATTGGGAAGCTCGCGCACATCGTCGGGGCGCCGCGTCGCGTAACACCCGGTGACCACGATGCGCGCGCCCGGATTGGCTCTGGCGACGCGCCGAATCGTCTGGCGCGCGCCTTGATCGGCCGTGGCAGTCACCGAACAGGTGTTGACGACAACCACGTCCGCGGTTTCGGGCGGCGCCGGCTGTGCGCCAACCGCGCGCAGCTGCTCCTCGAAGGCGAGGGAGTCGGCTTGGTTGACGCGACATCCGAAGGTGATCACGGAGTA
>Ga0209056_10004227_pt1 | contig 15130 bp, 17 predicted proteins | sample GraSoiAngelo_114_FD_185876 | JGI IMG/M metagenome (GOLD analysis project Ga0209056, IMG submission 185876) | Grasslands soil microbial communities from the Angelo Coastal Reserve, California, USA - 14_0903_13_40cm (SPAdes) (version 2) | ecosystem: Environmental > Terrestrial > Soil > Grasslands... | reverse complement strand
CATTTCGCACGCACCATCATGCTGCCCCGGTACACGCGTTGCCACGCGGCCAGATCCGCAAGGACCGCTTCGTACTCGGCCGGGGACAAATCGGACATACCGGCGCCGCGTCCCGTCGCGACCAGGAAATAGCAGTTGAACGCAACGGCGCCCTGCTCCGCCGACCACTGCGCCAAGCGCTCCAGCTCGGCACGATTGCCCTTTGTTGCCGTCGTCTGGATGATGAAGTCGAGCCGCTGCGCGCGCAGCCGCCCCAGCGCCGCGATCGTGTCCGCGAGCGAGCCCTTGCTGTGGCGGAAGTTGTCGTGGTAGCTCGGGCGGAGAGAGTCGATCGATACGGCGACGCCACGCACCCCCGCCGCCTTGAGCCCGGCGATGCGCTCGCCCGAGAGCAGCGTGCCGTTCGTGCCAACGACCACCGTCGCCCCGCGCTGCGACGCGTATTCGGCGATCTGCGCCAGGTCGTTACGCAACAGCGGCTCACCACCTGAGAGGATCAGGAGCGGCGCGGGGTTCACGGCGAGCAGCTCGTCCACGATCCGCAGGCACTCGACCGTCTCGAGCTCGGACGTCGCGCTCTCGTGCGGACCGGCCGAGATGTAGCAGTGAGCGCACTCGAGGTTGCAGCGCCGCGTGAGATTCCAGGCGACGACGTGTGGAACGTAGTTCACTGCAGCAGTTTCTCGACCGCCCGTTTCGCCTCTTCGGGCGTGACCGTCTTCATGTCCACGGGACACTTGTCCATCTTCGCTTCGATGTCCCGGATCGGGCAGCGCGTGATCCCCTGTGCCTTGGCTTCCTCGATAAACGCGCGCATCTCGGGCGAGAGCGCGTCCTTCCCTTCCGCCTCCGCGCGAATCTGTTTGGCGCGCAGCTCGGTGAACATCACCATCATCGTATCGATGTCGAACTCGTCGGCTTCGATCATCGCCTGCTTGTTGTCGTCCATGACCGGCGTTGTCACACGCCAGATGGCGTGATTACGGGCGAAGCGCTCGACCGTGTTCCGCGCGAGCGGGCGGGCGATCAGAGGCACGAGCTGTAGCCGTTGCCACGCCTCCTGCGTCCATACGACGGGATCCGTCACCACCCGCTCCCGTACGCTCACATTTCCTGTCACCGGACATTTCGTTTCGATCATGGGAATGGCCGGAACAGGATCCGCATCGAAACCCTGCACCTTCGTCGCCTTCATCTGCTCGGTCGCCTTCACCTCCGCGAGGGCGATCTCCTCGGCGCTCCCGATGCCCATGATCAGCTGCATGTGCGTCGGCAGCAGCTTCTGGATGGCTTCGTCGAGCCATTTGTTGGTGACGGTTGGCGGCGGTCCGGCGTTGCCTACCTTCTCGAGCACGTACTCCTCGACGGCGCGGCGGGCGATCCCCTGCGCGAACGGCGGCACGCGCAGAATCCGCACCTCGGCTTCGGGCGCCCAAGGGAGACCCGCCTGCCCGTCTTCTTCGATCCAGGGAATGTCCTCGGGCCGCACGCCGACGACGCCGACAAGCAGTACGCTGCACGGGGCAAGACGCAAGAGATTTTCGGACTGCGAACCGAGCTCGGTGTTCTCGATGCGATGGGCGCCGTGACGGCCCAGGACCATCAGCGTCGGCTTGATCTCTTCCGCCCACTGCATAATCACCTGGAACGGCTTGCCGATGAGGATCTGCGTCTTGAGCGGCACGTCGGGGAACTGCTGCGCCATCACCTCGGCCCGCTTCAGGTTCGCCTGGCAGAGCTTGAGCAGCCCCTTGTCGATGATGTTGTTGTGCAGCTCTTCCTGCTCCTCGAACTTGAAGACCTTCGATGCCTGATACGACAGCACGTCCTTGATATTGTGGAAGACGACGTGGTGATACTCGACGTCGAAGGCGCTGCAGACGAAGAGCGAGCCGCCAAACTCCCGGGCCAGCTCGAGCGCCGCCTTCATCGCCTTATAGCTGTAGGACGATCCATCCACGCAGACCATGAAGCGGCCGCCCTGGAGCGGCTGCTGGTCACGCACGATCAGGATGTCTTTTTCGATATCGCGCAGCACTCGCGCGACGACGCCGCCGAGCTGCGAGAACGGCTGGCGGCCGAGTCCGTGGGCGCCGATGGCGAGCAGGTCGTACTGCCGGCCCGACGAGCCGACCAGGCGGGCGGCCGAGTCCTCATCCTCGGCGACGAGTCGTCCGTTTTCGCCGAGTTTGACGTCGCTGCGGACTTTGTCGCCGCCGTCGTAGCCAGCCGCGCGATTGGGATCGAAGCCGATCAGCCCCGGCAGCCGTCCCGCGCCGCGGTTCACCTCGTTGACGATCTCTTCGTAGTTGATGCCCTCGAGCAGCTGCCGAGTGAGGGAGACTCCGGCGGCTTCGCACCGCTTTCCAAGCTGGTCCAGAAAGCTGTCGGCTATCAGCTGTAAGCCTTTTTCAATCAGTTTGTCGTGGATCTTGCGCTGCTTCTTGATCTCTTCGGGCGTCTGGAACTGTGCGGGGAGGCCGGTTTCGAGCTGGCGGAAGCGGACATCGTGGAGGCGGGCAGCGTAGACATGGTTACCGGTGATTCTGCCGCCTGTTTTCCTACACATCTCAATGGCGCGGTCGACTGCCCAATCGGAGTGCTGCGAGTTGTCGACGGGAACGAAAATCTCGCGGTACACCACTACCTCCCCGAGTGAGGCCGCTCGAGCGGGTCCGGAACTCTAGGTGTCGGTGTGGATGCCGTCAGAGTCAAGGGATATGTACACGGGTCCCAATGCTGTCAAGGAACTTGTTCACAAGCCGCGGGGACGATTTGAGCGCCGTCTGCGTTCCAAACCGTAATTGCATCCACTGGACAGGAATCGCAGGCGCGCAACAATCGCTCTCTGTCTACGGCATCCGGCTTCACAAACACCGCCGTGCCGCTCTCGTCGAGCACAAAGGCTTCGGGAGCCTCCGTGACGCAGTCGCCGAAGCCGACGCACAGCGTGCGGTCGATGCGCACGCGCAGCTCGCCGACACTCCGCTCCTCGAATTCGCTCACATTCCTTCCAGTCCCAGCTCGGCGCGCGCGGTATCCATGATGGTGGGCGTGATCTCCGTAATGCCACGTTCCTTCGCGTAGTCAGCGTAGATCTTCTTCACCATGCCGCGAACGAAGCTCGGGACGCGGGACAATCGCTCCTGGGCGTCGTTCGACCAGGCAGGGCCACCCGTCACGACGTTCGCGCGGACCATCTCGAACGGCTCAGCGGGCACCGTGCGGCCGCCGATCTCGACGCCGAGCGACGAGACCAGTTGTGTCTCCATCGGATTCGTCAGCATGGCCACGACCCGGCCGCATTTGGGGCACTTGAACGTCGCAGCCAGGGTCCCGTCGCCAGGCAGCTGGCGCTCGCCGAAGGCCATCTGTTGGTCGCATTCGACGCACAAGAATTTCATAGCCGGGCGGACAACTCGTTCCAGGTGCCTGGTGCCGGGTGCCAGGGAATCCGAGCGAGCACCGGCGCGCCGAACTCCTGCGCGAGATCATCGGCAGCCGTACCAACGAACTCGCGGCCCACCATGTTCTCCACGATCCCCAGCAGCGCAGAGCCTCGTTCAACGGCCGCACGCATCGCGCGGCGAACGGCATCGCGTGATTCGGGAGTCGGGATGGTCACGGTCAGGACCGCGGGTGGATTGCCCAGGATGTCGCAAAGCTCGATGTAACGCTGCATGCCCGGTGGCAGGTCGAGTAACAGCAGGTCGAGCTCACCCCACTCCACATCGCCGAGAAACTCCCGGAGCGCGGAAGCCTCCATCGCGCCGCGCCATACAAAGCTCTCGGCCTCCGGACCCCTGAACGCGAGGGGAGCGCCCTCGTCCAAGAACTGGCCCATGGAGATGCATTTCACGCCATCCAGGCCGATCGCCGGCGCCTGGGCAGACGGCGACGCTTCCAGGAGTCTCGGAATCGTCGGCCCGTTCAAGTCGGCATCGAGCACGCCGACGGGCTTGTGCGCGCGGGCGAGGGCGCGCGCAACATTCGCCGTGACATAGCTCTTGCCCACGCCGCCCTTGCCACTCATTACCGCCACGATCCGCCGTACGCCGGCCAGGCGCTCCGCCACGCGCTGGCGCTGGGCGCCGATCTGCCCGGGCAGGCCCGATCGGTCGGGATCGGTCAGCTGGTGGTATGTGCGCATCGGTCTAAAAGCTAGCCGGTTAGGCGGTTGGTCGGTTAGTATCCGGTATGATTGAAGGCCTCAAGCAGAAGCTCCAATCCGAAGTCGAACGCCTGAACCACGAAATCTCTTTCGTCTTGCCGAAGGAGATCGAGAAGGCGCGCGCGCATGGCGACCTGCGCGAGAACTCCGAATACAAGGCGGCGCTCGAGCGCCAGCAATTCGCGCAGGCGCGCGTGCATCACCTGCGGCTGCGGCTGTCGAAGCTCTCCGACGTGCGCGAGCAGGATATCCCACGTGACCGCGTGGGTTTCGGCTCACGCGTCACGGTTGAAGATCTCGAGACGAAGAAGAAGGAAGTCTATGCCCTCACACTCGGCGAGTTCATCGAGGGTGAGGACGGCGCGGCAGAGATGCCGGTCTCGATGGCGTCACCGCTCGGCAAAGCGTTGCTAGGCGGTAAGGTCGGGCAGAAGGTCGACATCACGCTCCCGATGGGTAAGCGCAAACTCAAGAGAGCTTGGATACCGTGCATGATTTGGCAGGCTCTTGACTAAAACGTTTTGATGTTGTCACTTAGACCACGGAACGGATGATCGAACCCTTGGGAGAACCCACGATGTCGATGCGCTTGCTGACCGCTACGGCGGTCTTCTTGCTTTTCGCCCCTCTGGCGACGCTGACGGCGCAAGGCGATCCCGATCGCGCGGTCGCAGGGGGCGGCAATTTCCCCGCCGGCTGGCACGTCCGCACGGAGACGAACCGTCAGACCGGGCAGCCCGCGCCCCTCGAGAACGTCAAGTTCACGAACATGGGCGACGGCCTGCACACCACGGTCGGACCCGCCGGGATTTACTGGCGCGACCGCGACACCATCTCCGCCAACTACCACGTCGTCGCGAAGCTGAGTCAGATGAAGAACCCCACCCATCCCGAAGCATTTGGCATCTTCATCGGCGGCAAGAGCCTCGCGGACTCCGGGCAGAGCTATACGTACTTCCTGGTGCGGCCGATCGACGGGATGTACTCGGTTCGCCGGCGCCCCAGTTATGCCGGCCGCCCGGTCGCGGTCGTCGAGTGGACCGCCAGTGACGCGGTCACCAAGGCCGACTCCAGCGGTAAGGCCACGAACGAGCTCAGCATCCAGGCGCAGGGCGGCAAAGTGAAGTTCATGGTGAACGGCAAAGAGGTCTACACCGGCGACGCCGCGAACCTCGATGTGAATGGCGTGGTCGGATATCGCGTCAATCACAATCTCGACGTCCATCTGGGACCGCTCGGGATTCACAAACTGTGACCGCCTTGAACCCAACGGCCGACGAAGATCGCTTTTCGTTCACGCCGTTCACCCGGCATCCCTTTTTCACGTACGTGAACCGCTGGATTCTGGAGCGGGTGATTTGCCCCGGCCGTCAGGTGATCGTGGACCTCGGCTGCGGCCCGGGCGCCATCACGGAGCTGATCCTCGAGCGCGTGCAGGGCCAGCAGCCGCCGCCGCACGTCATCGGCGTCGATCCGTCGCCGTCCGCGCTGCAAAAGGCGCGAGCGGCCATTTCATCGAGGTTCGCGGAGTTCGTCCAGGGCAGCGCAGAGTGGCTGTCGAAGCTCGTCAAGTCGGCCGACACGGTCGTATTCCTGAATGCCATTCACCTGATGCCCGATAAGGAACAGGTGCTGAAGGAGATTCGACGTGTCCTGAAGCCGGGGGGTCTGCTCGCCTTCAACAGCACATTCTTCGCGGGCGCCTATGTCGAAGGGACGAGCGGTTTCTGGCGTCGCTGGATCGTGCGCTCGGTCCAGGCGCTGCGCGAGAAAGGCATCGAAGTCAAGCACAATGGCCACGCCGCGGCGATGGAGTGGTTCTCGGCCGATCAATACAGGGCCGCATGCACCGCCGCCGGACTGCGTCCCACTACGGTCGAGCTGCTGCGCGTTGACATGACGGCCGCGGCCCTCGCCGACATCGGCCGCTTTTCACTCTTCATCGAGGGAGCGCTGCCCGGCGCGCCGCTCGAAGAGGGGTCCGAGGCGTTGCAGACGGGCTTGGCGCGCACCATGGAAGAGCTGAAAGTGGATTCGGTGCCGCGGCACTGGCTGGAGGTTGTGGCGGAAGCAGTGTAGCTCAAGCAACGACGACGAATTCGAGGCGATGGTGCGCGTCGCGCAACGCGGCCTCGACAACTGCAGACGTCTCTCCCCGCGCAAAGATGAATCCCGGATAACGCGACCCCTCGGGAAACGGAATCAACCGTTCCCCTGGGTGGGCGGTGATCTGCACATCTTCAACGAGCGGCACGCGCTTCGCTTCCGCGACGCCGCGCACCTCTCGCAACGTTCCAGCCCCCGGAATCGGGATCATCATCACGCCGGCGGCCAGCCGCTCGCGTTGCAATGACGGGATCGCCATGCCGAGGGCGTGGCGCAGGATGATCTCCTCGAGCGAAATCCGGTTGTCGCCGAATCGCAGCACCGCCGAGCACCGCCCGCCGATGGGCCGGGCAGCCAACTCGATCAGCCACGGCCCACGCTCGTTGTAGCGCAGCTCGGCGTGGATCGGCCCGTCAGTGATCCCGAGCGCGCGGACGGCTCGATCGGCGCAATCCCTGATCGCGGCCTGCAATCCAGCGGGGACGCTCGACGGCGTGACGTAAATGGTTTCCTCGAAGAAAGGCCCGTCGAGCGGGTCGGGCTTATCGAACACCGCCAGGACATGCAGCCGGCGATTGACGACCAATCCTTCCAGCGCGACTTCGTAGCCCGGTATGAACTCCTCGATGAGATACTGGCGCGCCCGATCTCCGCACGCCGCGGCGGTCTCTGGGTCCGCAAGGATGGCTCGCAATCGGGCGTGCGCGGACACGAACGATTGAGCATTGTCGGCGCGGATTACGCCACGCGAAGCGGACAGGCGCACTGGCTTGAGGACACAGGGGTACGAGATCGATATCGCGATTGTGGCAGGATCTTCTTCGAGGTTACGCAGCACGAAGCGCGGGATCGGTACCGTCGCCTTCGCCAGGAGCTCTCGCTGGAGGTACTTATCGCTCGCCGCGACCGCGGCGTGAACGGGATTGCCTTTGAGCTGGAGCTTCGTCGCGACGGCAGCGGCGACCAGCGCCGTCCTGTCGTCCACGCCCACAACGCCGTTGACAGGATACTGCTTCGCGAACACCCGCACCGCGTCCGCCGCTCGCTCGGGCTGCTCGAAATCCAGGGTGAGGAGTCCTGCAGGATTCGCGGCCTCGAGCGCGCTCGACTGCTCGGAGGCGACGGTCAGCTCGACGCCGATCTGCCGCGCAGCCTCCACGAACGCCGCGGTGCGGTACGTCGTCGTGGGTAATAACAACAACAAACGGGGCAATGGATCACGAATGTAGGGGCGCAACACGTTGCGCCCTACATCATTTCTTCGAGGCCTGGAAGTAGGGGTTCGCGCCCGAGGTATGATCGGTGATGTCGACGATGCCGCGGACCGCGGGCACGAGCTTCGCGAGCATTCCCTCGATCCCCTGGCGCAAGGTGACGTCGGCCATGCCGCAGCCCTGGCATCCACCGCCCATGCGCAGCATCACGACGGCCTCCTGCACGTCGATGAGCTCGACGCGGCCGCCGTGGCGCGCCACCATCGGGTTCACCTGTTCGTCGAACACCTTCGCCACCTGCTCGTATAGGGCATCGTCATTGACCGCCGATGGATCACCGGAAGCCGGTCTTGGCGCCGATGCGACCGCCGGCACGTCCGCCGCCAGCGTGGCTCGTATGGCGTTACCGACCGCCTTCCCGATCGCCTGCCACGGCGCGGGGGACTGCTTCACGACGGTGATGATGTTCCCGGACACAATCAGCTCGCTGACGGCCAGACCCGGGACGGCGAAAATCGCTTCCGCCAGCGGCGAACCGTTCGTCTCGTCCGGCGTCGTGAACCGGCGCACTCCGCCCGCCAGCACCGGAACGCTTACGACGAACTTGCAGCGCTGGTTGTCGATCGGCTCGGCGGTGATCCGAATCTCAGCCGCGGCCATTGCGCATCTCTCGCGCGGCCGCGACCATGTTCTTGAGGGCGGCCAGCGTTTCCTCCCAACCGCGCGTCTTGAGCCCACAGTCGGGGTTCACCCAGATCTGGGCGCCGTCCAAGACTCGCGCCATGCTCTTCAAAGCGCCGGTGATCTCCGCGACGGGCGGCACGCGGGGCGAGTGAATGTCGTACACACCCGGGCCGATCTCGTTGGGATACTTGTAGTGCTCGAATCCCTGCAGCAGCTCCGAGCCGGAGCGGGCGTTCTCGATCGAGATCACATCCGCATCCATGCGCTCGATCACCCGCAGCACGTCGTTGAACTCGCTGTAGCACATATGCGTGTGAATCTGCGTGCCGTCACGCACCCCGGCGGTCGCGAGGCGGAAGGCGTCCACGGCCCACTGCAGGTACGCGGCCCAATCGGCGCGCCGCAGCGGCAGTCCTTCCCGGAGGGCGGGCTCATCAATCTGAATCACCCGTATTCCCGCCGCCTCGAGATCGAGCACCTCGTCGCGGATCGCCAGCGCGACCTGTTTGGCCGTTTCCGCGCGCGGCTGGTCGTCGCGGACGAACGACCATTGCAGGATCGTCACCGGCCCGGTCAGCATCCCTTTCATAGGACGCTTTGTCAGAGACTGGGCGTACTTGCTCCAGCGCACCGTCATCGGCCGCGGGCGTGAGACGTCGCCGAAGATGATCGGCGGCTTCACGTAGCGCGTCCCGTAGGACTGCACCCAGCCATGCTCGGTGAATGCGAATCCGGCGAGCTGCTCGCCGAAATACTCGACCATGTCGTTGCGCTCGAACTCACCATGCACGAGCACGTCGATCCCCAACTCCTCCTGCAATGCGACGGTCTTCGCGATCTGCTCCTCAATGAACTGATCGTATTGATCGGCCGTCAGCTGGGCATCATGCAGCTTGCGACGAGCCGCGCGCACTTCGGCGGTCTGCGGGAATGACCCAATCGTGGTCGTCGGATACGGGGGCAGATCTGGTTGAGACTTCCTGCGCACCGCGTACCGCGTACCGCGCACTCGGTCTTTCTCCGTGACCGCTCCCGCGCGGCGTTGCACAACCGCGCTGTTGATTCGCTTCGACGCACGACGCGACTTCACCGCCCGGCTGCTTGCATCGACGGCCGTCCGATCGCCTTTGGCCAATGCGACGACTTCCTGAAGCTTCTGCTTGGCGAATGCCAGCCAGCTCTTGAGCTCCGGATCGAGCTTCGTTTCGAGATCGAGGTCGAGCGGCGTATGCAACAGCGAGCAGGACGGCGCCACCCACAGCCGGTCCTTCCCGACCTTCGCCGCCGCACGCTCGAGCAACGCCGCCTGCTTCTCGAGATCCGCCCGCCAGACGTTCCGGCCGTCAATTAGACCCGCCGAGAGAACGCGGCCTTTGGGCCAGGCGGCGAGCAGCGGATCGAGCTGCTCGGGTGCGCGGACCAGGTCGACATGCAGCCCCTGAACGGGCAGCGCGAGCGCCGTCGCGAGATTGTCGGCGAGGCCGGCGAAATACGTCGCGACCAGGAGCTGGAGTTTCCCGCCGCGCTTCGCGAGCTGTTCGTACGCGCGCACGAACGCGGCGCGTTCCCCATCCGTCCGATCGAGCGCCAGCACCGGCTCGTCGAGCTGCACCCACGTCGCCCCAGCGGACGCCAGCGCAGTCAACGTCTCGACATAGACCGGCAGTAACCCGTCGAGCAACGACAGACGATCGAACGACGCGCCTTTTGTCTTGGCGAGGAGCAGGAACGTGATCGGCCCGATGAGCACGGGCGTCGCGTCGATTCCCAGCGCTTTCGCTTCGAGGTACTCGCTCACCGGCTTTTGCGAGGAGAGCCGGAACGACTGCCCGCGCTCGAGCTCGGGGACGATGTAGTGGTAGTTGGTGTCGAACCACTTCGTCATCTCCATCGCGGTGACGTCGCGGCCTTTTCCCTGGCTGCCCCGCGCCATGGCGAAGTAGGTGTCGAGATCGATCTCGCTCCCTTTCCAGCCGTAGCGCGGAGGCACGGCGCCGACCAGCGCGCAGGTATCCAGCATCCGATCGTAGAACGAGAAATCGTTGACGGGGATGCGGTCCAGGCCGATGTCGCGCTGCAGCTGCCAGTGGCGGCGGCGCAGCTCGACGCCGGTGGCGAGGAGCTGGGCGCGACTCACTTTGCCGCTCCAATAGCCCTCGGTGGCGCGCTTCAATTCGCGCGCGGCGCCGAGGGGGGGGAAGCCCAAATTCGAGGCGATTGTCATAGTAAGGAAAGGAATCTTACCGGGTTCTAAGCCTTTACGGTACTTGGCCGACCCGCGGGTGTACGCTACTCCTGCCGAATCAGCTACCTAAGGATGTGGCGGAGCCGGGGGGTGCGGCGGAGCCGGCGGGTGCGGAGGAGGTTGCGGGTGCCCCGGCGGCGGCCCGCGCCGCCCCTGCGCCGCAGCTGCACGCTCGAGGCCCGCGGCCGCCTGGGCGGGGGGGGTGCCTCGCGCCACCTCGGATTGGATGACGGCTGGCAACGACAGCAAATCGGCGGCGGGCTCGCCGGACCGCAGCTTGCTACTAATGAGTCCGATATCCTCGGCCGACGGTACGCCGATGGCCGCCAATGTGCCGGCGACCCGCAGCCCCACGGTCAATGCCGATGGGCTCGCGCCGGTACGCGCCAGAGCGGTGATGTCGTTTCCGCTAAGTCCCGCGGTGATCGCAAACTCGCCCGCGGCGATCACGAGCGTGTCGGATACGACGCCACCTTCGCGCAGCGCCAGGGCAGCAGTATCGAGCTCCAACACCACCAGCCGCACTGCGGCGGCGACGCGCTCGGAGGGAACTCCCTTCGCGCCGCCTTCGATCGCCTTTTGAATCAGTGGATCGACCGGAAGACCGCGCGCGGATGCCGCGGTACCTAGCTCCACGACCAGCGCCGCAACCTCGGGTGACACACGACCGGCCAGCCGCGCGGCGATGCCGGCACCCCCCTGCTGTTGCATGCCGAGCAGCGACAGCGGGAGCGTGACGAGAGCGATGATCACAGTGTCAGCACGCTGTTGCGGCGGCCGAAGCCGTCGTCGACGGCGGGAGCGCCAGGATCCGGCACCCAGCGCACGCCATCGACGACGAACGCGTATTGGTGCTGTCCCGCCGGCAGCGTGAGCGTCGCCGTCCAGACGCCAGTCGGACCGGTGCGGACCAATGGTGTGGCGTGCGCATCCCATTGGTTGAACGTGCCCGCCAGGCTCACCTCACGCGCCTCGGGTGCGACGAGCACGAAACGAACGGTCACGAGCGCTGCGGGCGTTGCGGGCTTCGCGGGCAGGATCCAGAGGATCAGCGCCGCGGCCAACGCGAGTGCGGGCGCGAGCAACCAGGGCAGGACAGGGCGCCGCCGCCGTTCGAGCGCTGCCATCACCCGCCAGGTGACGGCGGGTACCGAAACGTCCGTGCGATCCACGGCCGCAAGCAGGCGCAGCGCGTCTTCGCCCTCCGCGCGCAGCTCGGCGGGCAGGTCGGCGAGTGTGATGTCGCCGTCCAGCAGCTGCTTTACCAAGGGATGAAAGTCGTGCCCGCTCATGTGTGATCTCTCAATTGTTCGCGCAGTTTGTCGTATGCGCGATGCATTCGCATCTTCAGTGACGCCACCGATGTACTCAAGCGCTCCGCGATCTCACCGTACGACAACTCTTCGACGTGCTTCAGGACGAACACCTCACGCTGATCCGGCGTCAGCTCGAGCAGCGCGAGCTGCAATGCGCGGCGGCGCTCGGCCGTTTCGGCGCCGCCGTCTGTACGATCCTCCGCGGCCACACCCTCCGCAGCTTTCAGCGACGTTGATGTTCGGTCACGACGCCGCTCGGCGAAACAGCGGTTGCGCAGAATCAGGAAGAACCAACCGACAAACTTGTCGGGTTCCTTACACTGTGCCAGCTGATCGTAGGCGCGGACGAACGCGTCCTGCACCGCATCCTCGGCTGCGTCGGCGGAGCCCAGCATCCGCGCCGCATAGCGCGCGTACCGGTCGCGATACCGTTCGACCAGCTGGGCGTAGCGCTCGCGATCTCCTGCGAGTACCGCCCGAACGATCTCGCCGTCCGCCACCTTTGCGTCAGGGCGCAACCGTTACCTCCGCTAAAGAGTTGCCGCGCACAGCATTGGTAACGGTTAGGCACGCGTTCCATTGTGACCTGCGTTACCTCTCTGGCCCCGCCGGAATCTTTACGACGCCATGTCCGCGATGCTAGAGCCTCAACCCCCAGTTGCCGATGCCGTCCTGATGGATCGACTGGCGCAGCGGGACTCCACCGCCCTGCTCGAGTTGGAGCGGCGCCACCGCAGCTCACTGTATGCTCAGGCCTATAGCGTCCTCATGGACGCTCCGTCAGCCGACCGCGTGGTGCGCGACGCATTCGCGCAGCTATGGTTCGCGGCGGCGCAATATGCCGGCAAGCGAAGTGCCTGGGCGTTCCTGCGAGACATGGCGAGAGAGCTCGCCCGCGCTGAACGCGCGCTGCGAGCACAGCCTGAATCTCGGAGCTGAAAATGTTCAAGCGAATTCTCCTATTGAGCCCCGTGTTGCTCTTGCCGACTTTGCTGGCGTCGCAGACCCCGAAGGTGGCGGCGCCGAATGAGCACGCGTCGGATGTCGCCAAAGCAAAAGTAGCCGCGAACATGGCCCGGCGCGCAACGCATGTGCGCGGCGAGGCCGTCGGCCTGGACAACCGGCCGGTGACGGCGGCAACGCCGGCGACGGCGACGCCCGCGGTTCACAATCCCGACGGCGGTCCCGCCACGCCTGCGACGCCGGCCACTCCGGCCATCCCCTCGTCGCATTCTCACCGGCCTGCTCACGCCGGCCAGGGTGGACAGGGTCGAGAGAACAACCCCCGACGTCCCTGATCTAGACAGATCATTAGCCGCTGTATCTTACCGGTCCCATGCGCATGGGACCGGTTTCGTTTGGGGCGCTGCTGCTGGCGGCGGCAGCACCTGTGGTGCTCTCTGCTCAGTGGCAGGGATCGCTCGGCGCGGGAACGGGAATCGTCCGCTATACCGGCGGCGCCAGTTTCAGTGTGTTCACTCTCTCCCCAGGGGTGCAACGCATCACTCCCGCGTCATTTGTCAGCGCGAGCGGGGGCGTATCACTGCTCGAGGCCGGCGTATGGGCCGGTCAGGGACGCGCGGATGTGTGGGCCGCGCTGTCGCGCCGCCTGAGCGGCATCCGGCCGGCGATTAGCGCCACGATTGCTGGAAGCACTCGCTCGGACGGCGTTGGGGCCGGCTCCGCGTCCACGGTGGTCGAGGCCGTGTGGAGCGGCGTACGAACGCGCGGCAGCGGTGGGGGGGCGCTCGGCGTCGGGGCAGTCACCGGCGTGATCCAGGACGTGCCGGGCGTTGGAGCCTTCCGGGTACGCGCGCGCGGCTGGTGGCAGTTCAACGATTTACCTCCGCAGTTTTCCCTGAATGTCGAAAGCACCCGGTTCATCGGCGCGTGGTTCACCGACGTCGTCCTAGGCGCGACCGTGGATCAGCGCAGGCTCGTCGGCTCGATGTGGGTCAGCGGAAGACTGAGCAAGGCGTACGGATCCACGGGCGCCGTCAACGCCAGCGTGCAGTACTTCCTGCGTCCAGCGATTGCCCTCGAAGCCTCGGGCGGCAGCTATCTTCGCGATCCGTTTCAAGGACTGCCGCGCGCTGGCTTCGTCACCGGCGGCATCAGGTTCTTTACCTCGCGCCGAGCGCTCAGTCCGGGGGCAGGCGAGCCGACCTCACCCGGACTCCGGCCCCTCGTCGCCGAGCATCGCGGCGGTGACACCGTCGTCGTGCGCTTCCACATGCCGGGAGCGCAGCGGCTGGCAATTGCGGGCAACTGGAATGCGTGGACGCCCGCGCCGCTGCGCGGACTGGGCGAGGACATCTGGGAAGCGGCGCTGCTCCTTCAGCCGGGCACCTATTACTTCAACCTCGTAGTCGATGACACGGAATGGGTTGTGCCCGGTGGTACGGCCACCATTTCGGATGGCATGGGAGGTCTGATTGCCGTCCTGAACGTGCTGTGACTTGACGATTCCCCTCCCAGTCCCTACCGTGGCGGCGGCAGGTTGGCTCCGGTTCGATGCTGTCCTCTCGCTCGAGGGGGTGCTCGATGGGGAAGATCAACATGCAGAAGGTCCTGACGGGTGGGCTGATCGCTGGTGTCGTCCTCGTCGCGGTCGATTTCGTGTTGTACAACATCATCCTGAAAGATCAGATGACCGCGGCCATGACGGCGCTCAACAAACCGGCCATGACGAGCGCGCAACTCCCATGGTTCATCGTGCTCGATCTGATCTCGGGCGTCTTCCTCGTATGGGTGTATGCGGCGGTCCGGCCACGGTTTGGAGCCGGTCCGGGAACGGCCGCGAAATCGGCAATCGCGCTGTGGTTCCTCGCCGGTGTGCTCGGCACCCTGTACATGTGGCCGATGAGCCTCTTCCCGCACCGTCTGATGATCATGCAGACGGTGGGGATGCTCGTCGCGTACGTTCTGGCTAGTGTAATCGGCGCGAAGTTCTACACGGAAGGCGCCGGGATGGGCGCAGGGATGGGAGCCGGCGCGGGGATGGGTTCACGGATGTGAAGTCGGATCGACGGAAACACTAAACCGCCGGGCGGCGTGCTGCCGTCCGGCGGTTTCTGCTTCTGCGAAAATCAGTAGTTGAAGTTCACCGAGACTCCCAATGTCCGCGGTTGGTTCACGAGATACCCGACGCGCGCCCGCAGACCCCGCTCGCGGTCCAACGCGAGACGTGCGTTCTCGTCCGTCACATTGTTCAGGAACACTGCCGCTTCCCATGTCGAGCGGGACAATCCCACCCGGAGGTTCACCAGCGTGTATGCCGGCAGGAGCGGATTGAAGGTGAAGGTATTCTGCGTGAGCGGCCCGCCCATGTTCGCGCCGAACGGTGCGATGTTGACGGTACCGATGCCGGGCGTCTCATCGTCGATCTGGGTGT
>Ga0209056_10004225_pt1 | contig 15135 bp, 8 predicted proteins | sample GraSoiAngelo_114_FD_185876 | JGI IMG/M metagenome (GOLD analysis project Ga0209056, IMG submission 185876) | Grasslands soil microbial communities from the Angelo Coastal Reserve, California, USA - 14_0903_13_40cm (SPAdes) (version 2) | ecosystem: Environmental > Terrestrial > Soil > Grasslands ... | reverse complement strand
GGTGCTCCTCGTGACGGGCGGCACCGAGGAGCGCGGGCCGCACGCGGTGCTTGGCGGCCACACCATCATGGCGCGGCACCGCGCGATTGAAATCGCGAAGCGGCTGGGCAACGCACTCGTCGCCCCGACCATGCCGATCGCCGTGGCGGCGACAGGACTGCGCGAGAACACCGATCAGCCGGGCGCGATCCAGATGCCCCCGGACGTGTTCAAGGGTGTTCAGGCGGCCATGATCGAGAGCATGGCGATGAACGGCTTCAAGGACATCTTCGTGATGGGCGATCACGGCGGCGGCCAGCCGCAAATCAAGGAAGCGGCCGAGGAACAGGACAAGAAGCTGTCGGCAAAGGGCGTCCGCGTCTACTACATTGGCGACTTCTATCAGAAGACGCACGACGATGTGGACCTGTACATGTACGAGCACAAGCTTCCGATCGCCGGCCACGGCGCCATGATGGAAACGTCCGAAATGTTGTACGAGGAGCCGGTGCCGGGCCTGTATATCCGCCCGATCTACAAGACGGTGGCGTTCGATCCCACTGGCCAGACGCCGGAGCAGTGGAAAGCGGCCCGGGACGCGCGCATCGCGCGGCAGACGGCGGCTGCGGCAGGGGGTGGAGCAGCGGCGCAGCCGGCCGGCGGCCGGGGACAGCGCGGTCCGGATCCGAACGCCCCGCCGCGCGTGAACAACGGGATCACCGGCGATCCGCGTCCCGCCACGAAAGAGATCGGCAAGGTCGTCTTCGAGATCGGCGTCAACAACACCATCGCCGAGATCAAGAAGCAGATGGCGGAACGACGCGGGGGGACTCAAAACTAGTGTCCCGTAACACGGCAAGCTCGCTTATCTGCTGATCTTGACAGCCGATCCGTTGGCCGACATCAGCAGTCTCCGTGAGATCGTCGCGGTCTTGAAAGAGGGTCGCGTGGTGGATTGCGAGGGGTTACCGATCGATCAGCCTTTTGCCTGATCGTCGGCTAGAGTACCCGCATGCGGGAAACCCGTCGCCTCTTCTGGGCGACCGTCTGGCTCGCGATCGCGCTCATCGCCGTCAAGGCGTTTTACCTCGGCGTGCCCGCCGTGCGCACGCCGACCGCCGGTTGGGACTATCTGCGCGATCTTGCGGCCATCTCGTTTGTCGATGTGCTGCTCGCGGGAGGCGTCTGGGCCTGCGGGCGTGCCGCCCTCCGGATTTCCGGGGACCGGCGTGGGGCGACGCGGGCCGTCACCGCCGCCGTTCTTGCGTTTTCGGCCTTCTCCTGTGTCTATGAGCTGGCCAGCGTCTTCTTCTTTGGCGTGTTCGGCGGGTTCCTGACCTACCCCCTGCTCGCGCTGGTCGGCGACGTGCGCATGCTGCGCTCGTCGGTCACCGCCCAGGTGACGATCTACAACCTGTTCGGTCTTGCGGGCCTGCCGCTCGTGTATCTCGCTCTTGTCCACGGCACGATGCGCGGGACGAAAGCGAGCGCGGGCCCGAGGTGGCGGCCTCGGGGCGTCGCGCTGGCGGCGCTCGGTGTGTTGTGGGTGCTGCTTGGACAGCAGTTCTTCGCCAGGGAATGGACCACCCGGCGTGACCGGCAGGTGGCCGGGAATCCGCAGTGGGTGTTCGTCTCGTCGTGGTGGCGGGCGGTCGCGGGAGAAGGCGCCGTCCGCATGGCCGATCGGTTCACCCCTGCCGACCTGACGGATTTCGGGCCGGTCAGGCGCCACGCGCGGGCCGGGCGCCAGCAGGCCGCCAGGCGTCCGCCGAACGTGATCCTGATCGTGCTCGAATCGGTCGCCGCCCGGTGGACGAGCCTGAACCGCGGCCTCTACGACTCGACGCCGAACCTCAAAGCCGAGTCGGCGCGGGGTCTGGTGCACGACAACTTCTACGCCCACATCGGACGAAGCTCGAACTCCCTGGGCTCGATCCTGCTGTCCGCCTATCCCAAGCTCAATTTCCGCGACCTCACGGAAGAGTACCCGCGCCTGCCGGGCACGTCGCTCGCGTCGGTGTTTCACGATCGCGGCTATCGAACGGCGTTTTTCACGCCGAGCAATCTGGACTGGGCGGCGTGGGACACGTTCCTCGATCGACGGGGCTTCGGAAATCTGATCGACGATCACGCCCTTCCCTGCGCGACGTTGCTCTCGTCCTGGGGCGTCGAAGATCGCTGCATGGTGGACGGGATGCTCCAGTTCATCGAGCGGGAGCCGTTTTTCCTCATGGCGTGGAGCCAGCAGACGCACCATCCGTACGAGCCGACGCCTGGCGTCCCGCTGCTGGGCTTCGTGCGCGAGACGGTGACCGACCAATACGATCTCGAGCGGTATCTGAACGTCCTGCACGAAACCGATCGCCACCTCGGCCGGTTGTTCGACGCGATCCGTCGCGCCGGCCTCGACCAGGACACGCTCGTCGTCGTCACCGGCGATCACGGGCAGGCGTTCGGCGATCCGCACGACAGTTACATGCAGGGCCGGACGGTGTACGAGGAGGACGTCAAGGTTCCGCTGCTGATCTGGTACCCGCGGCTCTACCAGTCGGCGACGCGGGCATCGACCATCGGCGGTCATGTCGATGTGGCGCCGACCATCGCGGACCTCGCGGGGGTTCCGGCCGCGTCCGACTGGCAGGGACGCAGTCTCTTCGACCCGGAGCATGCGCCGCGCGCCTACTTCTACGTGGCCGAGGATCATTTCGCGCTCGGGATGCGCGAAGGCAACTGGAAGTACATCGTCGACCTGCGTGCAGGCGCCGAGGAGCTGTACGACCTCGACCGCGATCCGACCGAGCAGCACAACCTCGCGACCCGACAGCCCGAGCGCTGCGCCCGGCTGCGGCAGCGGCTGGCGGCGTGGACCGACGCCAACCGGCGGCAGTACGACAAGGTGAGGTGAGCTGATTCCAGCCTCCTCAGAACGTCATGCTGAGCGCCAGAACAGCCTCCTCTTCCGAGAGCCGCGCCGCTTCAGCGGCGACGTCGCCAGGAACCCACGCCGGGAACGCGACTTCTTTGATGACGTGACGTCCCGAAGCGGTGTGAATCTCGTGCACCTGAGCGAGCCGCTTTCGCGGGAAACGCCGCGCCACGCGGACGAGCGGTGCCCAGAGACGGCGATGAACGTAGGTGATTCTGCCGTCGACGAGCCGGCACACGAGCACGTCGCTGGAGTCGCGAACTGCACGGGTGAGCGCGAAGATCTCCTGGCTCCGGGGATGTGCCCACCAGTTCCCGCGAATGGGCGCGCCTGCGACAGCTTGGGCCAGTGACGGCACCGGGCCAGAGGCCGCTTCGAGGACCACGCCGTGCTTGCGCACGAAGTCAACCGCCTGGTGTGGCGTCATACGAGCTCTCGCGCGGCCGGCATGCGTGTCGACGCGAATCGACCGAGCTTCAAGCTGAACCCTCACGGGTCGCGCACATCCTGGTGAAACCGCACCGCGATTGGCCACGCGGATTATACGATCAGCGCCGGCACGACTTCGATTTCCCGGCCCTCGGAAGTCGTGCAGGCCTTCAGAGTCTGTGAAGAAGTACGACGTTGAACGCAGAACTCGCAGAACACGCAGGAAAACCCTAAGCATTTTACTCCGCGGGTTCCGCGGTTTCTGCGTTGTACGTGATTACTTCACACGCTCTTCAGGCCTGCTCAAGAGAGTGATGGGCCTGCCGAGTTCGTTCGAGGACACGTGCAAGAGCTGGTAGAGTGGCACCTGATGACGCGGGCGTTGATTGCCGCGCTTGCTCTGACCGCATGGGCCGCACCGGCCGTCGCCGACACCTACCCACGGCAGCCGGGCGTCGATGCCTGGCACTACGTGTTCCGGGTCGAGCTGTCCGACACGAGCCCGGACATCATCGGAGAGGCGACGGTCGATCTCCTTTTCACGAAAGACGGCGTCAGCCGGGTCGCGCTCGACCTCGCGTCGGCCGCGAACGGCAAGGGCATGACCGTCTCGGCGGTGACGACCGGAGCAGCGCGCGTCCAGTACGTGCATCAGAATGACGTGCTGACGTTGACGCTGCCGTCGCCGTCCACATCGGGCCGCCACGGGATCTTCACGATCGCGTACCGCGGCGCGCCGGCCAACGGCCTGCGCCTCCTTCAGAACAAGTACGGCGAATGGTGCGCCTTCAGCGAGAATTGGCCGAACCGGGCGCGCGAGTGGCTGCCGACGATCGATCATCCGTCGGACAAAGCCACGAGCGAGCTCATCGTCACCGCCCCGTCGCGGTACCAGGTGGTCGCCAACGGACTTCTCCAGGAAGAGACCGCGCTCGGCGATGGACGGACGCGGACGCACTGGAAGCAGTCGGTGCCGATTGCGTCGTGGCTGAACGCGATTGGCGTCGAGCAGTTCGACATCCATCACGCGGGACAGGTCAGCGGCGTCGAGCTGCAGACCTGGGTCGCGCACCAGGATGCCGACGCCGGCCGGGTGTACTTCGAAGGGCCGGCGCGCCAGGCCATCGACTTCTACAGCGAGCACGTCGGCCCGTATCCGTACGAAAAGCTGGCCAACGTGGCGGCCGCCGGCATCACCGGCGGCGTCGAGCACGCGAGCGCCATCTTCTACGGCGAGCGCGGGCTCGGCGCCGCGCCCGCCACGAATCTCGTGGCGCACGAGATCGCGCACCAGTGGTTCGGCGACGCCGTCACCGAGTCCGACTGGGACGATGTCTGGCTGAGTGAAGGATTCGCGACGTACTTCACGCTGCTCTTCACCGAGCACTATTCAGGCCGCGACGCGTTCGTGACCGGGCTCACGGCGAGCCGCGCGCGCGCGATCGCGACCGAGAAGTCGCTGCCCGGCATCAGCGTCATCCACGACAACCTCGCTGACATGACCCAGGTGCTCAACCAGCTCGTCTACCAGAAGGGCGGATGGGTGCTGCACATGCTGCGCGGGGTCGTCGGCACCGACGCCTTCTGGGCCGGGATTCGCGACTACTACCGGCGGTACCGCGACCGCAATGTGTCGACCGACGATTTCCGCCGTGTCATGGAGGCTGCTTCGCGACAGGATCTCGCCTGGTTCTTCGATCAGTGGCTGAAGCGTTCCACGTCGCCGTCGTTCGAGGGCGGCTGGCGCTACAACCCGACGGCCAGACGGATCGAGGTCGAGCTGAACCAGACGCAGGCGGGCGAAGCCTACCGCGTGCCGGTGGAATTCGGCATCACGTCGGCCGGCGAGCCGGCGATGCGAATCGAACGCGTGGTGATGACGGAGAAGGGAAGTCGCTACACGATTGCGGCGGACACGGAACCGGTGGCAGTCGCCTTCGATCCGAACACGTGGCTGCTGATGACCGGGGCGACGTTTCGAAAGCTTCCGTGACCATGGATCGCCGCGCCCGCTGCATCGTTTCAACTGGGCGACGGATTCGAGGACTCTCAAATCCTCAAATCCTCAAATCCCCAGATCCTTAGATCCTCAGATCCTCGAAGCTCCTGATCAGAAGTTGACGCTGAATCCCACGCGCACGATACGCGGCGCCAGAATCTGCTGCGGCACGAGGTATGAGCCGCCCACCGCCGAGGTCAACGCCACGACCGCCGCGGAATTGTTGATGTTGAAGAAATCCACCTGCGGCACGATCCGGCGCCCCTGTCCGAACCTGAATGCCCGGGAGATGCGCACGTCCGCCGTCGTCACCGTCGGCAGCCGTTCGTCGCCGCGCGCGCTCAGGAAAACCGTCTGGGTCCCTCGCGTGAGTGGGACTACTGACGCCACCGCCGCCCGTGACGCCGAATACGTCGAGGCGTACGGACCGCCGCCGTTCGCAAGCAGGCCGCCGGCGATCAACACCTCGCCCGGCAACTGGTAGCTGCCGGAGAGTCTGTACCCGACTTTGATATCGAGGCCGACAACGCCGCTCGAGTAGAGCGTATTGTTCGGGTCATTGAGATCAACGGTCGCTGACTGACCGGTGGCGGCAGCGCTCGTGTTGGTTACGACGCCACCTTTGTTCTTCCCGAACGTGATGCCCGTCACCATCTGCCAGCGATGAGACATCCGCTTGGTGGCCGAGATCTCAACGCCGTTGTAGCTGGTGTCGAGGTACGGCTGGTTGTCCACCACGTTGTTCTGAAGCCCCAGGAATGCAGGAATCAGGTTGTACAGGGTTGCCGTGGTTGCACCGTTCGGTCCGTTCGGCACGCTGATGGTCACCGGGGTGTACGCGCTCGACGGCGCCGCGACGTTCCGGAGGCCGATCTGATCGCGGTTCGTCCGGTGGTAGTACATGACGGCGACGCGCATGTCCCTCATCACCTGGCGTTCGATGCCAGCTGTGACCTCGTCCGAGTACGGCCATCTGGGGCCGGACGTCGAGTTCGCGTAGTGGCTCGTCAGGCCGGGGTAACCCTGACACCCGCTGATCTCGCTCGATTGGGCGATGACGTCGTTGTTCGGATCGGTCCACGTGCACAGCTGGAAATCCGACTGAAGGGGGTTCACGTTCAGCACGCGGTCGATGCCGACCTGCAAGCCGTATCGGCTGTAGCTGGCCTTGAGCGCGGTTCTGCCGTCAGCCATCGGATCGAACACCAATCCGGTGCGCCACACGGCGAGGTTCTGCTTGATCGGGCTTGTTTCCGGGAGCGTTTTCGCCTCGACGAACAGACCGCCCGCGGTGGACTGCGCCGGCAGCGTTCCGACGTTGTGATCGTACCGGAGGCCGAGGTTGACTGTCAGCCGGCTGTTCACGTTCCACGAATCCTGCAGGAAGAGCCCCAGGACCTTGTCGACGTTGATGGCGCGGGTCGGGGTGTTGTATTCCCGAACCTGGGTCGCACGGCCGCCGGTGTAGAGCAGGTACAGGGAGTTGAGCACGTCGTACTGGTCGTCGAAGTACAGACGCGCGAACTGCACGCCGCCCTTGAACAGGTGGTCGCCGCCCCATCCCGACTTCACCATGGACACCGTGTTGTCGAATTGAAGCCGGGAATTGGGGTTTTCTTCGTGGCGTGCCGCAGCGTTGGCCGAGATGTTTGCCGTGGCGTCTTCGATGCGGACCGCGTTGGCCGGCGTGCCGGGCTGGTACAGATAGTTCGTCCGGCCACTCATGACGCTGAACGACGACTCGTATACCAGCTTGTTACGGATCCCGGTGTACTTCGCCTGCGTCGAGGAGGCGGGGTTGGTCTGCACCAGCGAGGCGATGTCGGGCGTGTTCAGGACGCCGTCTCTCCTGTGGCCTCGGACCTTGTTGTCCCAGTTGTACGAAAACGTCACCTTCTGATTGCGATCCAGCGAGGCCACAGCCTTGCCCGAGTAGTTACGGAGGGTGTTGTCGTCGATGGCCTGCGTGCCGTCGATATTCTTGGCGCTCACGAGTTTATCGACGACCCAGCGCCGAACAGAACCATTCACCCACACACGATCCTTGACCAGCGCGCCGCCGCCCGCGAGGTTGAAGTCGTAGGTCCGCTTCGTCGGATTGCCCAGGAATGTTTTCGGCAGCGTGCCGTCGGCGATGCCAGGCCCGTAGTTGTCGCTCTCCAGACACCCTGGTGTCGGTGCGGCCGGACTGAGACAGCCGCTGGAGTACGAGTATCGCGAGTCGCCGCGCCACTTGTTCCCGGCGTCCTTCGTCACCATGTTGATCGAGACACCGCCCGCCATCACTTCGGCGGGTATCGCGGACGTCATGTAGTTCATCTCCTCGAACATCCCCTGGTCGTAGTACAGCATCGTCGACCCGCCGCCACCGCCGGGCCAGTTCACGGTCGCGCCGTCGATGTTGAAGCTGACGTCGGCGGTGCTCGATCCATGGGCCGAAAAACTGCTTTGCTGATACGACTGCGTCCCGCCGACGTCGTACGTGGACACCGCGAGGCCCGGAACGAGCTTCGCGACGGACCAGGGATCGCGGCCCGACGGGATCCCTTCCAGAAGGTCCTGCGTCAACACGGTCTGTTGCACGTTCGATTTGGTGTCGACGGTGGGCGACTCGCCGCTGACGGTAATCGTCTCGCTGACGCTTCCCACTTCGAGCTTCGGGCTGACCGTCGCGACGAACGACGCGCTCACGCGAATGTCGTCTCGCTCGATCGTCCGGAACCCTGACAGCTCGAACTTGACGTTGTAGGCGCCGGGCGGCAGCCGGTCGAACCGGTAGTTGCCGGTCGCATCGGTGATTTGCGTCTGAACGCCGCCGATCAGCTTCTCGCCCGACAGCGACACGGTTGCTCCAGGAAGCACCGCGCCGCTGCTGTCCGTCACGAGCCCGGTAATCGATCCGGTCTGGACCTGCGCGTATGCTGCGCCAGCTGCCAGCACGCAGAGGGCGCACAGCAATATCCGTTTTGTCGTAATCATTTGTCTCCTCGCTTGCACTGCCGGCTGCTACAAGCCCGTTCGGCGACAATACGTGTCAGCCGGAGCAACGTCAAGACCGTATACTGGACGCGCATGACGAAGCTCGCGTTGATCCTGGCGGGATTCGGGTTTTTGGGTTTGTGTATATCAGCTGGGCCGCAGGCGCCACAAACCGCTCCGGCAAACGCCGAAAGCGCGCTGATCAAGCAGTACTGCGTGACGTGTCACAACGACCGAACGAAGCCGGGCGGCCTTTCGCTCGCATCCTTCGAAGTGTCGGACGCAGCCCGGCACGCGCCGGAAGCCGAGAAGATGATCCGGAAGCTTCGCGCCGGGATGATGCCGCCGTCCGGCGCGCGGCGTCCGGAGGAGCCCGCGCTCCTTGCGCTGGCCGAGGCGCTCGAGACACGCATCGACCAGGCGGCGGCGCTCGACCCGAACCCGGGCTGGCGGCCGTTTCAGCGGCTCAACCGCGCCGAGTACGCGCGCGCCATCAAGGCGCTGCTCGCCATCGAGGTGGATCCCGACGCGTTCCTTCCTCCCGACACGATCAGCCAGGGCTACGACAACGTCGCCGACGTGCAGGCGTTCTCGCCGGCGCTGATGGAGGGGTACCTTCGCGCCGCGAGCAAGGTGACCGCGCTGGCCGTCGGCGATCAGGACGCGGCCGCAAGCGAAGCGCGCTATCGCGTACCGAAAACGGCGTCGCAGCTGCAGCGGGTCGACGGCGCCCCGCTCGGCACGCGCGGCGGCCTCTCGGTCGTGCACACGTTCCCGGCCGACGGCGACTATGTGTTCCGCATGGAGCTGCACGGGAACGCGGACGGATTCCTCTTCGGCGGCCCTGCCTCCGGCGAGCAGCTCGAGCTGTCGATCGACGGCGAGCGCAGGGCGCTTCTCGGGATCGATCCGCGCATGGCCGAGGTGACGACGAGCTTGTCGCTGAAGACGCCGTCGATTCACGTCATCGCGGGCGCGCACCGGGTGACTGCCGCGTTCATCCAGCGATTCGAAGGTCCCGTGAACGACCTCATCGCGCCAATCGATCGCACGCTGGCCGACACGCAGATCGGCGTCGCCTTCGGCATCACGACGCTGCCACACTTGAAAGATCTGAGCATCGCCGGTCCCGAGCGCGTCACCGGCGTCTCCGACACGGCGAGCCGCCGGAGGATCTTCACCTGCCGGCCGACCGCGGCGGGCGAAGAGGCTGGCTGCGCCGCGAAGATCGTAAGAGAGCTCGCGTCGCAGGCGTTCCGGAGGCCCGCGGACGATCGCGAGCTTCAGCGGCTGATGCGGTTCTACGCGGACGGCCGCAACGAGCGCGACTTCGAGTCCGGCATCGCGTCGGCGCTCGAGGCTATTCTCGCGAGCCCGCAGTTCGTGTTCCGGCTGGAACCGGCCTTCGCTCGCGCTGAAGGCGAGCGTACGGCGGCCAGGCAGGCGGGACGGCGGCCTGCGCCGCACCCCCCCGATCGACTGACTCGAAGCGTGAGCGACCTGGAGCTCGCGTCGCGTCTCTCCTTCTTTCTGTGGGGCACGTCGCCCGACCGAGCGCTGCTGAGTATTGCGGGCCAGGGGAGGCTGACCGCGCCAGGAGTCCTCGAGAAGCAGGTCACGCGCCTGCTGACCGATCCGCGCGCCGAGGCGCTTTCGACGCGGTTTGCCGCACAGTGGCTTCGGCTGCACGACGTCGAGGCGATGCTGCCTGACGCCCTTCTCTATCCGTACTACGATCAGACGCTGGGGCAGGCGCTGGTCCGGGAGACCGAGCTGTTCTTCGACAGCGTCGCGCGCGAGGATCGCAGCGTGCTCGATCTGCTCACCGCGGATTACTCGTTCGTCAACGAGCGCGTTGCGCGGCACTACGGCATTCCCGACGTGGCCGGGAACGCCTTTCGACGCGTACAAGTGCCGGATTACCGCCGTGGGCTCCTGGGGCACGGCAGCGTGCTCGTGCTCACGTCGGTGGCGGATCGGACCTCTCCCGTCATGCGCGGCAAGTGGGTCATGGAGGTGCTGCTCGGTTCGCCGCCGCCGCCGCCGCCGCCCAACGTGCCGCCGCTCGACGCGACCAGCGCGGCGCCCGCGGGCAAGCTGCTGTCGGTGCGCGAGCGCATGGAGGAACACCGCAGGAACCCGGCGTGCGCGTCGTGCCACCGCGTGATCGATCCGATTGGCCTCGCGCTCGAGAACTTCGACGCCACCGGCAGGTGGCGCATCAAAGACAACGAAGTGCCCGTCGATGCCTCCGGCGTCCTGTACGACGGCATGAAGATCGAAGGCCCGGCGGGCCTGCGCAGCGCGCTGCTGAAGCACCAGGACGTCTTCCTGCTGACGTTCACCGAAAACCTGATGACGTACGCGCTCGGACGCCGCGTCGAGTTCTACGACATGCCGACCGTCCGCGCGATCGTGCGCGCGGCCGGGAAGCGCGACCACCGCATGTCCGCGTTCGTGCTCGGCATCGTGAACAGTGCGGCGTTCCGCACGTCGCTGATGTAGGGCGCGCCTTTCAGGCGACTGGTGTAAGGCGAGCCTTTCAGGCTCGCCAACGTGGTGTGGGGAGCCAGGCGACGGCGACCCTGAAAGGGTCGCCCTACGTGGTGTGGGGAGTGGAGTTGGTTGATGAGGAGCGTGATGTACATCACGGGGAAACATCTTTCGAGGCGGACGGTCCTGAAGGGCCTTGGCGCAACGGTCGCGCTGCCGCTGCTCGACGCCATGGTGCCGGCGGGGACGGCATTCGCCGCCAGCGCTCGCAAGCTGCGACTCGTGGCGATGGAGATGGTGCACGGCTGCGCCGGCAGCACGGCGCTGGGCCTCAAGAAGAACCTGTGGTCGCCGGACCGAGCGGGCCGCGAGTTCGATCTCGGCCCGACCAGCCTGGCGGCGCTCGATCCCTATCGCGACTACCTCACCATTGTCAGCAACACCGACGTGCACAACGCCGAAGCGTTCACGCCGCCGGAAATCGGCGGCGACCACTTCAGGTCGGCGGCGGTGTTCCTCACGCAGTCGCATCCGCATCAGACGCAGGGGTCGGACGTCCACGCCGGCACTTCGCTCGACCAGCTCTACGCGCAGAAAGTCAGGCTGGAGACGCCGATCCCCTCGATGCAGCTGTGTATCGAGAACATCGATCAGTCCGGCGGCTGTTTCTATGGCTACTCGTGCGCCTACACCGACTCGATCAGCTGGGCATCGCCCACCGAGCCGCTGCCGATGGTTCGCGATCCGCGTGCCGTGTTCGATCAGTTGTTCGGCGTCGGCGCGACGCCTGAAGCGCGCGCGCGGCGGCGGCGGAAGGACCGAAGCATCCTCGACTGGGTGGCCGGGTCGGTCAACGAGCTGAAGGCGAGCCTCGGGCCGGCCGACCGCGCGCGGCTCGGCGAGTACCTCGACGATGTGCGGGAGATCGAGCGGCGGATCCAGACGGTCGAGGCGTTCAACGCCGGCGGCGAAGCGCGCGAGCTGCCCATGGCTCCGATCGGCGTGCCTGATTCGTACGAAGAGCACGTCAGGCTGATGTTCGATCTGCAGGCGGTCGCCTTCGCCGCCGACATCACCCGCGTCTTCGCGTTCAAGTTGAGCCGCGACGTCTCCAACCGTGTGTTCGCCGGGACCGGCGTGACGACCGGTTTCCACATCGCCTCGCACCACAACGATCGCGAGGACCGCATCCTCGATTTCGCGAAGATCAACAGGTACCACGTGAGCCTGCTTCCGTACTTCCTCGAGAAGCTGAAGAACACTCCAGATGGCGACGGCAGCCTGCTGGAGAACTCCTTGCTGATCTACGGATCGCCCATGGGCAATCCGAACGTGCACAACCACAAGCGCTGTCCGTTGCTGCTGGCCGGCCACGCCGGCGGACAGCTGAAGGGCCATCAGCATGTGAAGGCGACGGATGGCACGCCTATGGCCGACGTGATGCTCGCGGCCCTTCAGAAGCTCGGGCTCGAGATCAGCAGTTTCGGAGACAGCTCCGGGAGCCTGGAACTCAATGGCTAACGGCTAACGGCTGACGGCTGATGGCTGATGGCTGATGGCTGATGCGTTTTGCGCGTTCGTGTAGCGCGAAGCCTTTAGGCGAGCGTCGTTCGCTCGGCCGAAGCCTTCGCGCTACGGCGTCGTGCAAACCGCTTTAATGGCTGAGGGCTGATGGTTGTGGCTGACATGCGAAAGACCATGACTCTCTGCGCCGCGATCGCGGCGCTGTGCTTAGCAGACCATGGGCTGCTGGCCCCCGTGCTGCGCGCGGCGGCGATCGCACCGGTGGCTGATGCCGCCGAGCGTGGCGACAAAGAAGCGGTCCGCCGGCTGTTGAAGCAGGCCGTCGACGTCAACGCCGCGCAGGGCGACGGGATGACGGCCCTTCACTGGGCGGCGATGCATGGCGATGCCGATCTGGCGGCCATGCTCCTGTATGCGGGCGCCAACGCGGGCGCGACGACGCGCCTCGGCGGGTACACGGCGCTGCACCTGGCGAGCCAGGCCGGCGCCGCGGCGGCGATCAAGACGCTGGCGGCCGCCGGCGCGAACGTGAACGCCTCCACATCGACCGGCGCGACGCCGTTGATGCTCGCCGCGACATCGGGCAAGGCCGACGCGGTTGACGCGCTCATCGAGCTGTCCGCCGATCCCAACGCGAAGGAGACCGCCAACGGTCAGACCGCGCTGATGTTCGCGGCGGCCCTCGATCGAGCGGATGTGGCCCGTGCCCTGCTTCAGCACGGGGCCGACGCGACCATCGCCTCGAGAACGGTCGATCTGACGAAGGTGAGGGCTCCGGAGGACGTCCTGCAGCAGGAGATCCGCGACGCGCAGACAGCCCAGTCGGCAAAGCAGGAAGCGGCGTCGGCCTCGCCGGCGGCGTCCCGTCCGGCGCCCGCGATGGGCGCCTCCGCGGTGCCGGGCGTCACCAGACCGTTCACGTTCAACGAGTTGATCGGCACGCAGGGCGGGCTGACGGCGCTGCATTTCGCCGCACGGCAGGGCGCCATGCGCACGATTCAGACGCTGGTGGAAATGGGCGCCAACGTCAATCAGGTCAGCCCGGGGGATCGCACGAGCCCGCTGGTCATCGCGACCATCAACGGTCAGTTCGATGTCGCGAAATACCTGCTCGACCACGGTGCGGAATCGAACCTGGCGAGCGAAGCGGGCATGACGCCGCTCTATGCCGTGCTGAACGTCGAGTGGGCACCAAAGGCATTTTATCCGCAGCCGCGAGCGTACCTGCAGCAACAGACGTCCTACCTCGATCTGATGCAGGCGCTGCTCGACAAGGGCGCGGATCCGAACGCGAGAGTGAGCCGGAAGATTTGGTACACGCAGTACAACTTCGATCTGCTCCGCGTGGAGGACGCGGGCGCGACGCCGTTCTGGCGCGCCGCGTACGCCAGCGATATCAACGCGATGAAGCTGCTCATCGCTCATGGCGCCGATCCGGAGATTCGCACGACGAAACCGGCGCAGAACGATCGATTCCGTCAGGGTGGCACGCGCAGCGGCGACGATTCGAAGGATCATTCGGGCCTTCCGCCGGTGCCGACCGCGGGTCCCGACATCCCGGCGCTGCACGCGACGGCAGGCGTGGGCTACGGCGAAGGGTTTGCCGCCAACGCCCACCGCTTCGCGCCGACCGGAATGCTGGCCGCGGTCAAGTACCTCGTCGAGGAGCTCCACGCCGACGTGAATGCCAGGGATGCCGACGGCAACACGGCGCTGCACGATGCCGCGGCGCGCGGCGACAACGAGATGATCGAGTATCTCGTGTCGAAAGGCGCCGACGTAAAGGCCGTGAATCGCACGGGTCAGACGACAGTGGACATGGCGAACGGTCCCGTTCAGCGCACCCAGCCCTACCCCGAGACGATCAAGCTGCTCGAACGCCTCGGCGCGACGAACAATCACAAGTGCGTATCCTGTTGAAGCCAGGATGATGCGGCGGTGGCCGCTTGTAGCGCAGCGGAATTCTCTCTCCGGTCCCGAGTTCAAGGAGACGACACATGGTGAAGGTTCTGCGGTTGTTGGCGGCGTCCCTCGTCGCCGTCCTCGCAATGTCGACGGCCAAGGTCGGGGCGCAGGCAGTCGGCCCCGTGGACAAGGCACGGCCGGTCGCCGGCGACGCTGGTATGTCGACGATGGTCGTGATCGAGCGGCCCGAGATCCGGGTACTCGAGGACTACGCGGAGCCTGGTGCCACGCGTCGGCTCCACCGGCATGCCGATGCGACGTTTCACGTGCTCGTACTGGTCACGGGACGACTGGTCTTGACCATCGAAGGCGAGAGCCCCGTCGAGGTGACGCAGGGTCAGGTTCTCGACCTGAAGGGGGGCGTGATGCACACCTTCAAGAACACGGGGAGCGTGATCGCGACGATCGTCGAGGTGTTCGGCAAGGCTCCACCGAAGGCTGGGGGAAACGGCGAGGCGCTCGCGCTTGCACAGGCGGTCGCCGATCGGGCGCCGAAGTAAGCTCTCGATCGCGTGACCGACGATCGCGGCTATCTGATCGTCCACAAGTAGATCATCAAGCCATCGACGTCGCGCGACTGTTCCGGCGGCCACTCGTCTCCCATGTCGAACTTGTGCGAGACGACACGCGTGCCGGGCCTCAGCTCTCGCCGGAGCTTCGGGATCAGCTGGAGATTCAGCCGCGGAAGAAGGAAGAGCGTCACCACGGTCGCCTCGCCGATGTTGACGTCGAACAGATCCTGGTTCAGGAACCTGACGCGATCGCCCACGCCGGCCCGGGCGAGGTTGTCGATCGCGTCCCGGTTGTGGAACGAGTCGATCTCGATGCCGACACCGCGCGC
>Ga0209056_10004222_pt1 | contig 15136 bp, 12 predicted proteins | sample GraSoiAngelo_114_FD_185876 | JGI IMG/M metagenome (GOLD analysis project Ga0209056, IMG submission 185876) | Grasslands soil microbial communities from the Angelo Coastal Reserve, California, USA - 14_0903_13_40cm (SPAdes) (version 2) | ecosystem: Environmental > Terrestrial > Soil > Grasslands... | reverse complement strand
CGACGCCTGGAACCACACCGCCGGAATACTTCGAAGGATCCTGGGCGGTGGCGGTAAAGGCCGTGCCGTAAGGAAGCTGGTTGATATTTCGCGCCGTCACCAAGTGACGCGAGAGTGACCCGACATAAGCCACATCGATCGTGGTTCCGCGGCCCAGTTGTCGCTGAATACCGAGGCTGAAGCTGTAAATGGTCGGCACCTCGCCGCTCCTCGCCGCGCCAACAATGCCGCCTAGTATCGGCGTGCTGCCGGCGGACAGCGAAGCAATGTTGGCGAGACTGCCGTTGCTCACCGTAGGCGTAACAACATTCGCGGGGTTGGTGAAAACCGGGTTGAAGATCAGGTTGCCCTGGATGCGGTCGTGCATCATGCCGGCCCCCCCACGGAGCACGGTCTTGCCGTCACCCGTCAGAGCATACGCAAAGCCAAGACGAGGCTCGGGCATGACCCCGCGGTCTTCCCAACCGCCTCTGAAATATCCCTTGGAGGCAAACTGCACGCCGTTGAGAAGGTTTCCGCTGCTGGGAACAACGGTACCCACAAGATTTCCGCTCAGGATGGCTCCCGGATTTGCCGGATCGTAGGCGCCGCCTCCCACGGCTGGCATATAGAGTCGCACTGCCTGGCTTGGGTCATAGCTGGCAGGATCGAAGATCGCGAGCTGGTTTCTCTCATCGTACTGCGGCTGATACCAGGCAAAGCGCGCACCGAAGTCGAGCGTCAACCGGGGCGTCAGCTTCCAGGTGTCCTGGCCATAGAACTCCACGTTGGTGTACCGGAAATAGCCGACCGGACGCGCGCTGCTCTGGCTGAGAGAGGTGAACTGACCAAGCAACGCACTGGCATAAGCATTCCCGCTCAAATTGTCCGCGCACGTCACCGGAGTGCTCGATGTGGCGCAGTTACTGAAGCTCACTTGGCCGTTGAAATTGCCCCAGGCAATCTGGTCCTTGCGGGCGCGTTGGACAAATATGCCGGCCCTGAGGGTGTGCTTGTTAATCACCTTGGTTACATTGTCATTGAAGTTGATGGTTGTGTTGGCCTGGAACCAGGGGTTTGCGCCGAGATAGGACCAGGGATACGCAATGTTGTCGTTCCCACTGAAACCGAAATCCGGAACGTTCGTATCCGGCGTAACCGGATAGAGCAGTCGCAGGTCAATCCCGTTGGCGCCGCGAGAGGTGTTGCCATTGTTGCCCTCCCACGTCGAGCGAGTAACGCTGGGCCCGAACGCCACCTCGTTAATCAGCGTCGGTGTGATTGCGCTGACCAGGTTCAGGGACAGGTTCCAGGAGGGATTCCTCGCAATGCAGCCGCCGGGGTACTGGAGTTGTCCCATACAAGTCAAATTCCAGGTCTGCATCGGACTCCGGAACTCAGTGGCGTTCTTGATCCAGCGGCCAAAAATGCGGTGTTTCATGCTGATCTGGTAATCGAGGCGAAGGAGGTCCTCGCGGCGGGGGCTGTCGTACGAGAGCTGCGAGGCGTAATTGTACCGATTGTTTCCGGCAACGTTCGGCGCGTCGTACAGCGAGAGAACCTTCGAGACCTGATCGAAGATCGCCTGCTGTTGGGGAGGTAGCTGGTTGCGGTCAATCTTATTCCCGGAAAATGGCGTGCCGGTCGCCGGGTTGTAGATGACCAGGGGATTGCCGTTTCCGTCGACGGTCTGGGAGAAGTCCCCAACCCTCTCCAGGGCGGTTGGAACGCGGAACTGCTCGTATCCTCCCGGAATGAGTTGCCTGTAGTATTCCTGGCTCCAGAAAAAGTAGAGCTTGTCTCTGTTCTTGTTGAAGCCGGTTCCTGGAATGAGCACGGGCCCGCCGATCTGATAGCCCAAATAGTTGTAGCGGTATTTCGCGATCGGAGTTCCGCTCTGATTGGCAAACCAGTTGTTGGCGTTCAGGCCTTCGTGGCGATGGAACCAACGGGCATTGCCGTGGAATTCGTTGGTTCCGTTTTTGGTGACAACCGCAAGCTGCCCGCCGCCGGCCTTGCCGTACTCCGCCTGGTAGTTCGAGGTCAGCACCCTCAGTTCGGCAATCGCGTCGGGGTTCAGCGTGACGTGCGTGCCGCCATTGTTACCGGTGTCCACGTTCGAAGCGCCGTCAATCGTGAACTCGTGCTGGTTCGCGCGAGTGCCATTGACATTGAATGCGTCAATTCCGCCAGTTCCGGCAACCTGGCCGTCGAAGCCGCTGACAACGCCCGGAATCAGTTTGACGAAGTCGATGATGTTGCGGCCGTTCAGCGCAAGGTCGTTGATCTGCTTGCTGGTGACGAGATCGGAGCGCTCGCCGGAGTTGCTCTGCAGTTGCAGTTCGCCCGCGTCGGCGCTGACGCTGACTGATTCTACAACAGCCCCTACCGCCAAGACGAGATCACCCGCGTTCAGCCGGTCGGTCGCGCTGAGAATGACATCGGTTTTCTCGAGCTTCTTGAACCGGGCCGCCTCCACAACAATCGTGTATTTGCCAGGGGGCAGGTTGGTAACCACGAAGTAGCCCGCCTCCGAGGTGGTAACGGTGCGGAGCAGACCGACAGAGGCGTTTTGCACCGTGACCTTGGCGTTGGGGACGTAGGCGCCGGATGAATCCTTCACGCTTCCAAAGATGGAACCGGAGGTTACCTGCGCGTAGCCCGGTGCGCAGAGGAGAATCGGAAGCAGGAGCAGGAATTTGGTCAACTGAAGAGAAAATGAAACGAGACGGTGCATGGTGGGCATGACTTTCCTCCTTGCAGAATCTCGATGGTTCCGGAGACGTTCAGGCGCGATGTGGGAAGTGACTGCGATAAGTTGGCGAGATCACCGCAACCCCCGCCTTCCACCCCATCCGGGTAACCGCAACAATGAGTGCTAAAGCGGTGTAGATTACGCTCCCTGCGGCGGAGTTTTGTCAAGTCCTCTTAATTCGTGTCAATTCGTGGAATTCGTGGCCAATGAAGCCGCCACGAATTCCACGAATTTCACGAAAACGACCACGCCATTTGGATGTCATTGGTTTGACTCGGATTGCGGAGTCTCGGCCTCGATTGGAACGCCGTTCATGTGGAATGACAGTCATTGTATAATCCCGGCCATGCCGGAGATTCGATCAGCGAGCGCTGACGACTGGGTCAGGCGCTATGAGCAGTCTCGGGGCGTCCAGACCGACCCCAAGCCCCACCCTTATCTCAGCATCCACAACATCCTGGTGTACGTCCGCGACCAGGATGAAAGCCTCAAGTTTTATATTGAAAAGCTGGGTTTCCAGCTTGTCGCGGACGTCGCAATTGATCCCAGAGGCCGCTGGGTTGCGGTGGTCCCTCCGGACGGCTCCGCCATTCTCGCGTTGATCAAGCCGAGCCAAGGTTCCGAAGAGAGCTCCAGGATCGGATCTCGCACGGGAGTGACGCTGGCGACCGAGGATATCGCAGCCAAATTCCAGGAGTGGTCGGCTCGCGGGGTGCGCTTTACGCAGGCCCCGATGCCGGTGCCCTGGGGCATTAATGCAACTTTCCTTGATATCGACGGCAACGAGTTCCATTTGATTCAGGGTCCCTGGCTCATCGACCTCTTGAGCGCCCAGCGCCGCGCCGTCGAGGAGCGGAAGGAGACCGAGCGCCGCGCCGCTTACGAAATGGAAATCGCGAAGCAGGTGCAGGCGCGGCTCTTTCCGCGCAGGTCGCCGCCTCTCGAGACCCTCGAGTACGCAGGGGCCTGCGTGCCGGCGCGTCAGGTTGGCGGTGACTACTACGATTTCCTCAACCTGGGGCCGGGGAATCTGGCGTTCGTCATCGCCGATATCGCCGGGAAGGGTATCGGAGGAGCCCTGTTGATGGCCAATCTGCAAGCGAATCTTCGCAGTCAGCACGCCCTGGCTCTTGAGGATTTACCCAGGTTCCTCAAATCGGTTAACAGCTTGTTGCACGAAAATACGCCGGAAGCCGGCTACGCCACGTTATTCTTCGGGCAGTACCAGGACGCACTGCGCCGGTTGCGCTATGTAAATTGCGGGCATCTGCCTCCCCTTCTGCTCCGAAAGAATGGAACTCTCGATCGGTTGGATCCTGGGTCGACGGTTCTGGGAATGTTCAGCGACTGGGCGTGTACTGCCGCCGAGGCAGAGCTGGAATCAGGCGACACATTGCTGCTCTATACCGACGGCATTACAGAGGCGATGAGCGACGATGGCCGCGAGTTCGGCGAAGAAGGACTGATCGAGGCGGTTCGCGCCGGGTGCGATCTCCCGGTCGAGCGACTGCTGGAGCGAGTCCTGGAAAGGGTCAGGGTCTTCAGCGGCCGTGAACAGGAGGATGACATCGCATTAGTGATTGCCAGATGTTGTCCCGTGGCACGGGCGTCCCGCCCGTGGGAATAAGGTTCGAACTCTAACCTGCGTCATGGCCGAGACGGCCATTTGTCGAAGCGATCGTGGCAGGCGTCTCGCTCCTGCGAAACACGACTTGAGTCGTGACCAAAAACGGGAGGGCACGGCTTCAGCCGCGCCGTTACGATACATCAAGAGCCCGGGCTTTAGCCCCTGAGGGCATCAACTCGCGACGACCGACCCCTCAGTGGCTAAAGCCTCTCTCCTGGATACGAGGTCCTCTGGCACGACTGACGTCGCGCCCGTAGCGCTCATCATTTGAGTGTTCGGCATTCAGACTCGGCTTTCTCAACAAATTCGACAACGTCGTCCATGAGCGCCTCAGTAGTCAGCGCGGGTTCATAGTCATGATATGTGACCACGACTTCCGATGGATGCTCCGGATCAATGCTGGCTGATAACTCCACACAAGCTCCGCTTTCGTCTTCCACCCCAACTCCATCAAGTCTCTCCGCGAACGCTTTCGCCGACGCTTCAGACCGAAAGCAGTTACTGAAGTCAAATATCCAGGGAGTCTTTCCCAACTAGCCTTTCATGACAGCCCCCCAATTTTTCGGAATTCGTTGTAGCACATAACCGAGCATATCGGTCGTCGCCTCCACGATAAACGCAACTGACGCCGCTGCCGGCGTTACATCGGCGTTTATCGGCGTGGATCGGCGGTTCCGAGAAAAGCCCGGCCCGCAGAAATATCCGGTGAAATAAATAGGGCCTTCGCGAAACATTCCTTTGTGACGGAGGTGAAACCGCCGATGAACGCAGATCAACGCCGATTAGATGATATAACGGAAAAAGTGATAGGGTGTGCCTACAACGTTGCCAACGCATTGGGAAGCGGCTTTCTGGAAAAGGTTTATGAGAACGCTCTTGCGCATGAGCTGAGGAAGTCGGGCCTCGCCGTCCAACAACAAAAACATGTCTCTGTCATCTACGACGGGATAGTAGTCGGTGACTACACGGCGGACTTGCTCGTTCAGGAATCCGTTGTCGTGGAGCTCAAGACAGCGAAGACATTAGAAGACATTCACATCGCCCAATGCTTGAACTATCTGAAAGCAACGGGATTGAAGGTCTGTCTCCTAATCAGCTTTGGCAGCCCCAGGGTTCAGATCAAACGCCTGGTGAACCAGTTTTGACTGGCTGTCAACCGCCGGTGAACGCAACTGACGCCGCTGCCCGCCTTACATCGGCGTTTATCGACGTGGATCGGCGGTGCCGAGAAAAGCCCGGGCCGTCGATATCGGCGGCTGCTAGCGGATGCCGAGGAGCAACTCCGTCGTGAGCTGATCCAGCTTTTCGTACCCCAGGCCGCGCTTCGCGTGCTCATTGATGTCGATTTTGGCGGCGCGCAGGTCTGACGCCTTCTGCCTGGAATAGGCTCCCAGCCAGCCATCGCCGCCGTCCGCCTCACGGGTCTCCCTCAGCAATCCCTGGATCTCGGGGTCCTGGTTGAACCGGCGGGCCTTGTCCTTGAGGACATTGTAGGTGCGCATGCAGCCGAGGGCGAAGTCCCACACTCCGTCCTCATCCTCGGTGCGGTAAGCATGGGCGTCAAAATGCCGCGGGCCGTCGTAATGCCCGTCTTCGAGGAGTTTCACCAGGAAGAAGCACCCCTTCTGGTCCTCCGATCCAAAGCGCAGGTCCTGGTCGTATTTCCCCGGTTTCTGCCCGTTCAGGTCGATGTGAAAGAGCTTGCCGCGTTCCAGCGCCTGGGCGATGGCATGATGAAAATTGAGGCCCGGCATGGTCTCGTGCGCATATTCGGGATTGACGCCCACCATTTCAGGATGATCCAGCGTTTCGATAAATGCGAGCATCGCCCCGGTCGTGGGAAGATAGATGTCGCTCCGGGGCTCGTTGGCTTTAGCCTCGAGGGCGAACTTCATGCCGTATTTGTTGTCGGTGACATAGCCGCACAGAAAGTTGATGCATTCGCGGAAGCGCTTGATCGCGTCGCGCGCATCCCGGCAGGCATCCGTCTCGATCCCTTCCCTCCCTCCCCAGAAGACATAGATCCTCGCGCCCAGCTCGTAGCCGAGATCGATCGCGTCCATGGTCTTGCGCACGGCGTAAGCCCGCACTTTAGGATCGTTGGCCGTGAAGGCGCCGTCCTTGAAAATGGGATGGTAAAAGAGATTCGTCGTGGCCATGGGGACTTTCATGTTGCAGTCTTCCACGGCTTTCTTGAATTCTTTCACAATCTTGTCACGCTGCGCGGGCGTGGCGTCGATCGGCACGAGATCGTTGTCATGCAGGTTCACGCCATAAGCGCCCAGCTGGGAGAGTTTTTGGACGATCCGGGCCGGCGGGATCGGAGGCCGGACCGCATCGCCAAAAGGATCGCGGCCCCGGTTCCCGACGGTCCAGAGGCCGAAAGTGAACTTGTCATCCGGTTTGGGTTGGTATGAATCGCTCATAAGTCCTCCTTTTGAGGAATCCAGAAGTCAGAATCCAGAATCCAGAACTGGCTTCGACCTTAACTTCTGGATTCTGAATTCTGGATTCTGAATTCCTGAGTTTAAGATCGTCAATCGACGATCGATTATAATGCAACGGATGGTTTCAACGATACCAACCAGGGAAGCCGTGACCGGGACACAGACGCCGGCCGGCGTGACCGAACGTCTGAAGCGATGGATTGTTTCTGAGGTTGGTTACTGGGCCATCCTCGTCTTCGGCAAGACAGTGCGCTGGGAAGTCGAAGGCTGGGAGAATCACCGTGCCATCGAAAACGCGGGGAAACGCATCATCTACACCTGCTGGCACGACCGGATATTTCTGGCCACCTATTTCTGGCGCAACCGCGGCATTGTCGTGATGACGAGCCAGAACAAGGACGGTGAATACATTGCCGGGGTCATCCGTCGCTTCGGATACGGAGCGGCGCGCGGCTCGAGCAGCCGGGGCGGCCGACGGGCCTTGGTAGAGATGATCCAGGAGTTGCGCCGCAACAACGACGTCGGGTTTACCATCGACGGGCCCCGCGGCCCGCGTTATGTCGCGAAACCCGGGGCGGCATGGATAGCCTCGAAGACCGGGCATGCGATCTTCCCCTTCCACATCTCTCCCGAAAAGAAATGGGCGCTGTCGAGCTGGGATCATTTTCAGATTCCGAAGCCCTTCACCCGCGCCCGGGTCTTGATGGCCCCGCCGATCTATGTCACGACCGATGCGTCCGAACCGGAGCTCGAAGCCGCACACCAGCAACTTCAGCGCGTGTTGGACGATCTCAGAGAGCGGGGAGACTCGGCATGGAAGGGTGAGAAGAATAGATGAGAGGCTTCCTGTACTGGGCAATCCAGCACAAGTGGTTGTTGGTTGCCTTTGTGGCAGGAGGGCTGCTGCTGATCCCCCCGTTGCCTGCCGACCTGAGCCCGAAGGGGAGGGAGGCGCTTGTCATTGCTCTCGTGGCAATGATTCTGTTTGTCACCGAGCCGATCCCCCTTCCCACCATCGCGCTCTTGATCGCCGTCTCACAGGTTCTGTTCTCCATCGCAACACCGACGCGCGTGGCACACACCTTCATGAACGATTCGGTTTTCTTCATACTGGGGTCGCTCATGCTTGCCGTGGCCATCGTCAAGCAGAGGCTGGACCGGCGACTGGCAGTAGCCATCTTTCGCTTCACGGGACCCAAGATCGAGCGAATCATTTTCGGCATAATCAGCGTTTGCGGACTGATGGCCTCGCTGATCGGCGAGCATACGGTCGCAGCCATCATGCTGCCGGTGGTAATGAGCCTCATCCGGCACGCGGGCGAGGACCCGAAGAAGGCCCCAAGGCTGTCCGCGCTGCTTCTTTTCTCCGTCGCCTATGCCTGCGCCATCGGCGGGCTGGGCACGCCGAGCGGCGGGGCGCGCAACGCCATCATGATCGAGTATTGGTCGCGCCTCTACCACATAAAGGTGAGTTACTTCGATTGGATCAAATATGCGTATCCCCTGGTGATCCTGCAGACCCCGGTCCTCTGGTCCGTTCTGCTGCGAAGATTCAAGCCCGAGAAGACGGATCTATCCACCGCCATCCGGAAACTGAAGGCGCAAGTTCTGTGGGAAGGGAAAATGCGCAGCCGGGATTGGTTGGCTGTAGCCATCTTCATATTCACTTTGTTAATGTGGGTCTTCCTCAGCGGCAAGATCGGTCTCGGCACCCCGGCGTTTATCGGCGTCTCCCTGTACCTCATTGCGGGTCTGGTGGAATGGGAGGATCTCAACGCCGGGGTGAACTGGGGCGTTTTCCTCATCTATGCTTCCACGATCTCGCTGGGAGTAGCGATCGAGGAAACCGGCGCTGCGGGCTGGGTGGCTCAAAAATTCATGCAGGCCACGTCCGCGATGGACATTCACGCGGGATTCCCCCTCCTGGCTTCCGTTGCGGTCCTTACGGTGGCCGTTTCCAGCTTCATCAGCCGCGCGCCTGCGCTGGGGATACTTACTCCGATAGTCCTCAGTGTTGCGCGCGACACCGGGACATCGGTGCTGGCTATGGGGTTCGCAACAGCGTTAGCTTCGGCCTTCACCTACATGACTGTTATCGGGTCTCCTCCGAATACGATCATATTCAGCAGCGGTTACGTGCAGACGAAGGACTATCTCCGCGCAGGCGTCTGGATGACGGTCGCGTCACTCTTGCTCCTGTTGCTTTATGCTGAAACTTACTGGCGCCTCGTGCTGCCGGCTTGAAAGGATTCTATGAGATTCCTGCTCTGCGTCGGCGGAGTCGAACCTTCGGTAGAAACCGTTCGTTTCGGCGCAAGGATAGCGAGAGCGTTCGAAGCCGATCTTTCGGTGCTGTACGTCCAGCCCAGGGTGCCGCATGCAGTCCGGGAGGAGATGCGCCTGGCGCGCGAGAAGTTGGAAGAGTGGGAGATTGAGCTGCCGGGCGTCAAAGTGTTGAAAGCCGCCCAGAAGATCCTCCTTCAGGAAGGGTCCGTCAGGACCGGGCCTTCGGGCGAGGCCGTTGTGCGGCATGCGATGAAACCCGGCGTCCGCGGCGCTTACGAGCTGCACATCTACGGCATCCATGGCGAAAACCTGCGGTTCCGCCTGAGAGAAGGAGACATCGTTTCCGAAATCAACAAGGAGGTCGAATCCGATCAGCTCGACCTTGTGATCTTCGGCGCGAGCCAGCAGCGCCATATCCTTCAGAAGCTGGTCCATTTCATCGACTGCTCCATACTGGTCGCCAAGAACCCGAAGGACGTGAAGTATACCTTCCTCATTTGCACCGACAACTCGCCGACTTCACGACGCGCGGAGCTCTTCGGCGCAAAACTGGCCAGGTTCGTGAATTCCCCGGTGCAGCTTCTGTCCGTGGCCAAATTCAAGACTCGCGAGCACATGGCCATGGAATGCGCGGAGCGCGCGTCCAATTCCCTCACCAAAGCAGGGGTGGCGCATTCGACCATTGTCCGGATCGGGAACGTCGTGGACGAAATCGCCGCGCTCGCCCGGGAGGACACCCTGGTCGTCATGGGCACAAGCCGGATGCCGGCGTGGAAAAAACTGATCTTCGGCAGCAAACCGCTCCAGGTCGTCGAGCGTGTCCCCTGCCCGGTCCTCATCGTGATGTGAAGAGAGACTTGGCGAATAATGACAAATGACCAATGATCAATGAAAAATGACAAATCGCAGTTCGTTGTCCGGACTTCTGACTTCTATTCGTCATTGTTCATTTGTCATTTGTCATTGGGCGCAAAATCCTTGCCAGGCCGCGAAGAAAAATCACGTTAGTAGTAGAGATAAACACAGATCCGTGTTCATCTGTGGTTTCGTTCAGACGTTTGGTTGCGGCTCTGTTGCACTCGTGGAATAATAGTTGCGCTGTCGAGCGCGGCGGGTCCGGCCGCGCGAGCATGAGATGATCCCATGAGCGCCCAAAACATCGGCTTGCTTGAAACCATCGAGACTTTGCCAGCCGGCAGCACGCTGCTGTTGCACGATGTCGGCTGGGTCGAGTATGAAAAACTGCTTGCCCAACTGTCGGACAGCCGCCGTTTCCGGCTCAGCTATGATCGGGGGACACTGGAAATCATGACTCCTTCATCCCGACATGAAAGTCTCAAGTCGCTGTTTGCTCATCTACTTGCTGTGCTGACAGAGGAACTGAACCTGAATCTAGTAGGTCTGGGTTCCACGACGTTCAGGCTCCCGGAAGCTGTCAGAGGCACGGAGCCGGACGACTGCTACTACATTCAGCACGCCCAACGGATTGCTGGTCGAGACACGATTGACCCGGCAACTGACCCGCCACCGGATCTGGTTGTGGAAGTTGACATCGCACATCCCTCGCTGGACAAATTCCCGATTTACGCCAGCCTGAAGGTTCCGGAGATCTGGCGGCACGATGGCCGCATCCTCCAGTTTTTTCGCTTGACCGGAGATCACTACACTCAAACTCCGCAGAGCGGCCTGTTCCCATTTCTCCCTGCTGACGTGTTGACCGGTATTGTAAGGCAGGGCAAAGAGCAAGGAATAATTCCCATGATTCGATCCTTCCGGGATTGGGTGCGCGCCCACCGACTGCAGTAGTTCTCCTTCGTCGGTCATTCACTCGTCACTCGTCATTCGTCACTCCTCAATCGTCAATCGAAAGATCTCCTGAAGTTTCCGGCGTCTGTAGCTGAAGATCTTCTCCAAGTCGCGCGAGACGAGGAGTTTTTGAACCAGGGCGCCGCCAGGGACCGCGTACCGCACGCTGTCGCGGATGTTGGTCCCTCGGTCTCGCGCTTCGAACAGGTGCTCGTGTATCCAGAGCCGGTAAGGTCCGCGGTTTTGCCGATCGACAAACCGGTGGGGCGGCTCCCATACGGTAATCTCACTCTGCCAGAGAACCGGGAACCCGTGAAGCCGTATCCGGTAATCGATGCGGGTTCCCGGTTTCATCTCAACAGGCCCGGGCGTGAGAAATTCAAAACGCAGCAAGGCGGGTGTCAGGGCCTCCAAGTTGTGAGGGTCGGCGAAAAAGTTAAAGACTTCCTCGAGAGGTCGTGGCAGCCACAGCTCGGCCTTTAATGTGTATATCCTGTCGAACATCGAGAATGGCCCGCAGGGAAGCCCAGCCGCAACCAAGCGCCTCACCGCAGAGACGCGGAGTGCGCAGAGAGAGATTTGGCAAATAATGACAAATGACCAATGAACAATGACAAATCGCAGTTCGTTGTCCGGAATTCTAACTTCTATTTGTCATTGTTCATTTGTCATTTGACGGAAAATCCCTGACAGGCCGCGAAGAATTTTCACGTTAGCATTAGTAGTACAGGGAAGTCGAGTGACGAAAACCGATTCCGATTGGATTTGAAGAGCCTCCGGCTGCGCGGCAGATTTCAGTGCACCTTGTTTTTCCGGGGTGAACGATCAGGGGCGTGAGCGTGCGTCAGGAGGTCGCCGACGAGGCTACGGAGCGTCCTGTGCTTGTCCGGCGAAGCGCCGAGGAATTCCTTGACCAGCTTTCCCCGCGCATCGAACACCCAGGTAGTCGGAAGGACTTCGAACTCTCCCAGCCGATCCAGGTCCTTCAAAGCCGGCGCTGCCACCGGGTACTCCATCTTCAGTCTCTTTGCGGCCTCGCGCACTTCGGCTTCCGTCCCTGAATCCGAGGCGACCGCGATCAAAACAACTCCCTTCTTGCTGTATTCCTGGTAGAACCTGTTGTACTCCGGGACCTCGGCGATGCACGGCTTGCACCAGGTGGCCCAGAAGTCGATGACGGTCACCCTGCCGCGCAGATTCTTGCTGTCTACGACCCTGCCGTCCAGGAGTCTGAGTTTGAATTCCGGCAAAGACCGTTCCGCCGCCGCGACCTGAAAGGCATGCAGACATAGTGCCGCCATTGAAAGGAACCCTGTGCGAGCCCATTTCCGCGCTGGCTTCAGTACGACTTTCCATAATTTGTGCCCAAATACATCATCGAAATTGCGAACACGCGTATTGGATCCGCCGGGATCAAGCGATGCAGGGTCGTTGGCGCCTGAAAGCCCCGCATTGGGAATGGTTCCCAGGATGCTCATCTTCTTCACGTTGTTTAGCGGAGCGAAGCAACAACGGTTTCAATCTGTGGAAGATCGAGGTTACTGAGAAGCACGGAGCGAATCTTTTCGTGGGTCCATGTGATGACCCGATACTCCCCGATCCGGCAATGCGTGGCGTTGTACTTACAGACCTCGTTTGTGGTCGTCTTCAGACCCGAAAGAGAAATGGGCCGGTCTGCCGGCTGTTGCAAAAGATAAAGATTGCGAACATCATCGGTGTAAACCAGGCCGAGACTGCCGCAAAAACGAGGATCAAAGACCATGACGCTCTTCAGATACATGCCCGGCGGGAGATGGGACGGGGTCTTGAAAGCGAAGGGCACCCACGCCGGGTCGAGTCTGCCTTGATAGGTAAACTCTCGAAACTTGCCCGCGTATCGCGCCCGGAAGGCGTCCAGCAGATCCTCTCTCGTTTCAGGATGACTGAATCCAAAGTCCAGGGCGTAAACGGTGCTGCTGCCCGAAAAAGGCCAGAAGGTTCGCCAAAGAGCGGGACTGACAAGCACCGCAACCAGAAGCAAAGCAGCCACCGCCGCAACTGCAAAAACCCAACGGAAGGGAGTGTTCTTCGGAGCGGCTCCCGATTGAATAGCTGCCAGCATCCCCATATCCGGCGGGGGAACCACGACTGCCTGCGCACTTCGGGCGAGTCGCGAGCCGCGCTCCACGCGATCCATCAGTTTGCGGCACCAGCGGCATTCCTCCAAATGATGGGAAACGCTCGACCGGGCGCACGAATCGAGCTCCTGGTCCAGAAATGCCGACACCAATCTGCGAGCTTTAAGACACCACATGCAGTTAGGATTCCTCCAGCAGAGCCGGCCAGGAAGATTCCAGAATTTCCTGCAGTGCTTTTCGTGCCCTGTTTAATCTCGAACTGATCGTGCCCAGGCTAAGCCCAAGAACGGAAGATATTTCCTGGTAAGTCATTTCTTCCAAATCCTTGAGCACAAGCACGGACTTCAAGTGGGGTTTCAAACTTGCGATAGCCTTACGTACCTGCGCGGCTTTCTCAACAGAAAGCAGCTTTCGTTCCGCGTTCTCCTCGCTGGTTGTCAAACGCGCATCCTCTCCTTCCTCGATGATGACGTCAAAACCGGATCTCCGCTGCGCCAGCTTCCTCCACGGGTTTCGGGAGTAGTCTATGCAGGTATTCAAGGCGATCCGGTAAATCCAGGTCTTGATGGAGGAATTGTAGTTGAAGCTCCGGAGTTTCCGCCAGACTTTCGTAAAGACTTCCTGTGTAATATCTTCTGCGTCTTCCGGGTTCCCGGTGAACTTCAGGCCGATGCCATAGACAAGCGGCTGGTACTCCACGAACAACTCTTCAAAGCTCGGCTCTCGGACAAGGGGCTCGGAGGGTCGCATCTGCGAGGCGAACGCGCTTGTATTCAGACTGTCTGCCTGTCTGCTGCTCGTGAACGCCAGCCGCATTGGCTACCCCCACTCCCCCCTGTGTGACTCAGGTACACAACCACAGCAGTAGCTTAGACGAAAAAACGCAGAATATCCTCCCTGAATTTCATTTTCAGCAAGTTTCCTCTGGGGAAAGAATTGACGACGGAAGGCTTAAGAAAAGTGCTTTCCTGGGAGCGCACGCATCTTGCGTGCTCGTATGGATTACCTAACCCATAGCACGCTGGAAGCGTGCGCTCCCGGGACCATGCAGGCGGCGAAGGATTTTCGGCGTAGTGTTACCAAAACAGGCTGTAAATTTTCTCGATTTCACAGGGAACAGCGGATACAATTCGCGGCAGCTTATGATCTGTGCCCCCGCTGTGCAACATTGTTGTTTAGGGCCGTGAGCGGCGTGTCATTGTCCAACAAGTCACCTCAGGTCGTGGCGCACCGTGGCGCTTCCGGCTGGGCGCCCGAGACGACGCTTGCCGCCTACCGCAAGGCCCTGCATTTGAAGGCGGATTTTCTTGAGGCGGACGTGCAGATGACACTCGACGGCGAGATCATCGCCATTCACGACGAGAGCGTCGACCGAACCACGAGCGGTAGAGGGCCGGTACGTCAGATGACCCTGGTCGAATTAAAGGGTCTAGACGCCGGAAGCTGGTTTAATAAGATGTATCCGGACAGGGCGCGCCCCGACTATGTCGGCCAGAAGATCCCTACTTTGCAGGAAATCATGGACCTGGCAAAGGAAAGCACCGCGGGTCTTTACCTCGAAACTAAAAATCCCGAGCTGTACCCTCCGCACCTCGAGTCTACTGTAATCCAGATCATCCGGCGAAATGGGTTTGAAAAGCGGGTCGTGATTCAGTCCTTCAACCCCCGTTCGGTGGAAAGGGTGAAGGCCCTGGATCCGAGCATTCCCGCGGCCCTTCTGATTGACGCGCTGGAAAACGATCCTGTGGAGGCCACCGTGAAAATTCACGCAAACGAGATCGCTATAGATCACAACCTTGTGAGGCGGGACATCATTCAAAAGGCGCACGAAAGAGGGCTCACCGTAGCGGTCTGGACTGTTGACGAGCACGAGGACTTAAAACGGATGATTGCATTGGGTGTCGACACGATTATTACCGATTATCCAGACCGTTTGAACCGCCTCTTGGGTAAGTGATTGAAATCCACGAACCCAAGGAACCCGAGGAATCAAAGGAATCAAAGGAATCAAAGGAATCAAAGGAATCAAAGGAATCTGAGGAATCCAAGGAATAAACGAAGTTCCCGCACTGAATTCTTGGGTTCCTTGGATTCCCCGGATTCCATCATTCCCGACGCC
>Ga0209056_10004221_pt1 | contig 15137 bp, 13 predicted proteins | sample GraSoiAngelo_114_FD_185876 | JGI IMG/M metagenome (GOLD analysis project Ga0209056, IMG submission 185876) | Grasslands soil microbial communities from the Angelo Coastal Reserve, California, USA - 14_0903_13_40cm (SPAdes) (version 2) | ecosystem: Environmental > Terrestrial > Soil > Grasslands... | reverse complement strand
TCAGCGAAGACGGCGCGGCGCACGGACTCGATCTGTTGCTGCGAAACATCCGCGTCGCGTCTCGCAATCTCACCCTTCAAGCGCAACTTGCCTGGGTACGGAATGTCTTGTGAAACACCGAGGCCGACATAGGCAAAGTCGCTGTTGGTGTAGCCGGCAAAGGGGCGGGGACTGCCCACGCTGACATGTTGCAAATTAAATTGCGGGTCGGGCAGCGTCGAGACTTGTGTCGGCACCTGTTTCGCCGCCTGCCAGCCTTGCCGCGCCGCTTCAACCCGCGGATTGTTTTTCTCAGCTTCCGCAAGCAACTCGGAAAGCGGAGTGACCGTTCCTGGGTGCGACGATCTTGACTCCTGCGCGAAAACTTTTCCCGCCAAAACAGCGGAAAGCAAAATCACAGAAATACTTCGACTAAGAGCTGCGCGCGACAAACGCGCAGCGAAATTCGTTCTCGCTGTTGAAAACATCTTTATCTCCTAAGCGTGTGGATCGAAGCCGCGGACCGTCGGTGGAGTCACCCATAAGGGCCTCGACCGATGTACCTCGGCAGGTTAGGACCCTACCTAGACGCAGCAGCCGACCTGCTGCTGAATGGTAGATGTCGTGGAGAGGAACGATAGAGATACAAAAAGAGACAAGCCGGTGCATTGCCGCACCGGTGAGCAGCTGATCAGATCAGGAGGGAAGAGTGAAGGGTGTACAACTCGGGAGGCGAATGCGGCCGCGCCTCGAAATCCAAGCGAGATGCTTCGGGGTACGTCATTGCCTGCGGTGAAGCAAGAGTATCGGAGACCACCATCACAGGCGCATGAAAGGTTACGTGCGAAACGGGGAGCACATTCGGTGACTGCGCCGAAACCATTCCCTTGCAGCAATCGTGACTTTGGTTGGACGGATCGCAGGGCATGGAACCGCAGCACTGCATACTCTGCTGGTCTTGCGTCCTCGCGGACATGCAGTCCGCAAATTGCAGGCCCAACAGGGCGACTACGGCCAAAACTACGAATAGTCCCTTGCCCATCATGCTAGTTCGACTCTAGGCGGATTAGACGCCTGAGTCAACGAAAGGATACACCGTTGGCTGTCGGATTGGTATTGGCAGGAGCGACGGGACTCGAATCCGCGACCTCCTGCGTAACAGGCAGACGTTCTACCTAGTCCTAGTATCGCTGTGTCATAACTGTGCCAGAATCCTATCTTTTCCATGCATTGGGGTTAGCTTTGAGCGAAAAGCAGATGCCCCGATTTGTTGGAAACATTGACAGTTAGAAAAATTGGATGGAGTTGTTGGAGCCGGAGACCGCGCTTAGAAGGCAGACGCTCTATCCAACTGAGCTACGGGCGCTTTAAGTTCTGATTCTAAGACATTTGTGCCTCGCGGGCACACAGTTTTAGATGCATTGACCCTCTACGCACCGGGCAGAGATCTATCGAAAGTGAGCTACGGACGCGCGGTGCAGTTCAATGTACCAAAGCAAAGTCGGTTTGAGGATGCGGAACGGAGACTTCCAGAAATGCCAAGGGCTTGCATCATTTCGCACCTAAGGCATCCTGGTTGGCGTATGTTCGAACGGTTGCTTCGAATAGCGCGCCTTCGTGACTTCGATGATCAAAACCATAGGCGATTCTTCGTCACGGTAAGGCCAGGGTTTCCCGACATACTTCAGCGACATCTTATCGTAGGACCTGAGCTCAGGGTCAGGACGCCGCTCGAGAACGCGTCCACGAATTTGGACTTCCGAATAGGGATCAACAAAGTCCACCATGGAAATTGAAACGCGAGGATCGCGCAGGGTATTTTTGCCCTTCAGCGAAGCAGCCTCCGTGCAGACCAACAGAAGGTCACCTTCGCGACCTATCCAAACAGGCGCGCTGTGCGGTGAGCCATCGGACATGACTGTTGCCAGGTGAGCGAAGTTCGGGCGGTCGACCAATCGCTTCACCTCATCAGAAAGTGCAATTCCCATAGAGTCTCCGTTGTATACATTGTTTGCAGGTTGCTCGCAAGACCGGCTCCTGCCCCGACGAATCGCGAAAGCGTCTTAAGCCCTTTCTAGAGTTGCTCAGCTCTTGAGCAGTTGGCACCCCCGCCTGCCAGGTTCCCTAAGAACTGTGCCAAGCCTGTTCGAAGGAGTGCTTATTGCTCTTCGTAATTCCAGGTCAGCCCGCCGTCTACGAAAAACGTGGTGCCGGTCACATAGTCCGAGTCCGATGAGGCAAGGAAGGAAGCGATGGCAGCGACGTCTTCGGGCTTACCCAGCCGTTTGAGCGGTATATTGCTTAACAAAGCATTGACCTTCACCGGGTCGTTCAAGAGTTTCTTGTTGATGGGCGTTTCGATCGCTCCCGGCGCGATATTGTTGATGGTGATCCCGAGCGGCGCCAGTTCGATCGAGAGGTTGCGCGTCATCATCTTTACTCCGCCTTTGCTCGCGCAGTACGACGTGAAGTGCGGGAACGGCAGTTCTTCGTGTACGGAGCTGACATTGATCACCTTGCCGCCGCTCTTGACCGCCATGCGATGTCGCACGAAAGCCTGGGTGATGAAGAAAACGCCCTTCAAATTGACATTCAGCACGGCGTCGTAATCCGCTTCGGTGACGTCCCAGAAATCCGCGTGGCGCTCGAGTCCGGCATTGTTCACCAGGATGTCGATCTTCCCGAGTTGTGCGGCAGCTTCGGCAATGAACCTCTGTCCATCGGATATTTTGCCCACGTCGCATTGAATCGCGGTCGCCTTCCTGCCGATCGCCTCAATGCCAGTTACGGCTTCATCGGCGCCTGCCTTGTTCGCGCGATAGCAGAGGGCAACGTCAGCGCCGTCCTGCGCCAGGCGCTCCGCGATGCCGCGGCCGATTCCCTGGTCGCCTCCCGTTATCGCCACTACCTTACCTTGAAGTTTGTTCGACACGATTTCCTCGCCCGTTCAAATTCAACTCTCTAGCTTTGCACGAACGAATAGAATGGCGATTCGTTCATACGTCGGAGCCGTCAACAGGAATCGCAGTGCCGGTGATGTGCGCGGCGCGGTCGCCCGCCAGCCACAGAACCAGATCGGCGACGTCACCCGGCTGGACGCACTTTGAGAAATCAGCCCCTGGCATGGACTTGCGATTCGTCGGCGTGTCCATGGTTCCCGGCAAGACCACATTCGCCGTCAGGCCCGCGTCCTTGTTTTCACTTGCCACCGTTCGCACGAGCATTGTGAGCGCCGCCTTGAAGGTCACATATGCCCCGAGCCCCGCGTGTGGTTCCGCTGCGGTCAGGCTTCCGATGGCGATAATGCGGCCCTTTCCAGACTTGCGGAGGTGAGGTATCACAGCGCGCAGCACGTAGAACGCCGACGTCAAGTTAAGGTCGCACATCTGCTCCCACGTAGCGTCATCGGTCTCCGCCAGGGTCTGCCCGCCGGCAAAACCGCCCAGCAGGTGGACGAGCGCATCCAGCCTCCCAAAGCGGCTGACGACGGACTCCACGGCCTTGCCGGCGGCGCCTGCCTTGGTAAAATCAACAGGAAGTGCAACGAAATTGGCTTCGGGAAAGTCGGCCTGGGAAATGCTTCGGGAGATCCCCACCACCGTCGCGCCGGTCGCAAGAAAGCGCTGGGTCACGAATGAGCCCAAACTGCCTTTGGCACCCGTAATCAAAACCACCTTATTGTTCATAGCTTGGCGGACACCTCGTCATTCCTCCTTACCTGAAGAGATTAGAGTAGAATGACTATCAAAAGTTTTATCCAGAGTCGAGCGCGCCTGATGGTCGCGGGTTTCGCGCGCGAAAGCAACGTAGACGAGGCACTATTGCCAACTCTCGCCTTCCCTTGTATCATTCCATCATGTTGGCTTGCCCCCAGTTGAACGCTCAAATGTGCAGCTGCTGTTCTTGCTGTACGTGTGTGTCTTCTGGCGGGGCGAGGCTAAGCGACTAGGGATTCAATCTTAGCTTTGAGAGTTTTCAGCCCACCGCCAGAAACGAACCGGCAGGTGGGTTTTTTCTTTTGCATCAATCGAGTTTCAAATGTCGAAGAATAAAGAGGAGACTTGCAAATGTCCGACTACAAACACCCCGAAGTTCTCGTTTCCACCGATTGGGTCGCGCAGAATCTGAATTCGCCCAATCTCCGCCTCGTCGAAGTCGACGTGGACACCACCGCCTACGATCAGGGCCACATCCCCGGCGCGGTCGGCTGGAACTGGCAGACCCAGCTCCAGGACAACATCCGCCGCGATCTGATCGACAAGTCCACGCTTGAGAAGCTTCTCGGCGCTTCCGGCATTTCCAATGACACCACCATTCTTCTTTACGGCGACAACAACAATTGGTTCGCCGCCTACGCCTTCTGGCAACTGAAATATTACGGCCACAAGGACGTCCGGCTCATCAATGGCGGCCGCAAGAAATGGCTCGAAGAGAAGCGCCCGCTGACCAAGGGTCCCGTCAACGTGGCGCTGGCCACTTATCGCGTCTCCGGCCTCAATGAATCCCTTCGTGCCTACAAAGATGATGTCCTCTCCGTTGTGGAAGGCCGCAAGCCCGGCCAGCTCGTGGATGTTCGTTCCGTCGACGAGTTCACCGGAAAGATCATTGCTCCTCCGGGAATGACCGAAACCGCCCAGCGCCCTGGACACATTCCCAAAGCCGCGAATATCCCGTGGGCGCAGGCTTCCAACGATGACGGCACTTTCAAGTCGCTCGAGGATCTTCAGAAGCTCTATCAGTCCAAGGGCATCTCCGGCGCCGATGAAGTCATCGCGTATTGCCGGATCGGGGAACGCAGTTCGCATACCTGGTTTGTTCTGAAGTATTTGCTCGGCTACAACAACGTGCGCAATTATGACGGCTCGTGGACCGAATGGGGCAACCTCATTGGCGCTCCCATCGTCAACGAAACCCGTGCCGGCCAGCAGGAGCAGGCCGCCTCCGCCCGCTAACCTCGTTTTTGTAGTGGCCGGTCTTTAGACCCGTCATCTCAGCCGAGCAGCGGCATAAGTTTGCACGTGCAGCACACAGAGCAGGGAACTGGATGGGGAGGCCCACTGTCTCCAGGCTTCACCTTTCCAGCTCTCATTCGGTGGCGCGGTCGCCAAGTGGTAAGGCAAAGGTCTGCAAAACCTTTATCGGCGGTTCGATTCCGCCTCGCGCCTCCAAAATTTTCTCGCAAGATCGCGGTACAACTCAAACACAAAGGGGGAAATGTCATGAGCAAGATTCTTTCGGAAGTGCTCGAAGCCAATCAAAAGTACAGCGCCGGCTTCGGTGAAAAAGGCAAACTCGCTCTCCCGCCGGCGCGCCGCTTCGCCATTCTCACCTGCATGGACGCGCGCCTCGATCCCGCCAAGTACGCCGGCCTCGCCGAAGGCGATGCCCACGTTATCCGCAACGCCGGCGGCCGGGCCAGCGACGATGCCATTCGCTCTCTGGTCATCAGTTATAAACTTCTCGGCACCCGCGAATTTTTCGTCATTCACCATACGGATTGCGGCATGGAATTCTTCACCAGCGATGTCATGCGCGGCTTGCTGGCTTCCAGCTTGGAAACAGCGGAGTTGACCGCCCAGGGGTTCAAGGATGTCGGCAAGGGACCGGGATCCCGTGCCGGTGAATTCATCGAGTGGCTCACCATCAAGAATCAGAAGCAGGCTGTCCTCGACGATGTTGCGCGCATTCGCAACCATCCTCTCGTGCCCAAATCCATTCCCGTCTACGGTTTCCTCTACGACGTGCGTTCCGGAAAACTCATCGAGGTCGAAGGCGCCAAATCCGCAGGAGCCGCCGGATAACAACGAGCAACCAACCGATAGCGTCTAACGCACGGCCTCGGGCAAATCAAGTCCGCCCCATGGATCACTTGCGTATGCGCCGTTTTATTTCCCCAGTAGGCAATCTGTTGAACTCATTTTTTGTAACCAACCGCTTTACTTCCGGCATCAAACTGGTTCACGGTAGGGCTGTAAGGAGGCATAATCATGAATTCCAAGCAAGTGGTTCTCATTACCGGCTCCAGCACCGGCTTCGGCAGGCTGTTCGCCGAAACCATGGCTCGTAAGGGGCACACTGTCTTTGCGACGATGCGTGATCCGGGAGGCCGCAATGCCAAGAACGCCTCCGAGATTCGCGCGCTTGCGGAGAAGGAGTCACTGCCCATTCATGTCCTTGAAATGGATGTAACCAACGATATCTCGGTTGAGCGCGCGGTGGATGCCGCCGTGGCCAAAGCCGGCCGCATCGACGTCGCCATCAACAACGCAGGCTACTATCTTTCCGGACTGGAGGAAGCTGTCACCACCGAACAAGCGCAGCGCCTGATGGACACGAATTTTCTTGGCCCGGTGCGCGTAAATCGCGCCGTGCTTCCGCACATGCGGCGCCAACGCGGCGGCGTACTTATACACGTCAGCAGCGGCGCTGGCCGCGTGGTTCTTCCTTCTGCTGGTTTCTATTGCGCCAGCAAATTTGCACTCGAGGCGCTGGCCGAGGCGTACAGCTACGAACTTGCCGCGCAAGGAATTGAATCCGTGATTCTCGAACCCGGTCAATATGAGACTCCTGTTTTCGGCAATACAGTGACGGCTGCCGATGAGGCTCGTACCAATACGTATGGCGCTGTCAAGGAGATCCCGGCGAAGATCAACGCGGCACTTTCCTCAACGACCGGCAATGCTCAGGAAGTCGCGGAGGCCGTTCTACGGATTGTCGAGACTCCCGCGGGAGAGAAGCAGCTGAGGTATTTCGTCGGCCCCCAAGACTTCGGTCTCAACGAGATCAACGCCCTCTCAAAGCGAGTGCAAACCAGCATGCTAGAAGCTTTCGGCCTCACTGCCGACACTAAATTCCTCAAAGGTAAAGCAGTCGGCGCCGTCTAGCTCTCCCTTGCACGAACACCTTTTCGAAGGATCCGTGAACAAAAGATTTGCGTTCGAATGGCGCAGCACGATCACACTCTGGTAAGCCCATTTTCGGACCGCATGTCGTAGCCACCGACGGTGCGAGCCCCACATAGCCAGCCACTACCGCCGTCCATCCGGCTCATCCCCCAGGCTCGCCGGCGCTCGCCACTCGCGCCTGTGCTTGCTGAGGTATGATCGAGGAACCCATCCGACCTCCGTCAGCCGGCAAGGAGGAGCACGCCATGTCTGCTCAGAACAAGTCCTCTCGAATCGACGAGTGGATGCTGCAAAAGGTCTATCGAGCGGCGGGGCAGCCCGCAGTCCGGCTCGGGCTTCGAAACGGCGTGGAGGTTTCGCCAAAAGGCGCGCTGCCTGCGGCCAACATCGTCATACAGGACCGGAAAACTCTCTTCCGTCTGCTACTCGATCCGGAAGCTGAGTTCGGCGATGCCTACAGCAAGGGGCGAATCACGCTCGACGGAGATCTCGTTTCCTCGCTCGAAATCGTGTATCGCTCCATGACGGAAGTCGCGCATCCCAGCTGGTACGTCAACCTCGTCTCAAAGTGCATGGAATATGTTCAGCGCAACTCCTTGCGCGGCTCGCGTCGAAATATTCAGCAACACTACGATCTGAATACCGATTTTTACCAGCTCTGGCTCGACCCGCAACTCGTCTATACCTGCGCTTACTATCCGTCTCCCGGTGCAACGCTGGAGCAGGCGCAAGTCGCGAAGTTGGACTACGTTTGCCGCAAGGTGCAACTCCAGCCCGGGGAGCGTGTCGTGGAAGCGGGCTGCGGCTGGGGCGCTTTGGCCATTCACATGGCCAAAAACTTTGGAGTGACCGTCCGGGCATTCAATATTTCACGCGAGCAAATCCTGGTCGCCCGCCGGCGGGCAAACGAACTGGGACTCAGCCACCGGGTGGAATTCATCGAAGACGATTATCGGAACATCGCCGGCGAGTGTGATGCGTTTGTCTCGGTAGGAATGTTGGAGCACGTTGGACGGCAACACTACCGGGACCTGGGGAGTATCATCCACCGCTCGCTCGCCAAAAACGGCCGCGGGCTCCTCCACTTTATAGGGCACAATCATCCGCTTCCCTTCAGCACTTGGACCAGAAAACACATTTTTCCCGGTGCCTACGCACCCACGCTGGGTGAAGTCATGCAAGTCTTTGAACCTTGGGATTTGTCCGTCCTGGATGTCGAGAACTTGCGGCTCCACTATGCAAAGACACTGGAGCACTGGTTGGCGCGATTCGAGAAGCGCGAGCAGCAGATATCCGAAATGTTCAGCCCGGAATTCATGAGAGCCTGGCGGCTCTACCTCGCCGAATCTGTCGCCGGATTTCGTGTTGGCACGCTTCAACTGTTTCAAATCGTTTTTGCGCGAACGGACTGCCGGCGAATTCCATGGACGCGCGCACACCTGTATACAAAGGAACGGCACGAAGAGCAGGAGACCACATGGATGCATGCGACGTCCTGATCGTCGGAGCCGGTCCTGCCGGAACTTCCTGCGCCTGGAAACTGCGCGATTCGGGCCTGAGTGTCGTGATCCTGGACCGCCAGACCTTTCCCCGGGACAAGGTGTGCGGTGGATGGATTACCCCGCCCGTCGTCGAAGAACTCGAAATGGATCTCCAGGAATATTCACGCGGCCATGTTCTACAGAGCATCCACGGTTTTCGCACCAGCCGCATGGGCAGCCGCGAAGTGGAAACCGATTATGGCCGGCCCATCAGCTATGGAATTCGCCGCTGCGAGTTCGATGATTTCCTGCTAAAGCGCTGCGGTGCGCGCATTCACCAGGGCGTTCCTCTTGCCAGCCTGGAGCCATCGGGCGATCGCTGGATTGTCAACAGCCAGTTCAACGCCCGGCTGATGATCGGCGCCGGGGGCCATTTTTGTCCGGTTGCCCGGTTGCGGGGGGCCAACGCTCGCCAGGAAGTCAGCGTCGCCGCGCAAGAAATGGAATTCGAGATGTCAGAAACCCAGCGCGAACAATGCTCCATCCGGCCGGAGATTCCGGAGCTTTATTTTTGTGCTGACATGAAGGGTTACGGTTGGTGCGTTCGCAAAAAGAGCTTTCTCAACATCGGCTTGGGGCGGCTCGATCCCCATGCCCTTCCCAATCACCTTGCCGCCTTCGGCGCCTTTCTGAAGAAAACGCGAAAGGTCGATTTTGATCTGCCTGCGAAGATGGCGGGCCATTCGTATCTTCTGTACGGACGTGCCAAACGAAACGTGGCTGGAGATGGTGTCCTGCTGATCGGCGATGCCGCCGGTTTGGCGTATTCTCAGAGCGGCGAAGGCATACGGCCGGCGATTGAGTCGGGACTCCTTGCGGCCAAAGCCATCCTGGCCGCGGGCGGAGCCATTGGTCCGTCACTTTCGGAAACATATCGCTGCCTGCTCGCGCAGCGCTTCGGAAAAGTGCAGGAAGAATGGGCTTTCGACATGGGCCGTCATCTTCCAACGCGGCTGGTGAGTTCCCTCGCCCGAATTCTCTTGGCAAGCCCGTGGTTCTCTCGCCGCGTCATCCTCGATCGCTGGTTTCTCCATTCCGATGAACCCGCCCTGGTTTGCTGAACAAAACATGGTTGCCGGCTCTGTTCGAAAGGCAATTGCGGTCGCTGGTCCAATAGCTTGTTTACATAAGCGGATGCGAGTCAGGGGGAAAAGAAGGACTACGCCAGGCATTCTGAGGGCTTTTTGTCCTGATGGCGATGATGTCCACCGTTTTTACATCCGCCTCTTGCAAGCTTACCTTCTCTCCTCTCTCTTCGAACGGTTTGAGGAAGTCTGGATCTTCCCAGGCGCCATCTTCCACCTCTTCCCAACTGAAGAGCTTGTAGTCACCCGGCGCAATTCCGCGAAGATCAAAATGCCCGAATTGATCTGTCGTTGCCTGTTTGTAGAGGCGCAACTGCCCGCGGTGAGCTTCGTCCGGCACCAGCACGACCCGCAATCCCGCGGCGGGAACTCTATCAGCGTCGGTGATCGTTCCTTGCACGCGTGCACCTTGGGGGCTGATGGTCACTTCGAGTGAAGCTTGCGTGCCGCGAATGAGAGTGAATCCATCATCGAGCCCGTCCCTCGTTCCATAGCGAACTGCCTTGAGATAGCAGTCTTTCGATTGCCCGATAACCCTCAAGCGGTAGGTTCCCTCGGACACGTCTCTTAATACGAAAAGGTCGCCGCTCGTTATCCTTGCTGGGCTTACAGAGGACATGACCGAATCGACTGCGGATGCATACACAGTCAACTCATCTCGTTCCAGACTGGGCTTGCCGTCCCAGGTCACGTGGCCGGAGACCGCGACGCCAGGTGCAATCGTCAGATTTATACCTTCCACATCTGCATTCCCGACTTCAACGCTCTGCCGTGCCTGATATCTTTTGCCCTCATCAAACCAGAACGCGGAAAGCACGTAAGAGCCTGGCAGCACATTGGTGATTTCAAAGGAGCCGTCGGGCTTCTCGACGTGAACCTGTTGGTCGGGGAAGCTCCAGGCCAGGCCGGTATTGCGAGGCTGCAATACAATGTTGACCCCGGCGCCGGAACGCTTGGCCGAAACCATATTGTAGACGCGGCCGCGGATCCTAAATACCGTGACAGGCCGCAGGAGAATTTCAACAGAAGTGATCTCGTCGCCGGCTTTGACGGTAATGGTAGAAGCTCTGGCCGGATCAGGGCTTCCAGGGTAATACGTTGGTGCGTAGCCGCGTTCAGAATCGTCGCTGAGGCCCGTTTGGATTTGTTGTTGTCCGACGATTTGGACACCGGGTTTGTATTTCGCACTCACGAAATATCGGCCCGGTTGCAATCCGAAGAGGCGGTACTCGCCGAGATCGTTCGTGGGAACCATTAGCTCTGGCGACAGCTTTCGCTTTCCCTCCCTATAGACTTCTCGCAACGCACTTACCTGCGCCCAAGGGAGCGGCTCACTGTCCTCGTTCAGGATTCTTCCAGCGATGACACTCCAAGGAATCAAGCGGAAAAGAAGGTCTTTCAGATTCTGGCCCGTGGAGAGTCTGAGGTCGGACCCCGGGTCGCTTGGCGTTTTCTGCCCATATTCCTGCGTGACAAAACCGTTGCGAATAACTTTCAAGCGATAGCGACCTGGATCGATCCCCTTGATTTGGAAGCGCCCGCCCGCGTCCGTCGCGACGGAAACTGTGTGGGTTCGATCCTCCAAGATTTGCAGCTCCACTGTTGCGGATCTCAGCGGCTCGCTTCCGGCAAGTTTCACGACCATCCCGGAGAGGCTGCACAGTTGCTGCTGTGGTCGGCTGGGCGAGCTGCTTCGCTTCGGCGACTGCGCCGCTGTCGGCAAGGCGAGCAAGAACGCCAGGAAGCTAGATACTGGAGTCTCATTCAAGGCCACCAACAGGGTGAGCCTAGCACTCACACCATTTGAGTGGCAAACCTGCTGTCCGCCAGCTTTTCTAGTGTCGGACGCGGCCAACCGGATCAGCTTTTTCGTTTGGTCGAGATTTCCAAAGCCATTCCGTTTTGCCACGTCGGCGCGTGAAAGAGATTCATCGAATGAAACGTAATAAGCAGCATGAAGCCTGGTATTCGTGTCCGTCGCGCCATATGGGGTTTAGTCATTTTCCTGGCCTTTATTGGATCCGCCGTCGCAGTACGGAGGATGGTACATCTGGTCCCTATCATAGTCGGAGGCTATCATCCGCCCGGCGTCACATCCAATCCTGTGGCTGCACAGTTCGGCGCCCTGGATGATTTGTTTGCGCGCTATCCGATCCTGACCCTTGTTCATATCGTGCCTGGCTTGCTTTTCATGGTCCTGGGTCCATTGCAATTCAGTCCAACCATTCGGGCCCGCCATCTCCGGTGGCATCGCTGGAGTGGTCGCGTTTTTGTCGTTTGCGGTGTTGTGATTGGCATTTCGGCGCTGGTGATGAGCTTTGGCATGCCGGCTATTGGGGGCCTCAATCAGGCGGCGGCGACGACCTTGTTCGCCTCGTTCTTTCTATTCGCGTTGTGCAAGGCGTTTTGGCATATCCGGCGGCGCGAAATCCCGCTGCACCGCGAGTGGATGATTCGCGCCTTTTCCATCGGAATCGCCGTGGCTACTATCCGCCCCATCATTGGCACGTTCTTTGCCACCAGCCGCTTTTCAGGCCTGACGCCCCATGAATTTTTCGGCATCGCATTCTGGATCGGCTTTGTCCTGCATCTCATCGCGGCAGAAGCTTGGATTCACGCGGCGTCGCCCCAGCAGAAAACGGTTGGCGCTCGAATAACTTAAGAATCTTCTTCGCATTTGCAGGCTTCATATCTGATTATTGCATTATGAAAGGGCGCGTTTTCCGAAACGGACACACTACTCATTTTTCCCTTGATCTCTTTTAGCATTATGGTACAACTCTACCTGGATAACACTGCGCAACCCGCCTTTCACTCGTCTTTTCCAATTCTGAGGATTCATTTCCACCGCTGAGTCGCGCCCAGGGGCGTGGTGCTCGTAAACCACCTGGAATCATAGACTTTCAAAAGTCTATCAAAACAAACAACTTCAACTCGGGATTGTATACTTGACACCACTAGTGTATCTTGTCCTTGCCGTGACAGGGCTAGTCTGCGTAATTGTGATTGGGGCACATCTCAAAAGTCTTAGAGGTTGCAGAGTATCTAGCGCAGAACTGAGTCGTATGTTTTCTATCGAAAATATCAAAATATGTGTACTCCCCGTAGACGAACAGAAATTGTTTTCGCCGATTGATTTGCTCAAGGCCGCTAGGGGTGAGAGAGAGGTTAAATCCTTTGACGGTTACACTGCCATCTGCGGTGGAATCCACCCCTGGCCACAACGTTCCGATAGAAGCTGTATAAGCATAAGCAGGTGGTACGGGGAATTGAGACAATCTTTCCGTAGAAGCGGGGACCAAAACGGAATACCCTCCGAATTTATTGGCTGGTGTTTTGCCGCTGTTAACAAGATAGACTTTGGCGATTACTTGCTTTCCCGCTTCCAGCGGTTCTGGATGGATGCCTTTGAGGGCTACCCAAGCGCGTTGATCGGTGCGCGAAGCTTCGATGCTTGCATCCAACGCAGTTTTGGCTTGTGCGACACTGTTCTCCATGGCAGTGGCGAGGCGTTCATCGGCAGCGATAATTTTGTCAGTTTGCTTGCCAGCATCGTGCATTTCCCACCAAGTCATACCAGCCCACAGCGCGATTACAGCGGTGAGCAAGACAATAAGATAGTCAGCCAGATTGGCTTCATCCGCTTTCCTTTTCAGCCATTCCCAAGCCTTCATCATTTTAGAGGGTGGAGTTCCCTGATTTTCAGCTTTCTTTTCTATCTCTGTGGCTTTTTTATTCTCGGTCCCATTGCTTATTGGTTGAGACGCAATCCCAGCCATGCCATTCTGGCTTTTCTCTTCGGTCTTTGTCTGGTTATTAGCGGATTCTTTCTCAGTCATTATGGTCTTTCTAGAATTACGCTGCGTCCTGTACCTTTGCCGTCAAATTCTTGTATTCGAGGTTCGGAGAACCGATTAGTTTGAGCATCGTATCGCGGAATAGGAAGTCGTTTTTACGGTTATTGAAGCGGAAGCACATCTCGTCAAGGTAAGCTGGGAGATGCTTCGCAGAGACTTTATGCCACGTGCCCACAATGCCGCGCTTGAGAAGAGAGAAAGCGGATTCCACGGTATTTGTGTGCACATCTCCGTGCGCATCCTCGCGCGTGTGATTGATGGTCTTGTGCAAGCCCTTCTGCATCTTGTCGAGCGCGTAGGGATAGATAGCCGATTCGTCGGTCATAATCACTTCGACTTCTCCGCCGATATTGGCGTTGATAATCTCTCGCACGGTCACGGACTTTGCATCCTTGGCGCGGATCAACCGCAAATCTCCGTTGCGTTGCCGGATGCCGATAACAACCGAAACCTCGCCCTTTGCACGCCAGCGGCGCTTCTTGCCAGCAACGTAGGTTTCATCTATCTCAACCGTGCCCCCGAGTTTTGGTGGGGCAACTTCCAGCATGGCCGCGCGAATGCGATGGCAGAGATACCACGCGGTTTTATAGCTCACGTTGAGCATCCGCTTCATTTGGTTGGCCGACATGCCCTTGCGGGACTCGGTAAGCAGATAAGTTGCAAGGAACCACTTCCAGAGCGGGAGGTGCGTATCGTGGAAGATGCTGTCCACGGTCACGCTAAACTGGTACTCGCATGAAGAACAAAGCAATTGGTCGCGCTTCACGATGCGGTAAACCTTCTCTGATTTGCAGCGCGGGCACTCTATGCCATTCGGCCAGCGGAGTTTCTCGATATAGGCGCGGCACTTGTTTTCATCCGCGAAGTCTTTTATCAGTTCGACCAGGTTCATTTCATCCATAGATCACCTTATGCCAAAGAAAAAGAAGCACCCGAAAGACATGACAACCGAAGAGGCTATGCGGCACCTGTTCAAGCCCAAAGGCCATAGCATCATCAAGAAGCACGTCGCTAAGTTTGTGAAGGACTCAAGCACAAGGAAAGGGTAACAGGAATACGAAGTGGTGTCAAGTATACAATCCCGCTTCAACTCTATTAGAATCATATTCTTATGAAAAACAGGGGGGGAGGGGGTAGTTGTTGTTAACCAGAAATCCCGACGATTTCTATGCGCTGGCCAGTTCCTTCAGAAGTGTCTTGCCTTTGCGGAACCACGGCCGCTCGCGTCGCTGCATGTAGCGCGGCAAGGTGCGCTTCTTCGCCTGCAGCTTCTGCGCCCACTCGCGTGCCTCGTCGGGCCGGTTCACGGTCTTCAGAAAACTCGCGTAATTGTAGAGCGTCTCCGGCGTCGTCGAAATCTGCGTCACTTCCGCAAAGAGCGGATCGGCGCGCTCCAATTGTCCCGTTCGCGCATACGCATCCGCCAGCAACCCCGCCGCCCGGTAGTAATCGAATTTCCGGTCAGCGGTGACCACGCGCTCCAAATCCGGAATGGCGCCGTCCAGGTCGTTCAGTCCCAGCGAACACAGTGCCCGCGAATAGAACGTATAAATCGAATCGCCTCGCGCCGCGATCGCCTTCGTAAACGCCTCTTGCGCCTTCTCAAATTGTCCCTGGTCTTTATAGAGTTCGCCCAGCTCTTCGTAATTGGCCGGCGACGGATTGTCGAGGATATCCGTTTCGACTTTTTGGATGCGCGACCGCCGGCCAAATCCCTGAAACACGCCGCGAAGAAGTCCCAGATCGGGGATCACCTCTGCGACGATATAA
>Ga0209056_10004217_pt1 | contig 15145 bp, 13 predicted proteins | sample GraSoiAngelo_114_FD_185876 | JGI IMG/M metagenome (GOLD analysis project Ga0209056, IMG submission 185876) | Grasslands soil microbial communities from the Angelo Coastal Reserve, California, USA - 14_0903_13_40cm (SPAdes) (version 2) | ecosystem: Environmental > Terrestrial > Soil > Grasslands... | reverse complement strand
GGCCACTTGGCTTTAGTAGTAGCACCGGCCCACTAGGATATAACACTTCTAACCCGGTTCAACCTACCGGGAATACAGGTCAAATGCCTGCAATTAATGCGAGTGGTTCGAGTACGATTGTCCAAAGTACTGTAGTCCAAAGTACTGTTGACTTAAATATGCTGATGGATATTATTGAAACTGTCTTTGATCGTCCTACAATTTCTACATTTGTTTTAATGACCGGCGATAAGGATTTTACCCGAATCAGTGCCCGTCTAAAGTTACGTCTAAACAAAACTGTTATTGTTGTTGGTATACCAGGAACCGTCAGCCGAGATTTGATAAGCAGCGCCAATCAGTTTGTGCCCTTGGTACCCGGAGGAGCCCCGGTTGGCATTGGAACAGGGGATAGCGGATTTGGCTCGATGTCTATGACCGGCAATACAGGAAGCATGAATGCTATTTCCATAGGCACACCAACTTCGCAGCTCCAACCATATCCAATGGATGCGCTTGACCCGCAGCTACTCCAATTTCTAGATTATATTGACCGTAATTGGTCATGGCGCACAATTATCGGTGTATCAAACTTCATCGGTGATCCAGTAAACCCTAAAAACCGTTTCCGAGGTCGTCTCACGCGTGAATCTGCGCGCGAGTTACTCAATAGCTGTATTCAGCAAGGTATCCTACTTGTGCAAACAGACCCAACCGGGGCAGAGGATCTTAGACTGAATCGTGCTCATCCGGGCGTTGATGAAGTACTCAAACAATTTGTACGGTAAAATAGAACAAGGATGAATCTCGTATAGAGTTTTTACGTCGTTTGATAGCAAGTCCAAGTTCATGGACTTCAAGTTGACCAGAATCCGCTACTTTTCCAAAGTATATTGTCTGTGAGTCGTGTAACTCCAACACGTACAGAAACCGCAAGCAGGAAGTCAGGAAGACTGGCTACCAAATTCTCCCCCATTTCTTCAAAGGTATTGGGATCACATATTGCTACATAGTCTAGTTCCAATAGTGGTTCAGTAGCAATTAGATCGGCTACCACTTTTTTAATAACCGAAGTATCGCGTTCACCTTTTTCGATCATAGACTTCCCTGCAAGTAATGCTCGATAGATAACCACAACTGCCTGACGTTCTGCTAGTGAAAAGCAAAAAAGCGGCTTCGATGACTTGACGGGTGACCAATGAGAACGTATAATCATCTTCGTGTCTTTAACAGGATTTTTGGGAACTGTACTCTGTACATTATCCAGAAATATCGTGTTCATCAGGCCAAGGGACAAATATATTCTTAAGAATTGTCCTTCTCCTTTAACATTTGATCGTGTTCTTATATAGGGGAGTAGGAGTGAGTTTCCTGCGAATTTTCCCTTTTTCCCTTCAATACCAGGGAGGAATTTACTATGAGTATTGGTGGACAGAGTGAAGCTAGTCAGGCAAGATCAGGACAGAAAATCTATCTTCTAACACCTGATGGCTATGCAAAAAAACAAGAGCGCCTGGAATACTTGCGCTCTGTAAAGCGAAAAGAGATTGCTGATTACATTCATGAGGCGAAGGAAGCTGGTGACATCAGCGAAAGTAGCGCATACGAAGATGCAAAAAATGAGCAGGCGAAAGTTGAGGGTGAGATTCTACAGCTCGAGCGATTGCTCGCAGTTGCCGAGATAATGACATCTGACATGCATGACGAAATCGTAGGACCTCTTGTTGTGCGTATTGGGACGCAAGTAGATGTCGAGAGTGAATCCGGGTCGTCACGCACATTCAAGATCGTTGAAACATATGAAGCTGATCCAAAATCAGGCTTGATCTCTGATCAATCTCCGGTGGGCAAAGCTCTGATGGGACATCAGGAAGGCGAGTCGGTTAGTGTAGCAACTCCTGGTGGCGTGACAAACTATACAATTCGTTCTATCCGCCCGATGCTTTGATAGGCAGAGAACAATAGACTCAAGAAACGTCTCTTCCTCACTTTGAAAATGCAAGGAAGAGACGTTTCTTTACACATACCAGGAGATCAGATCATAGCTCTATTGACACCTTCTGCTCCCATTAGTAATATAAGAGCACGCCGTAGCAGGAAAGCCATCAAATTGACTAATTGAAGATGGACGGCAAGGAGTAAATTGATGTTAACATATGAAGATATGACCGGGTACTTCCTAAAGGCGGCGAGCGGTTTTGAGATTGCTACCCACCCTGAATACTGGGTCAACGCACGGTCACTCGAGCGAGAATTTGCCTGTACCTGTCATATGGGAAGTTGCGAGGAGGCTGAAACACAAAGTTCTTGTACTCTTTCTTTTACATGGAGCACACTCGATACAGCGCTTTCATTAGAAGGTCCTATCGGTGTATGCGACTTCTTTCACGAACCGGAGGAGCACTGCCCACACCTGCACACGAGCGACATTCCACCATTAGTGCTCGATCTCGCGTATACATCGCCTCTCACAATGAACGGGTCTAATGTGTACGATACAGAGATACTTTCACTGATACAGACACTGAAACTCCGTGCTAGCGAGCAGAGTAGCAGAGCAATCGAAACTCGTCCAGGAGTTACATTAACACTACACGAAAATCGTTTGCAACCAGAGGCGCTAACTTTACAGCAAAGAGTAGAGTTGCCGATTTGGCATCCTCAAGGAATGCGTGGATTGCATGATGAACTTCATTATCGTACTGGTCGTTTAGCACAACGACGCTATCGAGCTATTGAAGATGATGAAGTGATCGATGAGATTGTAGCCGATAATCCCCGCCCTGAAGATTGGCTACCAACTGTTTTGGAAGATGTATGCCAGGATATTATGAAAGTGCTGGAAGCACTTGATTCAGTTCATACTACAGGGTCGCTGAATTAGCAATAAGCAGTGACGCTCTTTATCAAAAGTAATCGTAATCGAGGCGAGATCAAATATTTATCAGATCAGTACATTCTTGTGGGTTTACGGCGTCGATCGTTTGGCAATAAGATATCCAGGGCATCATCGACAGTGACAACACCCTCGAGTATTCCTTCTACATTGACAACTGGTACGGCCAATAAGTTGTATTTCGCCATGATCTCCGCAACCATTCGAGGCTCGGTATCCGGTTGTACTGTAATCAAATCGGTTTCCATGAATTCTTGCAAGGGTTGTGTAGAGGGAGCTACTAATAGTTCCCAAATGGAGACCACACCGAGAAGTTTACTCTCATCTTGTAAATCGTCTCTAACACAATAGACGTAAGTGGGGCGCACATCTTGCTCGTTAATACTGATACGAACAGCCTCTAAGGCTTCCGCAACGATCTTTGTTGCGGTAACTACGATGTAATCTTTAGTCATGATGCCACCAGCAGAGTCTTCTTCATATGTCAACAATTCTTGCACATCCTCAGACTCTTCAGGTTGCATCAAGTGAAGGAGCTTATCTGCATACTCCTCGGGTAACCTTGCAAGAAGGTCGGCAGCTTCATCCGGTCCCATGGCATCAAGGATGTCAGCCGCACGGCCTGCGTTGATATTCTCGAGTATGTGGCTCTGGCGCTCAGTATCAATTTCTTCAAGAGTATCAGCCGCGGTTTCAATGTCCAGTCTTTCGAGCAGCCGTGCTCCCTGAGCTGGAGTGAGTTGATGCACAATATCAGCGATATCCGCTGGATGCAGCTCCGCGAGTTGGCCACTTTGTATACCTTTTAGCTTATTGAGCGGAATGTCCTCAGTTACATCCTCATGAGATTCCTTTACATGCTGATCGTTTTCAGGAACTTCAATGAGGTCGAGTTGATGCGAGCTAATCAGTTCAATATTTTCCCAGAGAATAAGATTCGTAGGGGGCCGCTGAGATCGATTGACCGAACCCCTGCGAGTACCGAGTAACCAATTTGGAGCAAGGCGTCGAACCAGCCCAAGGGTACTACTATCGATTCCTAGAATATGCCAATCATCACGCAGACATACATCATTGACACGTACAGCTTTTTTACGGACAATATCGATGACCTGTTTATCCAGCACATCCTGCGCAAGGCTGATGGCCACGATCAACTGATCCCCAACGGATGATGTAAGGGGTCGCGTTGAAAGTTGTAGAGTTGGCACACGCAGACGCAAGATGTCATCATGCCAATCAACATCTTCTACAGGCACATACCAGGTATGTTCAGATTGTCCTTCAATGACGAGAATGGGCAGTGAAGGAGCATTAGACATCGTAATAGCTGCAGATGTGGACTCAGAGAGGGTCGAAATTGATCGCGTCATTTCGATATCTATAATTTTTCCTATGCGTTCTCCCTGGGGATCTTCCACAGGCGCACCAAGCAATTGGCTAAGGTAAAGCATGGCTACATCTCGATACGGGAATCTGGTAACTCAGGTGAAACGAACTGCGCTCCGACCACCTCCCGTTCAAAAGCCTCGTAAGCCTGGTGCTGCTTCTCTTCCACGAACATCAGACTTGTACCAACGAATTCACGGAAAAGCGGGTGTGGACGAGTAGGACGGCTTTTGAACTCGGGATGAAACTGCGAAGCTACGAACCAGGGGTGGTCTGCCAGTTCGATGACTTCAACCAGAGTATTATCAGCTGAACGCCCGCTAATAACTATGCCATTAGCTTCCATACGTTTGCGATACTCATTATTGAACTCGTAGCGATGGCGGTGTCGCTCAAAAACAATCGCTTCTCCATATGCCTGATAGGCTTTTGAGCCAGGAGTCAGGCAACAAACCCAGTTACCCAGGCGCATTGTACCACCTTTGTCTGCAACTTGACGTTGAGTACTCATCAGGTCGATCACAGGATAGGGAGTTTGGGGATCAAATTCTGAGCTATTGGCTTCGGCCAGACCCAACACATTGCGTGCGAACTCAATTACAGCGACATGCATACCCAGGCATAGACCGAGGTATGGAATGCGCATTCGGCGAGCGAAACTGGCAGCTTTGATTTTTCCTTCGATGCCACGATGACCAAAGCCGCCTGGCACAACAATCCCAGCTACATCTTCTAAAGCCTCGGTATATCTTTCACCCATGTTCTCAAGGGCTTCTGAGTTGATCCATTTTACACGAATATCCACATCGTGATACCAGCCAGCATGACGCAAGGATTCTACTACTGAAAGATACGCATCGTGTAATTCGACATATTTACCGACCAGACCAATAGTTAATTCAGGTCGAGGGTGTTTAATGGTCGCAACCAGTTCACTCCACTCCTGCATCACCAGTTCATGCTCTGGCAAGTTTAGTTCTTGAACCAGAAATTGACCCAGCCCCGCTTCTTCGAGAATGAGCGGTACCTCATAGATTGTATCAGTAGTGAGCAAAGGCACAACAGCTCGTTCTTCAATATTGCAGAAGAGCGCTATTTTCTCGCGCAATTCATCACTCAGTGGGTAATCTGAGCGACAAAGGATTACGTCTGGTTGAATACCAACGCGCAGTAATTCTTTCACGCTGTGTTGAGTGGGCTTTGTTTTTAGCTCTTTTGTGGTCATGAGATAGGGCAAGAGAGTAACGTGCAAATAAAGAACATCGCGACGTCCCACATCTTTGCGCATCTGGCGAATAGCTTCTAAAAATGGCTCGCCCTCGATGTCACCAACAGTACCTCCTACCTCTACGATAACCACATCAGCATCAGAACCACGGGCAACACTATGTATGCGATCTTTAATTTCATTCGTGATGTGAGGGATTACCTGGATAGTGCCGCCCAAATATTCTCCTCTGCGTTCTTTGCCTATGACAGCGGAATATACCTGTCCTGTAGTGACATTATTGGCCTGGTTAGCTGGTTCGTCAGTAAAACGCTCATAATGACCGAGATCAAGGTCAGTTTCTGCACCATCATCTGTAACAAAGACTTCGCCATGCTGATACGGCGACATTGTGCCGGGATCGACATTGATGTACGGGTCTAATTTCATGAGAGAGACGGAGATTCCGCGATTCTTAAGCAATCGGCCCAGTGAAGCTACTGTAATACCCTTTCCCACCGATGATGCCACGCCACCTGTGACAAAAATGAACTTTGACATTGGATCCTCCAAGATTAGACAGGGTATTCACTGAGAATACCCTCTACAGCAGTTGCTCTCTGCTATAGAAGCACATTGAACATCAAAAAACATACGCAATACATATAAAGAATGACACTAAAAATTTTGTTGAGTGATTAGCTACGAATTGATAAGATGACGACCTGCGTTTCGGCAGGTAATGCACTACGGGTAATCGACAATTTTGGTTGTGGGTTTATAGCCTCAATGCCCATCTCGCGACAAAATTTATCGAGAGGATTGGGAGCATCGCCTAGCGGAGGACTATAATGCATAGGGATAACAATATGAGGTTCTACCTGGCTGATGACTTCTGCAGCTTGTGCCGCGTTAATTGTATGCTGCCCTCCAATTGGTACCAATAACATATCTGCGTCAGCAACTTCTTCTAGCTGCTCTTCCTGCAAAATATGTCCAAGGTCTCCTAGATGACAGATGACGAGATCATCCATATGGATGATATAAATTGTATTACGACCTAGTTCCTGACCATGTTTATTGTCGTGGTAAGAAGCAACGCCAGTGATCAAAACATCGCTGATCTCATATTCGCCAGGACCACGAACTATGCGGGGATCACCATCAACAGCACCTGTAAAGTTATGTCCGGGGTGATTGTGGCTGATAGTGACGATAGGGGCACTTATCTTGCCCAGCGAGTGTCCTAGCTGAGGAGAGAAAGGGTCAGTAATCAAGGTAACGTTCTTGCCACGCAATTGAAAGCAAGAGTGGCCAAGCCAGGATATTTCCATGTATTATTCATTCGCTTTTCTCATAAGTTCGGGCGGGGACTCTTGTCCTCGCCCGAATTCAATTGTACCACAGGGATAAGTGTTCTACAAGGGGATAGCCTTATTAGTTTACAAAGAAAAGAAGCTCATTTAATCTTGATTATTGGCCTCGATTGAGGCAACCATTTGTTCATCATGCAAAGGACCGCTTACGGTCATATTGCCATTGGGTGCTTTGGAAGCAAATGTAAGAGAACTATATGCAATTGTAACCTTGACTTCACGTCCACGAGTTCCAACCCGGACCGTTGACGACTCAACTGCTGTCTTGATACGTTGAGCCACAATTTCGGCGCCATGCTGCTCAGCACGAATAACGGCTGTCATTACGCCAGGGCCATTGATTGAGAGATTGTCTTCTTTGCGAACCTTAGAACGTAGCAAGGGCAACAATTTTCGTGCTGCTTCAGTTGCCTCGTGCTCTTCGCGTTCACGATTGATGTCGTTATGTTTTGCGCCTTCGATGATAAAGCGAAAGACGATAACGCTTTGAGCATTACAAATGCGACGAACTTTGCGTTGTCCTGCTTCCAAATCCTTTGTCGAGGCTACGGCTTGCCAGATGTGATGCTCGCGCTTGCTTCGATAATCAAGATAACCTTGCACGCGCGCATATCCTTCAAGGAATATGGCTCCAGCCGTCCACATTATTTGTTTGGGAGTACTGAGGGCAAAGTGACGACAGGCAATGAGCTGCCGCGCTATCGGAGTGACCTTCATTGTTGAAGCTTCATAGTTCTGTTGCTGGAGTACCTTAAGATGACCAGCATAAATACGGCGGCGCTGCTTAAGAAAGTCACGAACTGTAACAGGGCCTTTGTTATAGACGACACAGTCTGGTGTATAGATGAGTTGAAAGCCAAGTTGAGATATCATTGCCTGGATAGAGATTTCGTCAACGGCGCTATCAGTTGGAATGCCAGAAATGACATTACGAAACGAGATAACTTCGCCTAACTTAGGATGTATTCGGGCTACACGATCATGCAAACGCCAGAGGAGATGCACTGCATGCCCCATGAAGGTGTTCGAATCGTTAACAGGCACAGGTCGACCTCCGACCATACCAATCTTAGGATCTTTAAAGGGAGCACATAGATTTTCAATAGCGAAGGCTTCTGGAATGACATCAGCGCCGATCAGTACAACAACAGGGCTGGTAGCTTTCTTGAGAAACAGGTTAATCGCTGAGGCTTTGCCTTCACGTTTCTTCTGTACACACAGGCGTATACGTGGCTCTTTCAGTGCCATCTCAGATACGATAGGAACGGTACGGTCAGTACACCCACTAGCAACAACAATCACCTCTTCAATACAGACCGTCGGACCTGTTTGCTCAAGAACGGACTGAAGGGTACGAGCAATATTAGCTTCTTCGTTATAGGCCATGATACCAATGCTACAACTGATATATCCCTCATACTCTACTATAGACTCTTGAAGCTGTTCCAACGCTACGTCATTCACAATATTTGTTGCCATTAAAGGCATCTCCTTTACCAGATGCTGACCCAGGATAGATTTGCTCAACCGCCGACTCTACCTTCTGCATAGGATCTTTCGGATGCCCATCACTCACAAGTTCCCACCGTATCACGAAAATATGTCTTTAGTATCTGCTGCTTATTCATACATCAATGTGTTTGTTTCTCAGCCAGCTAGTTTTCACACTCTCACCGGATTCAGGGGAAGGATACCATTGAGATGTAAGGGTATGAATAGTGTTTGGGTTAAGAAACGGTTATAAATTTACGAATGCGGTTATGGAATTAAGACATAGAGTTTATTGACGGTATCTTCAGTACAGTTTATACTCACATTGCCTGGTACAGTCTTCTAGTAGGACAATTAAAAAAACACCTCCTACACAAGCAAAACGCTATTTGCAACTGTTTTAGGTTCTTTGGCATATTCAAGTAAGTTCGGGATGAGCAGGGAAAGCAGCGCTACATGCTCCTGATTGCTCAACCGCTAGATAGAGCAGAAATGCGGGTTCAGGAACACATTAAATTATCGGCTTTAGCTGCAACGATGGCACTTCCATGGCTCGGAAAAGATGTGTTAATTCCACTAACATCAAGTGTATTGATCGATGTAGATCATTATATGTGGCATGCTGTAACATTTCGCACACTTAGCTTACGAGCGGCTGTCAAGTACTTCGGGCAGGCAGATCCTCCTCAACGAAAAGAAGCACGGCTGCTACATCACCCGTTAGTTCTGGGTATACTGTTATTGATTGCACTTCGCACTCGTTCGCGATTTCTCACGCTCATTCTCGCAGGTTTAATTTTTCATGTGAGTCTGGATGTTGTGCATGTGGCACAATTGCAATCTTTGAAACACTCACTGAGCGAAGTAGCTAACGGCACTTGTCCTGAATGTGGGGAACGGTGCGAGGAATTTCAACTGCATACCGTTTACTTTTCCCCTAGTGTGCTCAACCGTTATAATGCAAAACATTTTGTAGTACTATGTCCTACATGCCATGAAAAAGCTCATAGTTAGTGACCTATCATGTAAAAAAATCGTTGTAAAGTGTCGATAGAGTATGATATAATTGCTGCTTGTAAAAGTGGACAAAAATCTGTAAAAAATATGCTTAGCAAAATCATTTGATGAACTTGCTCCCAGTCGCGGGGTGAAATATGAAAGCGAGGTAGAATTTGTCGCAATTGTGGCTACCGGCAATCCGGGTAATACAAATTATTCTCAGTATAGCAGTAATCGTTTTTATCCTGCTTCAAGCGCGTGGGGCGGGTCTGGGGAGCGTTTTCGGTGGCAGCAGCGCTGGAACAGTGTTTAAGACACGGCGCGGTGTAGAGAAATTGATTTTCAATCTTACTATCGTGTTCGTTGTTCTTTTTGCTGTCGTTTCATTACTCAGTTCCTTGATTAAATAAAAGAGGTATTGGCCAGCAATTATTTTAAATAAGGCATTCCTCCTTCAATATCCTCAGGTATAAGCATGCACGGAGCAGTGTTACAGCACTCCAAATCACGTTTGATTGCTATTTTCTTTGTCTTCATACTTGCGCTTACGCTCATATCATGTGGCGGGAGTGGCAACACCGGTAGTTCCTCTACCCCAACAACGCAAGCCACAACATCGGTGGGAAGTTCAGGCGGTAAGACAACTGCAACAGCTTCTCCAGGTATAGGTTTAGGTTCTCGACCTTGTCCCGATGCGGTAAAAGCGGCTGCTCATTGGGATGCTCTCATACCAACGCAAAACGGTGTAACGCAAGTAGAGAATGTAACTTGCGGCAATCTCACCGGCAATACAACATTACAGGCGTTGGTGAAGGTACGTTATCAGGGTACTGGTCAGAATCTGGATGTCTACGTTTATAGCGACATTACCAGTCCCAGCCCTTCACAATTATTCAAGCTGCAAAACCTTTATGGCGGCGATGCTAAGATCAGTGTATACAATACTGTTCTAACTGCCGAGGTAGATCGAAATTCGAGTATAAACGTTGGTAAAGCCAATACAGAGCTGATGCGGGATCTCTTTCGAGAGTTTAAATGGTCTGATGGTGCTGGTACACTGGCTCCTGTATCCTTTCCCGGCATATATCCTGACTTGACCCGCTACCAGGCCGAAAATGACCAGGCGCAAGTCAATCAGGGACAAGATGCATGGAAACTCAACGCGGCGCAGGTTGCCAATCACATGGCTGCAGACACACATTTACTCAATTGGCCTGGCAATGCTCCAACGGCTGTCGTAAGTGGTGGTAGTTCCAACGATAGTAATGCAGTAGTGACTGTGAAAAACCCGACGCCTGCTGGAAATACAATTAAAGTTTCGCTTGAAAGACTAGAAGGGAATACTAATGGGGGCATCTGGGAAGTTGTGTCAGTCGCGGCTGATGGGATGTCTATCACTACACCACAGAGCCGTGACATTCTCGCAAGTCCGGTGAAAGTGACCGGAACAGGCAATGCCTTTGAGGGAGTAATCGGCACGGTTGACATACTGGATCATTTATATACTACTATCGGCCATGCCAATGTCACAGGAGCAACCGGTAATGGAAATACCACCTTTTCAACGAATGTGTCGTATAACTCTACTTTCAAAGGTGGGAAACAGGAAGGGATCGTGGTTCTTTATGCCGCAAACAATGCAGGCAGTTCGATAGGAGCTGCGGTCATGGTAAAGGAACTATTGGGCTAAGCCTTGACTGCAACCAGAATATCACGCTTTTTGATGACACGATCCACCGTATGCACAAACCGTGTGTACGGCGGATCATTTCGAATTCGTAGTTGGGTCTGTTGCTCTACCAAATCTATCATCGCTGTTCGCTCAATACGTGTGGCATTCCAGGCCAATGCTACAGTACCTCCTGGAAGTAGTATGCTTTCCCAAACTGGCAACGCTTTACTTAACATTCCCGCTATTTCACCGAAATGCTGAATGCCATAAGGCAAATCACCAACAATAGCATGCATATGCGGACCTCCTGGAACTTCTTGCATGTGTAGATGAGCATCAGAGGTATCTCCATGAGCCAGCACAAGTCTACGTGTTGCGCCCTTACGTCCGATTTCGAACTGATAGCGACGACCCGTCCGGCGACCGCGTTCATCCAATTCTTTATATGGCATATGGATACTATTTAAATACTGTCGAAGAAAGACAACGGTAGTATCGACATCTTGCTTCTGATGTTCAATGCCAAAAGCATCATAGCCATCTGAGAGAGCTAGAAACAGTGTTGTACCTCCACCTGCGAGCGGGTCGAGTATTCTCAGCCGCCCGGTATACTGGTTAGTGAAAGCACCCGCAAAAACAGCGATGTTGAGTAACACTCTTGTAAAAACTTCGTTTGTCTTCCCCTTATAGCGGCGAATCTCTGCCATTTCTAGTGGGAGAAAAGGAACAAACGTTGTTTCAAGTGGACGTAAGAACGGCCCCTCTACATTTCCGATACGCTCAAAGAATTCGTATGCTTCGCTGGTGGCTCCCAAACGAGGGAGAACTTGCTCTAGCTCCAGGCATTGTGAAGACACGCTTTCGTTATCGAGGGACACTAACAGATAAGCCTGCCCAGCAAATGTCACAGGCTCGATGTGTGTAATAGCCGCTCCTAGTGGGCTTGCAAGCAGTTCTGGCTCCGCCAGTTTTTCAGTCATGTTGGCATACTGGGTACTGCGTTGTGGTTTTATTTTGAGTGCGAGCTTTCTCATTATTGATACTGCACTTCAAACGTATACCCCACCATTGATGCTGATCGCCTGCGCCGTCATATAGTCACCTTCTGTGACAATATAGCGAACACACGAAGCAATTTCTTCAGGTTGACCAAAGCGTCCCATGGGAATTTTTTCGAGGATGCGCTGGCGGATTTTCTCTGGTACTTCCATCAGCATGTCAGTTTCTGTGAAGCCGGGACACACAGCGTTCACAGTGATGCCATGGCGGGAGACTTCGAGGGCGACTGATTTCGTAAAGCCAATAATGCCCGCTTTGGTGGTGGCATAGTTTGATTGCCCAATATTCCCGGCCAATGCGACAAATGAACTTATGTTTATGATCCTGCCAGATTTACGTTCTAGCATGAAAGGGAGTACTTGCTGCGTACAGTTAAAGAGACCGGCAAGATTGACATGGATGACTTCGTCCCAGTGTTGTTTTGACATGTTTTTGAGTGTTTTATCACGAGTAATGCCCGCGTTGTTCACCAAAATATCAATTTGCCCAAAAGTCTCTATGGTCTGTTTTACCATTTCAGTCACCTGATCATAATCGGTGACATCAGCATGAACGACCAGAGCATTTGGCCCAATTTCCCTGATCTCATCTGCCAACTCACTGGCAGCATCTGCACTCGTGCTGTAATTGATGACGATATTGGCACCTGTTGCCGCCAGCTCCCTGGCAATAGCTCGACCTATACCACGTCCCGCTCCAGTGACAATTGCAGTTTGACCATCAAGTCTTTTACCCATGACCTTTTCCTTTCAATAGTTTTCAACGTCACTTCAAGATTATACATCATCTTTGTAGCAGACATCATCTTGTAATTTGGGATGAGTCAGGGCTTCTCAAAAGGTGCTTCTTCACCTGGCCTGGCTCGCAAGCGAACCAGGTTCTTAAAGGTGTGTAAGGTTTTTGTGCGCCTGCGGGCGCACAAAAACCTTACACACCTTTAAATGAGCGCGCCGAAGGCGCGGAGAAAACAATAGTACATTGATTTGCGATAAGCCTTGTGAGATGAGTATGAGAAACCGCTCATTTCGCTTTATTATCGAGAGTTTTCTCTTTGTTGTCGAAAATACCGCTCACATAGCGCTCATTGTGCACGCTATTTTTTAGCCCAACAATTGATCTTGTTTCGGGATATCCATCCTTCCAGGTGATTCGGAGGGTGTTATCAATAGCACCCAAGGACGGAAATCGGCTCCCCAGGCGGGCGCAATGAAATCATTGACTCCAACGTATTCGTTCAGGAGATCCACAAGGATTGACCAGAATGCGACCAGGTGGGAGAGCATCCCTTTGTCATCCTGAGCGTCAGCGAAGGATCTCATAGCCCATCGTGCGAGATCCTTCGCTGACGCTCAGGATGACATCAGTTAGTTCAGGATGACACTGGAGAGCCAATTCATCTCTTCTCATCTGATGAGCTGATGGAGTAATATGTTGGAATCAATGGCAATGAATTGCGAAGCAATAATCTCATCAATAAAAAGGGAGTTATCGTCATAAACTTATGGAGAGAAATCTATCGTATGATACATCTTGAAGGATTTGAAAGTGATTTTCAATGGATATTAATGCACATTAACTATGAAATTCGAACATCAAGCAATCAACCGATGAAGGCCAATAATGAACTTTAACAATTTAAGAGGGATGGTGCGAAAGCCACAGAAGGCCGATAAATCGGCGTTGGGCGCGATAAATCGCCCCCTACTGATGTTTGTGTTATTTTGTTCATCAGCATTAATTAGACAGGGAAAACGAAAGGAGCATTCGACGTGAATGAAACGAGCAATCAGTGGAGCGAGGGAGATTCGGAGACTTTTATAGATCTGGGAGAGATCTTTGTCCCAGGACGTGCTGAGCAAATGGCAGCTCTGCTCGATTTAATCCCAGCACGAGCTGATGAGCAATTTACGATCGTGGAATTAGCTTCTGGGGAGGGCGCTTTAGCGCAAGCGATACTGGAGCGATTTCACGTATGTCATTATATTGCTTTCGACGGTTCAGCCGTGATGCGTCAACATATGCGAGAGCGTTTGACACAGTTTAGTGAGCGACTTGAGATTCGACCGTTCGAGTTAGCCGAAAGGGAGTGGCGTACCACCTTACCAAGTCCTTTGCGTTGTGTAGTATCCTCACTTAGCATTCACCATCTCTTTGATGAGGAGAAGCAACAACTTTTCCGAGAGTTAGCTGATCATCTTGAACCAAGCGGGGCTTTGCTGGTGGCAGATATCATCAAACCAGCAACCCAGCAGATTGCCGACCTTTTCGCGCAACAATATGATGATATCGTGCGCAAACAGAGCCTGATTATGCGAGGAGATTTGAGTGGGTTCGAGCAGTTCCAGCAACTGAAGTGGAATTATTTTCTCCACGACTATCATTCCGTTGATACGAATGATCATCCTTCCTGTCTCAGCGATCAACTACGATGGTTACGAGAGGCCAGTTTCAGCGTTGTGGATTGCTTCTGGATGCAAGCGGGCCATGCAGTTTATGGAGGGTATAAAGGATAAGTCAGGTGAAGAAGTGACTTGTGAGAAGCCCTGGTAATCCAACCGTGTCTCTTCCTTCTTTTCTCTCGAAGGATTACAATATGAGATAGAGAACTTCTTTGAAAGCCAGGAGAACATCTATGCATATTGTAACTGTTGCCGAAATGCGCGAACTGGAAACAAGGGCCGACCACGAATATGGACTTACTTCTCATATATTGATGGAGAACGCGGGTAAGAGCGCGGCTGATATTCTGGTAGCACATATTAATCGCATACGATCAGTGGCTGAACTTGAGTTTTTGATATTAGTTGGGCCTGGTAACAATGGTGGAGATGGACTGGTTATGGGACGTTATCTGGAAAAGTGGGGAGGGCTGGTCAGCTTGTATCGATGGAAGGAGCAGCGACTTACGATCGATGGCGAGGATGTTCCTGAGAAAGATACGCAAGAGAAGTTAGAAGAGAAACTGCAGCGTGCCAGCTATGTGCTTGATGCGCTATTGGGCACAGGGGTTTCACGCCCACTGCCTGAAAGCATGCGCAGCTTGCTGGGCCGCGTACGCCAGGAACGAGAAAAACGTG
>Ga0209056_10004215_pt1 | contig 15153 bp, 13 predicted proteins | sample GraSoiAngelo_114_FD_185876 | JGI IMG/M metagenome (GOLD analysis project Ga0209056, IMG submission 185876) | Grasslands soil microbial communities from the Angelo Coastal Reserve, California, USA - 14_0903_13_40cm (SPAdes) (version 2) | ecosystem: Environmental > Terrestrial > Soil > Grasslands... | reverse complement strand
CGCGTCTGACTGGAGAAATCGAGTTCGAAGGACGCAACATCACACAACTCAACGCCCGCATGCGCAAGGAGAAAGGCATCGCGCACGTTCCGGAAGACCGGCATCGGCGGGGCCTCCTGCTCGATTCCGATCTTGCCGAGAATTCGATCCTCGGCGTCCACTATCGAAAACCTGCAGTCGCGCGCCGGCATGGGATCCTGCTGGATGATGCGGGAATTCACCTCCGGGCGCAGGAAGTGATTCGCAACTTCGACGTCCGTCCTCCGGATCCGGACTTGCTTGCTCGCGAGCTTTCGGGAGGAAATCAGCAAAAGCTTATCATTGGGCGCGAGTTTGGGCTTCCACCGAAGCTACTACTCATTTCGCAGCCCACGCGCGGTGTGGACATCGGCGCAATCGAATTCATTCATCGCAAGCTCGTCGCCCTGCGCGATGCCGGTTGCGCTGTGCTCCTGGTATCGGCCGAACTTGAGGAGGTTACTGCTCTTGCAAACCGGTTGCTGGTGATTTATCACGGCCACATCGCGGGTGAAGTGGATCCGGTGCGCACGACGAACGAAGAGATCGGACTAATGATGACGGGAGCAACCACCGCTTGAGAAGGTAGCCCCGCGCGTGAACGTGCGGTAGGATGTTTTCTAAGTTCGGCCCCGTAGGGCGACATAGGTTTCTGGGTCGGTCGCCGCGCCGGGGCTCTGTCAATGTGACGCTCGAAACCCCACGCTCACTCGTGGCGCCACATTCTGGCGCCGTTCCGCGGCTCTGAATCAATGAAGCTTCTACGACAACTGGTATTCCCTTTGATCGCCGTCGTCGCGGCCTTTGTCGTGGGCGGAATCGTCGTCGCTCTTATTGGCGACGATCCCATCGAAACCTATAGGCTCTTGATTGGCAGCGCGCTCTCCTGGCCGGACGGCATCGGATACACGCTGTTCTATGCCACGCCACTGATCTTCACAGGGCTTGCCGTCACCGTTGGTTTCCGTTGCGGGCTGCTGAACATCGGCGCCGAAGGACAGTTGACGATCGCGGCGTTTGCTACAGCGTGGGCCGGAATTACATTCGCAAGTCTTTCGGCCTGGTTCCTGATTCCGCTGGCGTGCTTGACGGCGATTCTCAGCGGAGCCGCATGGGGAGCCATTCCTGGCCTGTTGAAGGCGCGCCTCGGTTCCCACGAAGTCATCAATACAATCATGATGAACTTCATCGCCGCAGGAGTTGCAAGCGCTTTGACACAATCTTATTTCAAAGCGCAAGGCGATGCGATTCTCGAAACACTTCCGATCGGTGTCACCGCCCACATTCCGCGTCTTGGAACAATGATTCCCCGGCTTCCGGAGCGCATTCCTGTGAATCTGGCGTTTGTTTTCGCAGTGCTGGCGTGCGCGTTCGTTCATCTGTTCCTGTGGCGAACCACGTGGGGATACGAAATACGCGCGACCGGCGCGAGTCCACAGGCCGCGGAATACGGCGGCGTTTCGGTCAAAAAGCAAATCGTTCTCGCCATGGCCTTATCGGGTGGACTGGCGGGAATGGTAGCGATTAACGAAGTACTCGGATACCGCTATCGCTACTACCAGGGTTTCTCGGCGCAGTACGGCTTCACCGGAATCGCAGTGGCGCTACTGGGCCGAAATCATCCGGCCGGCGTGCTTTTGGCGGCGATCTTTTTTGGCGCTCTGATTCGCGGCGGTCTGTTCGTCGACATCTTCACGCAGAATGTATCGAAAGACCTGGTCCTCGTCCTTCAGGCCCTGGTGATCCTTTTTGTGGCCGCGGAAGGGTTCTTTCGCGGACCGCTCCGCAAACTCGGATTCCTGAAGCGCTCTCAAGTATAGGTTCTCATGCGCAACATCTTCAGCCTGGCGATCCTTTACTCGACGATTCGGCTCGCGACGCCGCTTTTGCTGGCCGGGTTGGGCGGATTGTTGTCCGAGCGGTCGGGCGTCATCAACATCGCGCTTGAAGGATTGATGCTGGCCGGCGCATTCACGGCCGCGACGGTGACGCACTATGCCGGCAGTCCGTGGATCGGGCTTTTCGCTGCTGTCGCCGCCGGGGTCTTCATTGCGTCGATACACGCCGTGGCGTGTATCCAGTTTGACGCCAACCAGGTGGTGACGGGAACTGCGATCAATATCCTCATGCTCGGCGTACCGACGCTGCTCAGCGGAGCGCTATTCGACACGATGGGATCCACGCCCCAGATTCCTCGAAGAAACCTGATTCCGAACGCGCCGATCGTCATCGCGTTCGTGTTGGTGCCCGTCATGTGGTACCTGCTGTACCGCACTCCATTCGGATTGCGCCTGCGCGCCGTAGGAGAGAACCCCGAGGCGGCGGACACGGCGGGCATCAGTGTGGCGCGCATTCGCTATTCTGCCGTGTTTTTATCGGGAGCTCTCGCAGCGATCGGCGGCGCCTATCTGTCGATCGGCCAGTCGTCGCTCTTCACGAGAAATATGACGGCAGGCCGCGGCTTCATCGCTTTGGCGGCACTCATTTTCGGAAAGTGGCGGCCTGTTCAGACCATGTTCGCATGCCTGTTGTTTGGCTTTGCCGAGGCTGCGTCGATTCAGATGCAGGGCGTGATCCCTTATATCCGGGTCGAATACATTCAGATCATTCCATACGTGATTACCATGATCGTCCTCGCCGGCTTCATCGGCCATTCCCACGCTCCTCGCGCGCTGGGCCAGCCGTACGAGAAGGAGTAAGCGGCTCCGTCGTGCTGCTGCCGGCGGGAGTCTGCGTTTACAACTGCGGTGGTTGGCGTATACTTGGCAGCATCCGGAGGAGCTATGAATCAAAGAACATCCATTTTCCATCACCGGGTCTGGCTGCAGCGTTGCGGTATCTTCACGGCTGTGTCCTTGACGGTCATGCTGGTTGGACCGGCTCCGGCGGCCGCAGCCACGGCGTGCGAGAACCTCGCGAGCCTTGCGCTTCCCAACGCCAAGATCGATTCCGCCCAAATGGTCGCGGCGGGCGCCTTTGTACAGCCCGGCGGCCGCGGTGGAGCAGCCCGAGGTGAAGGCGGCGCTGGCCGTGGCGCAGCAGACGGGCGTGGTGTCCGAGGCGGCGGTCCTGCAGCGAACCCGTTCGCGAGCTTGCCGGCGTTCTGCCGGGTAACGGCGACGCTGACGCCCAGCAGCGACTCCGACATCAAGACCGAAATCTGGTTGCCGGTGACCGGCTGGAACGGCAAGTTCCAGGCTGTCGGCAACGGCGGATGGGCTGGCACTATTCCGTATCCCGCACTTGCCGCGGCTGTGGCGGCGGGTTACGCGGGCGCCGGTACCGATACCGGTCACGTCGGGAACAGCGCTGATTTCGCGCTGGGCCATCCCGAAAAGCTGATCGATATCGCCTATCGCTCGATTCACGAAATGACGGTGCAATCCAAAACCATCATCAAGGCGCATTACGGCACTGCCGCCAAATTTTCTTATTACAATGGATGCTCCCAGGGCGGCAGGCAGGGCCTCGCAGCAGCACAGACATATCCCGAGGACTTCAACGGGATCATTGCCGGCGCCGCTGCGTGGGACCAGATGCGCGCCCACGGCGCCCGCACGGCGTTGAACCTGATCGTCAACAAAGATGCCGACAGCATCATTCCGCCTGAAAAGTATTCAATGATCCATGAGGCCGTTCTCAATGCCTGCGACGCCCTGGATGGACTGAAGGACGGGGTGATCGAGAATCCGACAAAGTGCAATTTCGATTACGCAAAGCTCGCCTGCAAGGCCGGCGATCGCGCTCAGTGTTTGACGAAGGGGCAGGTCGAGTCGGCCAAGGCGATGACGTCGCCGCTGAAGGACCCGAAGACAGGGAAGGTGCTGTTTGAGGGCCACCTGATGCCCGGAGCCGAACTCAGTTGGGCGACGCTCGGCGGGCCGGAGCCGCTTGGCCCCGCGGCCACCGCCATGCGGAACATCGTCTTCAAGGATCGGAACTGGGACTATCACACGATGAACATCTCGACCGATATCGATCGCGCCAACAAGTCAGACAATGGCGTGATGTACTCGGGTGATCCGAATTTGAAGCGGTTCTTCGATCGGGGCGGCAAGCTGCTGATGTATCACGGCTGGTCCGATCCCCAGGTCAACCCGCTACTCAGTGCTACTTATTACAATAATGTCTTGAAAACGGTGGGGAAAGACAAGGCAGCGAATTCGATCGCTCTATTCATGGTACCTGGAATGAATCACTGCCAGGGTGGCGTTGGCACCGATAGATTCGACAAAGTGAAGGTGATGGAGGAATGGGTCGAGCAAGGAAGGAAGCCCGCCCAGATCATCGCCTCTCACTTGACTAACGGTAAAGTCGATAAGACGCGTCCATTATGCCCCTTCGGTCAGGTAGCAAAATATAAGGGCACCGGCGACTCTAACGATGCTTCGAACTTTTTCTGCATCGCGGAAGCAATGAACGCGGCCAGCCAGTAATCTCTCTGCGTTTGAACGTCGCAGCAGGCGCGTATCGATGGGCGCCTGCTGTATCCGTCATGCCGTCTTCAAAATACGATTTTTGCGGCGAACTGAATCTGGCGCTGGGCGCCGGTCTGCGACTGGAAAGCCGCCCGGGAGATCGTCGCAAAAGAGCTGCCGGCCGCGCTCTGGGTCGGTAGCGCGAAATTCGGGTGATTGGCAAGATTGAAGAATTCCGAGCGGAACTGCAGCGAAACCTTCTCCGTGATACGGAACGCGCGGGACAGCCCCAGATCGAAGTTCTTCAGACCATCGCTGCGGAGCGTGTTTCGTCCTGCATTGCCGAATGTGTTGATCGCGTTGATTTGCCATGCGGGCGTATCCCCCGGCGAGCAGTTCCTTCGTGCTCCGTTTGCCAACAGCGTGCATGGGTTGAACCAGCGGTCCGGGCTGGGATTGTTTACGTGCCAGTCGCCAATAATGTTGGGACGGTCCGCACCAACTCCTGTATTGCCTGTATTGCTCTCGTCTCGGCCCGAAAGAACCGTGAAAGGCGGACCCGTCTGGAGACTAAGTATTCCCGTAAGCTGCCATCCTCCGGCGATCGCGTGCACCATGTTGTTCCGAGTTTTACCAAACGGTAGATCGTAAACGTAGCTGAATCTCTTCGTATGCGTCACGTCGTAATCCGACACGGAACGCTCGGCGCGAAGATTCCTGGCATCTTGAGCGAAGGATGTACTTCCATCGCTGGCGGCCGAGATTCCCACGCCGTCGTCGATCGACTTCGACCAGGCATACGAAGAGATGAAGCTCAGCCCGTTGCTCAAACGCCGCTCGCCACGGACGGTGAGGCCGTTGAAGTTCGAGTTGCCGATTGAAGAAATATAGCCCCCGGTGATGTTACCGAAACCCGGATACGGACGACGGCTGGCGATCGAGCCTGGCCCTGGAAGAGCCTGGTTGATGTTCCAGCCTACAGGGAGTTTGTGCCCCTCTGATCCGAGGTACGAAATGTCCAGCACGAAATTCGAGGCGATTTCGCGCTGCAGGCCGAAACTCCATTCGTTGATATAGGCCGTACGAAAGTTGGGATCGATTCCGGGTGCGACCACCGAGGGGATTCCAGAGAATGCATCCCCCAGGTTCGGCCGATCGGTGGACTGAAATGGCCCCGAAGTTTGCCGCAAACGGAAAGGCGAGTTGCGCGATAGAGGCGTGAGGCCGTTGCCGACGATCTGGTGGTTGTAGAAGGTGCCGAAACCGGCGCGTACCACTGTGCTGGTGCCACCGAACGGACGCCATGCCAGACCGGCACGAGGCCCGAAATTATTCTTATCTGTGGCCCACAGCCGTCGTCCAACGTCGGGACGCGGGCGCGAGCTGAGGCCTGTCGGGTTGTTGTTATCGATGTAGTACTCCAGGCCCCCCGCCACCTTAATGGTGTTCCGGGCCGGATCGAAGGATGCGATCTTGTTGACCCGCTCGACTTCGGGCAAGTCCAGATCGTATCGCAAGCCCAGATTCAGGGTCAGCTTCGGCGTGATCTTCCAATCGTCATGGAAGTAGTAGCCGGAAGAGAACGTCATGGCGTTATGAAACGGCACACCCAGATTACGGTCCGCTTGTCTGGGCATTCCCAGCAGCAGATCGGCGACGGCGTTGCCTGTGAAAGTGCCATCGAAATTGAATGAGCCGCGTCCGAACGAAGTGAAAAAGGAATTGAACAGGAAGCGCCGGATGTCGACACCCAATTTCATGGCGTGCTTGCCGGTGATGAAGGTCAGGTTCTCGACGTAGTTGTACGTGTTGTCGTGCCGGCCCTGGGGCAGGTTGGTCGGGCCGCCGATGGTGGCGAATCCGGTAAGCTGGATTTGCGGTGCGCCATTGTTGAACGGCGTCTTGCCGGCGTCGGTCAGACCGCCAATGCCAAGCGTCTGAATCACGTTGACACCCCGGTCCTGTTGCAGGCGGAAGAAACCGAATCGCGTGTAGCCCACGCGCGCCTCGTTGACAAGGCGCGGCGAGAAAATGTGCGTCCAGACGGTGACGGCGTGTTGGGTTCGCTGCAGCTCATCGCAGCCCCATCCAGGGACGTCGCGTGCCGAGCAGAGCGGGTTCGACAAAGCATAGAACTCCGTCGAGTCGGCGAATTCGTACGCGGTGTAGACGTCGTCGATCATGCTGAACCGGTGGTCGACTCTCGCCGACCACTGATTAATATTGAAGTGACCCGCGGCGGCGGAAACGAAATTTTGAGAGCCACTGCGGTTCGGCGTGGGATAGAGCGCCAGCAGGCCCACACCCTGCTTACTCCTCAGTGACTGCGGAATCTGGTTATCCGGGAAAGGATTGTTTCCATCAAAAGGATTTCGAATCGGCGTCGAGATGGAGCTGAAATCGCCGTTTCGGAAGGCAAGGGAAGGCACCGTGGCGAGACCGGCTTCCTGCTGGCCGCGCCGTTGCCCCTCATACGCGCCGAAGAAAAACGTCTGGTCCTTCTTGATCGGCCCGCCAAGGACGCCGCCGAACTGGTTTCGCCGGAACGACGGCTTTTGCGGTGCAAAAAAGTTGCGCGCATCCAAACCCGAGTCGCGATGGAACTCCCATGCGGCGCCATGAAATTCGTTGGTGCCCGATCGCGTGGTCACAATGATCTGACCGCCCGCCTGCCTGCCGTATTCCGCAGAATAGGTGCCGGTCAGAACCTTGAATTCTCGAACCGCATCCAGGATCGGCCGGTGCAATGGTTGATTCGTTGTCTCGTCGTTGTTGTCGATGCCATCCAGGATATATTGATTTGCAATTTCGCTGTTGCCCGCGACGTTGAATCCGCCGCGAAAGCCGAGATTCGAGCCTTGCGCGGGCGCGAACACATTCGGCTGCAGAAACGCGAGCTGCAGATAATCGCGGCCGTTCAGGGGGAGTTCCACAATCTTTTTCTGATCGACCACATTCCCCAGTGCGGCGTTTTCGCTGGCGACCAGCGGCGCAGAGGCACTGACCTGCACTTCCTCCGTCAGGGCGCCCACCTTCAGCGAAATATCGAAGCGTGCCTGCTGGTTGGTCTCCAGCACGATGCCGGATCGAACCACCCTGTTGAAGCCGGCATACTCGGCCGTCAAGCTGTAATTGCCGGGAGCGAGTTGCGGAATCGAGTATTCCCCATTGTCGCCCACGATCACGGAACGGATTTCATTGGTGCCGGTGTTCGTAATTGTGATTTTGGCGCCGGGCACGACTGCGCCCGAATCATCCGTCACGCGGCCCACGATCGTGGCGCGAAATCCCTGCGCTGCTAAGATCGATGTGCACAGGAGAAGAATTACTCCGTTTCGGAAGAAGCGCATATTCGTCTCCTTTCCAACCGAGCCCAAACTGTTCAGTCTTTTGAGTAAGGATAGGTCCTGAACCGGGCGGGTGTCATGGTTTTTTCAGGCGGCTCGGAAAAAAGATGCGGCGGGCTGTGGCTGTCCCGGCGGCGATCGCTGCTTGCGCGGGTTCACCAACCGCGAGATCCGCGCATGATGACAGTCGCGCAAATCTCGCGGGAGGGAACAGGTAGACGCTCGTCAAAAAGAAGAATTGAGATTCGGCGAGCGACGTTTACTTTACAAGAAAACCATGTTGCACGTCATGTCCATCGGTATAGATCCCGACTACGCTACCCCGATCGTTAATACCAAGGACCTGGGTAGATGTAGAACCAGGAAGGTCAATGGTAGTGAACTTACCCTTGTGGACTAGGAAGCCATGGGGTGGGTAGCCAAAGTATGGGTAAACAGGAATGGGCTCCCTATGTGTGTAGGTGCCCGCGATATCACCCTGCGTGTTGATACCCGCCGCGTAGGTCGCAAAAGCACCGGGCACGTCAATCGTAGTGAAGACGCCGTTGCGGAATAGGAAGCTATGCACGCCCCTGGCATCGCCAGGAGTGGAGGCGCCGACGATGTCACCATCCCCGTTGATACCAAAGACATACGTCGCGAAGGCGCCAGGAATGTCAATGATCGTGAAGCCGCCCTCGTGGAGAAGAAAACCGTGGGTTCGCCCGGCCGCGTCATCATAGTCACCCACGATGTCCCCCTGCGAGTTGATTCCGACGGCGACCGTGGATACGGATCCAGGAGGGTCAACAATGGTTTGGTAAGAGCCCTCGTGGAGCAGGAAGCCATGGGTGCCCCCTGCAGAGGTGTTGCAGTCACCCACGATGTCACCCTGCGGGTTGATACCACGGGCAGCCGTTTGCAAGGTGCCGGGGACATCAAGGGTGCTAAACGTGCCCCGATGGAGCAGGAAGCCATGGTGAGGTCCGCCCCCGCCGATGAAGTAGGCGCCGACGATGTCACCTTTCGTGTTGATACCAAACGTTGAGGCGTCAATGATAGTGTATGTGGAAGCGTACGCCAGAGACGCCGTCGCCGCCAATGCGCTCAGGATGAGCGCCCCCCAAACAAACCGCTTTCGATTTCCCACTGCAATTCCTTTCTTTGTCGTGTGTTCCAGCTTTGACTGTCTTGATTTTGTTTCTTCCGCGTGCTTTATCGCTCGCTCAAACGTGGAGACTTTGCGCCTGATGTGTGCGAATGTGAATGGTACTTTGGTGTTGGACGGCACCTTCGCACGGGTGTTGTAGCACTGCTAGATCGGACCACGCGGATTCGCGGGTCGCTTTGAAAGAACCACCAGTTCAGTCTCCGTAGGCGCGATCCAGCGGACAGATTCATCATCGCCAATCTGAGTCTTGTCTGCTCAAGCTTGAGGCAGCCCTTAGCGGATATTTTTCCTATCCGCTCAAGAGTGATGTGGCCATCTCTGAGGCTCAATCCAAGCCAGATCCTACTTGATGGAGAAACTATGTTCAGAAAATCAGTTTTGCCGTTGGCAGTCGCAGTTTTACTCTGCGCTATCGGTCCCGCTCCGATTCAGGGCCAACGCGGTCCACAGGGCCAGCGCGGTCAACAGGCTCAAGCTCAATTGCCGGACGGGAATGGTAAGGAAATGGTCCAGAATACTTGCACTCAATGCCATGCACTCAGCCTGGTTACCAACGCCGGGTACTCACGAGAAGAGTGGCAGACGGTTTTCAGCGCGATGGTGGATCTGTCCAAGGATCAGTCTGCCGTCGTAGCGGAATATTTGGGCAAGAACTTCCCCGAGAAACCGAAACCTCCGGCGGTGGTGATTCCCGGAAGCGTGACGGTCTCAATCAAGGAGTGATTCCGTCGGGCGGAGGAGTCGTACGTAACATGATGGCAACGCCGGACGGCAATCTCGTGATGGCCTGCAGCGGCCGAAATCGCGTAGCTTTGGTCCAACTCAACAGCAACGTCAGATCACAATAGAGACGAATTTCGTCTTCCTGGGGGGCTTTGCACAAAAAGTCGGCAACGGCCACGCAGCTAGATTTGAAATCTGCAATCGCCAATCGTCAGGTACGCAACAAAGATGTGCAATATCCTCAGCAATTGCTTTGGCTGATTGCACATGGCTGTTAGACATTGGCGATCGGCGAATGCGAATCGGCGATGTTCAGAAACCAGTAAGTGACTTTTTGTGCAAAGCCATAAGGAATAGGACATGAAGTTCGGATGGAGGCGAACGATTCGTGGTGCCATGGTGACGATGACTGTGTTCCTGCTGGGCCTTGTGGCAGCAGCCGGCCAGGCTGGGCCTGACCAGAACCCGCAGATGTCGGACGTCGTCTTCAAGAACGTCCAGGTTCTCAAGGGGATTCCCGTGGACGAGTTCATGGACGCGATGGGGATGTTTGCCTCCTCCCTTGGCTATGATTGCAGTAGTTGCCACTCTCCGGAAATTCGCAGCAATCGTAATGCGTTTGCCATCGAAACCCCGGCGATCCAGCGGGCGCGCGGCATGATTACGATGATGAACAACATCAACCGCACCTACTTCCGCGGAGAGCCACGTGTGTCCTGCTTCACCTGCCACCGGGCGAACTACAGTCCCGAGATCGTGCCGAGCCTCGCCCTGCAGTACGGCGAGCTTAAAGAAGATCCCAATGCGATCATCATTTTTCTCGATCGGCAGGCATCCGCCGATCAGGTGTTTGACAAATATTTCCAGGCACTCGGCGGGAGAGAGCGGCTGACCAGGCTCACCACGTTTGTCGCCACAGGAATTTATTCGGGGTTCAATACCGGTGGTGCGGAGGTCCCAGTGGAGATCTTTGCCAGCGCGCCAGACCAGCGCAGCCAGATCATCCATATGCGTGCGGGAGACGGCATCAAGACCTACGACGGCCGCAACGGCTGGGTCGCGGAAGAATGGAGGCCGGTGCCGCTGGTGACGCTGACCGGAGGGAATCTGGCCGGCGCCAGGTTAGAGGCAATCATGTCGTTTCCAGCGGCGATCCAGAAGGCTTTCAGCCAGTGGCAGGTCGGCAGCACTATCATTGATGATCGCCCGGTCCAAATCCTTCAGGGCACCAACGCGGGGGAGACTCCTGTCAACCTGTACTTTGATGAATCCGGCCTGTTGGTGCGGCTGGTGCGCTGGAACAAAACGACGGTGGGTACCGTGCCCACGCAGATTGATTACGGCGACTACCGCGAGGTCGCCGGGATCAGGCTACCGTTTCGCACGATCGTGACCTGGACCGATGGCCAGAACACGGTTGCGCTGAAGGATGTGCGGCCGAACGTCCCAATTGACCGAGCGAAGTTCACCAGACCGGCCCCATTCCAACGACGTTAGCAAGTTAGAAGTGCGAAAGTAGCCGCGAATGGCATCGGCCAGACTACGTCTGTCCTTCAGCCATCGATGGTCCAGGCGTCGTAGAGCAGTTCCAGGCGTCTGAGCGTGACCTCGCGCGTCTGCGCCTGCAGCGGGGGCGAGCTGATATAGCGCCGTGCAATCTCTTCGGCCAGCGAGCCATGCTCCGCATCCGCCTCAACATGCACGGTGAAGAAGCGAACGGACTCGGGTTTCAGGCCATACTGTTTGATAAACGCCTGCCCGAGCGCCGCCGCCGCCGGAGAGAATGTTCCCTCAGCGCCAATCTGAGCTGCCATCACGACAAACCACGGCAGCGTGTGGATGATGAGTTCGGCATAGTACAGGTGCGCCGCCGTCGCGGGCCGTAGCGGCGCCGTCTCAAGCTCCCTCCGCGCCAACCCAAGCGCCGCCGCGAACTCGACAAACATATCAGGGTGGCCCACGCTACCAGGCCGGAGCCCTTGCGTTTCGTCGGCGACGACCTCATACAGCTTCGGCTGGAACACCGGGTCCGTACAGGCCAGATAGCGCAGCATCGCGATCCGCGGCACGGCGCGCCGGAACTGGTAATCCTGAAGCGCCCACTGGCGAAGCTGCTCCATCGAGGCCCTGCCCTCACATACGGCACGGACAAACGGATGGTTGACCCGCTGCTTAGGAGACCTGGCGATCTCCTCCTTAAGCCTCCGCACGAACTCAGCAGACGGCATGACTTCAGCCTCTGTCGGCATCTGACTCGACTCCCTTCTTCCGAGCCGTTAATAGTTTATTCTTCCTTTGTGAGTACGGCCCGAAGTACAGACGATATAGCAGGTTGCTTGGGATGCCAATGGATACGACAGTGGTGGGGCGGCACACGGCGGAACCGCGTTCTGGGATTCACGGACAAAATGAGCAAATCGGAAGCACGCGCGGTTCTGGAGCGGATCTTCCTGATGCGGATCAGTCGGGTTGCCGTGTTATTCGGACATTTGCATCAATTCGTCGGATAAATAGGAAGAGGCCAAAACATCCCACAAAGATCAATCCCGAGATCAGTGCTGCAGGGAAAATCGGCTCGCTGTGTCCCGAGAGATAGGCCTCGAGTGTCGCCGTCAACAGCCACATCTGGACGACAAGTAGAAGCGCGATTAGCGCCATTGCGCCATCGATGGCCGTGAGTCCGCCTCGGCGGTTCATAGCTTGATTCCAGTGGCGATCAGATTGTCGCCTTCCCGCTTCAGTACAACCGTGGGCAGGGGGCGCGGCGGTGGTCCCTGCAGCACCGAACCGTCGCTGACAGAAAAATAACCCTCGTGACAGGGGCATTCCAGCCGGTTGGCTTCTTTCTCGTAATACACCGCACACGACAAATGCGTGCACTTCTGACTGTATGCCACGTAATGGTCGGCGGCCGTGCGGATCATGATGCATGCGTCGGCCGGCTCCGGATACGAAAATAACTTCACCTCCCCGATGCCAATCTCACTGATGAGCGCAACAGGTTTCTCCTTGTACACGGTTGTGGGGCGAAACCAGTTTTTAACCAGAATCCAGATCTGGCCGGCGAACATTCCCATGCTTGTCAGCACAAGGAACTTCGAAAACTGACGGCGGCTCACATACTGTTCGGCCGCAGCTTCGACAGCGAACTCCTCACTCCATAATGATTCAGACTTGGAATTCACTCGCCTCATCGACACGGCTCCCACATGTAATCTAAGACGTCGATGCTCATGGCATCGACGTCTGGTGGAACCATCATGAACACTTTGGTGCGGACTGGCTCGTTCCCGAAAAAGAAAAGATTTGCCGGCTTTTCGCGCCGTTCACGCAGGATCTGTTCCATCGGCACGTAGGCCAGCGCCTGACTTGGGCAGACCGTCGCACACATGGGCCGCTTGCCGGATGATGTCCGGTCGTAGCACATGTCGCATTTCATCATCTGCTCAAGTTCGCTCATCATTTTCGGAACTCCGAACGGGCAGGCAAGGACGCAGTTTGAGCACCCGATACACCGTGGTTTCAGTGAAGATTGCACGACACCGTCTTCATTTTTCTTGATGGCATCTGCCGGACACACCTCCGCACAAGTCGGCTTGTCGCAATGCATGCAGACCATTGGGACCGTGTCAATCGTGTTCCGGCGGTCGATGAAATCCACGTGGATCATCGGATAGCCGCGGTGCGTTTCGCATTCCGCGCAGGCGTTGACGCATGACTGGCACCCGATACACCGTGAAGGATCGATGAAGAATCCGTATTCGGTCATGATCACGCCCCTTCGGGTGGTCCCTCCGACTTTCGAAGGTTACAGGCCGACACCTTAAACTCCGGAATCTTGCTGCGCGGATCCAGCGTCCGGTGCGTCAGCTTGTTTGCACTCTTCCTGCCAGGCCAATGATAGGGGATAAACACCGTGTCCGGCCGGATGGTTCGAACGACCATGGCTTGGAGAGTAATCTCTGCGCGGCGTGTGGTCACCGTCACCCAGTCCTTGTCGCGGATGCCGCGATCGTCGGCAAGCCGCGGATGGATTTCAAGTCGCGGTTCAGGATACTGATCCACAAGGGCGCCGATCCGGCGCGTCTGCGTGCCGGACAGGTACTGGCTCACAACTCGTCCTGTCGTGAGGAACAGTGGGTAGTCTTCATTCACCGGATCTCCGGCCTCACGGTACTCCGTCACCATGAAATGCGCCTTGCCGTCCGAATGAAAGAATTTTCCGTCCTCAAACAATCGGGGTGTTCCCGGATGATCTTCGGAAGGGCAAGGCCAGAACACTCCCATCTGCCGGTCGATCTTCTCGTACGTAATGCCATAGTAGTCCGCACAGCCACCGCGCGACGCTTCGCGAAGTTCCTGGAAGATTTCGCGCGGCGATTGAAACGGAAAGTGCTGGCCGTGACCGAGCCGGCGTGCCAGCTCGCAGATGATCTGTGAGTCCACGCGCGCTTCACCTGGCGGCGTGATGGCCTGTTGAATATGGAGAACACGGCCTTCGACGTTTGCTACGACGCCTTCTTCTTCCTCCTGCAGGCTACCGGCGAGAATGACGTCGGCATACTGTGCGGTTTCGGACATGAAGAAATCGATCACGGAGAAGAACTCCAGTTTCTTGAGAGCTTCCGCGGTGAAGTTGGCATCCGGCAAAGAAACCAGCGGATTGAAGCAGATCGAGAGCAAGGCCTTGATCTCGCCCCGATGGATCGCTTCCATGATTTCCACGGCCGAATATCCTGCCTGCGGAATCTGTTCGGGCTGGATACCCCACACCCTGGCCACGTACCTGCGCGCTTCCGGATCGGTGATGGATCGTTGGCCGGGAAGCTGGTCACACTTCTGGCCGTGCTCGCGTCCGCCCTGCCCATTGCCTTGACCGGTAATCATCACGCAACCGGCGCCTTCGCGCCCGATGTTGCCCGTTGCGAGACAGATGTTGATCAACGCCAGCACGTTCTCGACACCCTTCGATTGATGCTCGATGCCGCGCGCGTGAAGCGCGAATCCGCGCTCGCATGTGGCGAACCAGCGCCCCGCTTTCTCGATGGACTCCGGGGGAACGCCCGTGATGCGCGCCGCAGTCGCCGGATCGTACGGCTTCACGGATGCGGCCACGTCGTCGAATCCGATCGTGTGTTTGGCGATGAAAGCGCGCTTCTCCAGTCCGTCTCTCAGGATGACGTGCAGCATACCCATGAACAACGCCAGGTCCGTGCCCGGGCGAACCGGAAGATACAGGTCCGCGTTCCGCGTGATCGGCGTCATGCGCGGATCAATCACGATCAGTTTCCCGCCGCGGTCGCGGCACCGCCAGATGTAGTCGGTCGTAATCGGAGAGCAATCCGCCACGTTGGAGCCGGCAAGGAGAAGCACATCCGCAAGTGGAATATCGTCCCACGGATTCGGCGATCGATCGACGCCGAAAGCAAGCTTGTAGGCGACTCCCGCCGAGACCATGCAAAGTCTGCCGTTGTAATCGATGTGCCGGGTTCCAAGA
>Ga0209056_10004209_pt1 | contig 15165 bp, 7 predicted proteins | sample GraSoiAngelo_114_FD_185876 | JGI IMG/M metagenome (GOLD analysis project Ga0209056, IMG submission 185876) | Grasslands soil microbial communities from the Angelo Coastal Reserve, California, USA - 14_0903_13_40cm (SPAdes) (version 2) | ecosystem: Environmental > Terrestrial > Soil > Grasslands ... | reverse complement strand
TTCGCGTGGCTCGGCAACTTCCGGCATCTGGTGGTTCGCTATGACCGCTCGCTCACGATTTACAGCGCATTCTTTCATATCGCCTGCTTCATCATCGTCTTACGGAGGGTTTTGAAATAGCTTCTAGTTTCTAGTTTGAATTTCCACGCCCGAAGGAATGAAGAAACTCGCTGCAGCCATCGAACGAGCCCAACGCGTGCCGTTGTAGCGCCGGGCTTTCCCCCTGTGTGGGGGTCCTGACGACTTATGTCAGGAAGCCCGGCATCTCCTTGCATGTAGTGGCCGGTCTTGAGACCGGTGTTCTGCGCTTCCTTCGCCGCAAGCGCCGTAGGCGCGCCAGATGTTAGCTGAGGTACGAAGGGCCGTGCCGAAAAGTGCGGAAAATTCGCAACACATCCGATGAAGCTAATTCCTTCAGAATCTTCAGCCCCCACCCAGTTACTTTCTCGCCAACACTTTGTCCGCATAAGTCCTTTAGCGGCAACACTTATGGATCTCCCCGCAAGTGTTGCAAACAAAAGACTTACGGCAGAGCTAAGTCCTTTAGCTGCAACACTTACAAAAAACAGGGGGGTGGGGGGTGCTCCCCTATTCGCGCGCTCCGACAACGATGCGCATCCTGAGTTCGCCAACGGCGGAGGAGCCGAAGGATTCTTCTCCGGACTCACTCTTCTGTACTGCTGTGCACCAAGAGCGTTTTACAATTCTTTTACAACCAAGCGGTTCCGCACTCTTTCACAAAATTGCCGGGGTGTCGCCCAACAATTTCCATTCTGGGAATTGTTCGCAGGACACAGCGCCGAAAGGCCACTTTTTTCGTCCTCTCTTTTCTACGGCTTACACACTCTTCCAAGTTTCGTATCCCGTAACTCCTTTGCTTGCCACTCTTACGAAAACTGCCGGGTGTATACCAACTCTTCCCAAAATGGAACATGCCAGCCAGCTTATCGCGGCCAAGACTATCCCAGTCACCGCTGCGCCCTCCGACTCTCCAACTCTCCAACTCTTCGACTCTTGAACCCTTCAACTCTTGCACTATCCGACCACACTTCCGCGTCCCTTGCCTTTTCCTCTCCGATGTATTCTATTTGTCCGGCTTCCATGGCCAACGACGAGAGCGCAGCAAATCAAGCAGAAACGTCGCAACCCGGCTTCCTGGGGCGCACTCTGCTCAGCACCGACCACAAAGTGATTGGGCTGAACTATCTCTGGCTCGCGCTGTTCAGCGTTTTTCTCGGCTTGGCGATGTCGCTCCTCATGCGCATCCATCTCGTCTGGCCCGGCATACGACTTCCGTTCTTGTCCGGGTCCTCTCTGGAACGCTACGCCGCTCTCACCACATTTCACGGCTCGGTCATGGTTTTTCTGGTGCTAACCGCCGCGCCGCAAGCCGGCTTCGGCAACTATTTCCTGCCGCTGCAAATCGGCGCGCGCGAAATGGCCTTCCCCAAACTGAACCGGCTCTCCTTCTGGGCCACCGCCGCCTCGCTCATCGGTCTGACCATCGCGTTCCTGGCCGCCCCGGAAACAGGCATCACCCTCTGGACCGCCAGCGTCGCGCTCTTCTCCCTCGCCTCTCTTTGCAACGGCATCAATTTCAGCGTCACCACCATCGATCTCCGCGCCCGTGGCATGACCCTGCCGCGGCTCCCGCTCACCGTCTGGGCCTGGTTCATCAACGGAATTCTGAGCACATTGATTTTCAGCATTCTCCTCGCCGCCTCCGTCTGCTTGCTATCGGATCGCCTTTCGAGCACGCACTTTTTTCCACCGCTGAATTTTCTTGCCGGTCAACCCGCAAGTTTTGTCGCGAATTTTCTTCCTGTGCTTTGGCAGCGCCTCTTCTGGTTTTTCGCCCAAGCCGAAGTCTACATTGCCATGCTCCCGTGCTTCGGGCTCACCACCCATCTCCTCTCCACGTTTTCCCGCAAGCCCGTTTGGATTGAACGCCTCGTAGTTCTGGCATTGTGCGGCGTAGGCCTCTTTGGATTCTGCGTTTGGGGCCAGCACATGTTTGCCAGCGGCATGAACCCGTTTTCCCCGCTTGTCTTTTCGCTCCTGGCTTCCTCGCTCGGCCTGCCCGCCACGATTCTGCTGATCAGTTGGCTCGGCACGCTCTGGAACGCGCGCATCCAGCTCAACACCTCCATGTTGTTCGCCATCGGCTTCGTTTCGCTATTCATGGCCGGCGGAATTTCTGGAATCTTCCTTGCAGGCCGCGATCTCGCCGCCGCAGCCGTCAGCGACGAATTTATCACCGGACATTTCCATCTCGTCATGGGCGTCGCCGCCACCTTCGCCATCCTTGGCGCCCTGTTTTTCTGGTTTCCAAAACTCTTCGGCCGCCGGCTCAACGAGTCGCTTGGCAAGATTCATTTCTGGCTCACCTTCGCCGGCGTCTATCTTGTCTTCATGCCCCTGCACTGGCTCGGCCTGCTTACACACGCCAACCTCTACTCCGGCAGCCGCATCGCCGCAATCTCAGCGATGGTCGCGCCCGTCCGCGCCTTCATCACCGTCGCCGCAATCCTCCTGGTTCTCGCGCAAGGAATTTTTCTCTTCAATTTTCTGTGGAGTCTTTTCCGCGGCGAAAAAATCGAAGAACGCAATCCCTGGCGCGCGACCACGCTCGAATGGAGCGTCTCCTCTCCGCCGCCCGCCGGGGATTTTGGCGCCACCGGCCCGGTGGTGTATCGTGGAGCTTACGAATTCAGCGTGCTCGGCGTCGCCGAAGATTTCGTTCCCCAGCACCTGTCGCCCGAACAAGTATCCAAGGCGCGCTGATCGAGGCTCGAAATTTCATCATGCCCGGCACAACCTCACCTCCTGAAATCGAACTGATCATCGAAGACATCGGCGGTGGCCGTGGAAATCCGCCCCCAGGCGATGACGACAATGGCGGCGACGGGGGCGGGGACAACGACAATCGTGGTCGCAAACAATCTCCCTCGCCCAAGCGCTACTCCACGGCAATCACGATCGCTCTCGTATCTATATTGATGTTCTTCATGGCTCTCGCCAGCGCCTTCATCGTTTTACGGCGCGGCAGCGAAGTGTGGGTGACTGTGCATCTGCCGCCAATTCTTTTGGCGAACACACTGATTCTTCTCGCGAGCAGTTTCACTCTGGAAGCGTCACGGCGGCGGCTCTCTCTCGCCGACCCATCCGGTTTCAGAAAGTTCTGGCTGCTTACCACGGGCTTGGGGATCTTATTTGTTGCAGGACAACTTGTTGCCTGGCGGCAACTGGTCGCGCAAGGGGTGTATATCGCCAGCAACCAGGCCAGCAGCTTTTTTTATATTTTCACGGGCGCCCACGCAGTGCATCTCCTGGGCGGCGTGGGCGCACTTCTTTACGTTTCCTTCCGCAAATCCGATCAAAAAAGAATTTCGCTCAGCACCGCCGCGGAAATCACTTCGTATTATTGGCATTTCATGGATGGGCTTTGGGTTTTTCTTTTGGCGCTTCTTTACCTGGGAAAATAATTCTAACCAAATAAAAATTAACACTTCAAAAAATCGGCGATGGCCTCGACGACGCGCGCAATTTGTTCCCTGCGCAATTCCGGATACATCGGGAGCGACAGCACTTCTTGCGCGGCGCGCTCAGAATGCGGGAAGTCACCCGGCTTGTGACCGAGCGACGCGTAGAGCGGTTGCAGATGCAAGGGATACGGATAATAGACGGTGCTTCCGATTTTTCGTTCGTTCAGGAATTGCAGAAGAGCATCGCGGCGCTCCACGCGAATCGTATATTGATGGAAGACGTGTTCGAATCCTTCCGGCGTAACCGGCGGCATCACGCCGGGAACTTGATTCAATAGACGCGTGTACTCGGCCGCGCTGGCCTGGCGCGCGCGCTGCCAATTCGAAAGATGGCGGAGTTTGACGCGCAGAATAGCGGCTTGCAATTCGTCCAAGCGGTTGTTCCAGCCCGGCTCGCTGCTGAAGTATTTCGCCGTCTGGCCGTGGTTGCGCAGCGTTCGAATGCGCTCCGAGAGTTCCTTTGAATTCGAAACGACCATGCCCGCGTCGCCGTAAGCGCCCAGATTCTTTGTCGGGTAGAAGCTGAGGCACGCGGCATCGCCCAGCGATCCGGTCCGGCGGCCCCTGTAGGAAGCGCCGATCGCCTGGGCATTGTCCTCAATCACCGGTAAGCGGCGGGCCTTCGCGAATGCCAGGATTGGATCCATATCCGCCGCGAGTCCATAAAGATGTACAACCACAATCGCACGCGTGCGCGGCGTCACGCGGCGTTCCAGTTCAGCGGGATCGACGTTGTAGGTTTCCGGCCGAATGTCCGCGAAAACCGGTCTTGCTCCGAGGGCACTCACGGCGCTGCCGGTGGCTACAAACGTGAACGGGGGGAGAAGCACTTCGTCACCGGCTTGCACGCCGCAGGCGCGCAAGGCCAATACCAGGGCGTCCGTCCCTGACCCAACTCCCACACCGTAGGCGACGCCGCATAGACTGGCGATCTCCTGCTCCAGCGCGGCGCCTTCGGGGCCAAGGACAAACTGCTGCGAAGCCAGGACTTTTTCGATCGCTGCGCGAATTTCGCCGCCGATCACCGCATACTGCGCGGCGAGATCGAGCTGGGGAACCGATTCGAAAGAAGGACTGGCGTGTGGATGCGTGCTCATAATTTCAAATGGGCGGGCTCAAGTATACGTCAACGGTTCGAATGGAGGTTTACGAACACTCAGCGGCTATAATGCTGGATTGCCGCGCAAACATGTTTGCCAATCGCACCAACTGGGACTTGTCGCCGAACCGGCTCAGCGAAGCTCTTGCGGCGCATCGCGCCGCCGGGAAGCCGCTGCTCGATCTTACCGTTTCGAATCCCACGGAATGCGGTTTTTCATACGACAGCAAAGCCATTTTGGAGGCGCTGAGCAATCCTGCGGCGCTCCGCTATGAACCAAATCCAAGGGGGGCAGAGAGCGCGCGCCGGGCTGTCGCCGGGTATTACGCAGCTCGGAACGAGGCGGTTTCCGTCGAGGATATTTTCCTCACGACCAGCACGAGTGAAGGGTACTCGTATGCGTTTCGAACGCTCTGCAATCCTGGGGACGAAGTGCTGATTCCTTCACCGAGTTATCCGCTGTTCGATTTTCTGGCGGAGATCCAGGACGTGAGGCTGGTGCGCTATCCTCTTCTTTACCATCATGGGTGGCGGATCGATTTTCATGCATTGGAGCAGGCCGTCACGGCGCGGACGCGTACCGTCATAGTGGTTCACCCGAACAATCCAACAGGGCATTTCATGAAGGCGCCGGAGAGGATAAAGCTGAACGCCATCTGCAGCGCACACCAGATGGCGATTGTCGCCGATGAAGTGTTCCTCGATTTTGCGCTGAATGGAAGCCGCGCTGAGAGCTTCGTGACGAATTCCAGTGTGCTTACGTTTGCCTTGAGCGGGCTTTCCAAGATTGCAGGCCTGCCGCAAATGAAGGCTGCGTGGCTGACCGTGAGCGGGCCGCAGAATTTTAAGAGGGAAGCGGTCGCGCGGCTCGAAGTGATCGCCGATACGTACCTCTCGCCGAACACGCCAGTGCAACTGGCGATGCCTGCGTTCCTGGGACAACGTCACGGTTTCCAGGAGCAATTATTGCCGCGCGTCCGCGGAAATCTTGCGGAGCTGGATCGTCAGTTGGCCAGGCAGAACGCGTGCAGCCGCTTAGAGGTGGAAGGCGGTTGGTACGCGGTGCTGCGCGTCCCCGCGATTCGATCCGATGAAGATCTCGCCCTTGAACTTCTGACTGCCAAGAGTGTCTACGTTCACCCAGGCCACTTCTATGACTTTCAGTCCGATGGATTTCTGGTCGTTAGCGTGATCACTCCAGAAACAATTTTTTCAAAAGGAATCACTGGGGTGTTCCAGCTTCTAAGCTGATGGAGCCTGTCCTCTGAGACTTGTAGGCGGCGCAATCCGACTATAAGCGCTTCTTTGAGGGTCCATAATCTGGAAGGTTGAGAGCAGTTTACATACGGAATCTGGAATAAACTCAATCTAAATCGCCACAGTCGGTACCAGTACCAACATACTAAACAAAGAGGTTAGCAGCATTTCACCTGAGCACGATATAAACCACAGATTGGAAAGCACCTTGCAGCGTTTTCTCCTTGACGAGTGGTGGGTCTGTTCTCGTGTCCAATAGTCCGGGAGTGTTTTCGAATTTTGCAACTCCAAGCCGTAAACGTTGAGTTGTGTCTGCCCATTTTAGCGAGAAGTGAAAGGTCTAAGACGGAGGAAACCAGCAATGAAGCGAAGCGACGTGGGAAGTCTAAGAAGTGATCGGAAAATAGGGATAGGTCAGCTTTTGGCGTTATGCGCGATGCTGTTGTTAACGGCAATACCGGTACTCGCGGCGCTGACGGGAGACCTGCAGGGTACGATTTTTGACCCGAAGGGACTACCGGTGTCCCAGGCAACGGTCACAATTAAGAATCTGGCGACCGGAACTACGCGGACGCTTAGCACCAGCGACGCCGGCGAGTTCTCCTCACAGCAGTTGGACATTGGAGCTTACGAAGTACGGATTGAGAAGCAAGGTTTCAGGCTAGTGGAAACCACAATCGTCATCCGCAGCGGCGAAGTAACACGCCTAAACCTCTCACTAGAAGTCGGAGCCGTGAGCGAAGTGGTCACGGTCGAAGCGAGTGCGGCAACTCTCTTGGACGTTTCGAGCGCACAAATAAGCACTTCGATAGATTCCAAGACCGTTTTGGATCTCCCCAACCTGGGCCGGGATCCGGTGGCGTATGCGACTTTGGCACCAGGGGTTGCGCCGGTGAGCAAGGACAACCCGTTCCTGGGATCGGGCAGTTTCAACGCCAACGGCCAGCGAGGCCGCGGGAACAACATCACCGTGGACAACAGCACTGCGACGGATATTTCGACGACGGGATCCTCCGGCACGGGCACATTCAGCCTTGACGCCGTGGAAGAATTTAAGCTGATCACGAACAACTACTCGGCCGAGTTCGGACGGAACGGCGGTTCCCAGGTGCAGATCATCACCAAAAGCGGGACGAACAACTACCATGGGACGGCGTACTGGTTTCATCAGAACGCGGCGTTCAACGCCCGAGACTTTTTCGATACTACGGGGAAGGCCACGCCGTTCATCCAAAACCAATGGGGCTTCACGGCGGGTGGGCCTATCGTCAAGAACCATTTGTTTGCCTTCGGGCACTATGAAGGCATAAAGAACCGGGGCGCCGGGTCCAGCAGCGCAGCAAGCGTGCTGACCCCTGCGGAAGCGGCTGCCATCACCGATCCAACTTCGAAGGCGCTTTTCGCCTCCGTTGGAGCGCCGACCGCCCCCTCCGGGAGCCTAAACGCTGCGGCTCCGAATGCAGGCGATCAGTACGCGTGGTCGGTGCGAATTGACGAGACGTTCCGGAACGGCAAGGACTCGATAACGTCCAGGTATGGGACGAACCCGGTTACGTCAGTAAGTCCCGGTCTCACGTTTATCTTCACGAACTTGCCGAACTTTGGGGCCAACGTCACTACCACGGACCGTGCGTTTAACTTCGGGCACACGCACATTTTTTCGCCGGCCGTAGTCAATCAATTTCGCTTTGCGTTTGGCCGGAGCAATCCGAACTTTCCGCCGTTCACGACAACTTCGAAACCGTATGCGCCGCAGACCACAATTTCCGGGTTTGATGGGTTTGGCGTTTGGTCCGGCCTGCCTCAGGGACGCGTTCAGAACACTTTCCAGTACAGTGACTCAGTTTCCGTGACCAAGGGAAGCCACGGGCTGAAGTTTGGTTTGGACATTCTCCGTTACCAGGCAAATAGCGTCTTTGACTCAAATCTTCGTGGCACGCTTACGTTTGCGAACCTAGCGGATTTCCAGAATGGCGTTCCGAACGCGTATACCCAACGCTTTGGAACTTCCAGACGCGGGAACCGCGCGACGGACCTTTTTCTGTACGCTCAAGACGACTTTCGGGTGACGAGCACCTTCACGCTGAACCTTGGAATTCGCCTCGAATCGTCCGGTGGAGTATCCGAAGTGCACAACATCCTCGCAAACCTGAATCGGAACAGATTCAGCCCCATTGGCGGCGGTGGCACTGGCCCACTCGGCAGTATGGATCTCGGCGGGACTGCATTCGCACGGAACAACAACTGGGCCCCGCGATTGGGCGCAGCCTGGAACCCAAATCACGGGAGATTCGTGATCCGGGGCGGATACGGATGGGCATATGATTATATCTTCCTGAACCCGATCACAAACCTGCGGTTCTCCTCGCCGTTCATGCCTTCGATCAGCCTGAACGGATCCGCGATAACCGGTGCGAACTCATACGCCAATCTAATGGCTGGCACAGCGAAAGCGCAAGTGGATGCCCAAGCGGCAGTTGGGTCCTTCCTGACGACGCAACAGAACTTCGGTGCGATTTCGCCGGTCGACCAGAACTTGAAGAACCCGCGCACAGCGCAATGGAATGCCGGCGTTGAAACGCGGCTATTCAAGGACTTCGTGATCAAGGCAAGCTACGTCGCGACGCAGTCGAAGTTCCTGCAGGCCTCGATTCCGATCAACCTTATTCCCCAAGAGGTCCGGCCCGCACCGGCAACCAGCCTCGCGGACGAGGACAACCGGCGCACACAGTTCACCGGGGCGTTTGCCCAGGAGAATGGCCAGGCGGCGCTTGGAAGCCCTCTCAACATTCGCCTCGACCACCGGTTTAACGCGGTGACGCAGGTCCAGAGCCTGGGGACGTCGATCTATCATGGGGCGCAACTGGAAGTGCTGAAGCGGGTCAGTCATGGGCTCAGCTTCGACGCTTCCTACACCTACGGCCACGCGATTGACGACATCTCCGACGTGCTGGGTGTGCTGGTGAACGACTCGGCGAACTTCCAGGATCCGCGCAATCCGGCGTCCAACCGGGCGAGCTCCCAGTTCGACATCCGCCATCGATTCGTGTCCAGCAATGTGTGGGAAATTCCGTGGACGAAGAGATTCCACGGAGTTGCGGGCAAAGCGCTCGACGGCTGGGCAATCAGTGGAATCTTTTCAATCCAGTCGGGATTCCCGAGCTCGATCTTCAGCGGGACCCGACGAGGAGTTGCAGACGTTGCCTTGTTGGGTGGAGGAACAGTACGGGCGGATGGCGATCCAACGCAATTTACACCAGTGCCTTTCGGGAGCCCTGCAGCCGCGAATATTCCCGGTAACCCAGACAATCCAGGCATAGGTGTTCCAGGCGGCCCCGGAACTCTTTGCGGACGCCAAGTAGGGAACGTACCTGGTACTGGTGGAACCGTCGCTTGCGGCAACGCCAGCGGGTTCCCGTTGAGGCAGCCACTACTCGGGAATTTCGGGACGAGCCCGCGGAACTCGCTCCGGCTCGACAACCTAGTTAACTTCGACGCGGGAATCCTCAAGAACACGCGGTTGACCGAGAAGGTGAATTTCCAATTCCGATGGGAGATGTACAACGTCTTCAACCACGCAAACTTCTCGGGCTTCCAGAACACGTTGACCTCAGCCTTCTTCGGAACCTACACAACCACAGCAACGGATCAACGGAAGATGCAGGCATCCCTGAAGATCATCTTCTAAGGGTCGCAAGCAAAATTCGTTCCTAACAAGAGCGGCGCCCGGCTACATGGGCGGCGCTCTCGTGTCTTCAGAGGCATGTCGCTTGCTCGGGGACAAAACTGGCGGCCAGGAGTGTCTACGTTCACCCGGGCCACTTCTATGATTTTCCCGGCACGGGATGCATGGTTCTGAGTCTGATGACACCGGCAAACGAATTCGCGGAAGGGACGAGCCGGTTGCTGGAGATTTTTTGAAGTCTCGCGAATGTTATACTTTTGGCGATGCGCAGCGCAAAAAGCAGCGGCCTCTTGGTTCTAGCCGCACTCCTCGGTTCTTTGGCCCTTGCGGCGGGGCCTGTTCCAGGAAAAGTTGGATACATCCCTTTTGCCGAAGCGAAACCGATTCTCGAGGCCATGGCTGAGGCCCTTCCGGCGGGCTTGAGCGGGCAGACACCGGAAAAACTCGAATCGCTGTGGCCCGCCTGGGTGAAGTCTCGCGATGCGGAGATTCGCGAGCGGCTGACGAGGGGCGATGAAGACACGGTCGTGAATTTCTTGCTTTTCGGCACCTCGTTCACGAAGCAGCCGCGGGTGACGAGCGAGCAATTGCGGGAAATCGCGGGCGACACCGGCGGTACCGCGGGAGAAGAAGCTGCCGGAAAATTCCGGCAACTCGTCGAGAAAAGAGTGCAGGACCTGGTAAGCCGTATGAGCGCTCCGGGAAACAATGAGCGGCTGATCTTTGCGCGAAAAGTCGCCGAGCGCGCGGGAATCAAATCTACTGACGAAGCGGAGCGTAAAAAAGCTGCGCGGTATTTGTACGAAAATTATCTGCGCGTCTTGAAAGAACAGGGAAGCTACCAGCAGGTGCTGGGCGCAGCGCACAGCCTGGGAGATCCAACGGAAGAGTTTGCAGAACGATCGAAGCTTTACAAGGAGCGCGGGCTCTCGTTGGATACCTCGCTGCCACCGGATTTTGCCCTGGAAGTGGCGATGGCTGCGATGCGCGAACGTGGCATATTGGCTCCTGGCAGCGTGCGGCGAGTCGGGATCATAGGGCCGGGGCTAGATTTTACGGACAAACAGGAAGGTTACGATTTTTATCCGACGCAGACGGTACAGCCGTTTGCGGTGATGGATTCGTTGCTGCGGCTGGGACTGGCGCGAGCCGGAGAGCTGGAGGTGGATTCACTCGATTTGAGCCCGCGGGTGAATGACCACATTGAACGCTCGCGGCGCGCGGCGGTGCAGGGGCGCGGGTACACGATTCAACTGCCGCACGAGCCTTCGCGGGGGTGGAAGCCCGAGCTTGTGGCGTATTGGAAGCGATTCGGCGACCAGATTGGGAGTCCGGCAGCGCCTGTGGCTGTGCCCGCTAGTTTGCAGGGAACGGTGCTGCGAGCGGTGCGCGTTCGGCCAGAATTCGTACGCGGGATGCGGGCGCTGGATCTAAATGTAGTGCTGCAGCGGGAAGAGGGGCCGGGGGATAAGAAGTTTGATTTGTTGGTCGCGACGAACATCCTGGTTTATTACGACACGTTTGAGCAGTCGCTGGCGCTGGCGAATGTCCAGACGATGCTGCGGCCCGGCGGCTTCCTGCTGACAAATAATCTGTTGCTGGAATTGCCCTCGTCGAAGATGAAATCGGTAGATTATGTTTCTGTGGAGTATTCGACGCGGGAGACAGACGGCGACCGGATTGTGTGGTACGGCCGCGAGCGCTAAAAACAAGCTGCCAGAGCCATCGCGGCGTTAGGTCAGCGAGGCTGCGGCGCTGCGGCGGCGCGTTGGCGAAGAGCGGGAAGTACCTCGCGCACACGGGCCATGTAAGCGCTTTGGGGGTCGAGTTGAGCGAATAGCTCGAGCTCCGCTACCGCCTCGCGCGGCTTGTCAGAATTTGCGTAGATATCCGCGAGCAAGAGGTGCACCTTCGAGGGCGCATTGGCGATCCCGGTGGCCGCCAACCCGTATTGTAGCGCCCTGTCCCATCGGCTCTGCTGCGCGTGGCAACGGGCCAGTTCGAAGGGCCAGCGCCAATCCGCGGCGTCCTGCTTCTGGGCCGACAGGAGGAGTTCTTCCTCATCGTTGAAGCGCCGCTGGCCGAACAGAAGCATGGACAAGGGATAATACGGGCCGGTGCGATGCGCGTCCAGCGCGATCGCCTTGCGCAACGAAGTTTCGGCAGCCTTTGCGTCATTCAACTGCATCTGGGCCGTGCCCAGCAGGAAATAGGCGTCAGAGTAATCCGGGTACAGTTCGATGGCGCGTTGAAAATGCACAATGCTTTGGGAAAGGTTCTTCTCCGTGTTCAGGAATTTGGCTCCCAGCTGGAACTCCCTTAAAGCTGCGTCCGGAATTGAGAGATTTCGCGCAGCGACGCTTCCCTGGGCGGGCTCATTCCTTTCCGCTTGAGTCCTTTGCATCGAAAGGCCAACGGATTTCGCGAACTCCCCTCGGCGCACATCCACCTGCAACTCTGCGTCGAGGTAACCGTGCTTGGTAGCCCGAAGCACATACGTTTGAGCCGCCAGGCCGGAGAACTCCAGAGAGCCACTCGAATCCGAAAAGCCTTGTTGCATGACTCCATCCGGGAATTTCATCAGTTCTACGCGGGCGCGCTCGATGGGGGTCTCTGCTAGGGAATCAGTGACGCGGACCCTGAGGCTCGCGGCCGAGGATCCCACCTGACCACGGGCAGCGGGTGCGTGGAGGACGATTTGGAAGAGGACTAGTAAAGTCCAGGTAGCAACCCACAGCGGATTACACATCTTATGAATTGAGGTATTGTGAATCACGCGATTTGCTTCGGCCGAGTTCATAAAAGGTCGACCTGAGTTGAGGATTTCCAACAAGCCTACTCTCAAAAATCACCAAGAGCAAGACAGACAAGCAGGCAGGGATTTCAGCAGAAAAAAGACCTGGGAGCCCGAAGGCTCCCCGGTGCATGATTTGGTTTTCGCCCCGAACTAGAAGATAAGTTTCAGAGCAAGCTGGACGCTGCGACGCTCCGTTGTGTTCTGCGTCGGTGAGATTCCGCGGCGCGCTGTTGACTGCAAGCTAGTGCCGGCCGCGTCGGTGCCAAGGCCGGACACGTCCTGGTCCTCGCCAATGAAGTAGAGGTTGGAGTGGTTGAACGCATTGAAGAGTTCCCCGCGGATCTGCAACGAGAAACGCTCGGTGATCTTCGTGTTCTTGATAAAGCCGATGTCCAAGTTCCACATACCCGGCCCATAGAACGAATTCCGCGTATTCATCGTGGATGGATACGGGCCGAACTCCGAGAGCCCGGTCAGCGGGTCGAAATAGCTGGTGTCGAACGAAGTAAGAGGAATGTTGACGATGGAGAATCGGTTTGCCTCGCCAGCGATGGCACCCAAGCTGCTGGAAGCACTGTGATTTACCGGACCCACCTGGAACATTCTGGGGCAGACCTCAAACAGGATGTTCGTGCAGTCGAAGATGGTGAACGGGTTACCCGTCTGAGCTGAGAAGATTGGGGATACCTGCCAGCCATCAAAGACACGCTTTGCCACGCCAGAAGTGTTCTTGGCAAACGGAATCGCCCAGACTGCGCTAAATGAAGCGCGGTGGCGCACATCGAAATCCGCATTTCCATGATCGAGATGCGGGTTGAACGGGTCCAGGATGCCCAGGTTAAAATTGTTGTTTGATTCGCTAAAGGTCGAACTCAGGTTGTCAAAAGCGTGGCTATAGGTATAGTTGAACGAGAGTGTCAGCCCGGTGTTGCCGAAGTTGTTGCCTTGCAGGCGGACATTCAGACCGTTGTAATGGGATTCGCCGTTGTTGGCCCGGCGGTTTAGAGCCGTGTATTGCGTGTCCCGGATTCGGTCGGCGCAGACTCCGAACCCTTGCGGGTCGACACATGTAGCAAATCCGTTTCCGGGGAGCGCCCCGTACACGGATGGCATATAGTGGTTACCTGAACCGGCGCGGTTCGGGTTCTCAAGCGAGTACAGCTTGACGCCCTTGGAGCCAGAGTAATCGACCGCGAGCAAAAGGTTCTTGAAGAGCTCACGCTCAATGCTCATGCTCCACAGGTGAGCGTAGGCCGTGCGAATATTCGAGACCACGTTGCGCGCGCTCGAGATTCGCAGCGGCTGTGTCCCGATGCTCCCGCCCAAAGGTCCGAAGTTATTCACCTGAACGGGGAGCAAGTCAAGCTGAAGCACCGAATATGCCGGAGGGTTCTGAATCACGTTGAAGGTGACGTTTCCAAAGTTCCGTTCATATCCGATCCCGTAACCGCCGCGCAGGCTGGTCTTGCCGTTGCCAAAGACGTCCCACGCGAAGCCGACCCGGGGAGCGAAGTTGTTCCAATCCTTTTGCCAAAGGCCGCCAACGGGGCTCAGTGGCGTAGTCTGCATGTCGCCTGTGAGGATGCGGTTGAAAATGTTGCCGCTCAGGCCGTCATAGTAGTTGGAGTCTTTATTCGCATTTTTGTTGTGCTGAACGCCGAAATACTCCCACCGTACACCCAGGTTGAAGGTCAGGTGGCGGTTGAACTTCCACGAATCTTGAGCGTAGAACGCAAATTCGTGATAGCGGTTGCTGCGCGTGAAGTCCGGAGCGACAGCTGGCGTGTTGATACGGCAGCTTGGATCCAAGTTGGCGGGATTAGTGGCGCTGAAAGGAACGATCGGGTTACTCGAGAACTTGCATGGGAACTTCCCCAGCGGATCAATCGCAACGCGCATGCGGAGCAATTGGCCGTCCACGAAGCGGTTGAGACCTCTGGCCCGCAGAGCAGCGGAGTCCAGTGCCTCCACGGCTCCTTCGTAAGCCCCGAAAGCCCGGTTGTCCTGAATGTATACGTAAGAACCACCAAAGCGGAACTGATGTGAACCCTTGGTGAAATTCACGTCTTGGTACGCCTGTCCATAGTTCTGGGGGCCGCCGAAAGGAATTGCGCTTCCGGGGCTATACGGCAAGTAGCCCGGCAGTGCAATTCGGTGACTCGCAAAGGTGGCAGCGACAGAGTCGCGGAAGTACAGCGTTGGGCCAACCGGGTTCTTCCCGAACGGCTGCTGAAGGTTCAACCTGTTGAGTACCAGCTTCGATTGCGTAACCCAGTGAGAGCTGAACGAGTGGGTCAGCGAGAATAGCGCATTCTGATTCATGACGGTTTGGGCCGAGTCGTAGCCGGCATAGGGGCTGTGACTTACGGCGCCGGAGAGCAATTCGCCCTTTTCTATGGCATAGCGGCCGTAGATCTGAGTCTTGGAGCTAAGGTTGTAGTCCACACGTGCGACGCTCTCGGTGTCGTTCTGAGGCAGGCCTCCTCCAGAATCGCCAGGACGCTGATACGCGACTTCGTTGAAAATAGGGGTGGTGGGAGCCAGCGTCGAGAATGAGCCAGTGCCACAACCTGCCGAAAGTCCAGCGCAGACATCAGCTTGCGTGAAGGTGCCCAACGTGGCCATGCCCGACCGTTGCGCACCGTACGCTGCGAAGTAGGCCTGAGTTGCCGGTTGTGAAGCCGCGATAAACTCCGGCGCCGGGATGTTTACGATCTCGGTGCGGCCGGAGCGAACTCGCAGCCATTCGGTACTGGAAAAGAAGAAGAGCTTGTCCTTAATG
>Ga0209056_10004207_pt1 | contig 15170 bp, 14 predicted proteins | sample GraSoiAngelo_114_FD_185876 | JGI IMG/M metagenome (GOLD analysis project Ga0209056, IMG submission 185876) | Grasslands soil microbial communities from the Angelo Coastal Reserve, California, USA - 14_0903_13_40cm (SPAdes) (version 2) | ecosystem: Environmental > Terrestrial > Soil > Grasslands... | reverse complement strand
GCGGCCTCGACCGGCGCGGGCGCCGCCGCGATGGTATCCGCGACGGGCTGGCGGTCGGCGACCGGCGTCGCGGCCGGCGCGGCTGCCGTCGCCGCCACCGCCGTTCGCCCGCGGCGGGGGTGCGCCGCAGGATGGCGGCTCATCGGAATGCCGATCAGGAGCACCGCGCCGACGGTCGCCGCGGCGACGCCGGCCTTCCACCGCCAACCGGGCCACGCCTGGGGCCCCAGTCCATGCCGATCGAGCGCGATGCGGAAGTTCAGCTCCGCCTCCCAGCGCGGCCGCGTCGCGGCCGCGGACACCGCCCATCCGCCATCGGGCGCGGCCGGAGGCAGGACGGTGACCGCGGGACGGGACGCCGCGGGGATCGGCAGAGCGGGTATCGGAAGCGCCATGGCCGGTGGCCGCAGCGCGAGCTCGCGCCGTGGCCGATAGCGAACGCGCCGCTCCTCGGCGAACGCGAGGATGATCTTCACGGCAAGACGGTTCGGCTGCCCGCGACCCGCCTCCCACCGCGAGATCGTCGACGGCGCCCATCCGAGCGCGTGGCCGAACTCCGCCTGGGTCATGCCGAGCGCCTGTCGGATGGCGCGGATCATCTCCTGCGGTTGGTCGTCCACGCCAGACGACGCAGCAACGCCTATGCCGAAAATGCCTACGGTGCGGGCTCGACATCGCGGCGCCGCACCGCCGGCGCGGTCAGAAATCTGTCCGCCGGGCGTTCAGAGATGCACGCGATGACCTGCGAGAGACTCAGGCAGGCCGGCGACAGGCTCCGAGCACGTCCGCCTCGACCGCACGGGCCCGCGACGCCTCGGCGACGACCTCCTCGAACGACGGGATGCGGTCATCCCACTCGACGAGCGTCGCGACGGGCCCGAAGCGCCGTACCGCCTCGCGATAGAGCGCCCACACGGGCGACGGCACCGGGTGGTCGTGGGTGTCGACGAGATGCGTGCCGGCGTCGCTGTGACCGGCGAGGTGGACCTGTCCGATACGATCCCGCGACAGGCCCGCGAGGTATTCGGTCGGCGCGAAGCCGTGGTTCACGGCGCTCACGTAGATGTTGTTCACGTCGAGCAGGATGCCGCAGTCGGCGGTCTCGGCGACGGCGCCGAGGAAGGTCCACTCGGCCATCGTCGAGTGGCTGAAGGTCAGGTAGCTCGACACGTTCTCGACCAGGATCCGCCGGCCGAGCCGGTCCTGAACCCGACGGACGCGCTCCGCGACGTGGGCCAGCGCCTCGTCCGTGTACGGCAGCGGCAGCAGGTCGTGGGCGTAGTGACGTCCGAAGGCGCCCCAGCACAGGTGCTCCGAGACCCAGGCCGGCTCGAAGCGGTCGGCCAATTGCGCGAGCTCGTCCAGGTGGCGGTCGTTCAGCGGATCGGTACCGCCGAGGTTCATCGAAACGCCGTGCAGGACGACGGGTGCCAGCGCGCGCGCCTTCTCGAGCACGTCGAGCGGGCGCCCGCCGCGGATCATGAAGTTCTCCGAGATCACCTCGAACCAGTCGACGCGCGCGGTGCCGTCGAGGACGCGAGGGTAATGCGGCGGGCGGAGCCCGATGCCGTGGCCGAGGTGGGGCAGCAGCGGCACGAGGGAGCGCGACCCGAGACTCATGTCTCGGGTCGGAGCCAGACGCAAGCGTGAAGGGACAGTACCACGCGCGACTGCCGTGCCGCGGCTGGCGAAGCCAGCGCGGCATGCGGGGTACGCGCCCGGCGCGCATCGCTCGATCGGCGGATGCCGCCGCAGCGGTGAAGCCGCCAGCCTTCGGCGGGCTGGACAGGCCTCGCACAAAGGCGGCGGCGGGGCGGGCGTACCTCGTCTGTCGCGCCGGCTTTCGCCGGCCGCGACATGCGGCGCGCGCGGGTCACCGAGCGTTCCATTCTCGCGTCCGGTCCCGACCCGAGATGTATCTCGGGTCGGCCTCCTAGAGCGGCCCCGGCGGCACCGCGTCCTCTCTCGGCCCGCCCTCGGCCCGCCCGTCGAGCGGCACGTAGTGGCGTTCGTCGTAGCCGAGGTAGAGCTGCTTGGGACGCGTGATCTTCTGCTCCTCGTCGAGCACGAGCTCGGCCCACTGCGCCATCCAGCCCGCGGTGCGCGCGATCGCGAAGAGCACCGGGAACATGGCGACGGGCAGCCCCATCGCCTCGTAGATGATGCCCGAGTAGAAGTCGACGTTCGGGTAGAGACGGCGGCTCACGAAGTAATTGTCCTCGAGCGCGATGCGCTCGAGCTCGAGCGCGATGTCGATGAGCGGGTTCTTGCCGGTGACCTCGAAGACCTCGTGGGCGATCTGCTTGATGATCCGGGCGCGGGGATCGTAGTTCTTGTAGACGCGGTGGCCGAAGCCCATGAGGCGCCGCTCACCCGCCTTCACCTGCTTGATGAGGGCGGGGATGCGCTCCGCCGAGCCGATCTCGTGCAGCATGTGCACGACTTCCTCGTTGGCCGAGCCGTGCCGCGGCCCGCCGAGCGCCGCCGCCGCGCCCGCCACGGCGGAGTAGGGATCGGCCAACGAGCTGCCGATCACGCGCATGGTGGTCGTCGAGCAATTCTGCTCGTGGTCGGCGTGCAGGATGAAGAGGACGTCGAGGGCGCGCTCGAGGACCGGGTCGGGCCGGTACTTGAGCTCGGTCATCTTGAACATCATCGAGAGGAAGTTGCCCGTGTAGGACAGGTCGTTGTCGGGATAGACGTACGGCAGCCCCCGGCTGTGACGGTAGGCGAAGGCGGCGATCGTCGGCATCTTGCCGATCAGCCGCCGCGTCTGTACCCGCCGCGACTCCAGGTCCGTCACGTGCTTGGCCTCGGGATAGAAGGTCGAGAGCGCGCCGACGGTGGCGATCAAGATGCCCATGGGGTGGGCGTCGTAGCGGAAGCCCTCGATGAAGTGTCGCACGCTCTCGTGGACGAGGGTGTGCATGGTGATGTTGCGCTGCCACATCTTGAAGTGCGACGTGGTGGGGAGCTCGCCCTTGACGATCAGGTAGGCGGTCTCGAGGAAGCTGCTCTTCTCCGCGAGCTCCTCGATCGGGTAGCCGCGGTAGCGCAGGATGCCGCGCTCGCCGTCGATGTAGCTGACCTTGCTCTTGCAGGCGGCCGTGTTGAGAAGGGCGGGATCGTAGCTCACGAGACCCGGCTCCCCGGGCGCGACGCGGATCTGCGCGAGGTCGGTGGCCCGGATCGCGTCGTGCTCGATCGGGAGGTCGTAGCGCTTGCCCGTCCGGTTGTCGGTGATGGTCAGCGTCGGACTCGCCATGGCGTTACTCTCTTCCTCGACGCGAAATCATGCAAGCCGGAGGACGAAGCGCCAGCCGAGCGGGATCTCGGCGGAGAACCCGTCGGCGAGCGGATCCTCTTCCGCATCGATCACGATCGTGCGATCGCCGTAGAGCCGGCGAACGTGTGCGTCGGCGAACACGCCGACGCCGCCGACCGCGCCCACCTCTTCCTGCACCGGCGTCAGCGTATAGCGCGCGAAGAGATGCGGCGCCGTCCCCTCGCAGCACCCCGAGCCGAAAACGAAGACGAAGTCGTCGCCCGGATGCGCCGCGCGCACCTGGGCGACGACCGCCTCGGCCTGCGGGGTTGCGCCCACCCGCATGGCGCGCGTCGCTCAGGCGCCGAACAGCGCGCCGTACCAGAACTTGCCGGCGCGGTTGTCCACCTGGTCGACGTGCACGTGCTTCACCTCGGTGTACTCGAGGATGCCCTCGAGCCCGAACTCGCGCCCGATCCCGCTCTGCTTGTAGCCGCCGAAGGGGGCCGCGACCGAGAGCAGATGGTACTCGTTGATCCACACGGTGCCGGTCCGCATCTGCTTGGCGACGACGGTCGCCTTCTCCTTGTCGCGCGACCAGACCGCACCGCCGAGGCCGTAGATCGAGTCGTTCGCCATCCGGATGGCGTCGTCGATCGTCTTGTAGCGGATGACGCAGAGGACGGGGCCGAAGATCTCCTCCTGCGCGACCGTCATGCTGTTCTTCACGTCGACGAAGATCGTCGGCTCGACGTAGTAGCCCTTCGACAGGTGCTCGGGTCGCTTGCCGCCGATGGCCACCTTGGCGCCCTCGTCCACGCCCTTCTTGATGTAGCCGAGGACGGTCTCCCGCTGGCGCGCGGAGATGAGCGGGCCCTGGCAGCTGGCGAAGTCCATCGGGTCGCCGACGGTGAGTGGCTTCGTCCGCTCGACCAGCCGTCCGACGATCTCGTCGTGCAGCTTGTCGGGCACGAAGAGCCGCGTCCCGGACTCGCACGCCTGGCCCTGGTGGAAGAAGCAGCCGAAGAGTGAGCCGTCGACCGCCATCTCGAGGTCGGCGTCGTCGAGGATGATGTTGGCCGACTTGCCGCCGAGCTCGAGCGTGACCTTCTTGATGGTACCCGAGGCGAGCTGCTGCACGCGGCGGCCAACCTCCGTCGAGCCGGTGAGCGCCACCTTGTCGACGAGCGGGCTCGTGCAGAGCTCCTCGCCGCACTCGGCGCCGCTGCCGTGGACGACGTTGACGACGCCCTTCGGCAGATCCGTCTGGTCGATGATCTTTGCCAACTCGAGCGCCGAGCACGGCGTGTCGCTCGCGGGCTTCAGCACGAGCGTGTTGCCCGCGGAGAGCGCCGGGCCGATCTTCCACACCGCCATCATGAGCGGGAAGTTCCACGGGATGATCTGCCCGCAGACGCCGATCGGCTCGCGCTGGAGGTAGTTCTTCGACTGGGCCGGGAACTGCGGGACCTGGATCTCCTCCCAGAGCGGCAGCTTCGGCGCCATCTCGGCGAAGTAGCGGAGCTGCGCGGCGCCCATCATCATGTCGCCCGAGGTCTTGCGGATGGTGCCGCCCGAGTCGTGCGTCTCGACCGCGGCGATCTCCTGGCTGCGCGCCTCGAGGCCATCGGCGATCTGATTCAGGATCTTCGCGCGGTCGGCCTGGCTCATCCGCGGCCACGGCCCGTCGTCGAACGCGCGGCGCGCGGCCGCGATCGCCCGCTGCGTGTCCTTCCGGCTCGCGCGCGCGACGCGAGCCCACGGTTCCTCGGTGGCGGGGTTGATCGAGTCGGCGGTCTTCCCGCCTTCGGCGTCACAGAACTGGCCGTCGATGTAGATCTGATAGTCGGGCATGGCTGTCTCCTTCCGCGCCGGGGAGGCGCGCGACACGGTGGTCGAGGCAGCCGACTTCTAGGCGCGTCGCCGTCCGGAGGTCAACGGGATCCAGCCCCAGAAAAGGACGGGGGCCGGCGACGGCGCCGGCCCCCTCGTTCGAAACGCGCGAAACGCGCGCGTCTACTGGCAGCTGTTCGCGTTGCAGACCCCCGAGCAGCAGTCGAAGTCCGACGTGCAGGGGGCGTTGGTCGGACCGCAGCAATCGCAGGTCGCGCCGGCTAGCGGCGGCACCCTGCACACCGCGAGGGTGCCGTCATTCCTGGCACACTGGACCGGGCTGCACGTCCCCGGCTGCTGCGTCTTGCATGGATCGCACGGCGCCGGCGTGGGTGGCTGCGTACACGCGAAGTCGCAGTACGTGCCTGCCGGGCAGGCTGCACTGATGGAGCACGGGATGTTCGTGCACCCCGTCGGCGTGCCGGTATCGTGACAGAACCCGCACACGCAGTGCCGCGTCGCCGGATCGCACGACGCATTCGCGAACGTGATGCAGTTGCTCGGGCACTGCGCGTTGGTGTTCTGGCAGTACGGGGGAGAAGCGGCGTTGCCGGGGCACTCGCAGCAGACCGGCGGCGCGACGCAGCCGCACTTGCCGGTGGTGTCCCTGATGCACTGAGACCCGGGAGGCAATGCCGGTGGGCACGGCCCCGTGCAGCCGAGCACCGGATCATCATGACAGAACTGGGGAGGGTTCGTCGTCGTCGTGGTGCTCGTCGTCGTGGTGGTCGTCGTGCTCGTGGTGTTCGTCGTGGTCGTGGTCGGCCCGTGTTCCTTGAACGCCGGGGCGCAGAGCACCACGGGGTTGCCGACCGGCACGTTGGTCTCCAACCCGAACTGGTCGCGCAGGTTCACCAACGTGCCCTTCGTGAATGCGACGGCCTTCTGGGTGCAGTCGCCGTTCGGGCACGTCTTCGCCTTGATCTTGTAACACTTGAAGTGCGGGAGCCCGGGGGCGTTCACCGGGTTGGGGGCGCAGTTCGCCACGGAGCAGCCGCTGACACCAGGCTGGCATCCGGGGCTCTGGGGGCAACAGCAGGCCTTCTGCGACGGGACGCAGAGCAGGAAGGGCTGGAGCCGGTAGAGCACCTCGGTTCCAAACTGGTTAGCGACCTGAAGCAGCGGCGTTTTGCTGACGACGATGCTCGCGGTGTCCTTGATCTGGTAGCACTTCAGGTGATTGCAGTTTGGGTCGAACGGGGTCGTACACGCGACGCCGCCGGTTTGAGCGGCGGCCGTCGTGGCGAGCCCCACGAGCAGGCCGGCTGCTAGCGCGAAACGAACGGGCAATCTCAACATCGGCGACTCCTCCTCTGGTTGGGCGGACGTGGTTGGAAACTTGCGGGGCGAGACCTGACGGTCGTCCTCCATCGGCCGCCGAACAGCCGCCAAATATGCACCTGTATCTGGACGCACATCGCGCCGGCTCCCCCCGAGCTGGCGATCCATCCCTGCTTTGACGCCGCCCGCATACCCCCGGTTCAGTCGCTCCGTCAAGAGTTTTTTCGGCGTTTTCTAGTGTGGGGGTGTGACAACTTCCCTTAGCAGGGGACCGCCGGGCGCCAACCAACCGCAGCACCCCGCCACCGCCCTGGGGCGCGCCGGGACTCGTCTTTTCACCGCCGGCCGTCACGGCACCGCCCTTGCTCCAAGCCTCGGCTGAACCCGTCGCCACAACGAGAGGAGGGCTGCGCGATGATGCCGAGCTTCGATTTCACGGGACTCACCTTGTCCTTGCAGCCGGGCGTGCCGCCGTCGGCGGCGATGGTCCCCATCATCGCCATCGACCCGTCGTCCGTGCTCGTCGCCGCAGTGGCCGTCGCCAGTGTAGTGGCCATCGCCGTCGTCGCCCGGTGGCGGCGCCGGAAGGTCGTCCGGCCGACGTCCGCGAGCGGTCTGCGGAGGGCGGCATGAGCGTCTCGGCGCAGCGCGAGCGCGTGGCGAGAGCCACGAGCCAGATCCGTCTGCTCTACGAGCTCCGGTATCGCGCGCGACGCCGCCCCGATCCGATCGACGTCTCGCGGTTCGCAGCCCGCCGGGCCCGGGAGATCTTCGATGCCGACGGCTGCGGCCTGCTGGTACTCGATGCCGACCGCGCGCACCTGCACTTCGCGGTCGCGAGCCAGAGCACCGCCCGCGAGGATTCGGCTTCCCGCCTCGCGGCGGTCCGCGTCCCCGTCGAGCACAGCATCGCCGGGTGGGCCGTGCGCCACGACCGGCCGGCGCTCGTGGACCACGCGGTCGACGACCCGCGGTTCTACGCGCACGTCGACCGGCAGACGAACATGGAGACCCGGTTCGTGGAAGCGCTCGCGGCGGAGATCGGCGGGGTCTACGAGCGGAAGCGCCTCGATGACCTTCTCGGGCGACAGCTCCGCCGTTTCGCCGGACTCGTGCTGCTCGTCCTCGGGATCGTATGCGGCGCCGGTGCCGTCCTGGCGCACCTCGCCTGGGCGTTGCCGCTCGGGGAGCTCGCCGCACGGCCGGCGCTGCAAGCTGCCGCCGTCGCGACGGCGACGGGGACCGCGCTCCTGGGTCTCGGGTGGCGAAAGGATCGCGACGGCCGCTGACGCAGCCGCCCCGATCAGGCGACGGTGTCGACCTCGCCGACGACGGCGAGCCCACCGTCGGCGCAGCGTGCCCGGAAGGTCACCCGTGAGGGGCAGTGCGGGGCGAGGGTCGCGCGCAGCTCGATCACGGGCAGCGCGATCCAGAAGTTCCGAAGGCCGGCGCGGATCACCGTGGCCGCGCCGTCGCGGTCGGCGACGCGGATCCCCTGCTCCACCCGCGCCACCTCGACGCGCGACCACGGAATCACTCGACCACGGCGGCCGTCGCGGATCGCGATCCCCGCACGATCGAGCCGGATGCGGCGCGCGTGCGCCAGCGCGAAGACCACCACCCGCTCTGCGAGGGCGAGCACCGCGGCGATCCCGAGCGCGCTCGCGCCGCCGATGGCGACGCTGGCGACCGCCGTCGGTCCCCACGCCCACCACGTGAGGGTGGTCCAGGCGGGGTCGAGGACGGGTGCGAGGCGCACCTCCTCGCCGTCTTCGAGGCGGTCCCAGACGTCGGTCGCGAGCTCGGGAACGACGCGCGCAAGGGCGGCACTCCAGAGGCTCGTCTCGGCGAGCCGCCGGAAGGGTACCGCGATGCGGATGCCGTCGCCGGCGAGGCCGAGCACCCCGCCCCGCTGCGTGACGGTCTCGACGCGATCCCATGCGAGTCGCCGGACCTTGGCGCCCGGACCGATCGCGGTCACCTCGTCATCGTCGAGGTGGTAGCGCCGGAAGCACTCGACGGGCGGCGGGAGGGCACGGGCGAACGCCCAGCCGGCGGCCAGGAACCCGATCGCCGCACCTCCCGGACCGAGCATCACCCCGACCCGCGGCGCGAACAGCAGCGCCAGCCCGAGCCAGAGGAGCCAACCGAGCGCCAGCCACGCCCGCGCGCCAGGAACGGTCAACCAGAGACTGCGTTCGACGCTCGTGCGCATGCCCCCACCGCCCTTCCACTGATGTCGGCGCATCGGGCTCGATTCTTGAGCCGCCCTCGTTGGTTCCCCCGGGACCCTATGGTAGGGGGACGGCCATGGCGCAGCCGCCCGTGCGGCGCATCGTCCTCGCCTACTCGGGCGGCCTCGACACCTCGGTCATCCTCCGCTGGCTCATCGAGCGGTACCAGGCCGAGGTGGTGGCGTTCTGCGCCGACCTCGGGCAAGGCGAGGAGCTCGGCGGCCTCGACGAGAAGGCCAGGCGCACCGGCGCCACGAAGCTCGTGGTCGAGGACCTGCGCGAGGAGTTCGTCCGCGACTACGTCTTCCCGATGCTGCGCGCCGGCGCCATCTACGAGAACCAGTACCTGCTCGGCACCTCGATCGCCCGGCCGCTGATCGCCAAGCGGCAGGTCGAGGTCGCGCGCCGCGAAGGCGCCGACGCCGTCGCGCACGGTGCGACGGGCAAGGGAAACGACCAGGTCCGCTTCGAGCTCGCGTATGCAGCGCTCGCGCCCGAGCTCACGGTGATCGCGCCGTGGCGCGAGTGGGACTTCAAGGGCCGCGCCGACCTGATCGCCTACGCGGAGAAACACCGCATCCCCGTGACCGTCACCGCAGAGAAGCCGTACTCGACCGACCGGAACCTCCTCCACGTGAGCTACGAGGGCGGCATCCTCGAGGATCCCTGGCGCCCGCCGTACGACGACATGTTCCAGCTGACGGTCGCGCCCGAGAAGGCGCCCGCCGAGCCCGAGGACGTCGACGTCGACATCGAAGGCGGCGTCCCGGTGGCCGTCGACGGCGAGCGGCTGTCGCCGGTCGCGCTGCTCGCCCGGCTGAACGCCCTCGCCGGCGCGCACGGCGTCGGGCGGGTCGACGTGGTCGAGAACCGCTACGTCGGCATGAAGTCGCGCGGCGTGTACGAGACGCCCGGCGGCACGGTGCTGCGCGCCGCGTTCCAGGCGGTCGAGTCGCTGACGCTCGACCGCGAGGTCATGCACCTCCGCGACTCGCTCGTGCCGCGCTACGCCGAGATGGTCTACTACGGGTACTGGTTCGCGCCCGAGCGCCTGATGCTGCAGGCCGCGGTCGACGAGGCGGCGCGCGCGGTCACCGGGACGGCGCGCCTCCGGCTCTATCGCGGCAGCGTGCGGACCATAGGACGGAAAGCCCCCCGCTCCCTCTATGATCCGCGGCTCGTGAGCTTCGACGAGGCCGGCGGCTACCGGCAGGAGGACGCGGGCGGCTTCATCCGCCTGGCGGGCCTTCGGCTTCGCCTCCGCACGCTCGTGGAACAGACCCGCAAATGAGGCGGAGCCGCGCGCGAGCGCGGGTGGCGAAGGCCTGGGCGGGACGCATCACCGTGCCGACGGCGGCGGTCGTCGAGCGGTTCACGGGTTCGCTGCCCGTCGACCGTCGCCTCTACCCGCACGACATCACCGGGAGCGTCGCGCACGTGCGCGCACTCGTCCGCGCCCGGCTGCTCACGCGCCGGGAGGGCGCGCGGCTCGAGTCCGCGCTCGCGACGATTCGGCGAGAGCTCGATGCGGGCCGCTTCCGCTTTCTGCCGTCCGACGAGGACATCCACATGGCGATCGAGCGCCGGCTCGTGGCGCTCCTCGGTCCGCTCGGCGGGAAGCTCCACACCGGCCGGAGCCGCAACGACCAGGTGGCGCTCGACCTCCGGCTCTGGCTGCGTGCCGAGTGCGACGCCGTCGACGCCGCGCTCCGCCAGCTCCAGCAGGCGCTCGTTGCCGCCGCGACCCGCCACCGCGACGTGATCATGCCGGGCTACACCCACCTCCAGCGCGCGCAGCCGATCCTCCTGGCGCACCACCTGCTCGCGTACCGCGAGATGCTCGCGCGCGACCGCGGGCGCTTCCGCGACTGCCGTGCGCGGGCCGACGAGCTGCCGCTCGGCGCCGGCGCGCTCGCCGGCACCGGCTTCCCGATCGACCGCCGCCGGGTGGCGCGCGAGCTCGGCTTTCGCCGGGTCAGCGCCAACAGCGTCGACGCGGTGTCGGACCGCGACGGCGCGGTGGAGTTCCTCGCCGCGGCGGCGATCACCGCCGTGCACCTCTCGCGCCTCGCCGAGGACATCGTGCTCTGGGCGACCGAGGAGTTCGGGTTCGTCGAGCTGCCCGACGCTTTCGCCACCGGCAGCTCGATGATGCCGCAGAAGAAGAACCCCGACGTGGCCGAGCTCGTGCGCGGCAAGACGGGCCGGACGATCGGCGCGCTCGTCGCCCTGCTGACGGTGCTGAAGGGGTTGCCGCTGGCCTACAACCGCGACCTCCAGGAGGACAAGCCGGCGCTCTTCGACGCCGCGGCGACGTTGCGCGAGTCGCTCGACGTGCTCGCCGCCCTCGTCCCGGGTCTTCGCTTCGACGCCGGCCGGATGCGCGCCGCCGCCGACGGTCTCCTCCTCGCGACCGACCTCGCCGACCTGCTCGTCGAGCGCGGCGTGCCGTTCCGCCGCGCACACGCGATCACGGGGGCGCTCGTCCGCCACTGCCTCGCGACCGGCCAGGGACTCCGCGACCTCGACGCGGAGGTCCTCCGTCGCCACTCCCCCGTGCTCACCCCCGCCCTCGTCCGCCAGCTGAGCCCGGCGCGCTCGATCGCCCGCCGCCGCGCGCTCGGCGGGACGGCGCCGCGCGAGGTGCGTCGCCAGCTCGCGCGCGCGAGCCGCGAGGCCACGACGTGAGACGCGTCGGCGTGGCGCTCGTCCTCGCCGTCGCGGCCTGCGGGCGGAAGAGCCTTCCGGTGGCGCCGGAGACCGTCCGGCCGCGCGCCCCCGCGACCCTCGCCGCCGCGAGCACCCCCGAGGGCGTCCGCCTCACGTGGCTCCGGCCGCTGCAATATTCGGGCGGGCAGCGCATGCACGACCTCGACCGCTTCCTCGTCGAGCGCGCGCCGGGCGAAGGCGCGCCGGCGACCTTCACGCGCGTCGCGACGGTCGTCCTCGAGGATCGCTTCCGCTTCCGGAAGGAGCGGCGCCTCGACTGGGTCGACCGCGACGCCAAGCCCGGCGAGCGCTACCTCTACCGGGTGATCGCCGTCACCCGCGACGGGTCGCGCAGTCCGCCCGCCGGCCCGGTTGCCATCCAATACGAGGCCGGCAAGGGAGCCCCATGAACCACTTCACCCTTCGTCACGGCGAGCTCCATTGCGAGGACGTCGCGCTCGCCACGCTGGCCGCGACGCTCGGCACCCCGCTCTACGTGTACAGCAAGGCGGCGATCGTCGAGGCGTTCCGCGCCTTCGACCGCGCGTTCGCCGGCGTGCCGCACCTCGTCTGCTTCGCGATGAAGGCGAACGACCACCTGGCGATCCTGAGGCTCCTCGCGCGCGAGGGCGCCGGGTTCGACGTCGTCTCCGGCGGCGAGCTGTGGAAAGCGCTGCGCGCCGGTGCGGACGCCCGGAAGATCGTCTTCTCCGGCGTCGGCAAGAGCGACGCCGAGCTCGAGGCCGCGCTCGACGCCGGCATCCTGATGATCAACGTCGAGTCACCGCAGGAGCTCGACGCCGTCGAGCGCGTCGCGGCGCGACGCGGAGGACGCGCGCCCGTGAGCCTCCGGGTGAACCCCGACGTCGACCCGAAGACGCATCCGTACATCGCGACCGGCCTCAAGAAAAGCAAGTTCGGGATCGACTTCGGCGAGGCGCTCGTCCAGTACGCGCGGGCGCGCGCCATGCCGCACCTGGACGTCGTGGGAATCGACTGCCACATCGGATCACAGCTGACGGAGGTCACGCCCTTCGTCGACGCGCTGGCGCGCGTCCGCGAGCTGGCCGGGCGGCTCGTCGCCGAGGGCTTCGGCCTCCGCTACCTCGACTTCGGCGGCGGCCTCGGCATCACCTACAAGGACGAGGTCCCACCCACGCCGGCCGAGTACGCGGCCGCGGTCCAGGCGGGGCTCCGCGGTCTCGATTGCACGCTCGTGCTGGAGCCGGGGCGGGCCGTGGTCGGCAACGCGGGGGTGCTCGTGACGAAGGTCCTCTATCGGAAGGACACCGCTGCCAGGCGGTTCGTCGTGGTCGACGGCGCGATGAACGACCTCGTCCGACCGGCGCTCTACGGCTCCTACCAGGCGATCCAGCCCGTGCGGCCGCGCGGCGGCTCCACGATCGTCGCCGACGTCGTCGGGCCCGTGTGCGAGAGCGGCGACTTTCTCGCCAAGGACCGCGAGCTCGAGGAGGTCGGGTCCGGCGACCTGCTGGCGGTCATGAGCGCGGGCGCGTACGGTTACGTGATGGCGTCGAACTACAACGCGCGGCCGCGTCCCGCGGCCGTCCTGATTGACGGTTCGCGCCACCACATTGTAAGGGAACGCGAGACGCTCGAGGATCTGGTCCGCGGCGAGCGTATCCCTCCGGAGCTCCGCTGACATGGCGACGCTGCGCTTCGCGAAGCTGCAGGGCACGGCGAACGACTTCGTCTACGTCGACGCCCGCGAGGGGTTCCCCGGCGACCCCGCCGCGCTGGCGCCGCGGCTCTGCGATCGCCGCCGCGGCATCGGCGCCGACGGCGTCATCCTGCTCCTGCCGCCCGCCGATGGTGGGGATTGCCGGATGGTCATCTACAATGCCGACGGCAGTCGGGCCGAGATGTGCGGCAACGGCATCCGCGGCCTCGCGAAGTTCGTCCACGACCGCGGGCTGATCCGCACCAACCCGCTGCGCATCGAGACCGACGCGGGGGTGAAGACCGTCGAGGCCGAGCTCGCCGGTGGCCGCGTCGCCCGCGTCACCGTCGACATGGGCAGACCGGTGTGGGACGGCCGCCAGATCCCCGTCGACGCCGACGGCGAAGTGATCGAGCGACCGCTCGAGGTGGCCGGGCGCGCCTACCGGGTGACCTGCGTGTCGATGGGCAATCCCCACTGCGTCGTCTTCGCGGAGGACGTCGCGGCGCTGCCGCTCGCGGACATCGGTCCACGCTTCGAGCACCACCCCTTCTTTCCGCGACGGGTGAACACGGAGTTCGTGCGGGCGACGGCGCGCGATCGACTCGTGATGCGGGTGTGGGAGCGCGGCGCCGGCGAGACGTTCGCTTGCGGTACGGGCGCCTGCGCGGCGGCCGTCGCCGCGGCACGCACGGAACGGACCGATCGCCGGGTGACGGTCGCGCTCCCGGGCGGCGAGCTCGAGATCGACTGGCGGGCGGACGATCACGTCTACATGACCGGAGACGCGGTCGAGGTCTTCGAAGGCCGCATCGAGGTGTGAGCATGTTCACGGGCTCCATGACCGCGCTCGTCACGCCGTTCCGGGCGGGCGAGGTCGACCGCCGCGCACTCGGCGCGCTGGTCGACCGACAGATCGACGCCGGCACCCACGCGCTCGTCCCCTGCGGATCGACGGGCGAGGCGGCGACGCTCACGCACGACGAGCACGTCGAGGTGGTGCGCGAGGTGGTCCGCGTCGCGCGCGGCCGCGTGCCGGTGATCGCCGGTACGGGCTCCAATTCCACGGCCGAGGCGATCCGCCTCACGCGCGGCGCCGAGGAGGTCGGCGCCAACGCCGCCCTCCTGATCTCACCCTACTACAACAAGCCCACCCAGGAGGGCATCTATCGCCACTACGCCGCGGTGGCCGAGGCGACGCGCCTGCCGATCATCGTCTACAACATCCCCGCACGCACCAGCTCGAACATGACGCCCGAGACGATCGGGCGCCTCTCGCGCATCGGCAACATCATCGGCGTCAAGGAGGCCAGCGGCTCGCTCGCGCAGGTGCTCGAGATCATCGAGGCCTCGGGACCGGACTTCGCGGTCTACTCGGGCGACGACATCCTGACGCTGCCGATCATGGCCGTCGGCGGCAAGGGAGTGATCGCCGTCACCGCCAATCTCGTTCCCCGGGAGTTCGCCGAGCTCGCCGAGACGCTGCTCGCCGGCGATCTCGACCGCAGCCGCGGTCTCATGCATCGGCTCCTCCCGCTCGTCCACGCCATGAGCCTCGAGGTGAACCCCATCCCGGTGAAGACCGCGCTCGCGATGATGGGTCAGTGCGCCGAGGAGTTCCGCCTGCCCCTCACCTGCGCGAGCAGCGGCACGCGGACGAAGCTCGAGACGGTGCTCCGGGAGTACGAGCTTGTCTGACCGCGTCCCGCTCGTCGTCTGCGGGGCGGCGGGACGCATGGGCAGGCTGCTGGTGGCGCTGGCGCGCGAGGATCCTCACCTCGCGGTCGCCGGCGCGGTCGAGGCGGCCGGGCACGGCGCCGTGGGGCGCGACGCGGGCGAGGTGGCCGGCGGCACGACGCTCGGCGTGACGGTCGGCAGCGACCTCGGCGCGATCTGCCGCGCGGAGCACGTCGTGCTCGACTTCACCGCCCCCGTCGCGGCGCTCGCGCACGCGCGGGTGGCCGCCGAGTGCGGTGCCGCCCTGGTCGTCGGCACGACCGGGCTCGACCGGGAGCAGGACGTCGCGCTGCGCGCCCAGGCCGCGCGCACCCGGGCGGTCATCGCCCCCAACATGAGCGTCGGCGTGACGGTCCTGACGGAGCTCGTC
>Ga0209056_10004205_pt1 | contig 15170 bp, 12 predicted proteins | sample GraSoiAngelo_114_FD_185876 | JGI IMG/M metagenome (GOLD analysis project Ga0209056, IMG submission 185876) | Grasslands soil microbial communities from the Angelo Coastal Reserve, California, USA - 14_0903_13_40cm (SPAdes) (version 2) | ecosystem: Environmental > Terrestrial > Soil > Grasslands... | reverse complement strand
CGTTTGCTGCCAATCATTGACCACCGCGGCGATTTCATTTGCATCCGCGCCGAATTCCAAAACGCGCGTCCCAGGCGGCCAGACTGCTTGCACGCTGTCCATCGCCACGCTGAGAAGTTTTCCATTGGGACCGTAACCGGCAGCGCAGCGATACGTTGGCAACGCGACTGAAAAGGGGATTCCCAGTTTCCCGGCTCGAGCGATCCATTCCCGCGCCAATCGCGGTTCGCATAATGTGGCGCTGCTGCCAGAGGAGATCGGAACCGAATGAACTTGCAATACGTACCCGTCAGTCTCGCGGATGAGTGATAGGAATTCCGGCTCATCCAGCCACGCCGGCAAAACCGTCATCACAAACCGGATTGGATGTACGATTGGTCGCAAGATCGACAACCACGTGTGATAACTGGCAAGGTTCTTTTGCGCACAATCGAAGTCGAACTGGAACTCTTCGATTTTGACATCGTGCGCGCGAGCGTCATCGAGAAGTTGTTTCGCAACATCGGTAATGACGCGTGTCCGCGCATCATCTGCGCGGAATGGTCCGCCAAAAGGCGCAACGCGCAGCGCGATCGAGCAATGTTGAGTCTGCCGCCGCACTGCTTCCCAATCGATTGACGGTTTGACGATCTCCGGACTCTTGCCGCCGAAGCTGATCTCCGCGCCAAGCAGAACGACACCACTCATCCGTCGTTTGGCTTGCCGGAGCGAATCAATCACCGCCGGAGTCCATTCGCGTTGCCAGACATAGCCGCGTTGTGGCAGTGGCCCCAAAACATTCACATCGGACCGATTGCAACCAGTGAAAGCGAAAACTGTCGCGCAACAGATTGTGATCGCTTTCAAATTCATACCCAGAGCGTGCGATCGAAGGTGCGGTATTGGATGGCTTCGCTGACGTGCTCCGGAGCGATCTCCGTTTTTCCGTCGAGATCAGCGATGGTGCGCGAGACTTTCAGGATCCGATCGTACGCGCGGGCGCTGAGGTTTAATTCGCTCATGGCCACACGAATCAATTCCTGGGAGTCCTGTCCGAGCTTGCAGTGTTGTTTCAACTGGCGCGTGGCCATGCGGGCGTTGCAATTTACTTTGCCACCGTTGCGAAACCGTTCCTGCTGGCGTTCCCGGGCATGGACGATGCGCTGGCGAATGGCAGCGGAAGTTTCTTCTGCGCGTTCGCTGGCGACGTCGCGGTATTCGACGGCAGGCACTTCGATGTGCAGATCGATGCGATCGAGCAGCGGGCCGGAAATGCGTTGACGGTACCGCTGCACCTGCAGGGGACCGCAGCGGCATTCGCGTTTTAGATCGCCGAAATAACCGCAAGGGCAGGGGTTCATCGCGGCCACGAGCATGAACTCGGAGGGAAACGTGACACTTCCCGCCGCGCGCGACACGGTGACTTTCCCGTCCTCGAGCGGCTGGCGCATAACTTCTAGTGCAGATCGTTTGAACTCTGGCAGTTCATCCAGAAAAAGGACGCCATTGTGTGCGATGCTTACTTCGCCGGGATTCGGAAATGTGCCGCCGCCGAGTAAACCAATGTCGCTTATGGTGTGATGCGGATCTCGAAACGGTCGCATAGAAACAAAGGATTGTTCGGTGTCGAGCAGGCCGGCGATGCTGTGGATCTTCGTCGTCTCGATTGCTTCATCCAGCGTGAGCGGCGGGATGATGGTCGGTATACGTTTGGCCAGCATCGACTTTCCCGAACCAGGGGGACCGATCATCAGCACGTTGTGCCCGCCAGCGACCGCCACCTCGATGGCGCGCTTGACGTGGCCCTGACCTTTCACGTCGCTGAAATCGACCTCGTAACATTGATGCGTGGCGAAAAATTTGCTCAGATCAGCACGTGTTGGCAGAAGCGCAATTTCGCCGCGCAAAAACGCGAACGTCTGCCGCAAATTTTGCACGCCGTATATGTCGATCTTGTCGACCATCGCCGCTTCGAGCGCGTTTGCTTCGGGGACGAATAACGCGCGCTTCCCGCGGCGCCGTGCCTCAAGCGCGACCGGCAACACGCCTTTGACCGCGCGGACTGAACCGTCGAGCGCAAGCTCACCAACGAAGGCGAAGCTTTCGAACGGCGAACTATCCAGTCCCTCGGTCACCGCGATCATCCCTAGGGCGATAGGTAAATCGAAACTCGGGCCTTCCTTCTTAATGTCGGCCGGCGCGAGGTTGATCGTTGTACGGCCGCGAGGCCAATAGTAACCGCTGTTCGCAATGGCAGTCGTGACGCGGTCGCGGCTCTCCTTCACCGCCGCGTCTGGCAGTCCAACGATGACAATGACAGGATCGCCGCCGGCGCCGTTTACCTCGATTTCCACTTCATACGCGTCCACGCCGTAAACGGCGGCGGAGTAAATTTTTGCCAGCATCGTAGCGGCAGGGTCGCAGAAAATCGTTGCGTGGAAAAGCGCCAAATATCCCTCGAAAGTGAGATACCACTGGTGCCGAAAATGTGGTCAAATGTTCAAGGCTCCGTCGGACAGTCTTCGATACGCGGGACAGTAAAACCCCTACAAAAAAGATTGAACAAGAAACATCCGCGCAATGTCACAAATTCGAATATTTAACCTTGTTAAATACTTCCTAGGATGCTACAACGCGTGATTGAGACGGCATCGACGAATACAGTGTACGGGAAGTTGTCGATCCAAGCCCCCCAAATGAATGATGAAAAAGAGTTATATGGCTGCTGAAGATAGCGATACCGGAATAAAGATTTACCTGCGTGAGATCGGGCAAATCCCACTGTTGACTCCAGAGCAGGAGATCGACCTGGCCGCTAAAATCAAGAAAGGCGATCGCGAGGCGCGTGCGCTGATGATTCGCTCCAACTTGCGTTTGGTGGTCAAGATCGCACACGACTACGCGAACCTTGGTCTGCCGCTGCTGGATTTGATCTCCGAAGGCAACATCGGGCTCATGAAGGCGGTGGAACGGTTCGATCCGGCGAAGGGCGGAAAGCTGAGCACTTACGCCGCTTGGTGGATCAAGCAATCCATCAAGCGAGCGCTGGCGAATCAGAGCAAAACCATCCGGTTGCCTGTGCACCTTGTGGACAAAATCTCCAAGATGCGTCGCGTATCGCTGCAAATGAGCGAAGAGCTCGGTCGCGAACCGACCGATGACGAGCTCGGCGATGAAATCGGAATTGCGAGTGGAAAAGTCTCGCAGCTTAAGACAGTTTCGATCCGTCCGGCCTCGCTCGATGCGCCGATCAGCGATGATGATTCCACGGAGTTCGGCGAAATCGTCGGCGACGAGGAGGCGCAGACGCCATTCGAATTATTGCGTGATAAGAATCTCCGCAACGAAGTCGGCGGCTTGCTGGACGTTCTGGACGATCGCGAAAAGAAGATCATCTTCCAGCGCTTCGGTCTGGACGGCGGCAAGCCCAAGACGCTCGAGGAAGTCGGCAAAAAATTCGGCGTCACGCGAGAGCGCATCCGGCAGTTGCAAAACATCGCGCTCTCGAAACTTCGCCGTGCGCTTGCCAAAAAGGAGCGGCCAGTGGATGTGGAACTGACGGTGGAAGCGTAGGTTCGACCGAGTCGGTGGTTTTTTAGATGCCTCGGCGTGTTGTCAGCGTTTCTGTTATTTCAGCTTGCCTTGGATCTCTTTCGCTAGGTCGAGATGCTCCTGGACCATTTTGGCTGTGTCGTCCGCGAACTTTTTCACGTCGGGATCGCTCCCGGTGCTTGCTTCCTCCTTGAATTCAGCGAGGTCTTTTTCGTGGTCCTCGACCATCATGTCCATGTAGGCTTTGTCTGAAGTCCACTTGCCGCTGTGCTCCTTGGTCGGGAGTTGGACCCCTTTTTTAGAAGCAATTGACTTGAGTTCATCGTTCGCTTTGCTGTGATCGGTCACCATTCGTTTGCCGAATGATTTGACGTCGTCGCTTTGGGCGTTCTGTTCAGCCACCTTTCCCATCGCGACTTCCATCATCCCGCCTTTCGCGGCTTTCTTCATGAACGTCTTGTCCTTTGCGCTTAATGACGAACGCGTGGCGGTCGGCGTGGTTTCCGCCCTGACCGTTCCGGCAAGGCTAATCGCCCCGATTACTAGGGCAAGAATACACAACTGCGAGACAATTCGGATTTTGGTCATGGCTTCCTTTGGTTGAACGAACAGGGGATATCCCAGCTTCAATTAACAATCGAAACCTCGGCGCTGGTTGGACGCGAAAGAATTACGCTTTCTGCCTTTGGTTTGATTGCCCTGCCGTGCTATGAGCCGGAGATATTCCGTTCGTACGAGCTTTCGACCCGCTTCGCCACATCTCGATAGCCGTAATCGACTTCGTAAATTTGCTTCATACAGGCGAGGGATTTATCCGGCGCACCCATCCGCTCGTACACAAGTCCGAGATTATAAACTATCTCCTTCTTCATCGTGTCCATCGACAGAATTTCGCGGGACGCTTCCTCCAGTTGCTTCATTGCCAGGTCGAGCATTCCAAGCTCGCCATAACAGCAACCGAGCACGTTCATCGCTTTCAACCGCGCGTGCGGATTTTGCCGCGCGCGCTGCAGCTCCGGCACAGCCTCACGGAAACGCCCGGCATTGAAAAGGTTGTCACCGAGCTCAAACCGGAGCTGGAGATCGGTTGGATTCCGCGCCACCCGCTCCTGCGCATCCGCGATGAGGATTTCTGCGCGGCTGACTTTAGCAGCGCGCAGCTGCGCTGACTTTTCCGTGTACACTTCGTCTTGTGCACTGTAGGTCGCGAGGAATTCCTCGTGCGCAGCGATCTCGCGCTCGAGGCATTTGATTTTCAAATTAGAGATCTTTCGAAGCAATCCGGTGTCCGCGCCCTTAGCCAGATCAGCAGCATATTGATACCAGCGTATAGCTGACCCGAAGTCGTCCTTTTGCTCGCTTAACGCGCCGAGCCGGCGCGCAAAATCCACGTTTTCCGGTTCCGCCTGGTGATGTGCGTAAGTTTCGGCGATTTGTTGGTCGAGCGCTTCTCCTGTCAATCGGATGCGGCTCTGCTGTTCGAGTGAAATCGCTGCCTCCTTGTCCTTGATCAGATCACGATAACTTTCAGCCTGCGTCCAACCGCCTCTCTTCATTGAAGCACGCGCCGAGGCGTCTTTTCCCAGCCTGAGCGCCTGCGCATCGAGCGGATCGATTGCAGTGAGTTGGTTATAGACTTCCACCTCGTTTTCGTGGTCTCCAAGCTGGTGATACAAACGCCCTAGTTCATGCAGCACTTTCACGTCGCGCGAGTTTTCTTCGAGTAACGTCCGCAGAGCGAACACTCCGATTTCGCGCCAACCAGCCGCCAGCGCCGCTTCTTTTAACAACAAATTTGCCTGGCGATTGTAGGGTTCCGCCTCCAAAACTTCCTCCAGCATTTCAATCGCACGCTTGGGGTCCTTTTTAATCTCTCGTTGCGCTTTCATCACTCCGATGGGCGCGGTTGAGATTTTGAAAAAACTTTTTTTAACCGATTTGCTTTTCGTGACCTCCACGCGTCGCAGCAGTTGACGGCCCGTGAGAAACTCGGGCTCCTGCTTAAGAATTTCTTGAAGGAGCGAAATCGCGTAACCGAAGTTGCGCAACTCCATGGCGGCCACCACCTTAAGCCAGAGCGCCCGTAGCGCTTCGCTCAAGTCCTTCTCTGTCCTGACTGCCATGTTCGCGCGTAGTTTATCACAAAAAAGAACGCATGCGTCACCGGGCACGAATGGCAATTCGTTCGGCGATGAATAAGTTCCTTAAGTAGCGATGCGCATGTTCAATCTCAAGCTGAACGGTGACGCGGCTCCTTTGGAGTTGACCGGATCAGGGCGATTTGTCTTATCGCGGAAAAATTTCGTCCCGGCGTACGTGCGAGCATTCGAGCGGGGCTTTCTTCAGCAGCGCGCGGTTAAGGCGATTGAGTCGCTGCGTTCGTGCAAGGTTTGTCCGCGCGATTGTGAGATCGACCGGTTCAACAACAAGATCGGTGTGTGCAAAAGCGGAAGGCTCGCGCGCGTCGCCAGTGCCTTTCCACATTTCGGTGAGGAAGATTGTCTGCGCGGCTGGAACGGCTCTGGCACGATCTTTTTTGGGTGGTGCAATCTGCGGTGCGTCTTTTGCCAGAATTTCGAGACCAGCCAGTTCGGTGAAGGCGCCGAGGTGACCGCGGCGGAACTCGCGCAAATCATGCTCGATTTGCAGGGGATCGGGTGCCACAACATCAATTTCGTCACACCTGAGCACGTTGTGCCCCAGATTTTGGAAGCGCTGGCAATCGCGGCTGGGCGCGGGCTCCGGCTGCCACTCGTTTATAACACCTCGGCTTACGACAGTCTCGAGAGCATTCTCTGGATGGACGGAATCGTGGACATCTACATGCCCGATTTCAAACTTTGGGACGCCGAGCATTGCCGAAAATATTTGGTGGCCAGCAATTACGCCGAAGCCGCGCGCAAGGTGGTTGCCGCGATGCACGCGCAAGTAGGCGAGTTAATAGCGGATGAGAATGGTTTGGCGCTGCGTGGGGTTCTGGTGCGCCACCTCGTAATGCCCGGCCTACTCGATGATACCCGCGAAATCATGCAGTGGATCGTCGAGAACATGTCGCGCGACACCTACGTCAACGTGATGGATCAATATTACCCGGCGCACAAAGCCGAAACCGAACCGCGCTTCGCCGAGATCAACCGTGGCATTACCGCCGACGAATTCTGTGGCGCAGTCGAGCTCGCACGCACAGCCGGCCTCTGGCGGTTCGACACCCGCTGGCGCCACGTCATCCCTCATGGCGCACCCGTCTGGCTGCCACGAATCCGCAAGCCGTACGAAGAGCGTGTCAGTGCAAACTGATGTCTTACCGAGCGGCGCTGAGCAATTCTTTTAGCTTACAGCAGATCGAGCTGCGGCTTTTGGGATTCAGGCATTGTCTTAGTTGACTTTTTCTCCCGCGGTTTCCGTTCCGCATCAGCGCGGCTGGAACTTTCCAAGTGGGCAAGAATTTCCTTGGCGCGATCGAGAATTTCTTTGGGCAAACCGGCGAGGCGCGCGACCTGGATGCCGTAGCTTTTGTCTGCGCCGCCTGGGATGATTTTGCGAAGAAAAATGATCTGCTCGTTCCATTCGCGCACGGCGACATTCAGATTGCGAACGCCTTTGCGGTCCTCGGCGAGCTTCGTCAGCTCGTGATAATGCGTGGCAAACAGAGTGCGCGCTTTAATTTTGTCGTAGAGAAACTCGCCGACGCTCCACGCGATGGAGAGACCGTCAAAAGTGGATGTGCCGCGACCGATCTCATCGAGGATGACTAACGAATGATCAGTGGCGTTGTTAATGATGTTAGCTGTTTCGTTCATTTCGACCATGAACGTCGATTGACCCCGGGCCAGATCGTCGCTCGCGCCCACCCGGGTGAAAATGCGATCGACCAAGCCGACCTGCGCGCTCTCCGCCGGCACGAAGCTCCCAATCTGGGCCATCAACACGATAAGTGCGACCTGACGGATGTACGTCGATTTACCGGCCATGTTTGGGCCGGTCACGATGGCCATGCGAATATTTTCGCCATCCAGTTCTGTGTCGTTAGGCACGAACTTTTCTTCGATTAGATTCTGATCGAGCACCGGATGACGCCCGTCTTTGATAACCAGCCGCAGCGAATCGTTTAACTCTGGCCGGCAATAGCGAAATAGTCGCGCCGTTTCTGCGAGCGCGCAGAGCACGTCGACCACCGCAATGGCATCCGCGGTTTGCTGGATGGGCTCGATCTCACGCAGGGTTTCGTCGCGCAATTTCTGGAACAATTGGTACTCGAGGTTGTGGGCGCGGTCTTCGGCGCCAAGGATTTTTGCCTCCATCTCTTTTAACTCCGGCGTAATGAATCGTTCACCACCCACCGTGGTTTGCTTCCGCGTGTAATGCGCGGGCACGTTCGCGAGATTCGATTTTGTGACTTCGATGAAATAACCGAATACGGAATTGTAACGGACCTTGAGCGATTTGATCCCTGTCGCTGCGATCTCGCGTTCCTGTAGATGGCTGATCCAATTTTTGCCTTCGCGCGACGCCTGGCGCAGGGCATCGAGATCGGGATGAAAACCGTCGCCGAAAATGCCGCCCTCCTTCAGCGTGAGCGGCGGGTCGTCGACAAGTGCTTTGGCCAGCTTCTCAGCGAGTACTGGCATTTCGTGAAGAGCGTTCTGCAGATGGGACCCAAGGGACGAATGTGACGTGTGGGCGCTCCCGATTCCGAAGCTTGCGCGCTCGATGAGTTTGCCAAGCTCACGCTTGAGCGCGGGGATTTGTTGAAGCGAAGTTTTAAGCGCGACGAGGTCACGCGCATTCCCCGAGGCCTGGCTCAATCGTCCTGCGGCGCGCTCAATGTCCCGGATGGATTTTAACTCAGCGCGAATGGAAGGGAGCAAATCGGGCTCCTGCAAAAGATCGCCGATCATTTGCTGGCGTCGCTGCAATTCCGTAACATCACGCAACGGCTGCAAAATCCACGCGCGCAGTTTGCGCGCGCCCATTGGCGTCTCTGTTCGATCCAGAACGGCGAGCAGGCTTGTGTTCTGTGCACCGCGCGATTCAACCAGCTCAAGGTTGGCTTGTGTGGCGGAGTCGAGAAGGACGTACTGCGCCGGTGCGTCGCAGCGCAATGAAGTGAGATGGTCGATTTTGCGCCGCAGTTGATGTTTCAAGTAATGCACGATCGCTCCGGCCGCAGCGACCGCCGCGGGCATCTGCGCGCAACCGAATCCATCGAGCGATTTGGTCTTGAAATGTTCGCACAAAGTGAAGATTGCCTGTTCCGGCAGAAACGCGTAGCTGTCGTATTCCAGCGCGTGGTCGATCTCACCGATGTGCGCTTTCTGCTCCGAGCTGATTAACAGCTCCGCGGGCGAAACGCGGGCGAGCTGGTCGAGCAGCGATTCTCTATCCTGCGCCTGGGTTAATCGGAACTCGCCTGTGCTGAGATCGGCGTACGCGAAACCGAATACACCGCCATCGGCATAAATCGCGCCGAGATAATTGGCGCGTTTGGCGTCGAGCCAGCTTAATTCGCTCACTGTTCCCGCGCTGATGATTTGTGTAACTTCGCGCTCGACAATTTTGCGACCGGGTTGCGGCTCGCTCATCTGATCGCAAATGGCGACGCGCCGCCCGGCCTTGATCAGTCGGCGAATGTACCCATGCGCCGCGTGATACGGCACCCCGCACATCGGTACCCCATTGCGCTTCGTCAGCGCCACATTCAGAAGACCCGAGGCTTCCTTCGCGTCGTCGAAAAACATTTCGTAAAAATCGCCGAGCCGAAACAGCAGGAGCGTATCGGCCGGAATACTTTTCCGCAGCCGCTGGTACTGCTGCATCATTGGAGTCAGCACGTCCTGCATGATTTCAGAATTAAATCAGGCCGGGCGAATTGCGAGTTTGGAATTCGAAACGGAGGATAGCCTGCCACGCTTTCTTGGCCGGTACGCTGCCAGCGTCTCTTCTGGTGCAGGCTGGCAGCCCGCATACCGAGACAGGCAGGGCTGGCTACCCTCTGTCACCGCTTCTTTGGCGGCGTTGGAGATGGCGTGTGCGAAGCGCTTGGCTTCGCGATCAGGTCGGCGCGGTCTTTTAAGAAAGGATCGAGAGAGAATTTGGGAACGAGATAAATCCGCTTTTCGCACTCCTTTTCAGAGGCGGCTTTTTCATCCAGTTGCTTGAGATGCGTTTTGAATTCTTCATCCAATCTGGTTTTATCCTCGGGCTTCTCGTCAGGCGACACCGCCCGTTCCTTTGCCGGATCGGCGGTTACAGACACGCTCAGTGGATAGCTATCACTCGAGAGCTTGCCGATTTTGAGTGTGTACGTGAATCGGTCAAACGTCTGGATGGTCAATAGCTCGGGCTTATCGAGACCATATTCTTCCGGTTTCGCATCGGGTGGGAGAACGTCTGTGAACCTGAGCGAACTCAGCAGGTTGGTGAATGAGGTCCCCGTGCCTTTATTGAGTTCTTCGTTTTTCGCATCAGTGAGTTTCCAATCCGCTTTGGCGTCACTGCGCGTCAACGTCCAGTGTTTCGGCCCGGTTTGGCCTGTGAGGCTGATCGATTCAGGATTTTCGATTTTGACGAAATCGTGTTTGAGCCATGATTGCGGTAGCGCGTCGAATTCGAGACGTTGGTTAACGAGAGAGACGTTCCCTCCATTGCCGGGCGCGAGCACGTATCGTCCCATCGGCATGCTGGGGAAGCGGCCAAGTGTCTCTTGGCCATTCTCCTTTGCCATCACTCGCTTGCCGAGGATGATTTTTGCCAGGGTCTTGTCGTTTTCATTCTTCAATTCCACGACTGTTCCAGCCGCACCCGCATCGCTGCGCGAAGTTGCTGCGGGCTGGGCATTCGCGTCGTGATCCGGCTCCGTTAATTCCAGTCGGCCGGATTGCGAGGGACCAACCTTGATTTGCTGTACCGGCCGCAGTTCCCACAGTTGTCGAATGAGACCGCTTACCCGCTGGAAATCTGCCGGATAATCGGCCTTTTCAGCCACGACCCAAACGCCGTTCTTTTTCGCCAGATGAACTTCTCCTTTGGGACTGCGAATCTCCACGTGCGCCACATCGTTGACTGGAAAATCAAGGACCTTGCCACTCTCGGGCGAAGCCGATTCACTCCATTGGCTCTGATTTCGTTTTTGCAAAATCAATCCGGCGCCGCCAACGATGACGACGAGCACAAGCAGAATGCCGGTGTGTTTGCGTTTCATGCCGGAACAATCAGCGCGCGGCCCGGCTTTGCCTGCGGCCAATAGCGAGAAACACGCCTGAGAACGCCACGACCGCCGGCATCGCGGCGATGTTCAGCCACTTGAGGCGGTTTTCCAGAGAATCGATATCAGCCCGTAATTTGCGGCGTTCATCTTTGAGCTGCGCTTTGATGCTCGCTTCTTTTTTGCGGAAGTTGCTAATCTCCTGCTGTTGTTCCGGCGAAAGGATGAATTGCTGGCCATTCTGCTTTGTTTGCTGCAATTCATTCAGTTTGCGCTGTGTTTCGGCGAGGCTGCTTTCCAATTGGCGAATCGTGTCCTGATAATGCGACTCGGCTCTGGCCTGCATTTCCCGAATTACGGTGAACGGCCGCATAGTTATGGCTCTGCTGCGCATGGCGATCAAATCGCTGTCGCCGCTCAATTGCTCGATGGCTCCCTCCGCGAGGGCCAAATTGCCGTTTTTTGGTGTGAATACGTGTCCGCCAAACAGGTTGTTCATCTGTGTGACCGCGACCTGGTTCTGGATCATGTCCGTATCACCAAACAGAACGATGCTCGTTTCGTTCGTTGATTCTTTGAGAGCTGGCGGTTGTTCAGATTTCGTTGCCGTTGGCGAAGCCGAAGGCGACGGCGACGGAGTGGGCGCGCCGTTGGGGAAAGCCGTCTTCGCTTTGCCAGTCAATCTCACAGCCAGTGCGTATTCAGTTCCCGAAGGCTGAAATTTGTGGATGATCTCCTCGCCGGATCCGCGTGCGACGATTGGAGCAATCAATTGGGAGTTTGGTGAAGACTTGATCAGCACGGTTTGCTTTAGTCCGTCCGCAGGCGTGCCCGTGAATGCCCCAGCCATCACCATTACGGCGTTGGTTTGAGCTGTGAGAACGTCATTTTGATTCAGCGCATCTTCAGCCAGGGCGAGCACGGTGGGCGCCCGTCCTTGCTGGGTGCGCCCCATGTGATTCAGATCTGCTACCACGAGCGAAGTGTTGAACTCCAATCCCCATGCGTTCAGAAGCTTGTCGAGTGACGAGCTACTGGCCGCGGGCACCGGACCGACGGTCGGCTGCGCGTCGAGGACGCAATCGGGATCAAGAAATGCCACCAGCTTTCCACCACATAAAACGAATTGGTCGATGGCAAACTGGGTCGCCTCCGAAATTCCTTTCGGGTGAATGATGAGTAGCAGCTTTACGTCGTCGGGGATCTTGTCCGCGGTCAGATCGATGTTGCGCACCGTGAAGTCGCGCTGCAATTCCGAGTAGAGGATCCATGGCCGTTCGTTTTGCTGTTGAAGCATCATTCGGCCGGGAATCATTTGGCCCGCTACAGGCAACGCACTCATGACCCCGATCACGGGCCGCTCCGGATTGGTCACTCGCGCGATCGCACGCGAAACATCATATTCCAGCAGTCGCTCGCGCGCGGGTGTCAAAAACGGAATCGTTTCTTTTTGGTCGAGCATGTTCACGCTCAGTCCCAGGTAAACTTTTTCATTGTTTTGAAGTAATTGCGGCTGCAACCCGTCCAGGCGCGCGGAATCTTCTGCATCGGAATCCGGTTGCGGATCCAGTTTCTGGATGTCGATTTTGCCTTTCGCTCTCTGGCGGTATTCGGAAAGTAAATCCTCGACGCGTTGCGCGTAGTTTCTCAGAGACGCGGGCATCGCGTTGCCGCCGCGAGTGCAGTAAAAACGTATTTGCACCGGGGTATCGATCTTCGCGAGGATTGCACGGGTTCCAGCGGACAATGTGTAAGCGCGCTCCGCTGTAAGATCGACGCGTTGTTTTGTCTGCGCCGCGATCACATTAATCACAACCAGCAAGACCAGCATTGCTGCGACGCCGATCGCCGAATAAAGATACGTCTCGAAGCCTTTCTTTTTCATTGGTACTCAGCCGGCACGATGCGAATGCAGGATCACGCTCGTGGTAAAAAGCGCGAATACGATCACCGAGAGGAAAAAGAGAATGTCACGCGAATCGATCACGCCATTCTGGATACTAGCGAAATGCGTCATTACGCTGAAGGTGCTGACGATATTGATCAACCATTGCGGCGCCCATTGGCCGAGCAGATTCACCACAGGTGTCCATCCGGCGACAATTAGAAACAGCAACAGCACAACTGAGAGAATGAAGCTGATCACCTGATTGCGAGTCAGCGCCGAAGTCATCGCGCTAATGGCCAGGTACGCGCCGGCCATCAGCAAACTTCCAAGGTAACTGGCAAAAATCACTCCGTTATCCGGATGACCGAGGAAATTGACGGTCAGGACGAATGGAAAAGTGAGCAATACGGCTAGCGCAATTACTGCCCACGAAGCGAGAAACTTTCCCAGGATTGCCTGCCAGGCGGCAATCGGCATGGTGAGCAACAATTCGATTGTGCCCAGCCGCCGTTCCTCCGACCACATCCGCATGCCCACAGCGGGAACAAGAAAAAGATAGAGCCACGGAAGCCAGACGAAAAACGTTGTCAGCGTGGCTTCTCCATTTTCGAAAAAGCCCGCCACCATGAAGGTGAAAAATCCCGACAGCAGCAAAAAGATAACAATGAATACGAACGCAATCGGCGAGGCGAAGTAGCCGCCAAGTTCGCGTTTGGCAATGGTGATTACAGGAGACGTTTTCATTTCATCGCTCTTACGGAGCTGCCGCCTCACGGTTCCCGATCGGATAACGTGATGCTGCGAAACACTTCATCGAGCCGACCCTCTTCGCGACGCAATTCACGAATGGGCCAACGTTGGTCGACCACCAGCTGACCAAGCGCATCGGCCAGATCGTCTGCCGATGAGTCGGGATTGGCCTTCGGGAAAACGCGAATGGTAAACGGTGATTCGGCGACGATTACTGTTTTTTCCACTCGCGAGAGATTATCGATTTTCCCTCGCACGGAGGTGGCGCTGCCGTCGAACGCACCATAGGCATCTGCCAATACAAGCGTGACCGTTCCCGCAGTCTGGGAGCGTTCCTTCAATTCGCGCGGCGTCCCATTGGCGACGATTTTGCCGCGATCGATGATGATTGCTCGTGAGCACGCCGCTTCAACTTCCTCGAGAATGTGTGTGGAAAAAATGATGCTTTCGTTTCGCCCATCCGCCGGATGAGCGTGCGGATTTCGTGTTTTTGATTTGGATCGAGCCCCTCCGTCGGCTCATCCATGATTAAAACTTCGGGGTCGTGGATAATGGCTTGCGCAAAACAGACCCGATGTTTGTAACCCTTGGAAAGCGTCTCGATGCTTTGCGCGAGGACAGATCCGAGAAAACACATCTCGGCGACGCGCTCGACCGCTGCTTCCTTTGCCTTGCCTGCGAAACCGCGCAGTTCAGCCGCAAAATTAAGAAAGCCCTGCACGGTCATATCCGTGTAGGAGGGGGCGTTCTCGGGCAAATAGCCAAAAAGCCGCTTCGCCACGATGGGATCTTCGGCTACATCGAATCCACCGATCGATACGCTTCCTTCCGACGGCGGAATAAAGCCGGTGATCATCCGCATGGTGGTCGATTTCCCTGCGCCGTTGGGCCCCAGAAACCCGAGCACTTCGCCTTTTTTCACGGCAAACGAGACGCCGTCCACCGCAATCTTGGGGCCAAATACCTTCTTCAGATTTTGAACCTGAATCACCCGCAAAATCTGATAATTAAGGTTGCTGATTTTTCAAGTCGGTTGCGAAAGAATTCTGTAATCGAGGCAAAACACGGGGCTTGGTCGCAGATTTTCGTGCTCGCTCGATCAACAGTGTTCGCGTCCAATCGCTTTTTTTGAGGCAATTTGACGCGCAAGGCTCCGCCGAGTACGCTCCGGCTCACCGACTTAAAGTATTTCCAAAGCGAGGGGAGTGATTATTGATGCCAGAAGTCATTGTGCGCAAAGGTGAACCGGTCGATCGCGCATTGAAACGCCTGAAGAACAAGCTGGACGCCGAGGGCATTCTTGAGGAAGTCCGCCGTTTGCGCGCGTTCGAAACGCCTTCGCAAAAGCATCGCCGCAAGGCGAGAGCAAACGCCAAGCGCGGGCGAATGAAGTTCCGATTCAACGCCTGAAGGTAGCGAAGTTAAAGCCATTGAAGAGTTGAAGCAGTGGCAGGGTAACTGTTCAGCTCTTCAACCATCTGACGGTTTAGTTTTTTTGAGCGAACAGCTCAGTGATCGCCTGCACCAGCCCATCCACATCGTGTCGGCGCGCTTCGATATCGACGTTGAGTCCCTGATCGCGCACGGTCCTTGAGGTGATCGGGCCGATGCTGGCGATGCGCATTCCCTTCGGCCACGGCAGGCCGAGGGCCAGAAAATTTTCGACTGTTGACGAACTGGTGAACGTGATCAGGTCGGCGCCACCCTGAGCGAGTTGCCGCTGCGCGCCGCTGGTGTCGCGCGTCTCGGGCACCGTCCGGTACGCGAACGCTTCGTCCACGATCGCTCCTGCGGCCG
>Ga0209056_10004204_pt1 | contig 15174 bp, 12 predicted proteins | sample GraSoiAngelo_114_FD_185876 | JGI IMG/M metagenome (GOLD analysis project Ga0209056, IMG submission 185876) | Grasslands soil microbial communities from the Angelo Coastal Reserve, California, USA - 14_0903_13_40cm (SPAdes) (version 2) | ecosystem: Environmental > Terrestrial > Soil > Grasslands... | reverse complement strand
AGAAGGCCAGAACCGGCTAACTGCTTTCTTTGCCTGCGGAGCCGATCGACAAGTCGGCGAGCCCGGAGCGGATCATGAACCAGAAGAGGACCACGCCCGGCAGCGCGACGATCGTCGTCAGCACGTAGAAGTTCACGTAGCCGATCGCATCGATCAGCGCCCCAACTGTGGTGCCGGTGATGAAGCGGCCGGCGATGCTCGCCAGCGCGGAGAGCAAGGCGTATTGAGTGGCGGTGAAGCGGAGGTTGCACAGCGCGGAGAGGTACGCGACCACGGTCACGCCGCCGATGCCGCTGGCAAAATTCTCAAAACCCACGGCCGCGGCCATTCCGAGGTTGGTGTGGCCGGCCGCGGCAAGCGCGGCGAAGCTGAGATTCGACACCGCCATCAGGATCAGGCTGATCAGGACGGCGCGTTTCATTCCCAGCCGCTCGTAGATGATCCCGCCGACGAAGATGCCGATCAGCAGGGCGACGAAGCCGATACCGACATCGTAGAAAGCCACCTCGTCGTTGCTGAAGCCGAGATCCTGGAACAACAGCCGCAGCGTAAGGTTGGCGAGGGTGTCGCCGATCTTGTGAATCAGCACGAACAACAGGACGACAAGCGCTCCCTGGCGCTTCAGGAATTCCGTCAAAGGGCTGAAATACGCGACGATCGCCTCGACAACGCCGCGCGCCTTGGCGGGCTGGCGGTGCCGCGCGGGCTCACCCATCACCATGCCGACCAGCATCGCCGGGAGCGCGAAGGCAGCGCAGGCGAGATAGGCGGCGGTCCAGCCGAGCCGGGCGGCGAGAACCAAAGCCAGCGCGCCGGCCGCGGCCGCGCCGATGCGCCAGCCGTACTGCGACATGCCGGACCCGACGCCGAGCTGGCGCGGCTCGAGCAGCTCGATGCGGTACGCGTCGATGATGATGTCGAAGGTGGCTCCGGCTACGCCCATCGTCACCGCGGCGACCGCGACGGCATAGAGAGATCCGCCCGGGTCGGCGATACCAAGAAACGCGACGGCAGCCATCACCAGCACGCCGACCAGCCATAGCCAGCTGCGCCGCTGCCCGAACCTGCCGATCAGCGGCAGCCGCACGTTGTCGACGATCGGTGCCCAGAGGAACTTGAAGTTGTAAGCGAGAAAGGTGAGCGCGAAGGCGGTTACCGCGCTCTTGGTGATGCCGTGCTGGGCGAGCCGCGTGGTCAGGGTCGCGCCGATCATCGCGAACGTGAAGCCGGAGGAGATTCCCAGGAACAGCGCCGCGAGCGGCGCGCGTTCGAGGTAGGGGCCGATCCCACTACCCCAGCGGATAGTCATAGTCGATGGTCAGCGGCGCGTGGTCGGAAAAGCGCTTCGCCTTGTAGATCGATTCCCTGCGCGCGGTGGCGGCGATCCCGGGGGTGGCGATCTGGTAATCGATGCGCCAGCCGACGTTCTTCGCCCAGGCCTGCCCGCGATTCGACCACCAGGTGTACTGGCCGGGCTTCGAGTTGAGGCGCCTGAAGACATCGACAAAGCCCAGCTCGTCGAATACCCCGCTGAGCCAGGCGCGCTCCTGCGGCAGGAAGCCGGAGTTCTTCTGGTTCGACCTCCAGTTCCTCAGGTCGATCTCCTGGTGCGCGATGTTCCAGTCGCCGCACAGGATGATCTCGCAGCCGCGCTGCCTCAGCTTCATCAGCTGCTCGAGGAAGACCTTGAGGAAGCGGAACTTGGATTTCTGTCGATGCGGCCCTGCCGAACCCGAGGGCAGGTACACGGAGACCACCCACAGCCTGCCGAAGCGCGCCTCGACGTAGCGCCCCTCGGCGTCGAACTCGCGGCTCTCGAAGCCGCGCCTGACCTCCTCCGGCGTACTGCGGCTATAGAGGGCGACGCCGCTGTAGCCCTTCTTCTCGGCGAAGGCGTGGCAGGCCTCGAACGCCTTCAGGCCGTGCAGCCTGGCGTCGAGGTCGATCTGCTGGCACTTCATCTCCTGCAGGCACACCACGTCGGCGCGCTGCGCCGCGAGCCAGCGGAACAGGCCTTTTTTCGCCGCCGAGCGGATGCCGTTGACGTTGAGAGTGACGACCCTCAAGACGATGGGAAAGCGGAGACCCCGCCGTGCGCCGCCGACCACTGCGCCGGCGCGTGCAGAAACTTCTCGACTTCGCCGATCTGCGCCGGCTCGAGGTAGCCGCCCTTCTTCACCAGCGCGAGCACGTCCCACCACGTGGCGAGATGATGCAGGCGCACGTTGAGCTCGGCGAGCGTCTTCTTCGACTCGGGGAAGATGTCGTAGTAGAAGTTGACGAACACGTGCTCGACGATCGCGCCCGCCTCGCGCAGCGCCTTGCAGAAATTGATCTTCGAGCGCCCGTCGGTGGTGAGGTCCTCGACCAGCAGCGTGCGCGCGCCCTCGCGGATGTCGCCCTCGATCTGCGCGTTGCGGCCGAAGCCCTTCGGCTTCTTCCTCACGTACTGCATCGGCAGCGCGAGGCGCTCGGCGATCCACGCCGCATACGCAATGCCTGCCGTCTCGCCGCCGGCGACCACGTCGAACTGCTCGAAGCCGACGTCGCGCGCGAGCGTCGCGACGGCGAAGTCAACCAATTGACCCCGGAGGCGCGGATAGAAGATGAGCTTGCGGCAGTCGATGTACACCGGGCTCGCCCAGCCGGAGGTGAAGACGAAAGGCTTGTCCTCGAAAAACAGCACCGCCTTCACCTCGAGCAGCATCTTGGCGGTGGTCTCGGCTATGAACGCCTGGTCGGCGAAGTGCATGAGCGGCGCGAATTTTAACAGGTTAGAATCCGCCTACCTCGCGCTCCATGGAGAATCATGCGATGGTACGGGAGCTAACAATAATCGCGGCAACGGCGCTGATCGCCGCATCGCTCGCCGCGCACTCTCAATCCACGCCCGGCCAGCTCACCTACCGCTGCGTCGGCAAGGACGGCAAGAAATACTACGGCTCGACGGTGCCCATGCCGTGCCTCGGCCAGCCGATCGAGCAGCTGAATACTTCCGGCATGGTCGTCAAGCGAATCAACCCGGAGGGCGACGAGAAAGAGCGCGCGGCGAAGGAAGCCGAGGCGAAGAAAAAGCGCGAAGACGACGCTGCCCGCCGGGAAGCCGTCCGCCGCAACAGCGCCCTGCTCGCCACCTACACCAGCGCGCAGGACATCGACGAAGCTCGCTCGCGCGCTCTTGCCGAGAACCAGAAGGCGGTCAAGGAAGTCGAGCTGCGCATCGAGGCGATCAAGAAGCGCCAGGCGAGCTATGACAAGGAGCTCGAGCTCTACAAGGGCGACAACAAGCCGCCGGCGCGGCTCCAGGATGACATCAGGGACGCGGAAATCGACCTGAAGGCGCAGGAAAACCTGCTCGCGGCGAAGAAGAAGGACATCGATACCATCAACGCCAGGTACGACCAGGACAAGCAGCGCTACCTGGAGCTGACCGGCCGCAGGTAGCTCAGCCCGAGAGCTTGCGGCGCAGCACCCGGTTGACCAGCTCGGGGTCGGCCTTGCCTTTCGTTGCTTTCATGACCTGCCCCACCAGGGAATTGAAGGCCTTTTCCTTACCCGCGCGGTAGTCCTGTACTTGCTTCGCATTCGAAGCGAGCACATCGTCTACTAATTTTTCAATCAGCGCAGAGTCGCTGATTTGCCTAAGGCCGCGTCTCTCGATTATCTCGTCCGCTCCTCCCTCGCCGGCCCACAGGGCGTCGAACACCTCCTTCGCCATCTTGCCCGAGAGGGTGCCGTCGGCGATGCGCTTCAGCAACCCGGCAAGGGACGCAGGGCTTACCTTCGATTCGCTCACCTGGAGATCCGCCTCGTTGAGCGCTGCACTCAGCGCGCCGGTCTGCCAGTTGGCGCACAGCTTCGCATCGACGCCGGCCGCCCGGACCAGCGCCTCGAAATAGTCGGCCGCGGCGCGCGATGCGGTCAGCACGCCGGCGTCGTACGCGGGCAGCGCGTATTGGCGCGCGAAGCGCTCGCGGGTTGCATCGGGCAATTCCGGCAGTTCGGATGCGATTTTCTCGATTTGTTCCTCGCGCAGCAGAAGCGGCAAAAGATCGGGATCGGGAAAGTAGCGATAGTCGTGAGCGTCCTCCTTCGTGCGCATGGAGCGCGTCTCGCCGCGCTCCGCATCGTAGAGCCGCGTCTCCTGCTCGACCTTGCCGCCTTCCTCGAGCAGCTCGATCTGGCGCCGCGCCTCGAATTCGATCGCGCGCTCCATGAAGCGGAACGAATTGAGGTTCTTGATCTCGCAGCGCGTGCCCAGTTGTTTCTCTCCTGGCTTTTTTACTGAAACGTTCGCGTCGCAACGAAACGAGCCTTCCTGCATGTTCCCGTCGCAGATGCCGATCCACATCACGAGCCCGTGCAGCGCGCGCGCGTACGCGACCGCCTCCTTCGCGCCGCGCAGCTCGGGCTCGGAGACGATTTCGAGCAGCGGGGTGCCTGCCCGGTTGAGGTCGACGCCGGTCATGTCCTGGAACAGCTCGTGCAGCAGCTTGCCGGCGTCTTCCTCCAGATGGGCGCGCGTGAGCCGCACGCGCCTTTCCTCCCCGTCGACAAAAAACTTCACTTCCCCCCCGGCGACGATCGGCAGCTCGTACTGGCTGATCTGGTAGCCCTTGGGGAGGTCGGGATAGAAATAATTCTTGCGCGCGAAGATGGAGCGGCGGTTGATTTGTCCCTTGACGGCCAAGCCGAAGCGGATCGCATGCTCCACGGCCTTGGCGTTCGCCACCGGCAGCGTACCCGGCAGCGCGATGTCGACCGCGGAGGCCTGGGTGTTCGGCGGGGCGCCGAACGCGGTCGAGGCGCCGGAGAACATCTTGCTCCGCGTGGCGAGCTGCGCGTGCGTCTCGAGGCCGACGATGATTTCCCAGCCGCTCATAGCGGCGTGTCCGTCGGCACCCGCAGGTGCCAGTCGGTCGCCTGCTGATAGCGGTGCGCGATGCCGAGCAGCGCCGCCTCGGAGAAGTAGTTCCCCATCAGCTGCAGCCCGACCGGAAGCCCCTTGCCGTCGAAGCCGCAGGGCACCGAGAGCGCCGGCAGCCCGGCGAGCGGCGCCGGAACGGTGAAGATGTCGCCCAGGTACATCTGCACCGGGTCGTCGCTTTTCGCGCCGAGCTCGAACGCGGTGCCCGGCGAGGTCGGTCCCATGATCACGTCGCAGCGCTCGAACGCCGCGGCGAAGTCGCGCGCGATCAGGCGCCGGATCTTCTGCGCCTGCAGGTAATAAGCGTCGTAATAGCCGTGCGAGAGCACGTAGGTGCCGACGAGGATCCTGAGCTTCACCTCGGCGCCGAAGCCCTCTGCGCGCGTGCGGCAATACATGTCGGTGAGATCGCTGTACTCCTTCGCGCGGTGGCCGTAGCGCACGCCGTCGAAGCGCGAAAGGTTGGAGGACGCCTCGGCGGGGGCGATGACGTAATACACCGGCACGGCGAGCTTCGTGTGCGGCAGCTCGATCTGCACGCCGCGCGCACCCTGCGACTCGAACCACCGGGTCGCCTCCTCGACCGCGTTGCGCACGCCGGGGTCGATGCCATCGCCGAAATACTCCCCGGGCAAGCCGATCCGCAGGCCCCGCAGGTCCCGCTTCAACGAGCGGCCATAGTCCTCCCTGGGGCGCTCGAGGCTGGTCGAGTCGCGCGCGTCGAACCCGGCCATGACATTCATCATGGCGGCCAGGTCGGCGGCGCTCTTCGCGAGCGGCCCGCCCTGGTCGAGCGACGAGGCGAACGCGACCATGCCGTAGCGCGACACCACGCCGTACGTCGGCTTGAGGCCGCAGACCCCGGAGAGCGCGGCCGGCTGGCGGATCGAGCCGCCGGTATCGGTGCCGGTCGCGGCCGGCGCCATGCGCGCCGCCACCGCGGCCGCCGCGCCGCCCGAGGAGCCGCCCGGCACGAGGCGGCGGCCCCAGGGATTGCGCACCGGCCCGAAGTGCGAGGTCTCGCTGGAGGAGCCCATCGCGAACTCGTCCATGTTGCACTTGCCGAGCAACACCGCGCCCGCGCGGTCGAACTGCTCGATGACGTGGGCGTCGTAGGGGCTGACGAAGTTGGCGAGCATGCGCGAGCCGCAGGTGGTGAGCAGGTCGCGCGTGCAGAAGATGTCCTTGTGCGCGATCGGGATGCCGGTCAGCGGCCCGGCCTCGCCCTTCGCCCGGCGCGCGTCGGCGCGGCGCGCGTCGGAGAGGCTGCGCGCCGCGTCGACCGTGATGAAGGCATTCAGCTCGCCGTTGAGCTGCGCGATGCGCTCGAGATGGAGCTGCGTCAGCTCGACCGACGAAAGCTTCCTGGCGGCCAGCGCCGCCGAGAGCTCGGAAAGCGTCGCGTTCAGCAAACTACTCGACCACCTTGGGGACGAGGTACAGGCCGTCCTCGACCGCCGGCGCGACAGATTGATAAATCTGCGGCTGGCCGGGCTCGGTGACCCGGTCGGGACGCAGCCGCTGCCCGCCGGGCAAGTGAGCCTCGAGGGGGTGCGCCATCGGCTCGATGCCGCTGGTATCCACGGCGCGCATTTCGTCGATCAGGCCAAGCACCCGGTTGAGGCGCTCGAGCGCCGCCTCGGACTCCTCCGGCCGGATGGCGATGCGGGCAAGCCGCGCGATGCGGCGGATTTGGTCGTGGGAAAGCGACATTGCGATCGGAGGGCCCGGGCGGCAAGCTGCGCGCCAAATGGCAGTTAGTACCTTATGACCCCTGCGCCTCCTTAGCGTATCATAGCGGCCATCGACGAAGGGTCTAGGATTGCAAGCCTAAGGCCCGGTTAAGAAACGCAAAAAGGTCTCACCTTGCCCATGTTTGGATTCCTGCGCAGCTACTTCTCGAACGATCTCGCGATCGACCTCGGAACCGCCAACACGCTCATTTACGTGCGCGGCAAGGGGATCGTCCTGGACGAACCGTCGGTGGTGGCGATCCGCCAGGAAGCCGGCCCCAACGGGAAGAAGACGATCCAGGCGGTCGGCAGGGAGGCGAAGCAGATGCTCGGCAAGACTCCCGGCAATATCATCGCCATTCGGCCGATGAAGGACGGCGTCATCGCCGACTTCACCGTCACCGAGCAGATGCTCAAGCAGTTCATCAAGAAAGTGCACGACAACAAGCTGTTCTCGCCCTCGCCGCGCATCATCATCTGCGTGCCCTGCGGCTCGACCCAGGTCGAGCGCCGCGCGATCCGCGAAAGCGCGATCGGCGCCGGCGCCGGCCAGGTGTACTTGATTGAAGAACCGATGGCTGCCGCCATCGGTGCGGATCTCCCGGTGGCAGACGCCACCGGTTCGATGGTGGTGGACATCGGCGGCGGCACCACCGAGGTCGGCGTGATCTCGCTCGGCGGCATGGTGTACTCCGGCTCGGTGCGCGTCGGCGGCGACAAGTTCGACGAAGCGATCATCAATTACATCCGCCGCAACTACGGCATGCTGATCGGCGAGACCACCGCCGAGCTGATCAAGAAGGAAATCGGCTCTGCCTTCCCGGGCAGCGAAGTGCGCGAGATGGAGGTCAAGGGCCGCAATCTCGCCGAGGGCATTCCGCGCAGCTTCACCATCTCGTCGAACGAGATCCTCGAGGCGCTCACCGAGCCGCTGAACCAGATCGTCTCGGCGGTGAAGTCGGCGCTGGAGCAGACGCCCCCCGAGCTCGGCGCGGACATCGCCGAGAAAGGCATGGTGCTCACCGGCGGAGGCGCGCTGCTGCGCGACCTCGACCGGCTGCTGATGGAGGAGACCGGGCTGCCGGTGATCGTGGCCGACGACCCGCTCACCTGCGTCGTGCGCGGCTCGGGCAAGGCGCTCGAGAAGATGGAGCACTTCGGCCCGATCTTCACCAACGACTGAGTGCCGGGGGGATGGAACACAGCCCCCCTCCCTTCTTTAAAAGGGGTCCGGCGCCGCTCGTTCGGCTGTTCTTCTTCGCCTCCCTGTCGCTCGCCCTGCTGGTCCTCGACGCACGCTTCCGCTATACCGAGGCGGTGCGCGGCGCGCTCGCGCTCGTCGTCTATCCCATCCAGCGCATCGCCATCGCGCCGATCGATTTCCTCGAAGGCGTCGGCGGCTATTTCTCGAGCCAGTCCCAGCTGCTCGACGAGAACGCGGCGCTGCGCGCCCAGGCGCTCGCCAACTCGCAGGACGCGCTTCGCTTCCAGGCGGCGCAGGCCGAGAGCGCGCAGCTGCGGCGCATGCTGGGCGCCGCGGAGAAGCTGGAGGTGCGCGCCATGCCCGCCGAAATCCTCTATGCGGGGCGCGATCCCTATTCACACAAGGTGTTCATCGACCGCGGCGGGCGGCACGGCGTGCGTGCGGGAAGCCCGGTGGCCGACGAAGCCGGCGTCGTCGGCCAGGTGACGCGCGTGCATGCGCTGCTTTCCGAAGTGACGCTGCTGACCGACCCGGATCAGGCGATTCCGGTGCAAGTGTTGAGAAACGGCCTGCGCGCGGTGGCGTTCGGCGGCGGCAACTCGGGCATGCTCGAGCTGCGCTTCATGCCGGCCAACGCCGAGATCCAGAACGGCGATCGCCTGGTGACCTCGGGCATCGACGGCACGTACCCGGCCGGCCTGCCGGTCGCCACCGTGGTGGAAATCGAGCGCGACGCCGAGCACACCTTCGCACGCGTCATCTGCAGGCCCGCGGCGGGTGTCGACCGCGGCCTCTTCGTGCTGGTGCTGTCCGACCAGACCCAGCGTGCGGCGCGCCCTGACGACGTGCAGCCGGGCAAGGAGCGCCGCCTGGACAAGACGCGGCGCGCGCGGGTCAAGGAAGCCGCGAAGGAGCCGGCTAAGGCCGAGGCCACCGATGTCGCAAGATAGATCGATCCTGGTTCCGGCGCGCGCGAGCACCATCATCGCCTCGTTCGCTCTGGCGCTGTTCCTCGACTTCCTTCCCTGGCGCGACCTGCGCCTGGTGCCCGATTTCGTCGCGCTCGTGCTCGCCTTCTGGTGCGTGCGCCAGCCGCGGCTCGTCGGCCTGGGCATCGCCTGGGCCCTCGGCCTGGTCAGCGACGCCGGCAACGGCGTGCTGCTCGGCCAGCACGCGCTCGCCTATTCGGTGCTCGCCTTCCTCGCGATCTGGATGTCGCGCCGCATCCTGTGGTTCGGCCCCGGGCAGCAGGCGCTGCACGTCGCCGTGATCCTTCTCGCCACCCAAGGCGTCGTATTGCTCGTGCGGCTTGCAGCGGGCGACCAGTTCCCCGGCTGGCCGATCATCGTCGGCCCGCTGGCCGGCGCGGCGCTGTGGCCGATGGTGTCGTGGCTGCTGCTGCTGCCGCAGCGGCGGCCGGAGCGCGAGCAGACGATCTAGCCATGGGCGCTGCCGAGCTCAGAAACTACGAACGCGAGGTCTACCAGTTCCAGCTGCGCATCGGCATCGCCGGCGTCGCAGTGGTCATCGCCTTCCTGCTGCTCGCCGCGCGCTTCGTCTATCTGCAGGTCGTGCAGCACGACATCTACCGCGCCAAGGCCGAGGACAACCGCATCTCGATCGTGCCGGTGCCGCCGAACCGCGGCCTGATCGTCGATCGCAACGGGCTGGTGCTCGCCCGCAACTATTCAGGCTACACGCTGGAGATCTTCCCGCGCCGGGTGAGGAGCGTCGAAGGCTCGATCGACGAGCTCTCCGAGCTGATCGAGATCACGCCGCGCGACCGCAGATTGTTCAAGAAGCTGGTGGCGGAGACGCGCAACGCCGAGAGCCTGCCGATCCGCACTCGCCTCAGCGACGAGGAGGTGGCCAAGTTTGCCGCGAACCGCTATCGCTTCGAGGGCGTGGAGATCAAAGGTAGGCTGTTCCGCCAGTATCCCTACGGCGATGTCGCCTCGCACGCCCTCGGCTACATGGGCCGCATCGACCAGGCCGACCAGGCGCGCCTCGAGGAGGACGGCGTCGACGCGAATTACCGCGGCACGGATTACATCGGCAAGGCGGGGGTCGAGGCGAGCTACCAGCACGAGCTGCACGGCACTACCGGCTTCGAGCGCGTCGAGATCGACGCCGCGGGGCGCAGCAAGTTGCCGCCGCTGTCGCGCACGCCCTCGCAGCCTGGGAACAACGTCGCGCTCACGCTCGACATGACGCTGCAGCAGGTCGCCGAGAATGCGTTCGGCGAGCGCCGCGGCGCGCTGGTGGCGATCGAGCCGGAGAGCGGCGGCGTGCTCGCCTTCGTCTCGAAGCCGGGGTTCGACCCGAACCTGTTCGTCGACGGTATCGATCCGCAGAGCTGGGCCGAGCTCAACAACTCCATCGACAAGCCCCTCAACAACCGCGCCATTGCCGGCATGTACCCGCCGGGCTCGACCTTCAAGCCGTTCATGGCGCTGGCCGCGCTCGAGCTCGGCAAGCGCACGCCGCGCAGCACGATCCACGACCCGGGCTACTTCGACTTCGGCGGCCGGCGCTTCCGCGACTCCAGGCCCGGCGGCAACGGCGTGGTCGACCTCTACAAGTCGATCGTCATGTCCTCGGACACCTACTACTACCAGGTGGCGAACGACCTCGGGATCGACGCCATCGCCGGCTTCATGAAGCATTTCGGCTTCGGCGAGCGCACCGGCATCGACCTGCAGGGCGAGGCCACCGGCGTGCTGCCCTCGCCGGAATGGAAGATGAAGCGCTTCAAGCGGCCCGAGCAGCAGAAGTGGTACGCCGGCGAGACCATCTCGATCGGCATCGGCCAGGGCTACAACGCGTACACGCCGATCCAGCTCGCGCAGGCGATGGCCACCCTCGCCAACGGCGGCGCGATGTACCGCCCGCATCTCATCGCCTACGTCGATGACCCGCGCACCGGCGAGCGCCGCCCGGTCGAGCCCGAGCTGGTGCACAAGGTGCCGGTGCGCCGCGATCACCTCGAGTTCGTGAAGCGCGCGCTGGCGGGAGTGAACAAGGAAGGCACGGCGGCGCGCTCCTTCGCCAACGCGCCCTACACCAGCGGCGGCAAGACCGGCACCGCGCAAGTCATCGGCATCAAGCAGAACGAGAAATACGAGGAGTCGAAGGTCGCCGAGCACTTGCGCGATCATTCGCTGTTCATCGCCTTCGCGCCGCTCGAGAATCCCAAGATCGCGCTGTCGGTGGTCGTCGAGAACGGCGGCTTCGGCGCGCGCGCTGCCGCGCCGATCGCGCGCACGGTGCTCGATTACTACCTGCTCGGCAAGCTGCCGCAGGGGATGCAGGAGCCGACGCCCGAGGACGAGACCGACGAGGAAAAGGAAAGCGACTGATGGAGCTGGCGCGGCTCCCGCTTCGCCGCCTCGCCTCCCGGCTGACCGAGGGCATCGACGGCACCCTGCTGGTGCTGATCGTGTCGCTGTCGATCCTCGGGCTCGCCGCGCTGTTTTCGGCGTCCTACGAGAACCCGGCGCGCGTCGTTAACCAGCTCGTGAGCCTCTGCGTCGCGCTGGTCGCGATGTGGATCGTGGCGCAGGTGCCGCCGCAGACGCTGATGCGCTTCGCGCTGCCGGCGTACGTGATCGGGCTGGTGCTGCTGCTCGCGGTCGCGCTCGCCGGCGACGTGGTGAACGGCGCGCGCCGCTGGCTGCACATCGGCGTGACGCGCTTCCAGCCCGCCGAGATGATGAAGCTCGCCCTGCCGATGATGCTGGCGTGGTATTTCCACCGCAGGGAATCCGGCCTGAGGCTGGGCGACTTCGCGGTCGGCGCGCTGATCCTCATCGTGCCGGTCGCCTTCATCGTCCGCCAGCCCGACCTCGGCACGGCCGCTCTCGTCGCCGCCGCGGGTTTCTATGTCCTGTTCTTCGCCGGCCTCAGCTGGAAAGTGCTCGGCGCCGTCGTCGGCCTGCTCGCCGCAAGCGTGTTCCCCCTGTGGGGGATGCTGCACGACTACCAGCGAAAACGCATTCTGACGCTGCTCGATCCGACGCAGGATCCGCTAGGCGCCGGCTACCACATCATCCAGTCGACGATCGCGGTGGGCTCGGGCGGCATCTCGGGCAAGGGCTGGCTGAACGGTACGCAGGCTCACCTCGAATTCATCCCGGAGCGCCATACCGACTTCATCTTTGCTGTGTACTCCGAGGAATTCGGTCTGATCGGCAACGGCGTGCTGCTGGTCCTTTATTCGCTGCTCGTCGCGCGCGGCCTGATGATCGCCGCCAACGCGGCGACGGTGTTCGCCCGGCTCCTCGCCGTCGCCATCGCCCTGATGTTCTTCACCTACGCGTTCGTCAACATGGGGATGGTGTCGGGGATCCTTCCGGTGGTCGGTGTGCCGCTGCCGTTTCTCTCCTATGGCGGCACGGCGTTGCTCACACTGTTCATCGGCGCCGGCATCCTCATGAGCGTTCAACGGCATCGGAAGCTCGTCCAGACCTGATTTGCCGCGAAGCAGCAATTTCTGAAAGCTTATGCCGCATCGTGAAATGATGCTGCGTTAAGCTACTGTAAACGCTTGTTTTGTTACACGCTCTATAAGCTAAACGGCGTGTTGCCCCGCGCCATGCGTATGCGCACACTTCGGTTCATCACCCTTGGACCGGAGGCGCCATGGATCAACGACAAAAACAAATCGAGCAGCTCGAGCAGGACTGGACCAGCAACCCGCGCTGGAAGGCAGTGAAGCGCGGCTACAGCGCGAAAGACGTAGTCCGGCTGCGCGGCAGCGTGCACGTCGAGCACACTCTCGCGAAGCGCGGCGCAGAAAAGCTCTGGCGCATGACGCAGGAGCGGCCGTTCGTAAATTCTCTAGGCGCGCTGACCGGCAATCAGGCGGTGCAGCAGGTAAAGGCGGGCGTGCCGGCGATCTATCTCTCGGGCTGGCAGGTCGCAGCCGATGCCAACGATTCGCTGCAGATGTATCCCGACCAGTCGCTGTACGCCGTCTCTTCCGTGCCGACCGTGGTGAAGCGCATCAACAATGCGCTCGCGCGCGCCGACCAGATCCAGTGGATGGAAGGCTCCGGCGAGGTGGATTATTACGCGCCGATCGTCGCCGACGCCGAGGCCGGCTTCGGCGGCGTGCTCAACGCTTATGAGCTGATGCGCGCGATGATCGACGCCGGCGCCGCCGGCGTGCACTTCGAGGACCAGCTCGCGTCCGTGAAGAAATGCGGCCACATGGGCGGCAAGGTGCTGGTGCCCACGCGCGAAGCGGTGCAGAAGCTGATCGCGGCGCGCCTGGCGGCGGACGTCGCCGACGTGCCGACCCTGCTGCTTGCGCGCACCGACGCGGAAGCGGCAAACCTGGTCACTTCGGATATCGACGAGAACGACAAGCCCTTCCTCACCGGCGAGCGCACGGCGGAGGGCTTCTACCGCGTGAGGAACGGCATCGAGCAGGCCATCGCGCGCGGCCTCGCCTACGCGGAATACGCCGACATGGTGTGGTGCGAGACCGGCACGCCGGATCTCGACTTCGCCAGGAAATTTTCAGAAGCCATTCGCGAAAAGTTCCCGCAGAAAATGCTGGCCTACAACTGCTCGCCGTCCTTCAACTGGAAGCGCAACCTCGAGGACGCCACCATCGCGAAATTCCAGCGCGAGCTGGGCGCGATGGGCTACAAGTTCCAGTTCATCACCCTGGCCGGCTTCCATTCGCTCAACTACTCGATGTTCGAGCTGGCCTACGGCTACGCGCGCAACAACATGAGCGCCTTCGTCGAGCTGCAGCAGAAGGAATTTGCTGCCGTCGAGAAGGGCTTTACCGCGGTGAGGCACCAGCGCGAGGTCGGCACCAGCTACTTCGACGAGATCACGCAGGTCGTCACCGCAGGCACGGCATCGACCACGGCGCTGCGCGGCTCCACGGAGGACGAGCAATTCTTCGACGACAAGAAGAAAGCGAAGCTGGCCGCCGTGTGAGCGCGAGCGCCAAGGTCATCCCGGTTCACGAGAGGCGCGCGCACCTCCCGCGGGACGTTGCCCGCGCGATTCTCGAAGGCTTCGACAAGCACTACCGCCTGTTCCGCGACGCCTCGGTGCGGGCCCGCGCGCTGTTCGAGCGCGCTGCCTGGGCGCGGATGCGCGAACTCGCGCGCGAGCGCATCCAGATGTACGACCTGCGGGTGCAGGAGGCGGTCGAGGCCCTGCTCGACCGCTATCCGGAGGCCGAGCTCGACGAGTCGCTCTGGCCGGCCATCAAGCTCGCCTACATCGGCCTGTTGCATGACCACAGCCAGCCGGAATGCGCCGAGACCTTCTACAACTCCGTTGCCTGCCAGGTGCTCCACCGGCGGCACTACCACAACGAGTTCATCTTCTGGCGCCCTGCGGTCGCCACCGAGCACCTCGAAGGCGAAGCGCCGACTTACCGCTGCTACTATCCTTTGCGCACCGGCTTGCGCGCGACCCTGCGCGAGATCGTCACCGGCTGCGGCCTCGCGAACCCCTGGGAAGCCCTGCGCCGCGACTTGCTATCCGTAGCGCGCGCGCTGCGGGCGCATTTCCCGCGCCCGGTCCGCGTCCGCCCGGACCTGCAGGTCCAGGTGCTGGGGTCGCTCCTCTTTCGCAACAAGGCCGCGTACATCGTCGGCCGGATCATCAACGGGCAGCGCGAGCTGCCTTTCGCCGTGCCGATTCTGCAGAACGAGCGCGGCGAGCTGTACCTGGACGCGCTGCTGGTCGGGGAAAGCCAGCTCCTGGTGCTGTTCTCGTTCGCGCGCGCCTACTTCTTCGTCGACATGGAAGTGCCCGCGGCCTACGTGTCGTTCCTGCGCTGGCTGATGCCGAAGAAGCCGCGCGCCGAGATGTACATGGCGGTCGGTCTAGCCAAGCAGGGCAAGACCCTCTTCTACCGCGACCTGCACTACCACCTGAATCACTCGAGCGACCGCTTCGTCGTCGCGCCGGGCATCAAGGGCATGGTGATGCTGGTGTTCACGCTGCCCTCCTTCCCGTACGTCTTCAAGGTGCTCCGCGACCGCTTCGCGCCGCCCAAGGACATCGACCACGAGACGGTGAAGGAAAGGTATCTGCTCGTGAAGCTGCACGACCGCGTCGGCCGCATGGCCGACACGCTGGAGTACTCGCTCGTCGCCCTGCCGCTCGAGCGCTTCGAGACCGAGCTCCTCGAGGAGCTGAAGCGCGAGTGCGGCTCGCAGGTCGAGTTCGACGGCGACAAGCTGGTGATCGGCCACGTCTACATCGAGCGGCGCATGCGGCCGCTCAACCTGCACGTCGAAGAGCTGCGCGCCGACGGCGACACCGAGCGGCTGCGC
>Ga0209056_10004203_pt1 | contig 15178 bp, 12 predicted proteins | sample GraSoiAngelo_114_FD_185876 | JGI IMG/M metagenome (GOLD analysis project Ga0209056, IMG submission 185876) | Grasslands soil microbial communities from the Angelo Coastal Reserve, California, USA - 14_0903_13_40cm (SPAdes) (version 2) | ecosystem: Environmental > Terrestrial > Soil > Grasslands... | reverse complement strand
GGCGCAGGCGATCCGCTACCGGCACGAGACGCTCGGGGATCAGTCCTACGCGCGCAGCATCGCCGTGGTGCTGGGGGGCGACGCCTCCTGCGCGACCAACGGCTTCTGGTCGGCCCTCAACATCGCCACGACGCTGAGGCTCCCGCTGCTCTTCTACATCGAGGACAACGGCTTCGGGATCTCCGTGTCCTCGCATCTGCAGACCCCGGGCGGCAACATTGCAGCGAACCTGCGCTCGTTCTCGGGCCTCACGATCCTCGAGGGCGACGGCTCCGATCCCGGAGCGGCCGCCGAGCTCACCCACCGCGCGGTGGAATGGGTGCGCGAGGGGCGCGCGCCACTCATGCTGCGCCTCACGGTGCCGCGCCTCTCCGGACACTCCGGGCAAGACACCCAGGCCTACAAGTCCGCCGAGATCCTGACCGAGGAGCGCGCACGCGATCCACTGCCGCACCTGCACGAGTTCCTGGTGCCGGAGGTGATGGCCGAGTCCGAATGGACGGGCCTCGCGGCCGAGGCGCGCGCGGGGGTCGAGCGGGCGGTCGAGGGGGCGCTGGCTCGCCCGCCGCCGGATCCCGGCTCGCTCACGCAGCATGTCTTCTTCGAAAATCCCGACGGCACGCGGGCGCTCCAGGAGCAGGGCGGGGTCGCGCCCGAAGGCCACGTCGCGGCGCCCGCGAGCCGGACGGCGCGGCCGTCGGGCCCCCGCATCAACATGCTGACCGCGATCCGGCGCACCCTCGATGTGGAGCTCGCGGTCAATCCGCGCATGCTGGTCTTCGGCGAGGATGTCGGCCCCAAGGGCGGCGTGCATGGGGCGACTCTCGGGCTGCAGGACAAGTACGGCGCGCCGCGGGTATTCGATACCAGCCTCTCCGAGGAAGGCATCGTCGGCCGCGCGGTGGGCATGGCGCTCGCGGGATTGCTGCCGGTGGCGGAAATCCAGTTCCGTAAGTACGCGGACTCCGCGGCCGAGCAGCTGAACGACTGCGGGACGTTGCGCTGGCGCACCCGCAATCGCTTCGCCGCGCCCGTGGTGGTGCGCATGCCGGGGGGGTTCTTCAAATGCGGCGACCCCTGGCACAGCCAGACCAACGAGGTCGCCTGGGTGCACGGCGTCGGCTGGCAGGTCGCGGTACCCTCGAACGCCGAGGACGCGGTGGGGCTCATGCGCTCGGCGCTCCGCGGCAACGATCCGGTGATCTTCTTCGAGCACCGCGCCATGCTCGACGGCGCCTGGGCGCGGCGACCCTACCCGGGCGACGACTTCGTGGTGACCTTCGGCGAGGCGCGGCGGGTGCGCGCCGGGGCCGAGGTGACGGTGGTCAGCTGGGGCGCGATGGTCGAGCGCTGCGAGCTGGCCGCCGCCGCCTCGCACGTCGACGTGGAGCTGCTCGACCTGCGGACGCTGTCGCCCTGGGACCGGCGCGCCGTGTGCGCCTCGGTCGAGAAGACCCATCGCTGCCTCGTCGTCCACGAGGACAATCTCACCGCGGGCTTCGGGGCGGAAATCGCGGCAACGCTCGCCGCACAGAGCTTCTTCAGCCTCGAGGCGCCGATCGAGCGGCTCGCCATGCCGGATATCCCGAGCCCCCACAGCCCGGTGCTGCTCGAGGCGGCGCTGCCCGACGTCGCGCGCATCACTCAGGCCATCCAGCGGCTCGCGAGCCTGTGAGCCCGGCCATGACTCGCGCGGTCGAAATCCGGGCGCCCTCCGGCGAGACCGAGGGCACGCGCTCGCAGATCCTGCGCTGGCTGAAGCGCCTCGGCGAGAGCGTCACTGAGAACGAGCCCCTCATCGAGATCGAAACCGACAAGGTGACGGTCGAACTGGCCTCGCCCGGCAGCGGCGTGCTGCGCGAGATCCTCAAGCAGGAGCAGGAGGAAATCGCGCCCGGCGAGTTGCTCGGGCGTATCGAGTCGGGCGCAGCCGCCGGGGCGGCCGCCGCCGCCACGCCGACGATCGCCGCGGCCACCGTGGTCGCATCCGCTGCGGCCGGGACCGCCGGGGCTCCCGCCCGACGCGAGCGGCGGGGAGCCGCCGCGGGCGAGTTGAGTCCGGCGGTGAGCCGCCTGCTCCGCGAGCGCGGGCTCGACGCCGCGGCGATTCGCGGCACGGGACCGGGCGGTCGCGTCACCGTGGAGGACGTGCTGCGGGGGGGCACGGCCGAGCCGCGGGAGCCCGTGGCGCCGGAAGCCGCGCCCCGGGCAGCGGCGGCTGGCGCCGAGGAGGCCGGCGCCGGTGCGGATGCGGCCGGGGAGATCCGTCGCGTACCGCACACCGCGGTCCGCAAGCGCATCGCCGAGCACATGGTGCAGAGCCTGCTGCGCACCGCGCCGCACGTCACGACCGTGTTCGAGGCGGACCTCGCCGCGGTGCTCGCGGATCGCTCCCGCCGGCGCGAGGAGTTCGCGCGCCGCGGAGCGCCGCTCACCCTGACCGCGTACTTCGTGCAGGCGGCGGTCGCGGCGATCCGCGCCGTGCCCGAAGCCAACAGCCGCTGGACCGATACGGCGCTCGAGATCCACGAGCCGATTCACATCGGCGTGGCGACGGCGGTCGAGGGCACGGGGCTGCTCGTGCCGGTGCTGCGCGATGCCGGGTCGCGCGACCTGTTCGACATCGCGCTCGGCCTGAACGACCTCGTGACGCGCGCCCGCGCGGGCGAGCTCTCGCCCGCGGACCTGCGGGGCGGCACCTTCACCATTTCCAACCACGGCGTCAGCGGCAGCCTCCTCGCCGCGCCGATCATCATCAATCAGCCGCAGTCGGCGATCCTCGGAGTCGGCAAGCTCGAGAAGCGGCCGGTGGTGGTGGACGAGGGCGACGAGGAGAAGATCGTGGTGCGGCCGCGCTGCTACGTCACGCTCACGCTCGATCACCGGGTGATGGACGGCCATCGGGCCAACCGCTTCCTCGAGGTGCTCGTGCACACGCTCGGCGCGTGGCCTGCCTAGACTCGACCCGGTGCTGAGTCACCGGGGGTTTCACCCCACTGCCCCCGGGGAACGCGGCGCGTGCTCGATGACCGCGAAGCCGACACAACCGCGTTCCCGCCGTGACCAATTCCTTGCAACGGAAGCCCTTGTCGGGTTCGGGCGACAGCTTCGCGCCGCGCGCGAGCTATGCGCTAATTGCATCCGGAGTCTGTCGTCGAGGACAAGAAACAGCAGGCGGCGGGGATGTGTATCGCGGGGAGCGATCTCGCGGGGAGTCCTTAGGATATGAACACGCGTCAGGCCAGGGGCCGCCGCTCGAGCGGTGCGGCCATTCTCATTTTCCGACTACTCGCCGTGGCGGGCATCGCCGGCGCCGCGGGTGTGAGCGGCTGCGGCGGCGGCTCGGGGAGCCCGATGAGCTCCATGGCGCCCGCGAGCGGCGTGGCGATGGTGACCCTGACCGATGCGCCGGGAGATTTCCTCAGCTACCAGCTCGCCGTCGTGTCGTTGAAGCTGACACGCGCCGACGGCACGGCCGTCGAGACCCTGCCGGCCCCGAGCAAAGTCGAGTTCGCGCAGCTCGCGAACCTCTCGGAGGTCATCAGCGCGCGGCAGGTGTCGACGGGCACCTATACCGGGGTGTCGATGACGCTCGACTACAGCGGCGCGACTATCGTGGTCGACAACGGTGCGGGCGGTCTCACCGTGCCCGCTGCCAACATCATGAACGGCGCCACCAACGGCGCGCTGGTCTCGCCGAACAATCAGCTCACGCTGACTCTGAAGCTTTCGTCGAACGCGCCCCTGGTAATCAGCGACCATGCGATCTCGAGCGTCGCGCTCGACTTCAATCTGAGCGCGTCCAACACGATCGCTCCTGCATCCCTCACCTCCTCGACCCTGGCGAGCGCGGTGACGGTGACCGTTCAGCCGATGCTGTCGGCAGGCCTCGCGCCGGATGCGAGCAAGCCCGTCCGGGTGCGCGGAAAGCTCCTGAGCGTCGACACGTCGGCCAGCTCGTACACGGTCAACGTGCGGCCCTTCAACGACGCGATGGACGATGACCACGGGCAAATGGTCGTCGGCACGACCGCCACGACGAGCTATACCCTGAACGGCACCGCCTATACGGGCAGCGCCGGCCTCACCGCGCTCGCGGCGCTCGGCGCGGGCACGGTCACCGCCGCGACCGGAAGCTTCGACACGCAGAGCCAGACCTTTACGGCCACGGCGGTGTTCGCGGGTAGCAGCGTTCCGGGCGCGGGCCTCGACAGCGTCGAGGGTACGGTGTTCGCGCGCAGCGGCAACGTGGTCACCGTCGGGCATGCATGGACCGACGCGCGCGGCAGCGACGATGAGCAGTTCAGCCGGTCGATCGCGGTCACGGTGGCCGGCACCACGGCCGTCACCGAGGATGGCCAGAGCGGCAGCTTCAGTGCCCAGGACATCTCGGTCGGCCAGCGTCTGCAGCTCTTCGGCACCTTCGGCACCGACTCGAGCGGCAACCGCACGCTCGATGCGAGCTCGGGCAGTGCTCGACTCATGCTGACGCCGCTCTGGGGTCAGTTCATCTCGAGTGCGAGCGGCGTGGTGACGGTGAAGCTGCAGCGCCTCGCCGGGATTGACCCGTCGATGTTCAATTTCGCCGGTACGGGCAGCAGCGCCGCCAACGATGCCAACGCGAGTGCCTATCAGGTTCAGGTGCCCGCTGCGCTTCAGCTGCCCCCGCTGAATGCGGGCTCTCCGCTCCCATTCTTCGGCTTCGTGACCCCGTTCGGCTCGGCGCCGCCGGATTTCAAGGCCCTCATCCCGGCCGAGCTTTTGCCGCCCAATGCCTTGGCTCTGCTCGCGTGGGCGTCGCCCGGGGTGACCGCACCGTTTGATGCGCCATTGAGCGCGACCCACGTCCTGATCACGCAGTCGACGCTCCAGAGCGCGCAGCTGCACCTGATCCGGATCGGGCCCGCGCAGCTCGACCCGGCGGCAGTGCCCGCCGGACTCAGCTTCGTGCCGGCCACCACGGGGCCGATGACCTTTGCTATCGCGCATGTCGCGCGTGACGGGAGCCACACCTTCGACTCGTTCACTTCCTTCGACGACTTCGTCGCGGCGCTCGCCGGCGATCTCACCGGCATGACCGCGGTACGGGCGATCGCGGCGGAAGGCACGTACGAGACGACGAGCGGCGTGCTGACGGTGAATCGAATGCTGGTCGCGCTCACCGGCGGCTGACCGGCCGGCGCGCTCAACGCAGGCGGAGCGGTGGGGGAGCTCCGCCCAGCGTCGAACGGGTAGAGCGGGGCTCGGTGCGCACCAATCCCCCGAAGCGGGAATACGCGGCGGAGTGTGCCGAGGGCAGCGGGCGGTGCAGCCGGCGCGCGGTGGCCGACAGGTAGCCTTCCGCGGGCGCGAACACGCGCGCGTACAGGCGGCGGCAGAGCTCGTACGCTGCGCTTCCCACCCAGCCGGGAGGCAGCAGGGCCGGCGGCAGCAGCGGATCCTGCAGGTGGATCTTGCGGTACTCGTGGATGAGGAGCGTACGGACTACGAAGGCCGTGCCGGCCGGAAGTGCCGCTCGCGCGCGTAGCGCGGACTCGACCGGTGCGAAGGCGGCGACGAAGCGCCGGTAGCGCCGCGCGAGATCCTCGAGGTCCCAGCCGTAGCTCACCAGGCGGCGGTCGCCGGCGAGATCGGCACTCCTGACTTCGAGCAGCAGTCCGTCGGCGGCACCGGGCAAGTTGCCCAGCCACCGGCGGGCCTCGCCCGGAGTGCACCCCGGATGCGCGTAGAGCGACGGATTCAGTCGCCCGAACCCGAGCCACTTCAAGTCCTCGCTCGGGCGTCCCCGGCGGGATGCGCTCCCGGGAAGCATCACCAGGAGCGTCCATCTGCCGTCCCACGCCCCAGGGCTCTGGCCGTAGATGCGCCGCGTCGCCTCGGCGAAGCGCTCGGCACCGCCGCGTGTCAGGCGGTACTCGCTGCGGCGGCCGGAGCGGCGCGCCGCGAGCCACCCGTCCCGCGCCAGCCGCGCGACCGAGGTGCGCACCAGGCGCTCGGTGAGGCCGAAGGGAGCGGCGAGGCGGATCAAGCTGCCGAGCGTGACCGCCGCGCCGCGCGGGGCGATGGCGTCGCCGAAGATCGTGACCAAGAGCGACCCGGAGCGCAGCGGGTGCTGCGCGCGCCAGCGCCGCAACAGGGCCCGCACGGCGGCGGGGACCGGGGCGCTCGGTGCGCGCTTCATGGGCGCTGCGAATTATGACACAGAAAACATCCCGGTCGTGCTAATCTTGTGTCATATCCTCACGGTGCGCGGCAGCACGGCAGCCCATGTATACCCAGGCGCTCGATACCCACGGCAAGGAGCTGCTGCCGGCCGGGGCCGGCTCATCCGCTGCGCTCGCGCAGCGCTTCCAGGAGCGGATCGACGTCGAGGAAAAGATCGAGCCCAAGAACTGGATGCCCGACGCCTATCGGCAGACTCTCATCCGCCAGATCTCGCAGCACGCTCATTCGGAGATCGTCGGCATGCTGCCGGAAGGCAACTGGATCACGCGCGCCCCGACGCTGCGGCGCAAGGCGGTGCTGATCGCCAAGGTGCAGGACGAGGGCGGCCACGGCATGTACCTCTACAGCGCGGCCGAGACGCTCGGCATCTCGCGGGCGGAGATGATCGAGCAGCTGCTCTCGGGCGCCGCGAGGTATTCCAGCATCTTCAACTACCCGACGCTCACCTGGGCGGATGTGGGGGCGATCGGCTGGCTGGTCGACGGCGCAGCCATCATGAACCAGATTCCCATCTGCCGCTGCTCCTACGGTCCGTACGCGCGCGCCATGGTGCGCATCTGCAAGGAAGAGAGCTTCCATCAGCGCCAGGGCTTCGAGATCATGCTGACGCTCGCGCAGGGGAGCGAGGCGCAGCGGGCCATGGCGCAGGATGCGCTGCAGCGCTGGTGGTGGCCGTCGATCATGATGTTCGGCCCGAGCGATGCCGACTCGAAGCACACCGCCCAATCGATGCGCTGGAAGATCAAGCGCTTCAGCAACGACGAGCTGCGCCAGAAGTTCATCGACATCACGGTCCCGCAGGCGCAGTTCCTCGGGCTCACGATTCCCGATCCGGCGCTGCGCTGGGACGAGGCCGCGCAGCATTACCTCATCGGTCCGATCGACTGGAACGAGTTTCACGCCGTGCTCGCAGGGCACGGTCCCTGCAACCGCGAGCGGCTCGAGGCGCGCCGCGCCGCCCACGAGGCGGGCCGCTGGGTACGCGAGGCTGCGGCCGCGCATGCCGCGAAGGAGCGTTCGCGGCAGCCGCAGGCTGCCTAGGAATGGAGACGGACATGAGCAGCGACTGGCCGCTCTTCGAGGTATTCATCCGCTCGCGCTCGGGGCTCGAGCACAAGCATGTCGGAAGCGTGCATGCGGCGGACGCGCGCATGGCCATCGAGCACGCGCGCGACGTCTACACGCGCCGCCAGGAAGGCGTCAGCCTCTGGGTGGTGCGCTCGGCGGACATCGTGGCGTCGGACCCCGAGGAGGCGGATGCGCTGTTCGAGCCGGCGCGCGACAAGGTCTACCGGCACCCGACCTTCTATGCCATTCCGGAAGAGGTCAAGAACCTGTGAGCGCGGCCGGGGCAGCGCCGCAGCAGCCGGAGGCGAGCTCGCGCGCCGCGCACTTTCGCTACGTGCTGCGCCTCGGCGACACGAGCCTCGTGCTCGGGCAGCGCCTCGGTGAGTGGGTGGGTCACGCGCCGGCCCTCGAGGAGGACCTGGGGCTCGCCAACCTCGCGCTCGACCTCATCGGACAGGCGCGGCTCTTCCTCACCTACGCGGGCGAGCTCGAGGGGCGGGGGCGTGACGAGGATGCGCTGGCATTCTTTCGCGATGCGCCCGAATTCACGAACCTGACCCTCGCCGAGCAGCCCAACGGCGACTTCGGCCACACCGTCGTGCGCCAGTGGCTCATCGACTGCTGGCAGCTCGAGATCTACGAGGCGCTGCTCGCCTCCACGGATGCGCGTCTCGCGGCGATTGCCGCCAAGGCGCTCAAGGAGACCCGCTACCACCATCGCTTCAGCAGCGGCTGGCTCATGCGGCTCGGCGACGGGACGGATGAGAGTCACGCACGGGTCCAGCGCCCGCTCGACTCGCTCTGGCGCTTCACCTCCGAGCTGTTCGCGCCGGACGACGTCGATGAGCGGATGAGGGCGGCCGGCATCGCCCCGGCGCTCGCGGAGGCGAGCTCCCGATGGTCGAGTCGCGTCGACGAAGATCTCGCCGCCGCGACGCTGGTGCGGCCCGCGGCGGCGCCTTACCCCTGGCACGGCCGGCGGGGCGTGCACAGCGAGCACCTTTCCCACATGCTCGCGGAAATGCAGCATCTGCAGCGCAGCTACCCGGGCGCGCGCTGGTGAGGGCGGGCGTGGCGGCGGTGATGGAAGGCGGCGTCGGGGCGGAGCGCGAGGGGCGCTTGCGCGCGCTCCTCGCCCGGGTTGCGGACCCCGAGATCCCGGTCCTGAGCATCGTCGATCTCGGCATCGTGAGGCACGTTCGCGAGGATGCCGACGGGCGGTGGCGTGTCGGACTCACGCCGACCTACTCGGCCTGCCCCGCGACCGAGGCGATCCGCAGCGCGGTGCGCACCGCACTCGACGCGGAAGGTCTCACCGACGTGATTCTCGAGGAGGTGCTGTCGCCGCCCTGGACCAGCGCGTGGCTCACGAGCGAGGGACGGCAGAAGCTCAGGAGCTTTGGCATTGCGCCCCCGGAGGAGACGGTCGCAAGTCCCCGCCGCCTGTGGCAGGCGCCACTCGTGAGCTGTCCGCGCTGTGAGAGCCGCTCCACCGAGCGGGTGAGCGAGTTCGGCTCGACCCCCTGCAAGGCCCACTACCGCTGCAGCGCCTGCGGGGAGCCCTTCGACTACTTCAAGTGCCTCTGACCTCGAGCGCCTCCGCTACCCAAGTGCCGCCGACATGCTGAGGTTCCATTCGCTCAGGGTTCTCGACATCTCACCCGACGCGGAGGATGCGGTGGCGATCTCCCTCGAGGTTCCCTCGGGGCTGCGCGAGGAGTACCGCGGGAGTCCCGGGCAGCACGTCGTGGTGCGCGTGGAGATCGCGGGCGAGGAGGCGCGGCGAACCTATTCGCTGGTGAATGCGCCCGGTGAGTGGCCGGTGCGCATCGTGCCGCGGGTTCACTCGCAGGGTCGCGTGTCGCGGTACCTGGCGGAGGAGCTGCGCCCGGGCGACCGGCTGGACGTGCTGCCGCCGAACGGCAGCTTCACGCCGCGGGAGGCGGGCGTCGCCGGCGGCGCCTATGCCGCCTTCGCCGCCGGTTGCGGCATCACGCCGGTGATGTCGGTGACGCGGGCGCTGCTCGCGCAGGGCGCGAGCTCGGTGGTGCTCTTCTACGGCAACACCGGCACCGGCCGCGCCATGTGCCTCGAGGAGCTGCTGGCGCTCAAGGATCGCCACCTCGGACGGCTGTCGCTGCACTTCGTGATGAGCCGCGAACCTCAGGAAGTCGAGCTCTACAACGGCAGGCTCGACGGCGCGCGCGTGCGGCAGTTCGCCACGACGCTCTTCCGGCCGCTCGAGGTGCGGGAGTACTTCGTGTGCGGTCCCGGGGACATGATCGAGCAGGTGAGCGGGGCGCTGCGCGGGCTCGGCGTCCCGGCGGGGCGCATTCATGCGGAGCATTTCACGGTCGCGAGCACGGCTTCCGACGCCGAGCGCCGGGAGGCCGCGGCGGCTGCGGCGCCGGGCACGGCGCCACGGGACGCGGCCCCGGCTGCGGGTATGGCCGAGGTCACGATCCTCATGGACGGGCGCCGGCGCGCCTTCAGCATGAGAATGAACCACGACACCGTGCTCGAGGCCGCGGCGCGCGCCGGCATCGAGCTGCCCTTCTCCTGCCGCGCCGGGGTGTGCTCGACGTGCCGCACGAAGGTGGTTCGCGGGGAGGTGGAGATGGCGCAGAACTACGCGCTCGAGGACTGGGAGCTCGAGGACGGCTATGTGCTCGCCTGTCAGTCGCGCGTGAAGACTCCCTCGCTCGAGCTCGATTACGACGAGAAATGAGCGTGGCGCGGAGAAAAACGTGAGCTACCGGAACATTCTGTTCGAGACGGCCGACGGCATCGCCCGGCTCACCCTCAACCGGCCGGAGCGCCTCAACAGCTTCAACACCGAGATGCACGCCGAGGTGCGCGCGGCGCTCGCGAGCCTGAAAGACCAGCCGGCCCGCGTGCTGGTGATCACCGGCGCCGGGCGGGGCTTCTGCGCCGGCCAGGATCTGAACGAAAGGGCCGTGGCGCCGGGGGGCGCGCCGCCCGATCTGGCCGCCTCCATCGAGCAGAGCTACAAGCCACTGGTGCTCGCTCTGCGCTCCTTGGGCCTGCCGGTGCTTGCGGCCGTCAACGGGGTCGCGGCCGGGGCCGGCGCCAACATCGCGCTCGCCTGCGATTTAGTCATCGCGGCGCGCTCGGCGAGCTTCGTGCAGGCGTTCTCGAAGCTCGGTCTCGTTCCGGATTCCGGCGGCACCTGGTTCCTGCCGCGCCTCGTCGGCACGGCGCGCGCCATGGGACTCGCGCTCCTCGGCGAGAAGCTGTCCGCCGAGCAGGCCGCCGCCTGGGGACTGATCTGGCGCTGCGTCGAGGACGGTGAGCTCGCCGAAGTCGTGGACGCTCTGGCGCGACAGCTCGCCGCCGCACCGACCCGCGCCCTCGCGCGCACCCGGCAGGCCATCTACGAGGGCTGGAGCCGGACGCTCCCGCAGCAGCTGGACGTGGAGCGCGACTACCAGGGCGAGCTCGGGCACAGCGCCGACTATACGGAAGGGGTCGCGGCGTTCGCCGAAAAGCGCACGCCGCGCTTCACCGGGCGCTGAAGCGTGAGGACGCAGCGCAGTGTGAGGCTACGGACATGACAGACCCGGCGGACGCGGCCGATGCGGCGCAACGGCGGGCCGAGCGCGCCGGAGCCGCGCTCTTTGCGCGCGATCGCGCCTCGCAGACGCTCGGCATGCGCATCACGGGCATGCGTGCGGGCTGGGCGCGCGTGGCGATGACGGTGCGCGCCGACATGGTGAACGGCCACGCGGTCTGTCATGGAGGCATCGTCTTCGCGCTCGCCGACAGCGCATTCGCCTTTGCCTGCAACTCGCACAACGAGAGCACCCTGGCCGCCGCGGCCTCGATCGATTTCCTCGCGGCGGCGCGCGAGGGCGATGAGCTCACGGCCGAGGCGAGCGAGCTGTGGCGCAGCCGGCGCAACGGCCTCTACGAGATCATCGTCTGCAACCAGCGGGGCGAGCGCATTGCGCTCGCTCGCGGACGCTCCTACCGCGTGGACGGTCAGGTCGTGGGCGGGGAGTGACGAGCATGCAACTGCAGAGTTTCGTGGCGGGAGGGTGGCTTGCCGGGACGGGCGGCGGCGTCGCGCTGCGCGATGCCACCACGGGCGAGGTCATCGCGAGGGCGACCGCGGACGGCCTCGATACGAGGCTGATGCTCGAGCATGCGCGCGAGGTGGGCGGAAGCCGCCTCCGGCGGCTCACTTTCCACGAGCGCGCGGCGCTCCTCAAGGCGCTCGCCCGCTACCTCACCGAGCACAAGGAGGAGCTCTACACGCTCTCCTATGCGACTGGGGCCACCAAGGGCGATTCGTGGATCGACATCGACGGCGGCATTGGCACGCTCTTCGTGTACGCGAGCAAGGGCATGCGGGAGCTCCCGGACAGCCGCGTGTACGTCGATGGTGGCGTCGAGGCGCTGTCGAAGAGCGGCGGCTTCGTGGGGCAGCACATCTGCACGCCTCTCGAGGGCGCGGCGGTGCACATCAACGCCTTCAATTTTCCGGTGTGGGGGATGCTCGAGAAACTCGCCCCGACGCTCCTCGCCGGCGTGCCGGCCATCGTGAAGCCGGCGACGCAGACCTGCTACCTCGCCGAGAAAGCCTTCCGGCGGATCATCGAGTCGGCGATCCTGCCGGAAGGATCGGTGCAGCTGATCTGCGGCGCAGTTGGGGACCTCTTCGAGCACCTCACCTGCCAGGACGCGGTGTCCTTCACGGGCTCGGCGGCGACGGCGCACGAGCTCCGCCAGCACCGGATCGTGCGCGCCAACGCGGTGCGGTTCACCTCCGAGACCGATTCGCTCAACTCCTCGATCCTCGGTCCCGACGCCGGGCCCGGGTCGCCGGAGCTCGAGCTGTTCGTGCGGGAGGTCGTGCGCGAGATGACGGTGAAGGCGGGGCAGAAGTGCACCGCGATCCGGAAAGCCATCATCCCCGCGGCCCGGGCCGCGGATGTCCTCGACGCGCTCCGCGCCGCGCTCGCCAAGGTCATCGTGGGCGATCCGCGCCTCCCGAACGTCAGGATGGGACCGGTGGCCTCGCTAGGACAACGCCGCGAGGTGCTCGGGCAGCTCGGCAAGCTCACTCGCGAAGCCGAGGTCGTGTATGGCGAGGCAGGCCAGGCGCAGCCCCTCGGAGCCGATGCCGACCGCGGCGCCTTCCTGCCGCCGACGCTCCTTTATTGCCGGAATACGGCGGCGGCAAGGGCGATTCACTCGGTCGAAGCGTTCGGGCCGGTGTGCACGCTCGTTCCCTACGAGACGCCCGATGATGCGATCGAGCTCGCCCGGCGTGGTGGCGGGAGCCTCGCCGCCTCGGTCTTCAGCGCCGACGAGGCGGTCGCGGCGCATCTGGTGCTCGGCCTTGCGCCTTTCCATGGGCGCATCCTGGTCGTGAGCCGGAACTGCGCGAAGGAGTCCACCGGACACGGCTCGCCGCTCCCGCACCTCGTGCACGGCGGACCGGGGCGGGCCGGCGGCGGCGAGGAGATGGGCGGCATCCGCGGAGTCCTGCACTACATGCAGCGTACGGCGGTTCAGGGCACTCCGGATGTCGTCACGGCGGTGACCGGCCGCTGGGTCAAGGGCGCGCGCGAGCTCGACCCGGGCAGACATCCCTTCAGGAAGCCCTTCGGGGAGCTCGCCATCGGCGACACCTTCACCTCCCCCGAGCGCGAGGTCACCGTGGGGGACATCGAGCGCTTCGCGGAACTCTCGGGCGACAGGTTCTACGCGCACATGGACGAGGCCGCAGCGGCCCGCAATCCGCTCTTCGGCGGGCGCGTCGCGCACGGCTACTTCCTCATCTCGGCGGCGGCGGGCCTGTTCGTCGATCCCCCCTTGGGTCCGGTGCTCGCCAACTACGGGATCGACGGGCTGAGATTCCTGAAGCCGGTGAAGCCCGGCGATCGCATCCGGGTGCGCCTCACCTGCAAGGAGAAATCGCTCCGCCTCGGGGCGGGCTATGGCGAGGTGCGCTGGGACACGGCGATCAGCAACCAGAGCGGCGAGCCGGTCGCGAGTTACGACGTGCTGACGATGGTGAGCGAGAAGCCGGTTCCCGACGCCTAGGTCAGATCACGCACGCAACCCTCAAGGTGAGCGATAGGCGCCGCCCGCGCGCCGCAGGCAAGCCGCTCGGATCTAGAGCGAGCGCAGGAAATAGATCAGGTCCTGCTGATCCTGAATGCTCAGGGAGAAGAACGTCAGCGCCACCAGGGTCGCTTCGCTCCCTACGCTCGCGTGCAGGCGGATCGCGTGAATCAAGTTGCTGGTCCGGCCGTCGTGCAGGAAGAACACGCGCTGCCCGACGCCCCACAGCGGGGCCGTACGGAATTCGTCCGGCCCCGCGCTCCCCTGCGTGATCCCGTCCACCAGTGCCGCGCCCATGTGATGGACGAGCAGATCCGAGAACAGCCGCGCCGGCCGGTTCGACAGGGCGATGCTCGGCGTATCTTCATCACCGTCCGCGATTGCCGGGCCGGTGGCGAGCACCGGCGTGTGACACAAGCCGCAGCCCACCGCCGTGAACACGGCCGCGCCATGTTGAGTCGAGACGGTCGGCTGCGCCGGCAGGGGCGGACCCAGCATGCGCATGAAATCGGCGAAACCTTCCATGTCCGACAACACTGCGGAATTCGGCGGCGTGAGGGCGCCGAACGTGGCCGTGTCGTTGGGTGTCATATTCCCGAGCCCCTGGCAGGCCGGGGTCTCGTCCCGCTCATGGGGAAAGATCAGGTTGGAAATGCCCATTTCGACGTTGTAGGCCTCGGCGGAGAACAGCAGCAGAGATTTGTTCTGGGCCTTCCAGCCGAAGCGCGTGATGGTGCCGTCATTACCGCTGCGATTCGGGTGTCCCGACACGCCGAACAGCCGCTTGGTGAAGGCGTCGGCGCGGGCGTTGGCGAGGATCGCGGAATCGGGAATCGCCTCGATCAGACCCGCGCCCAGCACCGGAGTCGGGATGCGATACACGATGTTGGGGTTTCCGCCCTGACCGGTGAATCCATTCCCCGCCGGCGCAAAGCTCGGTTGCGCGATCTGGCAGCCGGCCGCGTCGCTGCGGTTAGTGACGACGAACAGATCGTGGACGCCGCCGTCGGAAACGAAGCGCGCCTCGCGGATCGGTCCGTTCGACACGATGAACCAGGGCACTGCGTTGGTCGCGCCATCGGCGTGGGCGACGGCGGGCAACGGATTGACGGAGGGACTGCTGCCACCGACGACGGGCTGTATGTGACAGGACGCGCAGGCATTCGAGTTGAAGCGCGGGCCGAGGCCGCTGTTGTCGCCGGTCGGACTGCGGACCATCTTGACCGCGGAGAAGCGCGCGAGGCCATCCTGAAAGAAGGCGAGCTCGTCGGCCGTCAAGCCTGCGAGCGGCGGCGGCGGACCGTTGTCGGTGCCTGCCTGGCGCACCCCGGGATCGATGACCTGTGCCACGGCCGCGGGCGAGGTCAACGCGCTCGAGGCGACCAAGAGTGCGGCCAGCGCCGTGTGAGTTGCCGTGTCGTGCAAGCGCATCGGTTGCCCCCCAATACCACACGAGTTCGTATGCGCGTTCTACGCGCCGTTCCCGCGAGCGTCGACGTGTCGTGTTGCCGAGACGCGGGCATAATCCCCGGCGCGTTGCAAATGAATCGAAAAAACAGCGGTGAACCCGATCTCTGCGGGAGCCGCATCGAGTCGCAAGTTCGTTGAAGCAATCGCTCCGTCACGGGTCGACGCTTCAGTCACAGGCCGAACGTGCGCCAGATGCGAAGGATCGTGCGCTGCGAGACTCCGAGCGCTGCGGCGAGGCGCCGGCTGCTCCAGCGCGCACTGGCGGGCGGGCTCTCGTGCAGGGTCTTGGCGAGCACGGCCTCCACCAGCGCGTCGCTGATCG
>Ga0209056_10004196_pt1 | contig 15186 bp, 18 predicted proteins | sample GraSoiAngelo_114_FD_185876 | JGI IMG/M metagenome (GOLD analysis project Ga0209056, IMG submission 185876) | Grasslands soil microbial communities from the Angelo Coastal Reserve, California, USA - 14_0903_13_40cm (SPAdes) (version 2) | ecosystem: Environmental > Terrestrial > Soil > Grasslands... | reverse complement strand
GCTTAGCCTGTCGCTGGTTCTTGGTAGCTTTCTTTCGCCTGCCTACTCTCAAAAGAGAGCAAGAAAAGAGCCCGCCGGTGCGAAGGTTCGATTGGTAGTGGGAATCGTCATAGATCAATTCCGTTACGATTACTTGACTCGCTTTGAAGACTTGTTTGGCGAAGGAGGCTTTCGGCGTCTGCTTCGCGATGGCGCTGTCTTTACTAACGCCAATTACATCTACTCACCCACCGTTACAGCACCCGGCCACGCTACCTTTATGACTGGTTCTATCCCGGCACTTGACGGGATAGTCGGAAACGAGTGGTTTGACCGGGCCAAAGGAAAAGAAGTCACCAGCGTTGCTGACGAAAGCGTGAGATTGCTCGGTGGCCAGGCAGCATTGCCGGGCTCACCGTCGAAGCTGATCGGCTCGACCGTAGGCGATCAACTGCGGCTTACAAATAACGGTCGCACGAAGATTGTCGGTCTCGCGCTGAAAGATCGTTCCGCCATTCTCCCCGCCGGCCATCGGCCTAATGGCGCCTATTGGTTTGACTCAGGTGTTGGCGCTTTTGTTTCGAGCACTTACTACTTCGCCGATCTTCCGGAATGGGTGAAGCGGTTTAATCAAAGCGTGCGGCCGGAAAGATATTTTGGCGCCAAATGGGATCGACTTCTCCCAGCCAGCGCCTACGACCGCTCGTTGCCGGACGATTCGCCTTACGAGAAGTCAAAGTTTGGAAACAAGTTCCCGCACATCATCAACGGTGGCGAAAGCAAACCTGGAAAGTTGTTCTTAGATCAATGGGACGAGTCGCCGTTTGCGAATGATTACACTGCCGCGTTTGCTAAGGCGGCTATCGATGGTGAACGTCTCGGCGCCGATGACGATACAGATCTGCTCACGATTAGCTTCTCAGCCAACGATGGACTGGGACACTCCTTCGGTCCATATAGCCAGGAAGTCGAGGACATGACCTTGCGGACTGATCGGACGCTGGCCGATCTATTCGATTACATCGACAAGAAGGTTGGGCTCACGAACACGGTTATTGTGTTGACGGCTGATCACGGAGTGGCGCTGGTGCCGGAGCACGCGCGCGATCTGAGGTTGGGAGGCGGACGGATTGACAGCAAGAATATCAAGAGCGTAATCGAAGCCGCCCTGAATCGACGTTTTGGGACCGAGCCTTGGGTTCTGTCGGCGGTAAACGGAAATGTCTACTTTGATTACAAAGCGATCGAACGGCGACACGGTGATCAGGCTGAAGCAGAGCGCATTGGCTGCAACGCCGCGCTCACCGTCGAAGGCATAGGAGAGTGCTTTACGCGCGGCCAATTCCTTTCCGGTCAGCTCACTCCCGGATTACTTTCGAGCCATGCTGCGAATGGGTTTTACCCCGAACGGAGCGGCGATTTGGTAATCATCACCAAGCCATTCTACATCCAGCGAACCGAAGCTGGTACGAGTCATGCCACGCCGTACAGCTACGACACGCACGTGCCGGTCATCTTTTATGGAGCTGGCGTTGCGCCCGGCAGATATTTCAGCGCCTGCAGCCCGGCTGACATTGCCGCCACGCTTTCGGCTATGCTCAAGGTTGAGCCGCCGAGCAATAACGTCGGACGCATTCTAACCGAAGCAATCAAAACGTCGATTCGGAGGAATTGATTTGAAAGCTCTCATCAAATATGAACCAGGCGTTGGAAATGTGGAGTTGCGAGAGGTAGAAGAGCCCGCGTGTGGCGATAATCAAGTCAAAATCGAAGTGAGCTTTTGCGGGGTTTGCGGTACAGACCTTCACGTCTACGAGGACACCTTCAGAAACTTTCCGCCCGTCATTCTTGGTCATGAGTTCTCCGGACGCGTGGTTCAGGTTGGACGGCTCGTGAGAAACATTCAGCCTGACGATCACGCAACCGTACTACCGGCTACCGCAGTCACGTGTGGCTCCTGCTCTTTTTGTCGCATGGGTTACTTCATGCTTTGCCCTGACAGGCGGGGAATGGGGCATGGTGTCAACGGGGCCTTTGCCAAATATGCTGTAGTTCGCAGCGATCAGGTATACAAGATTCCGGCTGGACTCTCGCTAGCCGAGGCTGCGTTATGTGAGCCATTCGCCAGTGCCGTTCAAGCAGTGCTGCAAGTAACGAACGTAAGATTGGGAGACGTAGCTCTGGTTTCTGGTCCCGGCCCAATTGGCTTGCTTTGTCTGAAGATTCTTTTGGCTGAAGGAATCAAGACCATTGTGACGGGCACAGGCGAGGACGCGATGCGGCTTGAGAAAGCCAAGATGCTTGGTGTTGATACGGTGGTAAACCTGACTGAGCAGGAGTTGGCGACCGTAGTCGCGGAAGAAACAAAAGGGGCCGGCGTGGACGTGGCATTCGAGTGTGCCGGCGCCGAGGCTTCGGCCGCCAATTGCTTACGCGCTTTGAAGCCTCTTGGTCAATACACACAGGTCGGGATTTTCGGACGTAAAATCTTCCTCGATTTTGATCAGGTCTTCTATAAACAGTTGCGAGTGGTTGGATCGGTTGGTTACACGACCTCAACCTGGGACCGTTTACTGAAGATTCTTGAGCAAAAGGTGGTCAGCCTGGATGACCTGATTACCCATAGAATGCCGCTGGAACGTTGGCAGGATGCTTTCAAGCTCTGTGAGAGGAAGCAAGCTATGAAAGTGCTGCTGTCGCCATCTTGAGGGGAAGCGAAGTAGGGATAGCGTAGCGAAGTGCGCTTGACATAGGTCACGGTGGCCCCGTATAGTTTCCCGTTTCGGACTACGGTCTGGACTCCCCTAATGCAACGCTGCGATTGGTTCTGCTGGTGTGGAGGCGTTGCTCGGCTGCATGTTTGTCATCAGCCGTTTGAAATTATTGTGGCGTAAGAGTTCGTTGTTGCTTGGAAAGATAAGGTGACGCGAGCGCGCAAGCGAAACCACTTGCTATGGCGACGCCACAGAAAAGCTTCGGCTAAACTTTGGGCTTTTGGGAAGCCACAATCCGCACCCGCCTGAACAGCGAAGTCAGAACATCCCGAGAACAGTACTATTAGCAGGGCAGTTGCCTGCGCTGACTGCCGGAACTCGTTCCGGAAAGAGGTAGGCTGCGGCTCTTTTGCGCTTTGAGAACGACGCACCAAGCGTCAGTACCGGGAGCGGTAGCGACCGGGTTAATGAGATGGTCGAGAGGGTCGAGCGACGTCTCTGCTGTATCGATAAGGAAAACGATGCCGACGATTAATCAACTGGTTCGCAAGGGCCGCCAACGGGTGAAGTACAAGACGGCCAGTCCGGCTTTGCAGAGTTCGCCACAAAAACGCGGAGTTTGCACACGCGTCTATACGCAGACACCCAAGAAACCAAATTCGGCCTTGCGCAAAGTCGCGCGGGTGCGTTTGACCAATGGCATCGAGGTGACGACATACATTCCCGGCGTCGGGCACAATTTGCAGGAACACTCGATCGTTCTGATACGCGGGGGGCGCGTGAAGGATCTGCCGGGTGTTCGCTATCACGTGATTCGCGGCACGCTGGATTCGGTCGGGGTCACTGATCGCAAGAAGAGCCGTTCAAAATACGGCGCCAAGCGTCCGAAGGGAGGAGCGAAATAAATTGCGGAATTCGGATTGCGAAATTCGGATTTCAAATTCGCAATTCGCAATTCGCAATTCGCACTCGAAAACAATATGCCGAGACGAAGAGTCGCAGAGAGACGCGCAGTTCTGCCCGACCCTGTCTACAGCAGTGCGCTGGTGACTAAGTTCATCAACGGCATCATGTGGGGCGGTAAGCGTTCGATAGCAGAAAATATCTTTTACGATGCGCTGCGCCAGGTTGGTGAAAAGACCGGCGAAGAACCGTTGAAAGTTTTCAAGCGAGCGATCGAAAACGTGCGGCCAACGGTTGAAGTCAAATCGCGTCGCGTGGGCGGCTCGACCTATCAGGTGCCGGTTGAGGTTCACCAGGAGCGCCGCGGCGCATTGGCCATTCGCTGGATCGTCTCGTACGCGCGCGGACGCGGCGAAAAAACTATGACCGATCGGTTGACTGGTGAGTTGCTTGACGCCGCCAACAATCGTGGCAATGCAGTAAAGAAGAAGGAAGACACGCATCGCATGGCGGATGCCAACAAGGCGTTTGCGCATTATAAATGGTAACCCTGGGTACGCACGCTTCCAGCGTGCCAACATCACGATCCGGGCACGCTGGAAGCGTGCGTACCCAGCAATCGAAATGGCAAAACACGACTTAAATCTGTTCCGGAATATCGGCATCATGGCGCACATCGACGCCGGTAAGACCACCACCACGGAACGTGTCCTTTATTACACGGGCATCACGCACAAGATTGGCGAGGTGCACGAGGGCACGGCGACCATGGACTGGATGGAGCAGGAGCAGGAGCGTGGCATCACGATCACTAGCGCGGCGACGACTTGCTTCTGGGAACGGAACGGCGTCGACCACCGCATCAATATTATCGACACGCCGGGCCACGTAGATTTCACGATGGAAGTGGAACGCTCGCTTCGGGTGCTCGATGGCGCCGTCGCGGTGTTTGACGGTGTGGCCGGAGTCGAACCGCAATCCGAAACGGTTTGGCGGCAGGCTGACAAATATCGTGTGCCGCGCATTTGTTTTATTAATAAGCTCGATCGTGCGGGCGCGTCCTTCCAGCGTTCGTTTGATTCGATCGTTACCCGCCTCGGTGCAAACCCGGTAGCGCTTCAAATCCCAATCGGTTTAGAAGATCAATTCAAAGGTGTCGTCGATCTGATCGCGATGAAGGGCTTGGTTTGGAAGGACGAAACGAAGGGCTCGGAATATGAGACCGTCGAGATTCCGGAAGATCTGAAGGAAGAAGCTGCTGCCGCGCGCGAGAAATTGATCGAAGCAGCGGCCTTGGTCGATGACGGCTTGATGCACAAGTACGTCGAGGGCGGAAAGATCACGGAAGACGAGATTCGGGCCGCGCTTCGGAAGGGCACGATTGAGTTACGGCTGGTTCCCGTAGTGACCGGATCGGCTTTTAAGAATAAAGGCGTGCAGACTCTGCTCGACGCGGTAGTTGATTATTTGCCGTCACCGCTCGACATTCTTCCCGTCGAAGGAGTCAATCCCAAAAACGGCCACAAAGAGACGCGTCCGCCGGATGCTAATGCGCCGTTCAGCGGATTAGTTTTTAAGATCATGGGCGACAAGCATCTAGGCCAACTCTCTTTCGTTCGCATCTACAGCGGTACAATAAAGAGTGGCTCGTACGCTTATAACTCAGCCAAAGATACTAGAGAGCGCGTCGGTCGCCTGATGCGGATGCACGCGAACAAACGCGAGGACATAGAGGATGCGAGCGCCGGTGAAATCATCGCCATTGGCGGCATGAAGCAAGTTACGACCGGCGATACAATCTGTGACGATAACAAGCCAATCATTCTCGAAGCGATCGAGTTTCCCGCGCCGGTTATTCGCGTGGCGGTTGAGCCCAAGACGCGCGCCGACCAGGACAAACTTGGCGTCGCCCTCAGTCGCCTGGCTCAGGAAGACCCTTCTTTCAATGTTTCTACGGATCAGGAAACTGGCCAGACCATCATTGCGGGGATGGGCGAGCTGCACCTGGAGATCATCGTCGATCGCATGAAGCGCGAATTCGGCGTCGAGGCTAACGTCGGTAAGCCGCAGGTCGCTTACCGTGAAACGATCACACAGCCGGCCTTCGGCAAAGAGATTTTCAAGAAGCAGACCGGCGGTCGTGGCCAATACGCTCACGTCGAGCTGGAAATCGAGCCGGCGCCGGGCGAAGGTTTTGTGTTCGAAAACGAGATCAAGGGCGGCGCTATCCCGCGCGAGTTCATAAAGCCAACCGAGCAAGGCGTTCAAGACGCGATGGAGCGCGGCTATCTTGCCGGCTATGACATGGTCGATATCAAAGTGCGCTTGCTCGATGGCGGCTTTCACGAAGTCGATTCGGACGAGCGCTCGTTTCACATTGCCGGCTCGCTGGCATTTCAAGATGCGCTGAAAAAGGCGAAGCCGGTATTGCTGGAGCCGATAATGCGCGTCGAAGTGGTCACGCCAGAAGAATACATGGGCGCAGTAACTGGAGACCTGCGTCGACGACGTGGTCAGATTGAAAAGATGGAGCCGCGTCCCGGCGGCGTGCAAGTTATAACCGCATACGTGCCATTGTCGGACATGTTTGGCTACACGACCGATTTGCGTTCGGCAACCCAGGGACGCGCGACTTCGACGATGCATTTCGAGCGTTACGATCAGGCGCCGAAGCATGTCGCTGAAGAGGTGATCGCTAAGGTGCAAGGAGTAGCCGCGAAGTGAGGTAGTTCTATGGGTCCTATGCGTCGAATTGGTCTTATGGATCCGATGAATTTCAGCAGAGAACTGAGGAGCTGACCGAAAGATGAGCAAAGAGAAATTTGATCGAAGCAAGCCGCACGTGAACATCGGGACGATCGGACACGTGGATCACGGGAAGACGACGTTGACGGCGGCGATTACCAAGATTCTGGCGAAGGGGAATCCGAAGGTGAAGTTCACGCCTTTTGATGAAATCGACAAGGCGCCGGAAGAGAAGGCGCGCGGGATCACGATCGCGACGGCGCACGTGGAGTACGAGACCAAGAACCGGCACTACGCGCACGTGGATTGTCCCGGGCACGCCGACTATGTGAAGAACATGATCACGGGGGCGGCGCAGATGGATGGGGCGATTCTGGTGGTGGCGGCGACTGATGGACCGATGCCGCAGACGCGGGAGCACATTCTGTTGGCGCGTCAGGTGGGGGTGCCGGCGATGGTGGTTTGTTTGAATAAAGTGGATGCGGTGGACGATCCTGAACTGCTGGAACTGGTGGAATTGGAAGTGCGCGAGCTGCTGTCGCAGTATGAATTTCCGGGCGACGATATTCCGGTGGTGAAGTGCTCGGCCTTGAAAGCACTGGAAGGGGACGAGGAGTGGGAGAAGGGTGTTTTGGAGTTGATGGATGCAGTTGATGCTTATATTCCGACGCCGCAGCGCGATATTGAGAAGCCGTTTTTGATGCCGGTGGAAGATATCTTCACGATTCAGGGGCGGGGCACGGTGGCGACGGGCAGAGTGGAGCGCGGCAAAGTGAAAGTAAACGAAGCGGTGGAAGTTGTGGGGATTCGGCCGACCCTGAAGACGGTGGTGACGGGGGTGGAGATGTTCCGCAAGCTTTTGGATGAAGGGGTGGCCGGCGATAACGTGGGTTTGCTTTTGAGAGGCGTGGACCGGAAGGACATCGAGCGCGGGCAGGTGGTTTCAAAGCCCGGGAGCATCACGCCGCACACGAAGTTCAAGGCGGAAGCGTATGTGCTGACGAAGGAAGAAGGCGGGCGGCACACGCCATTTTTCACTGGCTACCGGCCGCAGTTTTACTTTCGGACGACGGACGTGACTGGGGTGGCGCACCTGCCGCAGGGAGTAGAGATGGTGATGCCGGGCGACAACGTGACGATGGACATCGAGCTGATTGCGCCGATTGCAATGGAGAAGGGTTTGCGGTTCGCGATTCGCGAGGGTGGCCGAACAGTGGGCGCCGGTACGGTTTCAGAGGTGGTCGAATAGCATCATTGCCGATTTCCAATTACCGATTGCCGATTGGAAAGACAAGGTGACTGATCGCACATAAAAATTGGAAATTGGCAATCGGAAATCGGAAATGAACCGATGCTGAACGAAAAAATCAGAATCAGGCTCAAAGCCTACGATCACCGAGTCCTCGACCAGTCTACGACAGAGATCGTTGACACGGCGAAGCGCACCGGCGCGCGCGTCGCCGGGCCGATTCCGTTGCCGACGGTCAAGAACAAGTGGACCGTCTTGCGCTCGCCGCACGTCGATAAGAAATCGCGCGAACAGTTTGAGATCAGGACGCACAAGCGTCTGATGGACATTCTCGATCCGACACCACAGACGGTCGATGCGCTGATGAAGCTCGACTTGCCCGCGGGTGTGGATGTAGAGATCAAAGCTTTTGGAAGACAGTGAAGGCATTGCCGATTTCCGATTGCCAATTTCCGATTGGCAGTCAGGTGGCAATCTTCAAATCGGCAATTGACAATTGGCAATCGACAATTGGCAAGATCAAAGCTTTTGGAAGACAGTGAAGGCATTGCCGATTTCCGATTGCCAATTTCCGATTGGCAGTCAGGTGGCAATCTTCAAATCGGCAATCGACAATTGGCAATCGACAATGATTAACGGAATCATCGGCAAGAAAGTTGGCATGACGCAGTTGTTTGCGCCCGATGGCACAGTCATGCCCGTGACTGTCATTAAAGCAGGCCCGTGCGTGGTGGTGCAGAAAAAATCCGCGGGCGGCAAGGATGGTTACGACGCGGTGCAGGTTGGATTGGTTGAAGACCGGCCCATCAAGCTGAAGAATGTCAACAAGCCGATGCGCGGGCACTTTGAGAAAACGGGCGGCGGAATTCCTCCCACGCGAGTGCTGAAAGAGTTTCGTCTGGACACGTCCGATGACAGCACGAACGTTGGCGACAAGATTCTGGTCGATCAATTTTCGGATGGCGACATCGTCGATGTAGTCGGCAAATCTAAAGGGCGAGGTTTCGCGGGCACGATAAAACGTCATAATTTCAATCGTGGCCCGGAGACGCACGGCTCGATGAATGTGCGCGCCCCCGGATCGATTGGAGCTTCGGCATATCCGTCGCGCGTAGTTAAGGGAATGCGCTCCTCGGGCCATATGGGCGACGTGCGCGTGACGATCAAGCAACTGACGGTTGCTCGCGTCGATGCTGAGAATAACCTGTTGATGATTCGCGGCGCAGTGCCTGGAGCTAACGGCAGCGTCGTAGTGGTTAAGAAAGCGGCAAGGCAAAGGAAGAAATAGTTAGTAGCACAGACGGCGGTTTGTTTTCTTAAACGGAGGTTCAGATATGCCAACAGCCAAAATTCTGGATTTGACCAGTCAAGAAGTTGGCGAGGTCGAGTTGGCGGACGCGGTGTTCGGCGTCCCCCTCAACGAGCCACTGATTCATGAAGCCGTGCGCAGTTTCCTGGCTAACCGGCGCGCCGGCACATCGGCGACAAAAACGCGCGGCGATGTCGAAGGCGCAGGCCGAAAGCTTTGGCGCCAGAAAGGCACGGGCCGAGCGCGAATTGCCAGCTTGCGTTCGCCCCTCTGGAAAGGCGGCGGGAACGTCCATGGGCCACAGCCACGAGACTGGTCGTACAACTTGCCCAAGAAGATGAGGAAGCGGGCGATGTGCGCGGCGATTTCCGAGCGCCTGCGCGAAGGAAATTTGATTATCGTTAACGATTGGAGGCTCGAGCACCCGAAGACCAGAGAATTCATCAACACTCTCGGTACTTTGAAGCTGAGCGGGAAGACGCTGATTGTGGATTCTTTGAAGAATACCAATCTGATGCTGGCGTCGCGGAATGTACAGACTACGAAAGTGGTCAACAGCTATGGCGTAAACATCTACGATTTGGTGAATCATCAGAAGGTGGTGCTGACGCCCAGGACCGTGAGCGAATTAACCGATATTCTGAAGCCGCGGGCCAAGGACGACGAAGAGCGTTATCGGCCAGGCGAGGTTCTGGGTGGGCCGACCAAGCCGCGGCCATCGCCGAGAAGAAGGGGAGCTGCTTTTTAGATCACAGATTTCAGATCTGAGATCTCATATCAGACCATGCGAACTGTTTGGGACGTAATCAAGTCTCCGGTGATTACCGAGAAGGCGCTGGTGGCGAAAGAAGAGACGCAGGATCGGCGGCAGTTGCTGACGTTTCGCGTGGATCGCCGAGCGACCAAGCCCGAGATCAAGAATGCGGTGGAGTCGATCTTTCAGGTGAAGGTTGATTCAGTGCGGACCGCTCAATATCTGGGCAAGATGGCGCGGCGCGGACGACACGAAGGGCGCAAGCCGTCCTGGAAAAAAGCGTTCGTGACGCTCAAGCAGGGCGAGAAACCGGTGGATTACGGGGAAGCGATCTAGGCATTGCCGATTGCCAATTGCCGATTTTTGATTGGTTGCTATGACGCGGCTTTCTTAAATCGGAAATCGGAAATCAAAAATCGGAAATGACGTTATGGGAATAAAGAAATTAACACCGACATCGCCGGCTCGTCGCTATCAGACTTTTCTGACGCGCGACGAGTTGACACCGGGCGCCGTACCGGAAAAGTCTCTGCTGGAGCCGAAAGTAAGAATCTCGGGGCGCAACAACGATGGGCGCATCACGGTGCGACGACGCGGCGGTGGTCACAAGCGTTTCTATCGCGTGATCGATTTCAAGCGTAACAAGGATGGCGTGCCCGGACGGGTTAGCCAGATCGAGTACGACCCTAATCGCTCGTCAAACATTGCGCTAATTACGTATCTGGATGGCGAGAAGCGTTACATCATCGCTCCGGTGGGCCTGGAAGTCGGGCGGATGATCGCGAGCGGAGAAGATGCCGACATTCTGCCCGGAAATACTTTGCCGATTCGAAACATTCCGCTGGGCACGCAGATTCACAACATCGAGCTGCGACCAGGCAAAGGCGGACAGATGGCGCGGGCGGCCGGATCGTTTGCGCAGTTGTTGGCGAAGGAAGGCGATTACGCTCAGTTGCGCATGCCTTCGGGCGAAGTGCGGCGCGTTCCGGTTGAATGCCGCGCGACTGTGGGCCAGGTCGGCAACGTCGAACATGAAAACATTTCGTTGGGTAAAGCGGGACGCACGCGCTGGCGGGGAATCAGGCCGCACGTTCGCGGCGTAGCGATGAATCCGGTGGACCATCCACACGGCGGCGGCGAAGGCAAAACTTCCGGCGGTCGCAATCCGGTGACGCCATGGGGACAGCCGACGCGCGGATACAAGACGCGCCGAAACAAGCGTACGAAGAAGATGATTGTGAGAGATCGGAGAGTCAAATGATTGTCGATTTTTGATTTCCAATTGCCGATTGGCTTCGAGGCAACGACGAGTTCTTAAATCGGCAATCCGCAATCTACAATCGGAAATGAGCCTATGCCACGTTCAGTTAAAAAAGGTCCCTGGGTGGACAAAGGTATTCGGAAGACAGTCGAGCGCATTCGCGCCGGCTCGCAGCGGCCGCAGGTGATTCGCACGTGGTCGCGACGTTCGACTATTACACCGGACATGGTGGGATTGACGTTTGGCGTGCATAACGGCAAGCGGCATATTCCGATCTACGTTACGGAGAACATGGTCGGACACAAACTGGGTGAGTTTTCGCCCACGCGAATGTTCAAAGGCCATTCTGGAACCAAGGCCGAGAAAACTGAAAAGACGGCGAAGGTAGCTGGCCCAGCGCCGGCGGCGCCGGCGGCGTAAAAGGAGCGGTAAATCGTGAATGGTAAATGGTGAATGGATTTTGTTTCGATGGCCTGTAACTAAGGCAGAAGCGTCTTTCCATTTACGATTTACGATTTACCATTCACCATTCACTAACTTATGGAAGCAAGAGCAAGCGCAAAATATCTACGCGGGTCGGCGCAAAAAGCTCGTCTGGTCATCGATATGATCAGGGGCAAGAACGTGAACCAGGCGTTGGCCATCCTGCGCTATTCAAACAAACGCGCCGCGTTGGGAATTGAAAAGTGCGTCAAGTCAGCAATCGCGAATGCGAACGAAGCGGCGGAGAAAGCGAATGTTTCAGTCGATCCCGACGAGCTTTGGTTGAAGGCCGCGTACGTCGATCGGGGGCCAACGAAGCATCGTCGTCGCGTGCGTCCCGCGCCCCAGGGCCGTGCGTATCGCGAGCAAAGACATTTCTGTCACGTGACGATTTTGCTTTCCAGCGAAAGCCAGGAGGGCGTAGGCAAGGCGGACGGTAAGGCCGGAGCCACCAAACCGGCAGTGAGCAAACGTGCAAAGCGTGGTGGCGCCGCCGCCGCACCGCGAGCGAAGAAGGCCGCGAAGGTTGAGGCAACGGATACAGCAGGCAAAACTGCCGGTGAAAACAAGGCGGCAGCGAAACTCGGCGCGGCTTTGCGGCGAAAGAAAAAAACGGAAAAGTAGTGACGAAGACTGAATTTCAGTTTGGAGATTCCAGATTCCAGATTTCAGATTTCAGATTTCAGATTCCAGATTCCAGATTTCAGATTTCAGATCGGAGTAGATAGTGGGCCAAAAAGTTCATCCCTACGGTTTTCGCCTCGGCTATAACAAGGACTGGCATTCGCATTGGTTTGCGAAGCGGCAGTTCGGCGATTTCCTGATCGAGGATCTGAAGCTGAAGCGCGAACTGAAGCAGCGCTTCACGGGCGCAGGCGTGTCGCACGTAGACATCGAGCGGGCCGCCAATCGTCTGAAGATCATCATCTACACGTCGCGGCCGGGCATCATCATCGGTCGCAAAGGCGCCGAGATCGATAAGCTGAAGGGCGACATCTCTTCGCGCACTGGCCGCGAAGTGCTGGTTTCGATTCAGGAGATTCATAAGCCGGAGCTAAACGCGCAGTTGCAGGCTGAGAAGATTGCGGCGCAGCTCGAGAAGCGAATTGCGTTTCGCCGGGCGATGAGAAAAGCGGTGGAAGAGTCTTTGCGATTTGGCGCGCAGGGCATCAAGGTGAAAGTCAGCGGTCGGCTCAATGGGGCCGAGATCGCCCGCAGCGAGTGGCACTTGCAAGGCCAGTTACCGCTCCACACCTTGCGCTCGGATGTTGATTATGGCTTCGCCGAAGCGAACACAACGTTCGGCGTAATTGGGGTAAAGGTTTGGATCTATCGCGGGCAGATCCTGGATGCGAACGCGGCAATGGCCCGAGGAACTGGAACCGATCCGATTAACGATACGAGGCCAGGTGGACGTGAGGGCCGTGCGCGTCCGGCGCGTGCCCGTCGTGAGAGACCTGAAAGGCCGGAGAGATAAGTTCAGAGTTCAACCTTTAAGAGGGTGGTTTTAAAGCTTGAGGAACTCTGAACGCGGGAAGAATCACCATGTTGATGCCGAAAAAAGTTAAGCACCGCAAGCAAATGCGCGGACGCATGAAGGGCGCCGCCAGTCGCGGCAGCGCCATCAGCTTCGGTGAGTATGGATTGAAGAGCCTCGAGCCGGCCTGGATTACGGACCGCCAGATCGAGGCAGCGCGCATCGCGATGACTCGTCACATCAAGCGCGGCGGCAAAATCTGGATTCGCATGTTTCCCGACAAGCCGGTGACGAAAAAGCCGGCGGAGACGCGCATGGGAAAAGGAAAAGGCGCGCCCGAATATTGGGTGGCGGTAGTAAAGCCGGGCCGGATTCTTTATGAGATTGAAGGCGTCGACGAAAAGACGGCGCGTGACGCGATGAAGCTGGCGGCGCAAAAGCTGCCAATTAGGACGAAGTTCGTGACCCGCGCCGAGCAGGAGGGAGGCGCGATATGAGTTTCAAGTTTCAAGTTTCAGGTTTCAAGTTAAACGACAACTTGAAACTTGGAACCTGAAACTTGAAACCTGAGCGAAGCGAGCCATGAAGAGACGGGAAGAGGTTGACAAGTATCGGGACCTGCCGGACGACGATCTGCATATCGAAGCGGCGCGCTTGAAAGAGTCGTTGTTTCGCTTGAATTTCAAGCTGGCGCTGGGCGAAGTCGATGCCATCAAGAAGATGCGACGGGAGAAGAAATCTCTGGCGCGCATTCGGACCCTGGTTCGTGAGCGAGAGATTCAGGCCAGCAAGTAAAGGTGACTGAGAAGATACGAGTAACAAATGTTTAGAAGGAAAAAGAAAGAAGAAGCTGTCGCGGCGACGCCAGAGTCGCAGGCGCCCGTCGAGGAGTCATTGATGGCTCCAGTCGAAGAGGCTGCGGCCACTACGCCGGTCCCTGATGAGACCCCGGCAGTCGAAGGCGTCAGCACTACCGAATCGGTTTCTTCGACCACAGAGGCGGAAGCGACCAGTGATGCATCGCCAATTACGAAGGGCCGCGGTCATCGGGTCCAGAAGGTCGGCACTGTGTCGTCCGACAAGATGCAGAAGACCGTTGTGGTCCGAGTCGACCGCCTGGTGCTTCATCCTAAGTATCGGCGCTACGTGCGGCGCACATCGAGGTTCATGGCCCACGACGATCTGGGCGCGACCACAGGCGACCGCGTGCGCATCGTTGAAACGCGACCGCTGTCGGCAAAGAAGCGCTGGCGCGTAGTGGAAATTGTGCAGAAGGCAGCGAAGTAGAGCATTGCCGATTGCCAATTTGCGGTTGCCGATTTGAATCGGTATCCGAGTGGCAATGGTTTCGGTTGAGTCGAATCGGGAGCCAATTGGAAATCGGCAATTGGCAATCGGAAATTGAATCATGATTCAAATGCAGACCTCTCTGGAGGTCGCTGACAATTCGGGAGCGCGACGGGTCGAGATGATTATGGGCATCGGCGGCTCGACGGGCGCAATTGCCAGCCTGGGTGATCGCATCAAGGTCACCGTGAAAGAGGCGACGCCCGACGGCGCGGTCAAAAAGGGAACGGTACAGGACGCGGTAATCGTACGCACGCGCAAAGAGGTGCGGCGGAAAGACGGCACTTATATCCGATTCGATCAAAACGCGGCGGTGCTGATCAAAGAAGACGGGACGCCCATCGGCACGCGTGTTTTTGGACCGGTCGCTCGCGAACTGCGCGACAAAAATTTCATGAAGATCGTTTCGCTGGCGCCCGAGGTCATTTGAAGAAGCGGGATTAGAAACTCACTTCATTAGAGGTGAAAGAGTTGCAGGGAAGAAAACGAGCCAAGATTAGGAAGAACGATCAAGTCATCGTTATCGCCGGCCGGGACAAGGGCAAGCGTGGGCGGGTGCTGGGCGTCGCTCCGGGACGTGGCAAAGTGAAGGTCGAAGGTGCAGGCGTAATCAAACGACACCAGAAACCTGCCGGCAATCGCGGCGGTGGAATTATCGACAAGGAGGCCTGGATTGACATTTCGAATGTGCAGATAATCGATCCACAGTCGGGAAAGGCTACGCGAGTGCGTTATCAGATTGAAGGTGACGGAGCCAAAAGTCGCGTGGCGGCCGCCAGCGGGCATACTTTGGAGAAGTAGATCATAGGCCGTATAGGTCGTATAAGCTTATATTCTTTGTGAAATGACAGCCAGACTAAAAGAGCGTTATCAGAAAGAGATCGCCCCGGCGATCGCCAAGGAGTTTGCGATCAAGAATCCCATGGCCGTGCCGCGCCTCGAGAAGATTGTAATCAACATGGGGA
>Ga0209056_10004195_pt1 | contig 15187 bp, 9 predicted proteins | sample GraSoiAngelo_114_FD_185876 | JGI IMG/M metagenome (GOLD analysis project Ga0209056, IMG submission 185876) | Grasslands soil microbial communities from the Angelo Coastal Reserve, California, USA - 14_0903_13_40cm (SPAdes) (version 2) | ecosystem: Environmental > Terrestrial > Soil > Grasslands ... | reverse complement strand
AATGATGAAAGCGGCACAATGCGATCCCGTTGAAAAGATCGTCCCGACCAAATGAGGCGTGAGGAACAATGTGGGCGGCTTCGACTTCCCAGCACAGATTGTCAGGTGAATTGATCTTCAAGCCGCATACAGCACAACGAAAATCGTAAACTTCAATGACAGCTTGCCGGAAACCACGAAGTCGCACTGCTGTTTCCCTGATCTTCTTTACAAGCTTCCGAGTGCTGTCGAACGGCTGGTAGTTTTCAGGTCTCGGGGCGTCCAAAAGCTTTTTCACAACTTTCTGAACTTCGTAGGATTTAATCGGCAGCGAGTCCTTTTCTGCAGCGGGGATTTGCGAAATACGCAGCGCTTCGTCGAAACCTTTTTCGGTGAGCATCCATTCTCTTTTGCCCGTTAGGCGAGACGTTTGTGTGGGCCGAGAGACTACCCCATCGGTCGCGAGCGCATCGGCGGCACGAAAAAGGAGCCGATGCCATAGAAGCGTTTTCTTAAGGCGGTTTTCTTTTCGGTACACCGTCTCAAGAGCAGCGGTGCGCTGAGCCGGATTTAGCCGAAAACGATCCGCAAGTTCGTCGACGACTTCTTCACCCGCCGCAAACTCTTTGACGACTCCACCATGTTTCAACAGCGTGCGAAGCAAGGCATTCTGAACTTCCGCGCGTCTCGGCATCGCCAATTGCTCGAGCATTCTGCTTTCGTAGCTCATCAGACCATTCACTCCAGATTGGAGAGTCGCTCCTGGAGATTCAAGATGAATTCCGATCCGAGAAGCAAATCGAAGCAGTCGCTCGGTCCTGATTCGGCCGTGCGTCTCAGTTTCGACCTAAACCCTCAGCTGCAGCCCTGGCTGGTGCCGCATTCGATGCAGACGCCGCATGCGCCTGCGCGGATGACTTTGTCGCTGCCGCACACCGAACAGGTGATGCCCATGAAGATACTGCCGAGCGCTACCGTGACGCGATCCGGCGAGTTGCTGGTGCCGTTACCATTCCCTCCGACGGCGGCAGGATCATCGGCCGACTTGTTCGTGATCACGTCGATCACTTGTTTGTCGCCGGTGCGCGCTAAATCCGTGACTGGCCGGTTCAGCGCTTTATTCTCGATCTCGACAATTTCTTTAAGTGGCAAGTCGGGCTGCGCACGGTTCGGCGACGTTGCTTCTTTGTAGCCTTTGATGAACTGGCAGGCGAGCCAACGGAAAACGTAATCGGTGATGCTTGTCGCGTGACGGATGTCGGGATTTTTTGTAAACCCGCTTGGCTCGAATCTCTGATACGCGAATTTTTTCACGAGACTCTCCAGCGGCACCCCGTACTGCAGCGCGATTGAGGTGAGCGTGCCCACTGTGTCCATTAACCCGCCGATGGTGCTGCCTTCCTTCGACATGGTAATGAAAAGCTCGCCCGGTTGCCCGTCCTCATACAAACCGACGGTGATGTAACCTTCGTGACCGGCAATCTCGAACCGATGGGTCATGGAATGGCGCGTGTCCGGCATGCGATGCCGAACCGGCTGATTGAGCTGGCTGCGCAACGTGGCCAGTTCTTGCTCCAATTCAAGAATGCGCTTTGGTAGTGCGTCCGCGTCGGTGCCGGCATCACCGATGCCGGCTACAGTGCCCATGTCCTTTGTTTTACGTGTGTTTAGCGGCGCGGAACGTTTCGAGCCATCGCGATAAATCGCGATCGATTTCAATCCCAGCCGCCAACCTTCGACGTAGGTGCTCATGATGTCGTCCACGGTGGCCGCTTCCGGCATATTAACCGTCTTCGAAATCGCGCCGCTCAGGAATGGTTGGGCTGCTGCCATCATCCGCAGATGCGCCATGTAATTGAGACTGCGTTCGCCCTTGAACGGCTTGAACGCGCAATCGAAGATCGACAAGTGTTCCGGCTTTAGTCCCGATGAAATTGTCGATCCATCGGTGTCAGTGACGTCTTCAATCGTGTCGAACGCATCGATGTGCGCGATGATGCGTTCGATCTCCTCGGCGTTGTAACCTAGTTTCTCCAGCGCGGGCTTAACTGTCTGGTTGACAATTTTGAACATGCCGCCGCCGGCGAGCAGCTTGTATTTTACCAGCGCGATGTCCGGTTCGATTCCGGTCGTGTCGCAATCCATCAGGAAACTGATCGTGCCCGTCGGCGCGAGCACCGTGACTTGCGCGTTGCGATAACCGTAGCGCTTTCCAAGTTCCGCCGCGCTGTCCCAAACCTTTGCGGCTTCCTCTTTCAAATGTGCGAACTCTTTCGCATCCGAGATTTCGCGCACCGAGCAGCGATGCAGCTCGATCACTTCCAACATTGAGGCGACGTTGTCTTTGGCGACCGGCTTTGCCACACCACTGGCGCGCGCGTCGTGATAACCCGGGAACGGTCCCAGCGCTTGCGCCATGCGCGCGCTCTGCTCGTAAGCTTCGCCGGTCATGATGGAAGTGATCGCGCCGCACAGCGCGCGGCCTTCCACGCTGTCGTAGCCGTAACCGTAGCTCATGATGAGCGAGCCGAGATTCGCATAACCGAGTCCCAGTGTGCGGAAAATATGCGAGTTCTCCGCGATTTCTTTGACCGGGTAACTTGCGTTATCGACAATGATCTCCTGCGCGGTGATGAAAATGCGCACCGCCGCTTTGAATCGCTCGACATCAAAATCGCCGTCCGGCGTCTTGAACTTCATCAGATTCAATGACGCCAGATTGCAGGCCGTGTTGTCGAGGAACAGATACTCACTGCATGGATTAGTGGAATTTTGCCGGTCTGTGCCTTTGCACGTATGCCATTTGTGAATCGTAGTATCGAATTGCATTCCGGGATCGCCACAGACCCATGTGCCTTCGGCGATTTTGTGCAGCAACGAGCGCGCGTCTTTCTTCTCGCACGGCTGGCCGTCGGTTACGCGGCGCGTCCACCATTCATGCCCCTCCTGCGCCGCTTCCATGAATTCGTCGCTCACCCGCACGCTCACATTTTCGTTTTGATACATCACCGAGCCGTACGCATCGCCGTTGTAACTGCCGTCGTAGCCTTGCTCAATGAGCGCCCACGCTTTTTTCTCTTCCTTCTGCTTCGCCTCGATGAACTCTTCGATGTCCGGGTGCCAATCCTTGAGCGTATTCATCTTTGCAGCGCGCCGTGTTTTGCCGCCGCTCTTCACTACGTTCGCAACCTGGTCATAGACTTTCAGGAACGAGAGCGGTCCGCTGGGCTTGCCGCCGCCGCTCAGTTTTTCTCTGGTCGATCTGAGCGAAGAAAGATCGGTGCCGGTGCCGCTGCCGTATTTGAAGAGCATGGCCTCGCTCATTGCCAGACGCATGATGTCTTCCATGGTGTCGTCCACGCTCTGGATGAAGCAGGCGCTTCCCTGTGGATATTCATATTGCGAAAGCGCGCGCTCGGCTTTGCCAGTCTCGCGATTGTAAAAATAATTCCCCGCCCCGCCGTCCTTGCCCACGCCGTATTGATGATACAAGCCCACGTTGAACCAGACCGGCGAGTTAAACGCGCCATGTTGATTCAGGCAAAGCCAGGTCAGCTCATCGTAAAAAATTTCCGCCGCTTCGGCGTCGGCGAAATAACCATCTGCTATCCCACAATCAGTAATCGTCCGCGTGACGCGATGAATCAGTTGCCGCACCGACGTTTCCCTTCCGCCTTTGTAAGGATCGGTGCCGTTTGCGATGTCGCCGTAGAAATATTTTGAAACCGCAATTTTGGTCGCGAGCGCGCTCCAGCTTTTTGGGACCTCGACGTCTTCCTGCTTGAAAATGATCTTGCCGCTGTCGTCAGTGATTTCCGCGGTGCGCCGTTCCCATTCGATCTGATCAAACGGCGCTACAGCAGCGTTGCTGAACACGCGCTCAAAATGCAGACCGGTGTTTTTCCTCTTTTGGCCCGTGTTTTTTCGGCGCGCAGCCGGTTCAGAGATTCCTTTAAGTGAAGCGGGCGGGATTCCAGGTTTTAGTTGAATCATGACGGTGAGGGAGGGTTGAGGTTTAGAATAAGATGCGAATACTGGTGAACAGCGGCGCCAACAACCTGTCAATACCAGTCAACAACAAGTAATAGCGTGGCCGTCCGGTTGGATATACAATATGCAGCCCCGGGGATAGGCATGGCAAGCTAAAAATTGTAACATTTTTCGGGGGGTATCCCGCACCCGTCCAACGTCCAACTTCACAATGATATTTGCGTTCGACGTTGGATGTTGGACGTTCAGCGTTCGACGTTCTTTTCGAACCAAGGAAGGGTGGCTGAGTCCGGTTTAAGGCACTCGACTCGAAATCGAGCGTGGGGAAACCCACCGTGGGTTCGAATCCCACCCCTTCCGCCACTTTTCTCGCAACGCATTTGAAATTCGCCCACGAAGCAGACGAAATGACGAGAAAAATCAGAATAAAATTTTCGCCTGTTTAGTGTGTCTAGTCGTCCCCTGGGTCTTTCAATCGTAGCGGTTCTTCTCAGACGCTCAATAGGAACGAGCGCCTTCGAAATCGCCCTGGTTCGTTTAGACAAAGCCGGCACTTAGCGGCGTCTTCATTATATGATTGTCCGAATGCCAGCTATTTGCTGAAATCAAGGTTGCATCGCGTTCGTTCAACAGCAGCTTGCTGGCTTCATCTTTTTTCTATGAACATGCTTTCTCGGCTTTTCCTTCTCCTATGCTTGTTCCCGCCCGGTCCGCTTTTGGTTCCGACGGCCTCGGCGCAGAACCTGCCGAAGACGACGCGTCTGTTGCGTTTTCCAACTACAAACGGAACACAGATCGTCTTCTGTTACGCAGGCGAGCTTTATACCGTGGGCAAAGACGGCGGCACTGCACGCCGGCTGACCAGCGGTCCGGGTTACACTTCGTTTGCGCGGTTTTCACCGGACGGAACGCAGATCGCGTTCACCTCGCAATACGACGGTAACACCGAAGTTTATGTGATGCCGGCGGAAGGCGGAACGCCAAAGCGTCTGACGACTTCGGCCACGCTTGGCCGCGACGATGTCTCGGATCGCATGGGGCCTAACAACATCGTGATGGCGTGGGAGAATACGAAGCCGCTAGTTGTTTTCCGTTCGCGCATGAAGTCGTTCAACGATTTCATTGGCGCGCTGTTCGCGGTGGGGCTCGATGCCGAATTGCCGCAGCAATTGCCGGTGCCGCGCGGCGGATTTGTTTCATTTTCGCCGGATGATTCAAAGATGGCTTATAACCGCGTGTTCCGGGAATTCCGCACCTGGAAACATTACCGCGGCGGCATGGCAGACGACATTTGGATTTACGATTTCAAAACCGGTGCTACCGAAAACCTGACTAACAATCCCGCGCAGGACATCTGTCCGATGTGGGGACCGGACAATAAAATCTATTTCATCTCCGATCGCGACAATCGGATGAACCTTCACGTTGTTGACCTTGGAACCAAAGAAACAAAGCAACTCACGCACTTCACCGATTTCGACATCAAATTTCCCTCGATCGGCAAAGACTCCATCGTATTCGAGCAAGCAGGATACATCTGGCGCTACGATCTTGCCACCGGACAAGCCGCGCCTGTGCCGATCAAAATCGAAGAAGATTTCGACAGCGGCCGCGGCGGCCTGGTGGATGCATCGAAGCATCTCGAATCGGTGAACCTCGCGCCGGACGGCGAGCGCACCATCGCAGTCGCGCGCGGCGATCTCTTCTCCGTTCCGGCAAAGAACGGCACGCCGCGCAATTTGAGCAAAACTTCAGGCGCGCACGAGCGCGACGCGGTTTGGTCGCCGGACGGCAAATGGATCGCGTACAACTCGGATGAGACCGGCGAAAACGAATTGTATGTCCGCTCCCAAGACGGCAAAGGCAAACCCCAGCAAATCACGAGCGGCGCAGACACTTATTACTACGAGCTGAAATGGTCGCCCGACAGCAAGAAACTGCTCTGGAGCGATCGGTTGCAACGATTGCGTTATGTCGATGTTACGACCAAGGCAGTGACGCTGGTTGATCAGGACAAATGGGGTGAGATCCAGGGTTATAATTGGTCGCCCGACAGTCAGTGGATCACCTGGGCGCGCCCGGAAGAAAACGGGATGCCGCGTGTTTATCTCTACTCGGTCGCGAACAAACAGCAGACCGCTGTCACCGACAGCTGGTACGGCTCCGGCGAAGCGGTCTTCAGCGATGACGGCAAATATTTGCTGCTGAACTCCGCGCGCGATTTCAAACCGAGTTTTGGCGACGAGGAATTTGCAAACATCTACCGCGACATGGAGCGCGTTTATCTCGTCACCCTCGCGAAGGAGACCGCGAATCCGCTCGCACCGAAAAGCGATGAGGTCGGCAAGGCTGAAGAAAAACGAAAAAAAGAAAAAGCGAAAGAAGCTGAAGAGAAAAAACCGGAGGCGAGCCCGAGCGCGACAAAGCCGGAAGAAAAACCGAAGAAACCGGTGGTGGTGAAAGTGGACACGGACGGAATCCAGAATCGAATCTTGGGTTTGGAAATCACCCCTGGAAACTATCGCAATATCCGGATGCTCGACGACGATCGTATCTTCTACCTGCGTCGCACCTCTGCTGATGAAGTGGGCGAAGAGGAAGAAGAATTATTTTCCGAGAAAGACAAGAAATCGCACCTGTGCGTTTACAACGTCGATGACCGCAAGGAAACCGTACTCGGCGACGCCAATAATTACCAGATCACGTTCGATGGCAAAAAGATGCTGGTGAAGATCAAAAAGGATTACGCCATCATCGACGTCCCAAAAGACAAGCTCGAAACCAAGGACCACGAGCACAAGATCCAGGGTCTCGACATGGAATTGGACCGCCACGCAGAGTGGCGCCAGATCTATTTCGAATGCTGGCGCCAAATGCGCGATTTCTTCTTTTCGCCTACGATGAACGGCGTCGATTGGAAGGCGATGCGCGATAAATACGCCGCGCTGCTCCCCTTCGTGAATCATCGTAATGATCTCACGTACCTGTTGGGCGAGCTGATCAGTGAACTGAATAATGGCCACGCCTATATCGCGGGCGGCGAACGCCCGGACACACCGCGCATTAAGCTCGGTTTGCTGGGCGCAGAGTTTTCCCGCGACCCCGCGACGCGTGCCTATCGGATCGAGCGCATTTTACCGGGCGAGAACTGGAACAAACAGACGCGCTCGCCGCTCACTGATATCGGCGTAAACGTGAAACCGGGCGATTATATTCTCGCGATCAACAACACGGCAGTGTCGAGTTTGCCGAATCTTTACGACGCACTCATCGGCACCGCAGGCAAACAAGTGATTTTGCGCGTGAATTCCAAGCCGACTGACGCCGGCGCGCGCGACGTGACCGTTGTCCCCACTGATGATGAGGGACCGCTCTACTATCTCGATTGGGTGCAAAAGAACATCGACTACGTGAACAAGAAAACCGGCGGAGAGGTTGGTTATCTGCACATTCCCGACATGGGCCGTCCCGGTCTGGACGAGTTCACGAAGCTTTATTTTCCACAAATCCGAAAGCACGCGCTCATCGTCGATGTTCGCGGTAACGGCGGCGGCTTTGTCTCCTCACTCGTAATCGAACGATTGCGCCGCGCGCTGGTGATGATCGGGATCGCGCGCAACGGCATGCCGCAAACGGACCCACCGCAAACGTTCACGGGCCCGATGGTGACGTTGATCAACGAATTCTCCGCGTCGGATGGCGATATTTTTCCGTATCGCTTTAAAACCCTTGGGCTCGGAAAACTCATCGGCAAACGTACCTGGGGCGGCGTTGTTGGCATTCGCGAGTCGCTGCCGCTGGTTGACGGCGGTCAATTCTTCAAACCGGAATTCGCTGTCTATTCAAAAGACGGCGAACGATGGATCATCGAAGGCCACGGAGTCGATCCCGATATTGTCGTCGATAACGATCCCGGCAAAGAATTCAAAGGCGAAGATCAGCAACTCGATCGCGCGCTTCAGGAAATAGACGAAGAACTAAAGACCAAACGATACGAGCTGCCATCGCCTCCACCATGGCCGAATCGCAACCCCGCCGGGTAGGGTCGACGCGCTGCGCCGACCTGCTGCGCTCCTTTTCGGTCATAATCGAAAATTGGCCCGGTTTGCGGAATTATCTCGAAGCGACTGAGCCACTCAGCGAAGTCATGTCGATCGGCGAAAGTATTCGCGGCGAGTGACTGCGGAGATCGCCCGGCCAGTAAAGTGATGCCACTTGCCGGGCTTCGGAACACGTGACGCCGCATTGAGACGCGAAATAGAGAGGAGGGTTCCTGCCTCTCCAAGCCAAACAAGAAACGAAAGGATTACAAACATGAGTGAGCAAGGTCTTGAAACTATCGAATCGACCACACAGAAAACGCACGAGTGGATCGCGCGCATCGCGGAGGCATTACACATGGAGAAACGCGACGCGTATAAATCGTTACGCGCGGTGTTACAGACCGTGCGGGACCCGCTGCCGCTCGATGTGACGGTGCATTTCGGCGCCCAACTTCCCATGCTCATACGCGGTCTTTATTGTGAGAGCTGGGAACCGTCGAAGGTGCCAATCAAAATGTCGCGGCAGCAGTTCCTCGACGTTATCCGGGAGAAAATCGTGGCCGACCGCGTGATCGATCCCCTGGAGACGACGCAGGCCGTGCTTTCTGTGGTGTCGAGTTACATCGGCGGCGGCGAAATGCATAAGGTGAAGCATAGTTTTCCGCAGCACATGCAACCGCTGTTTCCGGAGTTCGCCAAAGCAGCATAGTGCATGGGCGGAGTTCCCCGCATGGAACGCGCTTTTCCAAACCGAACCGAAGCGGGTCGCCTGCTTGCCGAGAAGCTCGAAAGGTATGCAGGTCGCGATGACGTAATTGTGCTGGGGCTGCCGCGGGGCGGTGTGCCGGTGGCCTATGAAGTTGCGCGGCGGCTTGGCGCGCCCCTCGACGTTTTCATCGTGCGCAAACTCGGCGTTCCCGGTTTCGAAGAACTGGCCGCCGGCGCGATCGCCTCGGGAGGCGTGCGCGTTTTAAACGAAGATGTCGTGCGCGCAATACCGCATGGTGAAGAAGCGATCGAAGCAGTTACCGCGAAGGAAACAGCCGAGTTGGAACGGCGCGAACAACTTTATCGCGCTGGACGCACGGCGCCGGAGTTGCGCGATCGCGTTGTAATTTTAGTCGATGACGGGTTGGCCACCGGCGCGACCATGCGCGCGGCGGTAAAGGCGCTGGGACAGAGCGGTGCAGCGAAGATTATCGTGGCAGTGCCCGTTGGTCCGCTGGAGACGTGCCGCGAGATTGAAGAACAAGCTGACGAAACAATCTGCCTTAGCACGCCTGCGTTCTTTCAGGCGGTCGGCCAGTATTATGACGATTTCTCGCAGACCAGCGACGAAGACGTGCGCGAGTTGCTGAGCCATGCCGCGCAAAATCACCAATGACAGATGCCGAATTTGTTCGCGAGATCGCGCGGCCGCTCTCTGGCGGCCCCGGTGACTACGATCCGTTGCTGGAACTGATCGGCGAAGCGCGATTTGTCCTGCTGGGCGAAGCGACACACGGCACGCATGAATTTTACTTCGAGCGCGCCATGATTACGAAGCGGCTCATCGCTGAAAAAGGTTTCTCCATCGTGGCGATTGAGGCGGACTGGCCGGATTCATCACGCGTGCATCGTTATGTGCGTGGCACCACGGCAGACGCTACTGCAGATGAAGCGCTCTTGGGGTTTCGCCGATTTCCGACATGGATGTGGCGCAACACGGTTGTCGTGAAGTTCGTCGAGTGGTTACGCCGCTTCAATAACGAACTCGATCCAAAACAAGCGCCGGTTGGATTCTACGGAATGGATCTGTATAGCCTGCACACGTCAATTGACGCCGTGCTCAAATATCTCGAGAACGTCGATCCCGACGCGGCGAGGCGCGCGCGTTCGCGATACGCCTGCTTCGATCATTTTAGTCGCAAGCCGCAGGAGTACGGTTACGCCACCACTGTCGACGCGATGGAATCTTGTGAGGAGGCGGTCGTCGAACAGCTGCTCGAGTTGCAGCAAAAAGCGAGGGAATTTTTAAGTCGCGATGGTGAAGTTGCTGCGGAGGAGCTCTTTTTCGCAGAACAAAACGCGAGGCTGGTGAAAGATGCAGAGCAATATTACCGGGCGATGTTTCGCGGGCGCGCGTCATCGTGGAACTTGCGTGACCGGCACATGATGGAAACGGTGGAAAGTCTGGTCGCGCACCTCGATGGCAGCCGGCAACCGAAAGCGATCCTCTGGGCGCATAACTCGCATCTCGGCGACGCGCGCGCTACGGAGATGAGCCATTACGGCGAACTGAACGTTGGACAATTGATTCGCGAGCGATTTAGCAACGAGGCTGTGCTGATCGGATTCACCACACACCACGGCACTGTGACTGCAGCATCAGACTGGGGCGCGCCCGCCGAGCGCAAAAATGTCCGGCCAGCGCTACGAGGCAGTTACGAAGAGTTGTTTCACGAGACTGGGTTACCACGGTTTTGGATCGATTTGCGAGGCGCCGGCCAGATCGGCGTCCTGCAACAGCGGCGGATCGAACGCGCGATCGGCGTGATCTATCGCCCCGAATCCGAGCGGTTGAGTCATTATTTTCACGCGCGGCTCCCCGAACAGTTTGATGCCATCATTCACATCGACGAAACGCGCGCGGTCGAGCCGCTCGAGCGAACCAGCGTGTGGGAAGAAGGCGAATTACCGGAAACGTATCCGTTCAAATTGTGAGAGCGATTCGGCCACGCAAACTTGGTAGGGCGCGACCGCCGGGCGCGCCGCATCGATATCAAAAATGAGTGACGTCAGAATTCCAGCTGAACACGCAACGCTCGATGGTGAGCTGACGATTCCGAGGCACGCAACGGCGCTGGTGCTGTTCGCGCACGGCAGCGGGAGCAGCCGCCACAGTCCGCGAAATCAATTTGTGGCGCGCACGCTAAACGATGCTGGACTGGCGACGTTGCTTTTTGATTTGCTCACGCAGGAAGAGGAAGCGATCGACCTTCAGACTGGCGAGCATCGATTCAACATTGGCTTGCTGGCCGAGCGACTTGTGCACGCGACGAAGTGGGCAAAGCAGCAGGACCAAACGCGCGATTTGCACATCGGCTACTTCGGCTCGAGCACCGGCGGCGGCGCAGCGCTGGTGGCAGCAGCGCAGATTCCAGAAGATGCCGGCGCTGTGGTATCGCGTGGCGGGCGCCCCGATCTCGCCGGGGACGCTCTGCCCAAAGTGCAAGCGCCGACGTTGCTCATCGTCGGCGGTAACGACGACGTTGTGATCGAGTTAAATGAGATGGCGCGCGGTCAAATGCGATGTGAGGTGAAACTGGAAATTGTCCCCGGCGCGACACATCTCTTTGAGGAACCTGGCGCGCTGGAGAAAGTCGCCAGGTTGGCGAGCGATTGGTTTGTCAATCACATTGGCGCGGACAGCGCCAACTGTTAGTTGTCATTCCGAGCGAAGTCGAGGAATCTCGGATCGTAAGCTTAAAGGTACCTTCGCGGGATCCTTCGACGCCGCTCAGGATGACTGCGCGCTTACTCACTCCCTTCTTTGTAGCTCACGACGCGTCCCCAAAGGCTCTTCGTTCCCCAGATACCGGCGCGCAGGCATTCGAGCTGCACGATTTGGCTGTGATCGACGAAAAGGTTCACGCCTGCGCCGTAATTTTTGATATACCAAGCGAACACATCGGGATCGGCGGCTTCGAACATCAGCTTTTCCATGCCGATTTGGTCGATGAATTTAGCAGGAACGTCCGTGCGCCACGGCTCGACGTTCTCGGTGATCCCTTCGCTCTCGATCATGATGATGTCCGCGCCGGCTTCGAGAAATCGTTTTGCCTGCGCGATCGCCCAGTTCGGGTCGCGCGTGCCTTCTGCTTGCAGTTCTGTGGCTGCGGTTGCGCCGCCAGCGCCGAATTGAATGCCCACTTCCGGCTTCGCTTTCAGTCCGGACTTGCGCACCAGCTCAATGAGTCGGAGCCAATCGTCCGTTGGAATCGAGATAAACCCGGCCGAAATCTCAATCGTATCGAAGCCGAGTCTCTTGCATTCGGCGACGTATTTGCGAACAGCGTCGCCGCCTTGCACCAGGACGCGCTCGATAAAACCGCCGGTGGAAACGAGCACATCGTGTTTATGACAAAGCTGGATGATGTCTCGCACCGCTCCCTCGGGCATGAGCGTGAACGAGCCGCCGGCGAACTTCAGTGAATCGACGTAGGCGCTCATTGTTTCGAACAGATCTTCGAGATATCGCCGGCCTACTACCGAATAATACGGGCCTCGGATTTCAGTTAAGCCACGCTTTCGCGGTTTGCTTTCGCGCTCGTTGATTCGCAAAAACGCAAAACTACGCTCGGGCTGTTTTGGTTTCGGTCTCGCTGCCATTCCATCTGGGAAACGTTGCGCAGATGCGCAACGGTTGTGTCCGGGGAGCGCAGGCTGCCAGCCTGCAACTCTCGGCAGCTTGCCGAGAGCGGAGAAACGGCGTCATCTCGGATTGCATGCGCAAACATGTTGCCAGCAGGGCTGCCGACAACTACAGGCTGGCAGCCTGTGCTCCCCAGAAACTCGCGAATTCGCATCGGACGTCTAAATTTCAATTCGGATAGTGAAGCCCGCACAGCATAATTTCTCCGCCCTAACGACCGACCTCTATGAGGTCACGATGGCGTGCGGTTACTGGAAAGCTGGTGTGAACGATTACGAGGCAGCCTTCCACGTGACCTTTCGGGAGAACCCGTTTGGCGGACAATTCACGGTCGCCTGCGGCCTGGCAACGGCGATCGATTTCCTGCGCAGTTTTCAATTTACCGAAACAGAAATTGCATATCTCGCCTCGCAGCGCGGCAACGATGGCAAACCGCTCTTTGATTCGGGCTTTCTGGATTATCTGCGTAATCTGCGCCTGAGGTGCGATATTGATGCAATTCCGGAAGGTACGCTTGTCTTTCCGAACGAACCGCTAGTCCGTGTTCGCGGTCCCATCGCCCAATGCCAGTTATTGGAGACGGCCCTGCTGAACATTTGCAATTTCGAAAGCCTCATCGCCACAAAAGCAGCGCGCGTCTGCATGGCTGCTGAAAATGATCCCGTAATCGAATTTGGTCTGCGCCGCGCGCAGGGCGTGGATGGCGGGTTCACGGCGGCGCGCGCGGCTTATATCGGCGGCTGCGCAGGCACATCCAATTTGCAGGCAGGCCAGCGGTTCGGCATCCAAGTGAGCGGAACGCAAGCGCACAGTTGGATCATGTTTTTCGAGAACGAGCGCGAGGCGTTTGAGCAATACGCCAGAGCGATGCCTAACAACTGTATTTTCCTGGTGGACACCTACAACTCAATCGAGGGTGTGCGTCACGCGATTGATGTAGCTGGTCAGTTGCGGGAGCAAGGCCACGAGATGATCGGGGTGCGGCTGGATTCTGGCGACCGAGTGGCTTTGAGCATTGAAGCGCGGCGGATGCTTGATCAGGCTGGTTTCACCAGTGCAAAGATCGTCTGCTCAGGCGATCTGGATGAATACATCATCGCGGACATGAAACAGAATGCAGCAAAGATCGACGTGTGGGGCGTGGGGACCAAGCTCACGACCGGCCAGCCGGATGCTGCTCTGGGCGGCATTTATAAACTCGGCGCCGTGCGACGCCCTGGCGGTCAATGGCAATACCGGATCAAACTTTCCGATGAACCTGCGAAGACCTCATTCCCAGGTTCATTGCAGGTCCGGCGGTTTCATCAGCCGGACGGCAGATTCATCGCCGACGCAATTTATGAAATCGATCATGCGCCAAGCGAACGCTGTGTAATTGTCGATCTTGAAACGAACGAGCAACAAACAATTACGAGCGCTGCGCGTGCCAGGATGTCTGTAGGGGAAGCCGTCGGCTTCCCAAGGGACGACAACTTCGCCCCCTACAGTCGCTCGGCACAATTTACCGATCTGCTCGTCCCCATTTTCCGGCGAGGCGAACTTGTTTATGAAACCCCAAACATCGAGACGTCGCGTGAGCACATGCGTCGGCAGCTCAGTTGTGCGCCTCCTGAGATTTTGCAGTTGAAGAAGCCAGCGCCTTACAAGGTCGGGCTTGAAAGGTCGTTGCATGAGCTACGATCAAAACTGATCGCGCGTGCGAAAGAAGAATCAAAGTGAGAACTTTCCATGCCGGAGCCTTATTCCGCCTCTCCCTTCGCAAGGTGTGTGTGTGTGTGTGTGTAGCGCCAAAGGCGCGATTTCATTGACAGCTTGGGGGCAAGGCCCAGGATTAGTGAAATCTCCACGCTCCAGCGCTGAAAGCGCGATTCAATCCAGCGACGCCGAAGTGAGCCGCGCTTTCAGCGCTTGTTCGGGGCGTAACCGAATGCCTGGGGCGTTGCCCCAGGTTCACCACGGCGAATCCGTCCTGTGGCGAACTAGACCTGACATAGCGCCTTTTGGCGCTAACATGCGCCCCAAACGGTCAGCCAATGAACGCGCTAATTATCGTTGATCTTCAGAATGACTTTTTACCCGGGGGCGCGCTACCGGTGCCCCAAGGTGATGAAGTCATTCCGCTAGCCAACGAATTGCAGCGAAAATTCGAGCTGGTACTTGCCACTCAAGATTGGCATCCCCCCGATCATGGCAGCTTCGCGGCAAATCATCCGGGCAAAAAACCGGGCGATCGCATTGTCCTCGACGGCATCGAACAAATCCTCTGGCCGGTGCACTGCGTTCAGAACACGAAGGGCGCGGAGTTTGCCCCCTCATTCGACACGAGCAGGATCGCGCACATTTTACACAAGGGCATCGAGCGAAACATCGATAGTTACAGCACGTTCTTCGATAACGCTCATCGCCGTGACACCGGGCTTGCGCATTACCTGGAGAAACGCGGGGTGAAAGACATTTACCTGATGGGTCTGGCGCTGGATTACTGCGTGAAATACAGCACCCTCGATGCGCGTCAGCTCGGATTAAACACGCATGTCATCGTCGACGGCTGCCGCGGAATCGAGCTGGAACGGGGTGACATCCACCGCGCCCTAGATGAAATGCGAGATGTCGGCGCGGTTCTTCTGAAAAGCGGCGACCTGTAGCCGGAGGCGACGACTCCGGCAGCCGCAGTCAGCGACCTCGGCTACAAATCTTTGTTCGCGAGTAAACAGGGTTTGGCGCGGATGCGACGCGCCAAACCCATAGTCGTTCAGACGTT
>Ga0209056_10004194_pt1 | contig 15187 bp, 13 predicted proteins | sample GraSoiAngelo_114_FD_185876 | JGI IMG/M metagenome (GOLD analysis project Ga0209056, IMG submission 185876) | Grasslands soil microbial communities from the Angelo Coastal Reserve, California, USA - 14_0903_13_40cm (SPAdes) (version 2) | ecosystem: Environmental > Terrestrial > Soil > Grasslands... | reverse complement strand
GGCGCCCGACTCGTGCTCGGTGGCGAGGTCCCCGCCGGCCGGGGCGCCTTCTACCCGCCCACCGTGCTCAGCGCCGTGGAGCCCGGGATGCCCGCGTTCGATCAGGAGACCTTCGGCCCCGTGGCGGCCGTGATCCGCGCCAAGGACGAGGCGGACGCGATCCGCATCGCGAACGCGTCGCCCTACGGACTCGGGGCGTCCGTCTGGACTGCGGACTCGAAGCGCGGCGAGCGCGTCGCGCGCGAGATCGAAGCGGGAAGCGTGTTCGTGAACGGGCTCGTCCGCTCCGATCCGCGACTGCCCTTCGGCGGCGTGAAGCGTTCCGGCTATGGACGCGAGCTGTCGGAGTACGGCCTGCGCGAGTTCGTGAACGTCAAGACGGTGTGGGTGGCGTGAACGTCCGCGTCGGCACCTCGGGGTACAACTTCCCCCAATGGAAGGGCCCGTTTTACCCGGCCAAGATTCGCGAATCCGAGCTGCTCCCGTACTACGCCCAGCGGCTCTCCACGGTGGAGATCAACTACACCTTCTATCGCATGCCGAATGCGAAGACGGTCGCCGGCTGGGATGGGGCGACTCCTCCCGGATTCACGTTCGTCCTCAAGGCGCCGCAACGCATCACCCACATCGCCCGGCTCCGGGACGTGGACGACCCGCTGCGCTTCTTCCTCGAAACGGGACGCAAGCTGGGCCCCAAGCTCGGGCCGATCCTGTTTCAGCTTCCGCCCAATTTCAAAAAGGATCTGGACCGCCTGAACGACCTGCTCACGCAGTTCCCGGCGGATCTGCGGTGTGCCTGGGAGTTCCGGCACGAGTCGTGGTTCACGGACGACGTTTACGAAGCGCTACGCGTCGGCAACGCGGCGCTGTGCGTAGCGGACACGGAGGCGGGACATACCCCGCTCGTGGCGACCGCCGACTTCGGCTACATGCGACTGCGCGACGAAGGTTACAAAAAAAAGGATCTCGAGCAGTGGGCCAAGACGGTAATGGATTTGGGGAAGGGATGGGGGGATGCGTTCATATTCTTCAAGCACGAGGAGTCGGGGATCGGGCCCAAACTGGCGCAGCAGTTCGTCTCGCTTCTTGCGCCCTAGCCGCGCCCAGTATCCGACAACCCCAATGGCCCCTCCACGCGCTGCGCAACCAGCAGGCCGTCTCGCACGGGGATCACGGACGCAATCCACTGCGCGTCCGCCTGAATCCGCCGCGTCAGCTCGCGCACGCCGCGGGTCGCGGGGCTCGTGTCGCGGCGCTCGAAGATGCGCCCACTCCACAGGATGTTGTCGACCAGGAGCAGCCCACCGGGTCGGAGCTTGGTCGCGATGACATCGAGCGCCTTCGGGTAATCCTGTTTGTCGATATCGTTGAAGATGACGTCGAACGGGCCCGGAGCTTGTTGCAGGGTCGCCACCGCCTCCCCGACGTGGAACTGGACGACATCGGCCAAGCCGAGGGCCACGAGGTTCTCCCGCGCCTCGCGGGACAGTCGGTCGTCCCACACGACATGGTGCACGATCCCTCCGCCGTTTTCCTTCACCGCACGGGCGAACCACGCGGTCGAGTATCCGAACCCGGAGCCGAGCTCGAAGACGTGTCGAGCGTTGCTGAGACGTGTCAGCAAGTAGCACAGGTGTCCCGTCGCCGGGCCGATGATGGGAAACCCCGTGCGCCGCGCCTCGGCTTCCAGTTCGGCGAGCCGCGCGGGACGCGGGGGCACGAGCTCGTCCAGGTACGCTGCCACGCGCGGGGCCAAGAGGTTCATGTTTACGCCTCCATCACCGGTCGGTCAGGAGGCGGTATTTCGACAGATTGCGCAAGGCTGCCGCGCGCTTCCCCGCCTGCTCGTACAACCGCGCCAGGTTGAAGTACGCGTCCGCCAGCCGTCGATCGGCGGCGATCGCCTGCTCGTAGGCCTTCACCGCGTCGTTGGGACGCCGTCGGTCTTCCAGCACGATGCCGAGGTTGTACCAGGCGGTCGCGTGCGCGGGGTGGTCGGCTAGTACCGCCCGGAAGTGCGTCTCCGCCTCCTCGGCGCGACCGGATTCGACCAGCAACCGTCCCAGGTTCACCCGCGCGTCCGCGTGATGCGGATCCAACTCGAGCGCCCGCCGGTAGGCATCGCGCGCGTCCTCCGGCGCGCTCACTTCGAGCTCGAGCCCGAGATCGAACCACTGCTCGGCGTCGAGATAGTCCTCCACGCGCCGGGCGGCCGCCGCCTGGCGACGCGCCAGCGGCGCCGCGCGCTCGGCCAGGCTCGCCACGTCGAAATCGAGCACCAGCTGCCCCGAATCCGGATTCCAGGCGAGGGCACCGTCCCGCGCGACCACGCGGTGCCCCTCGGCCGTAATGCGCAGCTCCGAGAGCGCCCGTCCCCGCGGCAGCTGCTGCTTCAGCCGGCGCAGCGAGCCGCGGATCTTCGCCGCGGGGATTCGGGCCGCCATCAAGCCCTTTGCGGCGCGCAGCAGCACCAGGTCCTGAAAGGAAAACCGCAGCTCCCCTCGCACGGCGCGTGCGGGGGAGAGGAAACCAGCGCGGGTGTAGGATCGGATCTGGGCGGGAGAGAGGCGGAGGAGCCGCGCGACTTCCTCGGTGGTATAGCCCGTCATCGCCTACGCGCTGGCGGCCCTTCGTTTCTTGGCCGGCTTGACCTCGACGGCGCGCTCGGCGCGCTTCGCGGGTTTGCGCTCGCCGCCAGTCGAGCCCTTGCCCTTGGCGAGACTCGCCTTGAGCGCCTCCATCAGGTCGATGATCTGCGTCTTGGGGGCTTCGGTCGGCTCCTCGGTGATCTCCTCGCCTTCCACCTTCCGCTGAATCTGATCCTGGATTCTGGCCTTGACCGTGTCCTCGTACTTCTTGGGCTCGAACGTCTCGGTCGCCGCCTGCTCGATGAGCTGGACCGCCATGTCCAGCTCCGCCTTCTTCACGTCGACCTTCGGGATCGGCACCTCGTCGATCGAGCGCACTTCGTTGGCGTAGCGCAGCTGCTCCATTGCGAGCCCCCGGCCCAGGGGCCGGATCATGACGAGGTATTGTTTGCCGCGCGCCGCCCACTGCCCGATCGCCACCTTGCGGGTCTTCTTCAGAGCTTCGCCCAACAGCGTGAACGCCCGGTCGCCGCCCTTGTCGGGTCCCATGAAGTAAACCCTATCCATATACATCCGGTCCACGGTGTCGGCGTCCACGAATTCGGTGATGTTGATCGAGCCCGTCCCCTTCTCCTCGAGCGCCTTCAGCTCGTCGGGGGTGAACTGGACGTAGCGGCCCTTGGCGAACTCGTACCCCTTGATCATGTCCTCTTTCTCGACCTTCTCCCCGTCCTTCGAGCAGACGTATTGCTGCTTCAGACGGGCCCCGTCCTTCTTGTGCAACCAGTTGAACGAGATCGCGGCCGACGACTCGCCGGCCGAGAACATTTTGATCGGGACCGAGACGAGCCCGAAGGAAATCGTGGCGGAGCCAATCGAGTGCGCGGGCATAGGGCCTGCTGGTGATAGGGTGAGCGTTCGACCGATGGCTTCAGGATATTACCACTGGCGCGAGGGGGGGTCCATCCTGCGTAGGTCGCGCCGATTGGCACACGGTGCGCTTTCGGTCTACAATGGACGACGCCCGTGACACCGACCCGCCCCCCCCGCCCCCCCCGCCCGACCCGCCCCGCTCCCGACGACGCGCTCAAGCCATACCGCGCCAAGCGCTCCGCCGACCGCACGCCGGAGCCATCGGGCTCAGTCGCCGCCGCACGCGGGTGGCGGTTCATCGTTCACCAGCACGCCGCCACCCGCCTCCATTTCGACCTGCGGCTCGAGATGGACGGTGTGTTGAAATCCTGGGCCGTGCCCAAAGGGCCGTCGCGCGACCCCGCCGACAAACGTCTCGCCGTCCATGTCGAGGATCACCCCATCGAGTACGGCGACTTCGAGGGGATCATCCCCGAAGGGAACTACGGCGCGGGCGCGGTGATCGTGTGGGACCGCGGCGTGTGGGTGCCTATCGAGGATCCGGTGGCGGGGCTCGCCAGGGGGAAGCTGCTCTTCGAGCTGCGCGGCTACAAGCTGCGCGGTGTCTGGACGCTCGTGAAGATCAAGAAGTCGGTGAAGGACTGGCTCCTGATCAAGGAGCGGGACGCCTATACCTCGAAGAACGGGGCCACGTTCCCCCCCGGATCGGTGCTGTCGGGGCTGACGGTCGAGGAGCTGCGCGACGGCAACGAGAAAGCGGCGAAACTCGTCGCCGAGTTGAAGAGGCTCAAGGCGCCCGAGCGCACCGTCCGGGCCGAGGATGTCGCGCCCATGCTCGCGGAAACGCGTGAGGAGCCGTTCTCGCGCGCCGGGTGGGTCTTCGAGGTGAAACTCGACGGCTATCGCATGCGGGCGGTGAAGGAAGACGGAACGGCTCGCCTGATCACACGCAACGGCAACGATTACTCCGCGGCCTTTCCGGAGCTGATCCGCCCGCTCGCCGCACTGCCGTACTCGAGCCTGCTCATGGACGGGGAGCTCGTGATCCTGGACGAGCAGGGGCGGCCGAGCTTTCAACGCCTCCAGAACCGGGCGCGCATCGGGCGCGCCCCGGAGATCCGGCATGCGTCGGTCGAAACGCCCGGCACGCTCTATCTCTTCGATTTGATCGCTGTGGAAGGGTTCGACCTGCGGTCCCTTCCGCTCGTGAAGCGCAAGGCCCTTCTGCGAAAAGTGCTGCCGGAGGCGGGACCGCTGCGCTACTCTGAGCACTTCGAGAAGGACGGCGAGGCACTGTACGACCGGGCGGTGGGGATGGGACTCGAGGGCATCGTCGCGAAGAAGGCCGACGCTCCGTACAAGAGCGGCCGCTCCGACCTCTGGCAGAAGATCCGCGCCGACAAGACCGGGGATTTCGTCGTCGTGGGCTACACCGCGCCCAAGGGCAGCCGTGGCGGGTTCGGGGCGCTCCACCTGGGGGGCTACGCCGACGGGAGGCTCGTCTACGCCGGTCGCGCGGGCAGCGGATTCACCGGCCAGATGCTGAAAGACGTCGGCGACCAGCTTCTGGCCCTCGAGATTCCCCGGCCAGCGTTCGAGGGTCCTGTCCCCGCGGAGAAGGAGAGCCACTGGGTGAAGCCGGAGCTGGTGGCCGAGGTCCGATACAAGGAGGTCACGGGGGACGGCCTGCTGCGGCAACCGGTCTTTCTGCGGTTCCGGGACGACAAGAAGCCGGAGGAGTGCGTGATACGGGATGCGGGAAGCGAGATGCGGGATGCGGATGCTCCTCTATCGGCCACGCATCCCGCATCCCGCATCTCGCGTCCCGAGGTGCAGTTCACGAACCTCGGGAAAGTCTTCTGGCCGGAAGAGGGATACACCAAGGGCGACTTGATCGAGTACTACCGGGCGGTGTCCCCGTGGATGCTGCCCTATCTGGCCGATCGGCCGCTGGTGCTCACGCGCTTTCCCGACGGCATCAACGGGAAGTCCTTTTTCCAGAAGGACGCCCCGGAGTATGCCCAGGCGTTCGTGCGCACGGTCACGATCTGGAGCGAAGACTCGCAGCGCGAGCTCGACTATTTCGTGTGCGACCACGACTCCTCGCTGCTCTATATCGCCAACATGGCGGCGATCCTGCTCCACGTCTGGTCGTCCCGCGTGGAGTCTCTGGAGGCGCCTGACTGGTGCATCCTGGACCTCGATCCGAAGGATGCTCCGTTTACGGACGTCGTCACCGTCGCGAAGGCCGTGCGCGCGTTGTGCGATGACATCGGTCTGCCGACGGGCATCAAGACGAGCGGCTCGACCGGCCTGCACGTGCTGATCCCGTTGGGCCGGCAGGTCACCTACGAGCAATCCCGCACGCTCGGGGGACTGCTGGCGCGGGTTATCGCGGCCGAGCTGCCCGAGATCGCGACGGTCACCCGCCAGGTCCAAAAGCGCGGTGGCAAGGTGTACCTCGATTACGTGCAGAACGGCCACGGGCGCTTGTTGGTCGCGCCGTATAGCGTGCGGCCCCTGCCCGGCGCCCCCGTGTCGATGCCGCTCAAGTGGAGCGAGGTGACGCCGAAGCTCGACATCAAGAAGTTCACGATCAAGACGGCCCCGGCTCGGATGAAGAAGCTGGGGGAGGATCCGCTGCGCCCGGTGCTCGAGCTCAAGCCCGATCTCGTCCACGCGCTCGAGCTGCTCAATGATCGCCTCGGCTGACGTGCGGGTGGGTGACGTGTCGGGGCTGTTGCTGCAGCCGGACGGCGCGCGACTGCTCTACGTGCTCGCGCACGGCGCGGGAGCCGGGATGCGCCACCCGTTCCTCGAGGTCGTAGCCCAGCGGCTTGCGGAGCGGAGTATCGCCACGCTGCGGTATCAGTTTCCCTACATGGAGCAGCGGGGGCGGCGGCCCGATCCGCCGGCCGTGGCCGCCGCGACGGTGCGGGCGGCGGTGATCGCAGCAGCCCGCGTTGCGCCGGGGCTGCCGCTCGTGGCGGGCGGCAAGTCGTTCGGCGGCCGCATGACGTCGACGGCGCAGGCGGAACAGCCGTTGCCCGGCGTTAGAGGGCTCGTGTTTCTCGGCTTTCCGTTGCATCCTCCCGGTCGGCCCGGCCATTCGCGGGCGGAGCATCTGGCACGGGTCCAGATTCCCATGCTGTTCCTGCAGGGGGACCGGGACGAATTCGCCGACCTAAAGCTCCTGAAGCCAGTGGTCTCAGGCCTTGGCGAGCGGGCGACGCTGCACCTGGTGGAAGGTGGCGACCACTCGTTTCATGTCCTCAAGCGATCCGGCAGGACCGATGCAGAGGTCATGGGCGAGCTTCTAGACACCATCGTGGCATGGACAGGGAAGCTCATCTAAAGAAGGTTTGAGGAGGTTGTGGAGGTTGGAGGAGGTTCGGGAGGCCGGACAGGTGACGTCCCAACCTCCTCTAACCTCCCCTGGCCTCCTCCAACCTCAACCATCAGGGTAACCCGTGGCCCACTGGATAGTGAAGACTGAGCCGTCCACGTACAGTTTCGATGACCTGGCCCGCCAGAAGACGACCGTCTGGGACGGGGTCAAGAACAATCTGGCCCTGAAGCACCTCCGGCAGATGAAGCCCGGGGACCGGGTGCTGGTCTATCACACGGGAGACGAGAAGGCCGTCGTGGGCATCGCGGAGGCGACATCGGAGGCCTATCCCGATCCCAAGCAGAGGGACCCCAAGCTGGCCGTGGTGGATCTCCGGGCAGTGGAGAGACTGCCGCGGCCCGTGCCGCTCGCCGAGATTAAGAAAGACCGGGCGTTCGCCGATCTCGCGCTGGTGCGGATCGGTCGACTGTCGGTTATGCCGGTGTCGGCGGATCAGTTCAAACGCATCCTCAAACTCGGCAGCGCTAAATAATGGAGGCTTCATGGGCAAAGGCGACATTCGCAGCAGGCGTGGCAAGATCCGCCGCGGTACGTATGGCGTCACTCGCCTCAAGAAGAAGAAGCTGAAGAAGAAGGCCGCCGAGGCGGCGAAGGCAGCGAAGGTGGAAGGGCAGTGAGAGCTCTCTGGGTCGCCGGGATCGTCCTGCTCGGAGCCGCGCCGGTGGCGGCGCAGCAGGACGACCGCTGGCAGGCGACCCTCAACGACGGCAGGATCCTCTGGGAACTTCATCTGGTCCGGTTCCGGGGTGACACGCTCGTCGTGCAGCAGGGCGACTCCGTGTTCCGCTTTCCCATCAATCAGGTGGACGAGCTCCGCCTCGTGCGGAAAGCCGAGCGGCGCCAGACCCCCGAGCCCAACCGTTACGGTGGCGTGCTGGGTGGTGCGGATGACGAGGTCTTCCGGCTCACGCTCTACAGCCTCATCGAGCGTCGTCAGATCGTCGCCCAGATCTTCAAGGACCACCCGCCCGCGCCGTCCCCCTAGTGCCCGGTGAGCGCCGCGCAACGGATTCTTCTCGCCGACGCCGACGCGTTCTATGTGGCGGTGGCGCGCCTGGCGGACCCGGGGGGCGCGGGCAAGGCCCGGCTCCTCATCGTCGGCGGGTCGCCCGCACAGCGCGGCGTCGTGACCTCCGCGTCATACGAAGCCCGGGCCTACGGCGTGCACTCTGCGATGCCGATGGTGCGCGCCGTGCGCCTCTGCCCCGGCGCGACGGTCGTGCCCGTGCCGTGGGAAGCCTGCACGCGGAAGAGCCGCGAGATCGGCGCCGTGCTGCGGCGCTTCACTCCCGTCGTCGAGCAGGCCTCGAGCGATGAGTTCTATCTCGACCTCTCCGGCACCGAGCAGCTGTATGGCGCTGAGCCACTCGCCGCCACGGCCCGCCGGATGCGCGACGCCGTGCTCGCCGAGACCTCGCTCTCATTGTCCATCGGGGGTGGCACGTCGAAGCTCGTCGCCAAGCTCGCCGCCGGCCTCGCGAAGCCGCGCCCCGGCGCGGCGGCGGACGGCGTGTACGTCGTGGCCCCGGGTGCGGAGGCCGACTTCATGCTCCAGTTCGCCCTTGCGGACATCCCGCTCATCGGGCCCAAGGCTCAGGAGCGGCTGGCGCGCTTCGGCCTCCGCACCGTGCGCGATGTGGTCCCACATGATCGGGAGACGCTGGTGGGCTGGCTGGGGGAACGCGAGGGCGCTTGGCTACACGAGCGGGCGCGCGGCGTCGATCGAGCGCCGGTCGAGGCCAATCGCGAGACCAAGTCGGTGAGCCGCGACGAGACGTTCGCCACCGATCTGGACGACGACGGAGCGCTCGCTGCCAAGCTGCTCGCCCTGGCCGACCGGGCCAGCGCCGACGTCCGGGAGGCCGGCCTGATCGCCCGCACGGTCACGGTGAAGCTGCGCGACGCGGATTTCACGACCCGGCAGGCGAGCCGAACGCTCGCCGACGCCGTCCAGTCGGACCGGGCAGTGTACGCCGTGGCCCGCGAGTTGTTGACGCGGCTCCGCGCCGCCCGGCGCGTCCCCGCGCGCCTGCTCGGGGTCGCCCTCTCGCAGCTCGTCCGAGCGGGCAGTGAGAGCCAGCTGTCGCTGCTCGAATCCGCCGGCAACACGATCGAGACCGACCGCGACCGGGTCATCTCTCGCGTGATCGACGAGGTGCGCGAGAAATTCGGTCCCGACGCCCTGGGCCGAGGTGGCGCGCGCTGACGTCTTCGCGCGACGTTCCTACTTGACGTCTCTTTTCCTTTACATAGCTCCGAGCGCAGCCGCGGCTTTGTTCACTGCGCCCTGCTTGACCCAGAGCAGGGCGCCATACCGCCCCATCCCCGCACACACCCCTGTCACCGCCGTGACGTTGATCTTCGCCGCGCCCAGCCGCGCCAGGATGCCGGCCAGCGCTCCGACGCGGTCGTCCCCGTCGATCAGGAAGGCCGTCTTCGGCTTCGACAACTTGATCTTCGCGCCCTTCGCGGCGGCCGTGAACAACGCCGCGTCCGACGGCACGAAGTCCACCTGCGCCTTGCGCGCGCTCGGGAAGGCGTGGAAGGCCAGCAGGTTCACGCCGGCGCTCCTGAGGGTCTCGAGCAGGCGGGCGCCCTCGCCGGGCTTGTCGGATATGGTCGTGTAGTAGTAGCTCACCCTGCGGATCGAGTCGGCCATGGCGGTCTCCGGATGTGGTCTCGTGGCTTGACAATGGCCCGCCGTCCGCCCGACCGCTAGGTCGCGACGCTATCTCACGTAGAACGCCGTCCGTTCGAGACGCCCGGAGCGCTCGTACCACACGGTGACCGCGCCGGCGCCCGCCGTTGCCGCGAACGCCCGGCGCAGGTCCTCGGCGCTCGACACCCGCACCCGATTGATCTGGAGAATCACGTCCCCCGAGCGCAGGCCGGTGGCCTCCTCCATGTCGTCGGGCAGGTCGTAGATCAATGCGCCGTGGTCGCTCTGAATGTTGCGCTCGGCGCGCACCGCCTGCGTCACCGTCACCACCTTCATGCCGCCCAACACGGCCACCTTCTCCGCGAGCGTGGTCGGGAAATCCGTGACGAGCAGCCGGGCGCTGCGGCTCTCGCCCCCCCCGCGGCGGAAGCTCACGCTCAGCGTATCGCCGGGACCCGTGTCGAGCATGACCGCCTCCCAATCGAGGAACGTGCGCAGCCGTCGGCCGCGTGCGTTCACGAGTACGTCGCCCGCCACGACGCCGGCCCGGCCCGCGGGCCCCCCCGGCGCGACCTGGGTCACGCGCAGGCCGCCCGCCCGCTTCCATCCCCGCAGATCCTCGGCGCCCGCGACGTCGAGCCCTACCCAGGCGCGCCGCACCTTCCCGAAGCGCCGCAGCTCGTCCGCCACCCGCAGGGCCCGCTCGATGGGGATCGCAAATCCGATTCCCACCGATCCGCCCGAGCTCGTGAAGATCGAGCTGTTCACCCCGACCACCTCCCCCACCGCGTTCGCGAGCGGCCCGCCTGAGTTGCCGGGGTTGATCGGCGCGTCGGTCTGTATCATGCCGACATAGATGCCGGGCTGCCCCTCGGAGGGAAGCAGGTTCCGCCCGACGGCGCTCACCACACCCGCCGTCACCGTGGGCTCCGTGTTGCCGAGCAGGTAGGCGAACGGGTTGCCCACCGCTACGACCCACTCCCCGATCATCAAGTCGGTGCTCTTACCGAGCGGAGCGGTCGGGAGGCCCGTCGCGTCCACTTTCAGCACCGCGATGTCCGTGAGCGGGTCCTCACCCTGGATCTTCGCGGGGAAATCCCGTCCATCGCGCGTCGTGACGACGATCTGCTCAGCCCCCTGCGTGACGTGCTGGTTGGTGATCACCACCCCGTCGGGCGAGATGACGAAGCCGGATCCATAACCCTCCACCACCCGCTCGGCGCCGCGGGGTGTGAAGAACTGCTCGAAGGGATCCTGGGGCAGTCGCCGCTCGCGCCGCAGCACGTTGACACTCACCACCGCCGGCGCGAGGCGGCTCGCGGCCGTGACGATCGCAGTCTGGCGCGTCTTGACGAGATCTTGCCCTGCGAGGTGTGGCGTCAATGCCACAGTAGCGACCGAAGCTCCGAGGAGCAGCGAGGATCTTTTCATAGGGAAAATCTTACACGCTTGACGCGCGTTGGGCGCGCCGGTAAATCAGGCAACGCCCGTTGGCGCGTGTACGTATCCCTCCAGGAACCCGCCTCTAGGAGCACGTCCGATGTACCGCCTGGCTCTCCGTCAAGCCACCGTCTGCAGTGCACTCTTGTATTTCGCCCTCGCTCTCCCGGCCGCGGGGCAGGGTCGCGGCAAAGTGAAGCAGAAACAGCCGACCGATCTGTCTTCGGTGGGCGGTGCGGATTCGCTCAACAACCTCAAGTTCCGCAACCTCGGCCCCTCGGTGGCCGGCGGGCGCGTGGCCGCCGTCGTCGGCGTTCCGGGAGACCGCAACGTGTACTACGTCGGCGCCGCAGCGGGCGGCGTATGGAAGACGATCGATGGCGGCGATTCGTGGGAGGCGGTCTTCAAGGACCAGGCGACTTCTTCGATCGGTGCCGTGGCGCTCGCTCCCTCGAACCCGAACGTCGTGTGGGTGGGCACCGGCGAATCGAACCCGCGGAACGACGTAGTCGATGGCCGCGGGGTCTTCATGTCGCCCGACGCGGGCAAGAGCTGGCAGTTCATGGGCCTGGGCGACGTGGGCCAGGTTTCCCAGATCGTGATCGATCCCGCCAATCCCGACATCGTCTTCGTGGCCGCTCTGGGCCACGTGTGGGCTCCCAATCCCGAGCGTGGCGTGTACCGTACCGCGGACGGTGGCAAGACATGGCAGAAGGTGCTGTTCGTGAACGACTCGACCGGCGCTGCGCACCTGGTGATGGTACCGGGCAACCCCCGCATGTTGTTCGCCGGGATGTGGCAGTTCGTGCGCCGCCCGTGGGAGCTCGTGTCCGGAGGAGCGGGAAGCGGTGTCTATCGCTCCAAGGATGGCGGCTTGACCTGGGAGCGCCTCACGCAGGGCCTGCCGTCGGGCGTAACGGGCAACACGGCTGTCGCCGTGGGCCCGACCAATCCGAGCCACGTCTACGCGCTCATCGAGACCAACGAGGGGATGTTGTGGGACTCGAAGGACCAGGGCGACCACTGGACCAAGGTGTCGGATTTCCACGGGCTCTCCGCCCGGCCGTTCTACTTCTCGCTGATGCACGTGTCGCCCGTGGACGACCGGAAGGTGTTCTTCTCCTCCTACCTGCTGCTGCGCTCGGACGACGGCGGCAAGACAACGACGCCGATCGACCGCGGCGTGCACGTGGACCATCATGCGCTGTGGATCGACCCGCAGAACCCCGACCGCATGATCCAGGGGAACGACGGCGGGGTGTACGTCACGGAGAACGGCGCCAAGAGCTGGCGGTTCCTGAACAACCTCCCGATCGGGCAGTTCTACATGGTGGCGGCCGACAACAACACGCCTTACATGCTGTGCGGCGGCCTGCAGGACAACAACGCGTGGTGCGGGCCGTCGAGCAGCGTGGGTGGTGGTGGAGGTGGGGGCGGCGGCGGGGCAGGGGGTGGGGGTGGGGGTGGGCTCAGCGGCGCCGAGTGGTTCACCGTCACCGGTGGCGACGGCGAGTATGCGGTGCCGGCGCCGAGCGATTCGTCCATCCTCTACGTGGATTCCCAGAACGGGAACATCGCGCGAGTCGATCTCAAGACGGGACTGAACCGCTCCATCCGGCCTTACCTGGCGGGCGTGAAGGACATGAAGCCCGCGACTTTGCAGTACCGCTTCAACTGGACGTCGCCCATCGCCGTGTCGCCCCGCGATGCGAATACGGTGTACCTGGGCGGAAACGTCGTGTTCAAGAGCACGGACGGCGGGGACCACTGGGTCACGATCAGCCCCGATCTCACCCGCAATGACAAGTCGAGACAGGTGACGAGCGGCGGCTCTATCAACTACGACATCTCGGGCGCGGAGACGTACAACACGATTCTCACCGTCAACCTCGCACCGACGGACTCCAACGTGATTTGGGTCGGAACCGACGACGGGCTCGTACAGGTGACGCGGGACGGCGGGAAGACGTGGACCAACGTGTCCGGTCACTTCCCCGGTTTGACGAAAGACGTGGAAGGGCGGGTGTACCAGATCGGCGTCTCGCCCTTCGATGCCGGCGCAGCCTACATCGCGATCGACCGCCACCAGCTCGACGACCGGCGGCCGTACGTCTTCAAGACCAGCGACTTCGGCAAGACGTGGTCCGACATCGGCAAAGGCCTGCCGCAGGACGTTCCCGCGCGTGTGGTGCGCGAGAATCCGAACCTGCGCGGCTTCCTCGTCCTCGGGACCGACGCGGCGCTGTGGCACTCGCGGGACGGCGGCGCGAGCTGGAAGCCGCTCAAGGCGGACTTCCCCACCGTGCCCGTCTACGACGTGCAGTTCATCAAGCGCTCGCATGACTTGGTGATCGCGACGCACGGCCGGGGCCTGTTCGTCCTCGATAACATCACGGCGCTGGAAGAGCTGACGCCCGACGTCATCGCCTCCGATTTCCACGTGTTCTCGACTCTGCCGGCACAGATCCGCGTGCGCCCGCGGCGCTCGGGCGTCGCCCCGGCGCGCTTCACGACGCCGAACGCGCCGCCCGGCGCAGTGATCGATTACTACCTCAAGGCCGCCCTGGATACGGGCTCGTCCGGTTCGCCGGGCGAGGGGGAGCGGGGGGAGCGGGGGCGCTCCCGCCGCGGGCGAGTGATTGCCACCGTCACGGACAGCCGCGGCGACACCGTCGTCGTCGATTCAAGCGGTCCGGGAAAGCAGGGCGTGAACCGCTACGTCTGGAACCTGCGGCACGCCGGGCCGACCCGGCTCAACTTCGAGAAACCCACGGGGGCCGAAGATGAGGAGAATCCATTCCGTAACGTCGGGGGCCCCCGCGCCATCCCCGGAACCTACAGCGTCACTTTGAGTGCGGGCGGTCGAACCGCGACGCAGACGGTCGCCGTGGAGCCCGATCCGATCCTGGGCGGCGATGCCGCCCGGTTCGCGGCGCAGCTCCGCGCCGGGCTCGAATGGCGCAACGCCATGTCGGCGCTGAACGAGATGCTCAACCGCATCGTGAGTCTCGAGACGCAGCTCAAGAACACGCAGCAGGCGCTGCGGGACAACACCACGGGCGACACGGCGACGGCCGCACCCGTGGCGCGGCAAGGGCGCGAGCTCAGTCGCAAGCTCAAGGAGCTCAAGGACAGCCTGTACAATTCCGACGTGCAGCGCGACGCCGGGCAGGACGACATCCACTACCTCAACCGCTTCCAGGATCGGCTCCAGGGGCTCGGCTTCGGCCTCGCGTTTGCCTACGCCCAGCCGCCGAACGAGGTCGTCGCGGCGCGGCTGAAGGAGCTGCGTGCCGTGCTGGCCGACTACGTTGCAGAGTTCAACGAGCTGCTTCGCACCGACGTGGCCGCGTTCAATAAGACGGCGCAGGAGCGCCAGGTGCCGATCCTGGTCAGCGGCCGGCCGATCGAAGTAAGAGAGGTAAGAGTCGTTTCGCGCTGAGGGGATGGCTTGCCGACCGCCGTTCGAACGGGCAAGTTCGCGGGACAACTGTAGCATGGAGATTCCAATGACCGCACGCCGCATCCTGGGTGCGCACGTCGCCTTCCTCGGCGCGATGTCGCTCGCGTGCGCCGGGGAGCGCAGCACTGCTCCGCCCCTCACGTCGTCTGCGTTCTCGATCCAGGCCGCCCCCTCGGGGTTCTACGAACAACACAACCTGGTGTCCGACGGGGCCGTGTCGGCTGACCTCGTGGATCCGGCCCTGGTCAACGCTTGGGGCCTCGTTGCCAGCACGACCTCGCCGTGGTGGGTGGCCGATAACGGAACCGGTCTCTCCACGCTTTACAACGGCAACACCGGCGCCAAAGTCGCTCTGACAGTCAGCGTTCCTGGCGCGCCGACCGGCATCGTGTTCAACAGCGCCCCCAGCTTCGTGGTGACGAGCGGCACAAAGTCGGGCCCCGCGCGCTTCATTTTCGCCAGCGAGGACGGCACCATTTCGGGCTGGAACCCGGCAGTGGCGGCCACCCAGGCGGTTGTCGGCGTCGACAACTCGGCCGGGGGTGCGGTCTATAAGGGCCTGGCCATCGCTAGCACCGCAGCCGGCGACCGTCTCTACGCTACCAACTTCCACGCGGGTACCGTGGAGGTGTTCGACGCCGGGTTCCATCAGGTGTTGGGCGGGTTCACCGACGCCGACCTTCCGCCGGGTTACGCCCCCTTCGGAATCCGGCTCTTGGGGGGCACGATCTACGTAACCTACGCGCTTCAGGACG